>Ga0181533_1000440_pt1 | contig 55081 bp, 53 predicted proteins | sample PEATcosm2014_Bin_45_FD_119772 | JGI IMG/M metagenome (GOLD analysis project Ga0181533, IMG submission 119772) | Peatland microbial communities from MTU Mesocosm Facility, Houghton, MI, USA - PEATcosm2014_Bin11_60_metaG | ecosystem: Environmental > Terrestrial > Soil > Wetlands > Peat | place... | reverse complement strand
GCTCTCACCCTGATACCGGCACTTCGGCAAGGCCACTGCCCGGACCCATCACAACGCTATGTCCAGATGCCACCTGGCGCTTCAACGCGCCTCAAATCGTCTCTTGACACGAAAGAGGCTTCGTCGACGAGCAGAGCCGAGCGAAGCAGCCGAAGGATCTCCTGGCGGCGCCGAACGAGCGAGCGCGCAGTGGGCTCCTCCCCCAGTGCGCGTAGCACCTCCACCTCGGTGACCATTCCGACCACGGTGGAGTAGATGGCGAGGAGCAACAAGCGCGGCTCGTGCCTACGCACGTTCCCCGAGTCCATCTCCGACTCGAGGAATGCCGAGGCCCGAGCGACGAGCGGTTCCAGCGCCTCGGTCAACCGGGTGGCTGCCGGTGGGCCGAGCCTTCCCGCCTCGCGCACGAGGCCGAGCAGCTCCGGCCTGCGCGCCGCCACGCGGAACACCGAGCGGACCACGGCCTCGACGCGTGACCAGCCGTCGCCGGCGCGCGCCAGCGAGCCTTCCAGGGCCTCGGCGAGCTCGGCCGCCGAGCGGTCGATGAGTGCCTCGAGCAAAGCCTCCTTCGACGGGAACCAGTAGAGAATGGACTGCTTGCGCAGCCCCAGCCCCTCGGCCAACGCGTCCAGCGAGGTGGCTTCGTACCCGCGCGACCCGAAGGAGCTGAGAGCCGCGTCCAGTATCCGGTCGGCGGTGCCGCCGGGCGGGCGTCGCTCCACCCCCGGGGTCCCCGTGCGGCTACCTGTCGACTTGCTCATCTACCATATGGTAGACAAATACGGTGCCTGAGGAGGGGCTCGAGCCCGAGCAGACCAAGCCGGTCCCGCAAGCACACCCGTTGCCGCCACTGGCCTCGGCGCTCGCGCAGCGGCGCATTCTGGTCACCGGGGCGACAGGCTTTCTAGGGACCGCCGTCGTCGAGCGCCTCCTCCGAAGCATCCCCGACTGCTCGGTGGTGGTGCTGGTTCGTCCGGGACGGCGGGCCTCCGCAGCAGCACGAGCCCAGCGCGAGATCCTGCGAAACGACTGCTTCGACCGGCTGCGAGCCGATCTCGGCGACGCCTTCGACGAGCTGACCGGGCGAAGGTTGGTCGCGCTGGCAGGCGATGTGAGCACAGACGGTCTGGGACTCGACGACGAAGGCCGCCAGCTGCTCGCAAGCTGTGACGTGGTAGTGCACTGCGCCGCTGCCGTCGCCTTCGACGCCCCCCTCGACACTGCGGTCGAGGTCAATCTCCTCGGTCCTTCGCGAGTCGCAGCCGCAATCGAGCAAGCAGCCGCCTCGAGGCAAGAGGGCCAACCAGACCGCAGGCCCACGCACCTCGTCACGGTCTCGACCGCTTATGTAGCGGGAACGCACCAAGGTGAAGCCACTGAGACTCTCGCCACCGATGCGCAACGCTCGCGTGCTCAGGCCCGTACCCACACCACCGTCACCACGGATGTCGACATCGACGCAGAGATCCAGTTCGCTCGTCGCCTGCGCGCGGACCTAGAAGCACAGTCACGGCGGCCGGCGATGTTGAAGCGCTTCACCGGCGCCGCCCGCGCAGAGCTCGGCTCGGCGGGAACCCACCTTCTCGCCGAACGCTCCGAGAAGTTGCGCAACGAGTGGGTGCGAGACGAGCTCGTCGAAGCCGGGCGCGCCCGCTCTAAGTCACTGGGCTGGCCGGACGCCTATGCCTTCACGAAAGCTCTGGGCGAGCGCCTGCTCGTGACCACCCACCCCGGGGTGCCGACAACCGTGGTGCGGCCCTCGATCATCGAGTCGGCGTTCGCCGAGCCACGCCCTGGCTGGATCCGCGGCTTCCGCATGGCAGAGCCGATCATCATCTCCTACGCCCGCGGCCTGCTCGAGGACTTCCCCGGTATCCCCGAGGGGGTGGTGGACGTGATCCCCGTGGACTTCGTCGTCGCTGCCATAGTCGCCGTCGCGGCCGCCGGGCCCGACACGGCACGACCGAGCGTCTACCACGTGGCCTCGAGCGTGCAGAACCCGCTTCGCTACGGCGAGCTCCAAGAGCTCGTCCAGTCCTGGTTCACCGCGCACCCTCTCTATGACTCACACGGCCAACCGATCATGACCCCCGATTGGTCCTTCCCCGGACGTGGCCGCGTCCAGGGACAGCTTCAGCGGGCGAAGCGGGCGTTGGCACTCGTCGAGCGCCTGCTCAGCTCCTTGCCGGTGCGCGGCGAGCGCGCCGAACTCGCTGCGCGAGTCGAGGAGCGGCGCTCGGAGGCCGAGCGGGCACTGGGCTACGTGGAGCTCTATGGCGCGTACGCCGAGACCGAAGCCCGCTTCCGGGTCGACAACCTGTTGGCACTGTCGGAGTGCCTCTCAGACGAGGACCGCCGCTGTTTCTGCTTCGACCCGGCCGTGATCGATTGGGAGCACTACGTGAACGACATCCATCTCCCGTCGATCGTCGAGCACGCGCGTGTGCGATCGACCCCGGGGCGCTCTACCATGCCCAGCCGCTCCGAGCGTGCCACGCGTGCGATCTTGTCGCCGCAGCGGCACCTGGCGGCGTTCGACCTCGAGAACACGCTCGTCGCGTCCAACGTCGTCGAGTCCTACGTATGGCTCGCCGGGCGCCACCTGCCGATCGGCGAGCGCGCCGCTCTCAGCGCGCGGATCCTGCGCGAGGCGCCGCGGTTGCTCGCCCTCGACCGGCGCGACAGAGGTGACTTCCTTCGCAGCTTCTACCGCCGCTACGAGGGCGCCCCTGCGGCCCTCCTTCGAGAAGACTCCATCGAGTTGTTGCACCACTTGTTGCTCACGAAGGCGTTCCCCGCCGGCATAGCACGCGTCCGGGCTCACCGAGAGCTCGGGCACCGAACCGTGCTCATAACCGGAGCGCTCGACTTCGTAGTCGAACCGCTCCGCCCTCTCTTCGACGAGGTGGTGTGCGCGGCCCTCGATGTCGACGACAGCGGGCACCTCACCGGACGCCTCGAGCGCCTGCCCCCGACGGGTGAGGCGCGCGCGCTCGTCCTCGCCGAGTACGCCGACAACGAGGGGCTCGACCTCTCCGAGTCCGTCGCCTACGCCGACTCGGCCTCGGACCTGCCGCTGCTCGAATGCGTGGGATTCCCCGTCGTCGTGAACCCCGAAGCCCGTCTCGCAGCCATTGCCCGCAAGCGGGGCTGGCACACAGAGCATTGGGACAAGGCCGGTGGTACGGCAAGGCCTCTGCTTCCCTTGGGACCCGTCGACCACGGCGTGTCGCGGTGGTGGGCTCGCATCGAGGCCGTGCTCCGAGAACCAGACATGCTCCGGTCGTGGAGCACCGAGAGCCCCACGCGAGCCTCCGCCACTCAGAGACGAGCGCGTGGCAGACCCGACGCGTCGTGGTCGAATGTGACCACACGCTCCCGTCGCTCCTCGCCCAAGGAGCTGCGCACACCACGATGAAAGCACTCGTCTTCGAGCGCAACCTCGCCCGCTTCGCCGCCTCACGGGTCGTCTCGAGCCTCGCTGGGTCCGGCAAGGGAGCGAGTGTCGCTCCGCTTCGCTTGACCGATCTCGAGGCGCCGACCCCGCCCAGGCCCGGCTGGTACCGGGTCCGGCCACGCCTGGCCGGGATCTGCGGCTCCGACCTGGCAACGCTCGATGGTCGCAGCTCGCGCTACTTCGAGGACCTGGTGAGCTTCCCCTTCGTGCCTGGCCACGAGATCGTGGGGGTGGTCGAGGAGTCCTTCGGCGTCAACCGCACGACCACCACCGGTGAGCTCGCCCCAGGAGTTCGCGAGGAATCCTTCGGCACCAACGGCACGATCACCGCCGGTGAGCTCGCGCCAGGAGCTCGCGTGGTGGTCGAGTCGGTCCTCGGGTGCGTCGCGCGCGGGATCACCCCTCCCTGTCGCGCTTGCACGCAAGGGCGAAGCGGTGGTTGCGAGCGCGTCGGCTTCGGGCACATCTCCCCTGGGTTGCAGATCGGCTACTGCGCCGACACCGGAGGCGGCTGGTCCAACGCTGGTGTGCTGGCCCACGAGACACAGCTGCACTTGGTCCCCGACGAGTTGAGCGACGAAGAGGCGGTGATGGTCGAGCCCACCGCCTGCGCGGTGCACGCCGCCATTCGTGCGGAGGTGGACCCAGGGGACACGGTCGCCGTGCTAGGTGCGGGCACTCTGGGACTCACCACCGTGGCCGCGCTGCGCTCGCTCACCGAGCCTGCAGCTCTCTTCGTCGGCGCCAAACACCCGCACCAGAGGCGCCTCGCGCAGGAGCTCGGTGCTGACGCGGCGGTGCCGCCTGCGCAGCTAGGGCGCGCCGTGCGTCGCCAGTCGCGGTCACTCGCTACTGCCGAGCGCTCCCACCAACTGACCGGCGGCGCGGACGTGGTCGTCGACTGCGTGGGCAGCGCCGAGTCCATCGCCGAAGCTCTCTCCATCGTGTGCCCGCGCGGCCGGCTCGTGCTCGTCGGCATGCCGGGCAACGTCCGCGTCGATCTCGCCCCGCTCTGGCACCGCGAGCTCACTCTCACCGGCGCCTACGCCTACGGCACCGAGGACCTGGCCGGCAGCCCGAGACGGACCTTCGACATGGCCATGGAGCTGGTGGTCAGCTGCGACCTCGGCCGCCTGGTCTCGGCGCGCTACCCGCTCGATCGCTTCGAGGAGGCTCTCGCCCATGCTGGGGCCGCCGGCCGGCGCGGCGCCATCAAGATCGTCTTCGACCTGCGAAAGGTGCCCGTTTGGCACAGCGGCACGAGAGTTGCAACAACACGACCGCGACCGCGAACACGGCCGCGAACACGAGAAGGAGCGACATCGTGAGCCCAAGGCCCGGGTTCGTGCTCGAAGTCGACGGCTCCACGCCACGCACGTTGTTCTGGCATGGCGAGGGCTTCCGCCTGGAACGCCTCCCCGAGGGCAGCCGAGTGCTCTACCCCCCCGAGCCCCTCGACCCGCTGGCCGACCCCACCGGAGCCATCCGCCACGCGCTCGAACATCCTCTGGGTGGTTCAGAGCCGCTGGGAGCGCTGTTTCGCCCGGGGATGCGCCTGGTGATCGCCTTCGACGACGTGTCTCTGCCGCTACCTCCGATGCGCCGCCCCGACAACCGGCAGCTGGTGATCGAGCAGGTTCTCGACATGGCGGCCGCAGCCGGGGTGGACGACGTCGTGCTGATAGCGGCGCTGTCGCTCCACCGGCGCATGACCGAGGCCGAGCTGCGCCATGCTCTCGGCGATCGCATCTACGACGCCTTCGCGCCCCACGGTCTTCTTCTCCAGCACGACGCCGAGGACCCGACCGACGTCGTACACCTGGGGGTCACCGACCTGGGAGAGGACGTGGAGATCAACCGGCGCGCCGCGCAGTCCGATCTCCTGGTGTACGTGAACATCACCCTGGTCGCGATGGACGGCGGCCACAAGTCGGTGGCCACGGGACTGGCCACGTACCGCAGCCTCCGACACCACCACAACGCGCGCACGATGGCCATGAGCCGATCGTTCATGGACCAGGAGCACTCCGAGCTGCACTCCTCGAACTGGCGCATGGGTCGGCTGATCCGAGACAGCGGCGTGAAGGTGTTCCAGATCGAGACCACGTTGAACACCGACACGTTCCCCGAACAGTTCCGGTTCCTCCAAAGACGCGAGTGGGAGTGGGCCGTCGCAGACCGCGCCGCGTTCCTGGCCGCGTCGAGAGGACTCGACGCCGTGCCGGGACGCATCGCCAGGTCGATCCTTCACGGCGTGAAGTCCCCCTACCGCATGACCTCGGTACAGGCAGGTGAGGTCGAGGCTGTGCACGCGCGCACGACCGAGAACATCTACGCCCAACACCTCGTCGACATCGAGGGGCAAGCCGACGTGTTGACGATGGGACTTCCCTACATCGGCCCGTACAACGTCAACTCCGTCATGAACCCGGTGCTCGTCGCCTGCCTCGGTCTCGGGTACTTCTTCAATCTCTACCTCGGCAAGCCCCTCGTTCGCGAAGGCGGCGTGGTGATAATCAGCCATCCCACCCCCTGGGCGTTCCACCCGGGGCACCACCCCAGCTACATCGACTTCTTCGAGCAGGTGCTGTCGCAGACCACCGACCCCGCGGAGATAGGCAAGTACGAGGAGTCCTTCGCCACCGATCCCTGGTACATCCACCTCTACCGCACCGGTCACGCCTACCACGGCGTGCACCCGTTGTACATGTGGTACTGGTGCGCGCACGCCCTGGAGCATTTGGGCGCTGTGATCGTCCTCGGCGGCGATCGCGCTGCGGTCCGGCGACTGGGATTCAAACCCGCCTCGACGATGGCCGACGCCCTCGAGATGGCCTCCGACGTCGTGGGACCGGACCCCTCGATCACGCACTTCCATGCCCCACCGATTCTCATGGCACGAGTCAGTTGATGCGGCGCTTGACCACACAGGTCTCGTGATGGCACTTGCATCGGTACTGCGCAGGATGAATCTCTCGCGTGACCGGAGGTTCCCGTGGTCGGCGCCGGACTGGCCCGAGACCCTTCCCCGCCCTGCTCGGCAGCGGCGTCTAGGCGTCGACTACCCGACCGAGTGGGCCAGGCGTTACCCGGCCCGCCTCTTGCGAGCGATCGTACTCGACAACCTCACACGCCCAGTGACACACCTGGTCGCCTCACCCGAGGTGCGCGGAGCCGATGTGCTCGCGCTCGTCGAGCCACCGGCAATCTTCGTGGCGAACCACTCGAGCCACGTCGACACCCCCTTGATGCTGTCGGTGCTGCCGGCACGCTTCCGGCACAACACCATCGTCGCCGCTGCCGCGGATCACTTCTTCGACCGTCGTTGGAAGGCCCATTTGTGGGCTCTGGCTCTCGCGGCCGTGCCGATAGAGCGTCAACGCGTGAACCGTCGGTCGGCCGACCTCGTGGCCGATCTCATCGAGCACGGCTGGAACCTCATCATCTATCCCGAGGGCAGCCGCTCCCCCGACGGCTGGTTCGGGCTATTTCACGCAGGCGCCGGGTATCTCGCGGCGCGCACCGGCGCTGCTGTGGTGCCGGTGCACATAGAGGGCACCTTCCGGATACTGCCGCGCGACGGCCACGGTCTTCGCAGAAGCCCCACCCGTGTCACCTTCGGCACACCGATGTCGACCAAATCCGGGGAAGATGCACGACACCTGGCGACCAGGATCGAGGAGGCGCTCGCAGTCCTGGCCGACGAGAGCGGCACGGATTTCTGGAGCGCGCGCCTGCGCGCCGGGTCGGGTACGACACCTTCGCCGCGCGGTCCGGCGGTCTCGCCCTGGCGCAGGTCTTGGGCACTCGGCCCGCCCCCGAAGCAGCACGACGAGACCGACGAGCGCCGCTGGGCGATGAAGCCGAAAAGGGCGAGGTGATCACCTCTCAGACCCTGCGAAGCTTCACCAGGTGACGCAGAGTCTCGCCGGCGCCGGTCACGCCCCTTCCCACGCCGGCACGCCAGTTGCCGATGCGGGATACCGCGAGCCGCTCCGCGCGCAGCGCTTCCTCCTCTGTGTCGTCAAGGGGAGCGAGGGGCATCCCTGTGACCATCGTGAGCAGCAGGTCTGCGAAAGAGGGGTTGCGGGCGAGAACCGGCCCGTGCAAGTAGGTCCCGATGACTCTCCCCGAGACTGCCCCCTCGCTACGGTCCCCCGTACCGTTGCCGATCCCGACCAGCACGCGCGCGAGGGGATGTACGCCGGCTCCTAGCCGAGTCACACCTCCGTGGTTCTCGAACCCCGTCAGCCGCTCCAGACGCGGGCCGCGCGCCTGCCCTTTCCCGCCAGCGGTGAGGTCGCGTTCGCTTCGACCGGCGAGGTCGCGTTCACTTCGACCGGTGAGGTCGTAAGCGCCTGGATCGGCGAGGTCGCGCACACCTGGATCGGCGAGGTCGCAGGCGCGAGAGCTCCAGGGCCCCCGGAGCTCGAACGGTTCAGCCAGGAGCTCGCCCACGGCGCGTTTGGAACGTCCTTTGACGGTGGACACGTCGAGCAAGCCCACGCCGGAACGTTTCGTCCCGAGCGCGTCCGGGAAGGACTGCCCCACCACCTGGTACCCCGCGCACACGGCCAGCACGGCCGCTCCCGCTTCTACTGCTCGCTGCAATGTGCCGTCGGCCAGGAGCTGGGCCGATTGCACCTGCGGCCCGTCCTCTCCCCCGCCGAGGCAATACAGGTCTCCGCCCGCCGGCAGGGCGGTGTCCGACAAGGCCATCACCAGCTCGACCTCGATCCCCCGCCACGCGGCCCGGTCAGCCAGCACAAGTCCGTTGCCGCCGTCGCCGTATGTGCCGAGCAGATCCGGGTGCACCACCACCACCCGCAAGGCACTCGATCCGTCGCCTGCGCCGCGACTCGATCGCGCCTGCGCTGCCTGCGGTACAACACCTGCTGGCGCTTTGCTCGTCTGCTCCTCAGCCGGCGCCTCGTCGTCCCGCCGGCCGCGCTCGTGCCCGCTCGGTGTTGCCGACGTTGCAACACCTGAAGGCACTTTCACCGCGACCGAGGCGCTATGTCGAGGCAGGCCATCGAACCTGCTGCGCGCGGTTCGTCCAAGCGCGCGCCGTAGTTGCTGGAAAGCGGTGTAATTGCCCACGTAGTCCACCTGCTGCGAACATGCAGCGCCCAGCGCCTCCAGCTGGTCTCGTACGACCAGGTGTTCCACGCCCGCGTGCCGCAGCCGGACAGCGAGGTCACGACAACGCTCCCCCGTGGCGACCACCAGACGGCCCGCCAGGCGCTCGAAGGGCACGTCCCACAGCCACGACGGGTCGCGCCCGTCAGCGACGCGCGCGTTGATGCCGATCACCGCGGGCGCAGCATGCTCGCGCAACAAGTCGAGCAGCTCGGTCCAACCGGCCGGGTTCTTCGCCAGGAGGAGGCGCACCGTGCCTCCCTCGTAGCCGACGGTGGCGAACCGACCCTCCACGTCGCCCACGGTGGCCATCGCGGCCAGCGCCTGAGCGGTGTCGACGCCGAGCACACTCGCACACTGGACCGCCATCGCGGCATTGGCCCGGTTGCAACGCCCCGGCAGCTGCAGACGAAGCGCCAGGGCACGTCCGTCGCTCATGACCAGCTCGTCACCTTCCAACCATGAACCCGGCTCCGGACGGCAGAACCCGCACGTGCACCACCAGTCCCCGCCCTCGCGTCCGTCACCGTCGGCGAAGACGATCCGACCCTCGCACGCAGGACAACCCACCGCGTCCGCGTGCCACAGCTGGCCGGCTGCGACCCACGCGATGCGCGGTGCACCATACGCAGCCCAGGTCACCAGCGGATCGTCCGCGTTGGCGACCACGACCGTGCGATCGCGTCCGACGAGCGCGGCGCGCCAGCGTGCCGCGACCATTCGCACCTCGCTCATTCGGTCCAGCTGGTCGCGTGACAAGTTGAGCAGCGCGACCACGACGGGTTGCACCGCGTCGGCGACGTTTGCCAGATGGCCCTCGTCGACCTCGAGCACCGCGGGGGCCTCCGGTGCCGAATCGGCCAGCGCGGTCACGAGACCAGAAGGCATGTTCGCCCCAGCTACCGAGGTGGCCACTCGCGAGAATCCTCCGAGCGCCGCAGCTAGCAGCCGGGTGGTGGTGGTCTTGCCGTTGGTTCCGCTCACGAGCGAGACCGTCCTCCCCTGAGCCAGCTCGCCCAGAAGATTCCGGTCCAGCATCAGTCCGACCCTCCCGCCGATGACCGAACCGCCACCGAGGCGCAGCCGCTTCGACGCCGAGCTCACGTAGAGGGCGGCGCGTCCCACCAGGCGGGCTCGCCGGGGCGGCGTCACGTTGCGCGGATGGCCGACAGCAACGTCGGGCGGAGCTCCTCTGTGCTCGGCTCGAGCGCGATGCGCGCTTCAACCCGGAGAAGGGTCACGATGCGGTCCATGATCGATTCGGTGTCCGCCACCATCTGAAACGCTACCGCCGCGAAGCCCAGTTCCAGTCTGTGCAAGAAGCATCGCTCGCACGAGCAGCCGACAAACAGCGCTCAGCAGTTCCCATCAGGCGGCTTCCCATCAGGCGGCTGCGATTCAAGCGGCTGAGCCTGTTCGCGATGCTCTCACGCGTCGGCTGCTTCGACGAGCGTGTTCACGATGCCTTACGCGACGAAGGGACCGGCGGGGGGGCGACCGGTCCCTTCGCACCGACTCGACAGAAACTAGGAGGGGGGGTGTCCAGTCCCTGTGGTCAGTTACATACTGCGGCATACCCGACGATCAGTCAAACAGCTATTACAGATTTGTGGTATCACTATTCATGATGGAAGTACGACACCTCCAAGCCCTGGTGGCCGTATCCGAGCAGGGTTCTTTCTCCGCGGCCGCCGACTCCCTGGGAACGGTTCAGTCGAATATCTCGGCTCACGTGGCCAGGCTGGAGAAGGAGCTCGGTGTCCCGCTCGTCGACCGCTCGGCCGGACGCCTGACCTCGGAGGGGGAGGTCGTGGTGGCCAGGGCTTACAGGGTGCTCGGCGAGCTCGTGGCCCTCACTGCCGACCTGGGCGCCCTGCGCGAGGAGTTGGGCGGCACGGTGCGCATAGGGATGATCGGCACCACGGCACGCTGGCTCGTCCCTCTGTTGTTGGCCAACCTCTCGGAGCGGCACCCCAAGCTTCACCTGGTGGTGGCAGACGGCACCACCGCGGGGCTCGAGACTCAGCTCGCCGCGGGTCGTTTCGACCTGGCAGTGCTCACCTTCCCGCTATCGGGCCGTGACCTCACGTTCGAGCCTCTGTTCGAGGAGGAGCTGGTGCTCGTTGTCCCCGTCGACGACGACCCCATGAAGGGGGTGACACGCATCGGGTTGGACGAACTCAGCCGTCTCGAGCTCCTGATGCCGGCGACGGGTACCCAGCTGCGTGCCGAGATCGACGCGGCAGTCAAGCCGGCGGGCATACGGCTCCATTCGCGCACCGAGCTCGATGGTGTGCGGCTCCTCGCCTCTCTCGCCTTTGACGGCTACGGACCCGCCGTGCTCCCCGCCACCGCAGTCTCCTTGCACCTTCGGCCTCGGTTCAGGCTCATAGCCATCGACGAGCTCCCACGAAGGCGCGTCGGTCTGGCCATGCGAAGCCGAGGCATGCCCTCGGCTCCCGTGCGCGCGGTGACCGACGCTCTGCGCAGCCTCTTCGCCTCTTCAGACGACCTGCCCGAGGGACTTCATTCAGTGGTCCCACTCGCCGCAGCGCGAGCAGAAGGATCGCTGCGTTCGCTTGCGATGCCGAACGGGTGACGCTTGTGATGCTGCACGGGTGACGCTTGCGATGCCGAACGGGTGACGCGCTACGCGGGCTTCAGCCGAGGGCTGGTCGGCACTCGCGCCACATGAGCCAGAGGGTCGGCCCACCACCGGGCGTGTGTATCTCCCCGGTGACTTCGAACTCATGTCGCTCGTAGAACACGAGGTTGCGCTCCTTGGAGGACTCCAGGTACGCGGGCAGACCCTCCGAGTCCGCGCGTTCGAGAACCTTGCGAAGAAGAGCGGAGCCCACACCCTGCCCCTGGCGGTCGGGGTCTATGCCCAAGGTGGCCAGGTACCAGTGCTCCTCGCGCGGGCGGGCACGGTCGACCGACTGCAACAGGTGCATCGCGTCAGCTGCTCTGCCTCCGAGCCCAGCGAGGTCGGGCAGCACTGACACGAAGTGCAATACGTTCCTCCGGTCAGGTCGGGGCTTGCTAGGCAGCGCCCACAGCGCGGCCCCTGCCGTGTCTGTCGTCGTCCACACCTCGCCGTCGGCCAGGTACATGTGACGCAACTGAATGGAGAAGAACCGCCTCAGCCCGCGATGCCTGCGCTTCTCGCCGGGGAACAAGAAATTCGGCATCGGGTCGTCGTCAAAGGCGCGCGCCAGCACCTCCACGAGAATCGGGACGTCTGTGATTTCCGCGCGCCGGAGCTCGGGCTCGAGGTCCGGAAGCATCTTCTCGACCTCAATTGACCGAAGGGTGCGGAGGGTATGCCGCGAGCATCGCCAGCTTTCCGCACTGTCGCCGAAGCACGTCGTGCCACAACCGATCAGGCTCGGCACACAGCAGATCGTCTCCCGTGCCGTCGACGACATACCAGGCCCCTTCGCCGACCTCTTCTTCAAGCTGGCCTTTCGTCCATCCCGCATACCCCGAGAACAACCGGGCCCCTGCCAAGGGAAACGGCTGGTCCTCGGGAGGAACCGACAGGTCCACGGTGCCCAGCCGGTCGAGGACCGGTCGCCACCGGTTGATGCCCTCCACGTCCGCGAGATCCCCCGCTGCCCGAAGCAAGCGCGCAAGACCGATCACGGCTTCGCGCGAGACCGGCCCGCCCGAGAACACCACGCCCGGAGGAGCCAAGCAGGCCTGGTCGTACCAAGGTTCGAGGATCTCCTCGACCGGAAGTCCGGTGGGTCGGTTGAGCACGATGCCGAGAGCCCCTTCTGCACCGTGGTCGAGCAACAGGATCACGGCACGTTCGAAGTTGGGGTCCCCGAGCTCGGGGGATGCAACCAGTAGGCAGCCCGTGAGGCCGCGTGAGCCCGCGTTGCGACCATGAGGAATGCCGCTAGGCATGTCTAGATCATGCCCGAGGTCGGCCGTGGCGCGACACCAACACCGGCTCCACCACAGAGCCTGACGCGCTGGTGCGGTCGCTGAGCTCGAGGTGCCTGCAGCCTTCCACAGGCCTTAGCGTTGGGCGATGCCGCGCGAGGTGGGGGTGGCCAGGGCCTGGCCCCTGCTGGCCGCAGGGGCCGTGGTGGAGCTCCTCGCTCTAAGCGGAGTGCTGCCGGCGAGTCCGGATCTCGTGCACGCGGTCGCCCTGCCCCCCTTGGACTTGACGTTCGATCTCGGGACCCTATTGGGCCGGGCCACGGGGCCCGCCTGGTTCGCCTTCGGGCTCGTTCTGGCCATCATCGGGCGAGCGACGATCCTCTCTTTCATGCTCGGGTCGCGGCGACGGTGGTGGTTTGCGCTGCGATTCGAGCTCGTGGTGCTGGTGCCGTCGTTCCTCGCAGCAGAGCTCGCCTACTGCTCGCAGGCGGTGCTCTACTCAGCGCTGTTCTGGGTCGGGTTGGCCTTGGCCGTCGCGTCGTCTCTCATCTTTGCGCACGTGCCCTGGGGCGGTTCTTCGTCGGTCTCGTCCATGATCCGAAGGGGGTTGCAAGGCGGGCCACGCCTGCCCACGGTTCTGTCATACCTCGTCGCGCTCGGCGTCCTCGGGGCCCTGGTGCGAAACGGAGGCAAAGTCCCGCCCTTGATCGGCGTGGGAGTCTCAGCGGTCCTGACCGTGGCGGTCGCTCGCCATCTGTCTCGACCTGCTGCTGCCCCAAACGCGACGCGGCTGGTTGCGGTGGTGACGGCCGCCGTGTTGGCCGCGGTGTCACTCACTACCACGAGCGTGCGGCCTCCGCACCCGAGGCAACGCCCGGGGGAGCTCGTCGTGGTAGCGGGCATCGACACGTCCAGCGGTCACGGATCGCTCTTCTCGCTACGTCCTTCGTACCTGGGGTTCAGGTGTGCACGCACCCTGTACTACTCCTACGCGGGCCCCGGAGCGGGGGCCCCTCAGGGACAAGCAGCGTGCCCGATCACCACCGGATCTCGCTATTCACGCGCCGACACCGAGCGGCCGTTGCCCGAGTTGGTCAGGTCCTTCCGTGAACAGATCGACAACTTGACTCCCCCTGTCACGGTGGTGACTCACTCCTCCGGGGCATGGGTCACATGGGCGGCCGTATCTGGTGACCGCTCGACACCCGTAAGGAGGATCGTGATGCTCGCGCCACTCAGCGATCCCCACGGATATCCCCCGCCAGGGGCCAACGGAGAGGGGACGGTTGGGGCTGCGGGTATGCGCCTGATCGTTTCCATCGCGAGGTGGGAGGGGTTCTCGCGCTTCGACCCGAACCGTCCTCTGGCAATGACGCTCCTCGGTCATCGGCTCCTTGCTCACTCACTGTTCGAGCACAGTCTGCTGCGGCAAGTGCGAGCCTTGGCGGTGCCCACTGCTTTCGATCTCGTCCTCTTCTCCACCTCTGACACTTTCGGGCACGCCCAAGGCGCTTGCCCTCTGCTTCAGTCGCATGGGGCCATCTCTACGTCGGTGGCGGCAGCCGTGGACGCGGATCGCTTCCTCTCGGGTCGTCCCCAATTGCCTTGTGCCTCCTGGCCGTCATGGGTCGCCAACGCAGCTTCCGGTTTTCGCGTGCCCTGAGGCGACGACGACGTCCGAGCGCAACCGAGTGCGTCCGAGCGCGTCCGAGTGCAACAGACGAGGGGCAACGGCTGCACGGACAAAAAGCAGCCGATAGCAGCTGATCGGCCTTCCGGCAACGGTACGCTCTACCAGGTCGGTCTGTTGGCGACGTCCAACTACCTGCTGCAGAAGCCCCTCATGGACTGCTCGTCGACCCCGTGATCAAGGTCGTGACGTAGTCAAGGCCCCAAGCGGTCAGGTGGTAACGTTGGCCCAGTCCATCGCTGCAACTGGATTCGCCCCGAAACGCGTCCTTCTTTGCGCGAAGGGTGGAGGAGATACTCGTGACACGAGATCAGACTGTGCGCCGTCGCATCGTTGGGTACCTCACAGAGCACGGTCCTGTCAGAGACGCCAGTGGCAGAGCGACAGCGCTGTTGAAAGACGGCGTCGGGTACGAAGGCAGCGATACCGGTTTTACCCAACTCGTATCAGCCATGGCCAAGTCCGGAGCCCTGCTACGCGAGGTGAGAGGCAAGCGCACCTATCGCATTTCGCTGAGCTCGAACAATCAGCCCCGGAGTATTGCGGTGTCCGCCCGCGAAGACCATGGCGAGAATCCCATGGACTACGACGAGCTCGCAGCTGCATTGCTCGCTCGCGTCACGAGGATCCTCTCCGCACCCTCCGACGCTTCAGAGGGAGCCTCTTGGGCGCGCCGGCGCCTCGAACAGCTCGAGACCCGCAATGCCGCTCTTCAGCGCGACGTGGCACGTGCCAAGGCCGACCTCGAGACGGCCGTTATCGAACGTGACTCGCTGCGTGGCCAGCTCGAAGCTGCCCAGCACAACCTTGCCTTGCTCACCGAGCGTCTCGAGGAACCACGTCACCCACAAGGACGCGCGGCAGAACGCCTCGGGAGCGACGAGCGGACGTTGCTCTACCAACTTCGAGGACGTCACCGGCCCAGCGCTCCCTCACCTGAGCCCGTCAACTGATCAGCGATCCGTCAACTGATCAGCGAGGGGAATGCTCCGTTCAGAGAAGCACCCGGCGGCGGAAACTGCGCAATCCGAGCCCCAGGAAGACCGCTAAGAAAGCGATCAGGACCGGGTAAACCACATACAGGTGCATGTGCGAGGCCTGAGTGAGCCCTGCACGCATGCCTTCGGCGACATAGATCAACGGGTTGACCAGTACCAGAGTCTGCAGCCAATGAAAGCCTCCCACGCGTACCGGAGCAAGGCGTGTCCACTGGTAGTACGTCCCGCCCAAGAAGGTGAGCGGCAGCACGACGAAGCCGAACATGAGCCCGATGTTCCGGGGTTCGAAGCTCGTTCCGAGAAGCAGCCCCAGCGAGGCCATCGCCAGGCACGCCAACGGGATCAGGGTCACCACCACCCACCAATGGAACGAGAGGTGTGCGTGAACCCCACTTGCGTGGACGACCGCGGCGATGGGAAACACGATCAGGGCCGAGATCAACCCTTGTGTGGCGCCTGACAGCACCTTCGAGATCGCCACGAGGGAGATCGGACACGGCGCCTGCACCCGGTCCTCGATCTCCCTGGTGAAGCCGAACTCCGATGACATCTGAATGGCGACGGCCTGGATCCCTTGGAACATCACCGCTATCGCCACCACCCCCGGGACCAACACGGTGGCGAACGCCGACTCCCCCAGACGGCTCCCACCACCCCCGATGCCCTGGCCGATGCTGGGAAACACGTACAGAAACACGAACACCAGGAGGAAGGGCTGGATGAGGGTACGGACCACGAACTCGCCAAAGTTCTTCTTCAACACGACGAGATCGCGTCGAACCAGAGCGGCCAAAGCCACACGACTCGAAGTGAAGGCCGAACGGCGGGGACGAAGACTGATCGCTGCTTGCTGCACGGCCGAAGGCGTCGAGGTCTCGATCATCAGTCGCGCAGTTCCTTTCCCGTGAGGTTGATGAAGACGTCTTCGAGGCTCGGGGCCGACACCGAAATGTCGGCAACCTCGAACCCCGCTCCTTCGGTCTCGGTGACCACACGAGCTAGCACGCCACTCGTCCCCTTGGCGTGAAGAGCGACACCTCCGTCGACATGACGGGTCCGCGTAATCCCCTCTACCCTCTCTTGTAGTAGCGACACGAGCTCGTCTATGTCCCCTTTCGCCTGTACGGTGATCACCGTGTCTGCGTCGATGCTCTGCCGGAGGCTCGCTGGAGTATCCAGAGCGAGGATCCGCCCATGGTCCATGATCGCGACCCTGTCACAGAGTTTGTCCGCCTCCTCCATGTAGTGCGTGGTCAGCAGAATGGTCTGACCCTCTGCGTGCAGCTGCCCGAGGATCTCCCAAAGAGCAAGCCTGCTCTGGGGATCGAGACCCGCGGTGGGCTCGTCCATGAAGAGCACAGCCGGGCGGTGAAAGATGGCTCTGGCCAGCATGAGGCGCTGGGCCATGCCGCCCGAGAGGGCGTACACAGACGCCTTCGCCCACCTCGCCAGATGGAACTGCTCGAGAAGCTGGTCTGCGGTGCGCCGCGCTTCGTGTCGGGGCACTCCGAACAGCAGTCCGTGAAAGTACAAGTTCTGCCACACTGTTAGTTGCCGGTCGAGCGTGTTCTCTTGAGAGGCAACACCGATGAGCTGCTTTGCCAGCGTCGGATGCGCGACGACGTCGATCTCACCCAGCAAGGCCTCACCCGCTGTCGGCACGACTCTCGTGGTGAGCATCCCTACGGTCGTCGTCTTTCCCGCGCCATTTGGGCCGAGAAGACCGAAGATCTCGCCAGGTCTCACCACCAGGTCGAGCCCGTCGACCGCCGCGACGTCCGACCCGGAATAGATCTTCGTCAACTGCCTGGTACGTATGACACCGTCAACTGCGACTTGCCCGTCACCAACGGAACCTCTTGCGGCCGGCACGCGACCATCTTCGCACCGCCGACATGTCTCGTGCCTCCGGCTGCTATCGGTGGCAAACAGGTGGAACGCACAGCTCGCCCGTGGGATCATGCTGGCATGATTGCCGCTTTCTCTGTGGCCCCAGGCGGGCTCGGCGAGTCCGTCAGCAAGCCGGTGTCCGAGGCCGTGCGACTGGTCAGGACAAGTGGCCTCCCCAATGAAACGAACGCGATGTTCACCAACGTCGAAGGCGAATGGGACGAGGTGATGGCGCTCATCAAGGCGTGCGTGATGAAAGTCGCCGAGCACGCCCCTCGCGTGGATCTCGTGATGAAGGTCGACTACCGACCGGGCGTCACCGGTGCTCTTCGCGGGAAAGTGGAGGCAATCGAACAGCGGCTCAGAGGCACCTGATTCACGCTCGACCCACAGCTGACGGTTGGCACGATCCAGTCGATCCGATGGCACACCCCGGCCATGATGTGCTCGAGACGGCCCCACCGCCCATGATCAAGTGGGCCGTAGAGGACTCGAACCTCTGACCCCTTGCGCGTCATGCAAGTGCGCTACCAACTGCGCCAACGGCCCGCAACAGTGAGGCTATCACCGCTCCGTGAACTCGATTCTTCCCAATGATCAGGGTTCTTTGTTTCAAGACCAGCGTGGCAGCAGGCAGTCGCAGGTGTGAGCGTGGCGGTCGTCCTCGACGAGTCCCGCCCGGCAGCGGAATCTCAGACGACCCATGGGTCCACCGTGAACGACACATGACCCGGGCCACGTTACGATTCGATCTTCCAACGAGGACCCACAGCCGACTGCCCCCTCGGCGGTGGACATGCCCTCCTGACAGCCTGAACTTGTGACGGCTTCACCAGGCACTCGATCTCTGAACGAGAGCGACCAGGACGATGACCACTCATGGAACCAAGAGCGCGTACAACCGTGGATGTCGCTGTGACGCGTGCCGGCAGGCAAGCCGTCTGGCCCGGGCTCGCCAGCGACAAGCCGCGCGCGAACGCACGAAGCTGACCTATCGCCAAGCCACTGACGTGACACCGATTGAAGAAACCCCCCATGTCGATCCTTAGAAGACGCCAGCTCCTCAGGGAACGATCGTGAACAGGGCGCGACAAGGCGCACATGACGGAGACCCATCGTCAGCTCTTCCTGCTCCAAGCACGATACGCAGGTTCGTAAGCGGAGTGGGCAGGGTACTGATCGGTTCCGGCGTCCTCGTCCTTCTCTTCGTTGCCTACCTCTTGTGGGGAACCGGGATCTCCGAAGCCTCGCACCAGCACGCGCTGCGCCAGCAGTTCCAGCGAGAGCTCGCGGGGACGAACGGGCATACGTCTTCGCACTCGTCTTCGACAGCGACGTCCTCTTCGTCTTCGACGTCGACGTCGACGCCATCTTCATCTTGCCTGTCAACCACCTCCACACCGAGCTCCTCGACCACGTCCACATCGAGCCCGTCGACCACGACCACACTGCACACTTCTGGCGCGCAACCATCGGTGCCAGGTGTCGTGCCGGCAGAGGGACAGCCGGTCGGAATAATCGAGATCCCCAAGATCGGAGTGGACGCAGTGGTGGTCGAGGGAACGGCCACAGCCGACCTTCGCTTGGGTCCGGGCCACTACCCCGGAACACCTCTTCCAGGACAACCCGGCAACGCCGCGATCGCCGGGCACCGCACCACTTACGGCGCTCCCTTCTACAATTTGAACGAGCTGGTTCAGGGCGATTGCATAAGCGTGACGACCACCCAGGGCCATTTCCGCTACGACGTTACCCACGTGCTCGTCGTACCCCCGTCGGACTTGACGGTCGTCGCACCTTCTCCCACGCCCGAGCTCACTCTCACCACTTGCAATCCGCGCTTCAGCGCCTCTCAACGTCTGGTGGTACAAGCGTCGCTTATCACTCCACCAGCGACCGTTCCTGATCACCGGTCCCAGTCCCGCCCGCTGCGTTCGCTCTTGTCCGGTTTGGCAGGCGGACAGAGCAACTGGACCGGCGCGCTCGGCTGGGGCTTGACTTGCCTCGCGCTGGCGATCGGGGTGTGGGCGCTGGCGCGCGGGCGCCGCCGTCCTGCCGTGTACTACGCGCTCGGAGCCGTCCCGCTGCTGGTCGTCTTGTTCTTCTTCTTCGAGAACCTGAGCCCGCTCCTGCCGGCCAGCTTCTGAGGCTCCCAACCTTGGCCTGCCGGGTCCCAGAACGCGAGATCCTGGGTCAGCGACGATGCATCACGCGAACGAAGCTCACCCATGAGTGAAGCCGGCCTCTCGGCCGGCTTCACGAACGAACATCTATGAAATTGTCTCTGACCGCCCCTCGAGCCACGCGATGCCCTCGGGCAGAGACCGTCTTGTCGGTCGGCCAGCACGTAACTGGCACCTCCACGGCCTTGTTGTGGGCTGGGCCCGGGCGGTAGATCTGTGAGCTCCGCGGTCCCCTGCATTCGGTGACCGTCGGAGCATGACTAACGCGGCGGACCACCCTCCTGTTCTGAGCTCGTCGAACGCACCGTCAAGCCCCCTTCTCACTTCCTTCGCCAGATGAACAACCCGGCTCACTTCTATTGTCCGCCGCAGAGCTCACCGCGTCAACACCTTTAGTTGACTCATCACAAATGCCCGCCAAGTGGCGTCGACTCGGCACAGCCACTCTCGTCAGCGGCCGTTTGGGCACCCTGAAGGCGTCAGGAAGTGCCCTTCAAGGTCGGGCGCGATTCCGCCGATACCTCAGCGTGGCGGAACTAGTGTCACTGATCCCGTATTGGCGGAGCTCTAAGAAAGATTCTCCTGCGGACCGGTGATACTGATCGAACCGTTGTGGCGCATATTTTGCCTCATCAGCATTGGATCTTGGAATTGATAGCAGTTGTGTTGATCGCCGGAGGAACGATCCACGAGCTTCGTACAGGTCCAACGGGGTATGCCATGTTCAGAATCCGCGTTGCCAGTGCAGTGATGCTCGCAACAGGCGCTATGGTGTTGGGTGGAGTTGACGCCCACGCGACGACTGGAAAGCCACCGGTTGTCGTCCACCCGGCGTGCCTGGATGTTGTCGGCAGTGCCACCACAGCCACTTGGGCCTCGTCGAACTGGTCCGGCTATGCCGAGACCGGCCATTTCACGGCCGTCAGCGGCAGCTGGACTGTCCCCTCGGTGACAGCTGGGCGCCAGAGTTCGTCATCTGCCTGGTATTCGGCGACTTGGCTAGGAATCGACGGGTTCAATGACACCAATCTGATCCAGACTGGTACCGAACAGGACTACTACGGTGGCTCCACGCACTACAGCGCCTGGTGGGAGATTCTCCCAGCTGCTGAGACGAAGATTCCATACTCCGTGTCGCCTGGAGATGTCATGGTCGCCAACATCGTGGAAACCCCCATGCAAGTGCGGGTGTCAGCCAGTGGCAGACACGGAGGCGCGGCTACCATCACCGAATACGAATGGACCATCGCCTTGAAAGACACCACACACCCCTGGAGCTTCACAACGACCCAGGCCTATGGAGGCGCGGGCAGCTCCGTGGAGTGGGTGGTCGAAGCGCCAGAGGTGAACAATGCGATCGCGTCGTTGGCTGACTACAGCTTCCCATCGCCTTCGGCAAGCAGTGGGGACTTCAACACCAGCAAGTTCGCCACAACGATTGGTGGCGCGCTGACTGGGGCTGGATTGAATTACGCGAACGACTCTGGTGTGATGATCCAAAACCGCGTCCAAGTGTCGACACCCGGTCAACCAGACGCGCTCCGAACAGCGTTCGACTCCTTGTACGGCACGAACGCCCCATCAGCACCTACAAGCTGACCGCAGCTGATTCGGTCCTTTGCCAGTGGTCGGTCGCGGGTTTGGCGCGGTTGTCGTCACGCCCCTGACCTGGCGTCGGGACGCGCTTCCTGAAGCGCCAGGTACACAGGGGTGGGCCGCGAAGGTGTCTCCGCTGCTTGGATGCGTTTGCCTAGAACGGCCGGCGCTCGAGTGATACCGAGCGTCGGTGCCTTCGCCTCTCGCCGCCACATCGCCTCAAGGCAGCCAGGAGAATCGGCTGCGCAACACCACGTAGCCAACGAAGGCACCGGTGTCGATGAGGCTATGGGCCAATACCAGCCGCACCAGCCGCCCCTGGCGTTGGTAAAGACGGCCGAACAGAAGTCCCATCACCGCGTTGCCGAGGAACCCGCCGAAACCTTGGTAGAGATGGTATGCACCGCGAAGCACCGCGCTCGTCACAAGGGAGCGATTGCCACTCCATTGAAGCTGGCGCAGCCGATGAAGCAGATAGCCGCAGACCACCACCTCCTCCAGCACTCCATCCTGTACAGCAGCAAGCACGAGCACCGGTATGCGCCACCACGTCGCGGGCAGGTTCGTCGGCACTACACGCACGTTCAGCCCCAAGCGGTACGCGCCGACGTAGAGCGCGAGGCCCGCGCCACCCATAACTACGGCAAGAGCAACAGCCCACGCCGTTTCCCTTCCGAGTCGGAATCTGTCGAGGCCGATACTCGAGGCCGACTCGCCCGATCGCACCAGCAGATAGACGACGAGTGCGACCGGGACCAGAGCAACCGCGATTTCCACCAGCTGGTAGGCAAGATCGAGCATCGAATGGCCTGGTACGACAGACGCGTTGATGACAGCTTTCTGCGCCCGTAGTGGAGCACTCGCGCTCAGGGAGCGAAACAGGTTCAGCACGGCATAGAGGGCCGACGCCCCGAGAGAGAGCCCGAGAACAAGCCACACCTCTACCGCCAGTGCTTTGCGACCCACCACCTGCGAGGACCTCGGCAGGTGCTCGGGTACGCCTCCACCGCTCAGAGCTTCGCCCACGCGAATCGACGCTAATGCCAGCCTCGAGCCTGCTGGTCAGCAAGAAGCGGCAAGTGCGTATCCGACGCAGGACCTGAATCGTTTCCGCAGAACCTGACTAGCCGCCCAGGACCTGGGACCCACGTCGGTGAATCTCAGGGCGCGGTGATGTCGCGAAGCTTGGAACTAGAAGGACACCGAGTTTCCAGATGCCACGTCTACGTAGAGGAACTGCTGGTAGCTCGCCACCTCCGAAGGCGGCGGCGCGATTGCCGAAACCGGAGTGCCGTAGTCGCTCAAGGTCAGGTGGGTGGAGAGCAAGGCTCCGGAAACTCCGGCAACCGGCATCGAGAAGTCGATCGCCCGCAGTTGGTTGTCGGAGTCCACGTACACCTTGTACGAGACGGGGCCCGTCGTCTCGAGGAAGTGTTCTGCCGCCTGCACGACCGACGATGGCAGCCCAGAGTTCGATAGGCGAGCCTCCGTGGCCGGCTTGTTGATCAGGACGGAGTAGCCCACGACGGGCACACCGTCGATGGTCGAGGATCCGAGCGTGCTGACCGCGTTGCCTCGGGACGCGAGGAACTGGAGCATCTGCGTAGGGTCGCTGTCACTCACAGCGCCCCCGGTTGCCGAGCTCGTGTCACCCACCGGTATGGAAACCCAGCTCTTGCCGGGGAGCAGCTGGGAGATTTGGGGGAAGCTCACCAAGAGGTTCCCATCGGAGCTCAAGATCGAGAGACGCTCTCCTTCGACATTCATCGTGAAGCTGGCTGCATGCGTAGCGAAATCGACCTCGCCATTCCCGGTCAACGTGACGGTCCCAGATCCCGGAACACCGGTGATGCTCTCTGTCATCGACACGAGCGAACTGTGAAGACCCTGGGTGGTGGTAGCTGCGGCGAGCACGGCACTCGCAGGGTTCACGGGCGCGTTGGACTTGAATTTCGTCACCGCGAAGACCGCTCCTGCCACCACGACCGCCGACACTGCCGCGATCAGGGCAAGCCGGCGCCAGCGCGGCTTGGGCGTGCCGACAGTGCTGGCGTCGGCGAGAGCCTCGGGCGCCGCACTTTGCTCGGTCCCGTCCTTCGGCGATTCATCGACCGGCAAGATGCACGCCGCGAAGGGCTCGAGCGATCGGAACGCTCTCCACGCGGCTTCGTGCTCGGCGATGGGCCACGTCTGGTGCGGCGGGCCCTCAGCGTCGTCTACTTCCCACAGCCCACAGAGCTGGCGGTCCGGACTGTAGCCCCAGTAGAAACGCTGGCCTTGGTATGTGAACGTCGGCTGTGTCGCAGTTTCGGAAAGCACGGGGGCCCCTTTCTGGCTATGTCGGCTGACATCGGCAGGTTCGGAGGGAATCTGTAGCCTTCGCGAGCCAGGTCCGGGTGGTCCACATGGGCCAGTCATGCGACGGCTACCGTGAGTGAGGACCCGACGTCAACCGTCACAGCGCGCGACATTTTGTCAGACGCCAAGGAGAGTTCTCATGACAGGTGATCTGCGAGCCGAGACCATCGCCATCGCGGGCCACGGAGGTGACGAGATCGAGGCGTATCTCTCCCAGCCGCTCGACGACGGACGATACGGCGGAGTGGTGGTAATCCACCACATGCCCGGTTATGACGACGGGACGAAGGAGATCACGCGCAAGTTCGCCGCGCACGGCTATCTGGCAATCTGCCCGAACCTGTATTCACGTGAGGCGTCGAGCGGCAATCCCGAGGATCCCGCTGCCACCGTTCGAGCGGCGGGTGGCGTTCCCGACGAGCGTCTCGTGGGTGACATCGATGCAGCAGCAAGGTTCCTGAGGTCCCTCGATAGATCCAATGGCAAGGTCGGCACGATCGGCTACTGCTCAGGCGGCCGGCAGTCTTTCTTGTCTGCATGCAGCCTCCAGCTCGACGCCGCCGTCGACTGTTACGGCGCCTTCGTCGTGAGCGCCCCACCCAAAGAGACCGGGCTGAAGGCCGGTCCGGTCGTTCACATGGCCGAGAGGCTCTCGTGTCCCTTGCTCGGGCTGTTCGGCACCGAGGACCAACACCCTTCACCCGCGGAGACAGCAGAGCTCGAGAAGGCTCTCGCGCAACACGGCAAGATCTTCGAGCTCCACACCTTCGAAGGGGCGGGTCACGCCTTCTTCGCGACCGAGCGCCCCAGCTACCGGGTGGATGCGGCCCAGGAAGGCTGGAGCAAAGTCTGGGAATTCTTCGGTCGTTACCTGACGGCGTGACGCTGTGATCACGCGTCGATGGTCGTGGCGCAGATCCAATCTCTCGTAAAGCATTCTCATGTCCGTACTCGAAGCTCTGACCATCGCTGGAGCGGGGCTGGCGGCGGGCACGATCAACACGGTCGTCGGTTCGGGATCTCTCATCACCTTCCCTACGCTGCTCGCCTTCGGTTTCCCCGCCGTGGTGGCAAATGTGAGCAACACCGTCGGGCTGGTGCCCGGCTCGATGAGCGGAGTCACCGCGTACCGTCAGGAGCTGCGCGGACAGTCGAGACGCTTGCGCGTGCTCTGCACGGCATCGATCGCCGGCGGTGGATGCGGCGCGGCACTGCTGCTCGTCCTACCGGGGAGTGTGTTTCGCCACGTCGTGCCGATTCTCATTCTCGTCGCGTGCATCCTGGTCGCCCTCCAGCCACGTCTCGCCCGACACTCCGAACGGATTCGTCACGCCCATGCTGGTCCGAAGCTGTTCACGACGGTCTTCGCCACTGGGATCTACTGCGGCTATTTCGGGGCGGCACAAGGAGTGATCTTGATTTCGCTGCTCGGCATATTCCTCGACGACTCCCTTCAGCGCCTCAACGCAGCGAAGAACGCACTGACCCTATCCGCCAACGCGGTGGCAGCTTTGATCTTCGTCACGGCGACTCACGTCGCTTGGGAAGCGGCGGGGCTTATCGCGGCAGGTGCGGTTGTCGGGGGCCAACTTGGTGGTGCCCTCGGTCGTCGTCTGCGGCCGGACTGGCTCAGAGCCGTGATCGTCGTGATCGGCGTGACCGCCGCGATAGTGCTGCTGATGTAAACGACCGACGACGTGACTCTTCGAGCGAACGCCCAACAAGACAGCTGAGAGGTCAGAGGGCTTCGCCGTTCGTGGCATTCATGGAGAACGTAAAGGAATCCCTCAGTCTGCTCCAAGGCTCGCCGACGATACTGCTGGCGTCAGGTTGGTGTTGGCACTGACTCAGTGAACGACAGGACCCGAGTCGATGGGTCCGCCGTGGGACAACAGCTCATCGAGGAGACCGAGAAATGCGGAATATGAACGAACCAACCGGGACGAATCCTGCCGAAGAGCCAGCCTCCGCGCGCCCCCAGCCACCCCCCTCGCCAGACCTCGGCTCGGAGTTGGCCCCGTCAGCATCCGAGACCCCCTCCAGCGCTCCAGCCACGCCCGGGTCGCTAACAGCCGGCATGCCGCTCGAGCCCACAGGCGAGGTCCCTGCTCAGCCCACGGCAGAGTTCCCCTCCCAACTTCCGTTCGGAGGAGTTTCGTGGAAGGCCGCGAGCCGGGGAGAGGCCGCCAGCTGGCAGTCGTCCGAGTCACAGCCCACGGGTCCTCCCCCGCCTCCGCCAGCTCCGCCTGGCTTCGTCTACCCGCGCGGAGCTGATCCTCATGTCTTCGCCCCACCGCCCGGAACCGCTCCCGGCTCCCCCCCTCCGGGAGCGGTTCCACCGGGCCCGCCTCCTCCTCCTGGCGCTGCGTCCCCGTATGGCATCCCGGGATACAGCGGGTCCGCTGCGTACCACGGCAGGGCGGGTTATCCGGGGTACGTCACGTGGCCCGAGAGTGGCTCGGCGTGGCCGTGGACCGCCGGAGCGCCCCAGCCGCGGCGCCACCTCGGCACAACGATCCTCACGATGCTCGTCACCGCAGGTGTCGCGCTCGCAGCGGTCGCGGGGGTCGTGATCGGGTACGCGCTGTGGCACAACACGTCGGCGACGTCAAGCGTCTCGCCGAGTACCAGCTTTCCGTTCGGCAACTCAGGAGGAAGCTCAGGAGGAAGCTCGGGAGGAAGCTCGGGCCAGGGCTCTTCAGCTTCCGGCAGTCCTGCCGACGCGGAATCCATCGCCCGCAACGTCGATCCGGGCCTGGTGGACATCAACACGTCGATCGACTACGACCAGCTGCAAGGAGCGGCAACCGGCATGGTGCTCACGCCGACCGGTGAGATCTTGACCAACAATCACGTCGTGGAAGGCGCAACCAAGATAAGCGTCACCGACGTCGGGAACGGCAAGACCTACGACGCCACAGTGGCCGGCTACGACCGTTCTCGGGACATAGCCGTCCTCCAGCTCGTCGACGCTTCCGGCCTGCAGACGGTGAGCCTCGACGACTCGTCGAACGTCAGTGTCGGTGAAAGCGTGGTCGCCATCGGCAACGCGAACGGCGCTGGGGGCACGCCCACCTACGCCGGCGGCTCGGTGACCGCGATCGACCAATCCATCACCGCCAGCGACGAGATCGTCGGGACATCGGAGCAGTTGAGCGGTCTGATGCAGACCAACGCCAACATCGTCTCAGGTGACTCCGGGGGGCCGCTCGTGAACAGCTCCGGGCAGGTCATCGGTATGGACACTGCCGGCTCGGGAGGATTTCAGTTCCAGTCTTCCAGCACCTACGGCTATGCCATCCCCGTCAACCAGGCACTGAGCGCGGCGAAACAGATCAAGGCAGGTTCCGCTTCATCGACGGTCCATATCGGTCCGACCGCTTTCCTCGGGGTGGTCGTCGAGTCTTCCGGCAGCAGCGGCCTGGGCTCCAGCGGGTTCGGCGGGTTCGGGTCCGGCGGGTTCGGGTCCGGCAATGGGAGCGGGTCGAGTTCCTCCGCCTCGGGTGCCTATATCACAGACGTCGTGACCGGTGGCCCGGCGGCGCAAGCTGGGCTCGTAGCTGGTGACACCATCACGTCGGTCGACAACCGCAGCGTGACCTCCGCCGATTCGCTCACCAGCGTGATGATGCTCGAGAAGCCCGGTGCTGCGGTGCCGGTACAGTACCTAGACTCGTCGGGACAGCAGCAGAGCACGACGATCAAGCTCGGTACCGGGCCACCGCAGTGAGCAAAAGGCCGACGGCCAAAGGCGCGCTCAATGCTGCGACAGGAACTCCACGATCGCCTGCCGGAACTCTCGGCTCACAACCGCCGAAACATGGTCTCCAGGAACCAGCTTGAACTCCGACTGAGGGATCGCCCCTGCGAACGAGCCAGGCTCTCCTACCATGGTGTCACGTTCTCCGTTCACCACGAGCGTTGGCACGCTGATCGCGCCAAGCGCCCCTGCACCCGGAGCCACCGAGCGAGCGCGCTGGATCGCCGCTAGTGCCACGCGGTCGGCACCTGTCGCGTCAGCGAAGTTCCGGAAAGCCAGTGTCGTCGCGTCCTTTATCGTAGATTTGTCATCTGCCTCTAGTGCCTCAGCGATGCTCTCCGTCTGCTCTCGGCTCCAGAAGCCACCCTCGAACGTCCCCGCTCCGCCCAGCACGAGCGAGCGCACACGCTGGTCGCACAAGGCAAGGCGGATCGCCACGAACGAACCCATCGAGTATCCGACCACGGCAACGTCCTCGATATCGAGGTGATCCAGAAGCCCCTGCACATCGCGCTCCATGGCTCCGCCGAGGTACGCCTCGACGTCGTGGGGCTTCTCGGAGTGTCCATGGCCCCGGGCATCGATGAGTACTACCCGCCGCCCCGTATCAGCGATCGCCCGAACGACACCCGTACGCACCCAGTTCGTTTTCGAATCAGACGCGAATCCGTGGTGCAAGAGCGTGGCGTCTCCCTCTCCCAGTTCTTCATATGCGATTCGAACGCCGTCGAACGATTTGAAGCTCCTCATCTCGTCCCGTCCTTCATTCCCCGTTCGCACGATCGCTCACCGTCACGCAGACTACAAACGCGAGCGACCCCGGTCGCCAATCCCGACAGACCTGCCACAAGAACGGTCGATCCTCCCCAGGACCAGCAGACGCAGGTAGCGTCGGACTTGCCAATGGTCTCTGCGACACCTATGGGGAGACGAGCCAATGCTCAAGAAGCACTCAAGCTCTTGGTGGCGGCCGTTCAGATGGGCTGATCTCACCGCCCTCTTTCTGTGCACGGCCACACTGCTCTCCTCCTGCAGCGCAACGTCCTCCACCCCGCGCAACGAAGGTATAGGGAGTGCGCACGCCGACGCCAACCTGTTCGTCGGTCACTCAGGTCAATGGCTCACGGACAGCCAGGGCAAGGTCGTCATCCTGCACGGCATGAACATGGTGTACAAACGACCGCCGTACACGCCCGCAGCTACCGGCTTCGGTGATGTCGCGGCTCGCAGTCTGTCCGACGACGGGTTCGACGTGGTGAGGCTGGGCGTCATCTACTCGGCCGTGGAACCGACGCCCGGGATGTTCGATGGTAAGTACCTCGACTCGATCGCAGCGACCACGTCCATCCTCGCCCGACACGGCATATACACGCTCTTGGACTTCCACCAGGACCAAATGAGCCAGGCGCTCGGAGGTGAGGGCTTCCCATCGTGGTCGGTGCAGACCAACGGCCTCCCCGAAAGACGATACGTCTTTCCTCTCGGCTATACCGAGAGCACGGCGTTGAACGCTGCCTTCGACAACTTCTGGTCCGATCGAACGGGGCCGGACGGCATCGGACTGCAGGAACACTACGCAAGCGCGTGGCAACACGTGGCCAGACGCTTTGCGAACGACCCCTTCGTCATCGGCTACGACCTCTTCAACGAGCCCTGGGCAGCGGGGTCCAGCAACGTCGAGCTAGGAAGCTTCTATGCGCGGGTGATCGCCGCAATCCGTTCGGTGGACCGACGACACGTCATCTTCTACGAACCTTATGTCGCCTTCGATTTCGGTAGCCCCACTCAGCTACCGCGCTTTGGGGACTCCACACTGGGCATGTCGTTCCACGACTACTGCCTTCAGGCCACCACCCAGAACGAGGCGTCGTGCGCCACTTCAGAGAACAAGACTGTCCAGAACGCCTTGGCGCGTTCGGAGTCAACGCGAGACGCACTGTTGCTGACGGAGTTCGGCGGATCGACGGACGAGCAAGACGTGGCGCGTGTAGTTCGTATCGCAGACTTGCACCAGCTCTCGTGGATCGAGTGGGCATACTGCGGATGTGATGACCCGACGGGTTCGATTCCTCCGAGCAACGAGGGACTAGTTCATGACCCTCGCCTCCCTGCTACCGGAAGGAACGTCAACCTGACGACACTCATTGTCCTGGCCGAGCCCTATCCGCGCACCGTGGCTGGGATCCCGATCGCGTACAGCTACGACCTGTCGAACCACCGGTTCCAACTCACATACTCGACGACCGCACCCGACGGCCACAGGTTCGGGTCCGGCGATTGCACGACCGTCGTCGTCCCGGCCCTCCAGTACCCCCATGGCTACAGCGCGATCGTCCGCGGAGGACGCGTCGTCTCCTCCCGTGGCGCGGGACTGCTGCAGATCGTGCCGGCTCCAAGAAGTCTCGATGTCTCTATCACGGTCTTGCCGACCAACGACGGCCACACCAGCGTTCCCACACCATCGACAGCGTGCCCAAAGCTCTGATCGACAGCGCCACAGAGCTCCCGGCACGACCGAGACCTCGCGTTCGCCAGTGAGGAGCTCGGAGGCAACCTCGAGCCGAGCCCCCACCGCCACGCAGCCACCCGCCGACCGATCGTCACCACCCAGCCACTCGCCGATCGATCGTCACCGCCCGGAAACCCACCCAGTCCTGATCGTCAGGTGGCCGCGGAACCCGGGCCCGGGCGTGCGGTGCGAGGACACGCGCGTCCCTACCCACCAGTGACCAGGTAGTCCGACACTCCGAGAAGAACGCCAGGCATCTGCATCAGAACAACCCCGGGTCCTCCGGCTCCACCGGGCTAATCTCGTCTACTGGCAACATGGTGCTGCCGATATCGCAACGAAGCGGAGGACAACGATGTCCGACGGTGCTCCCATGTGGATGGAATCTGGCGACCCCGATGTGACGGGGTACAGCGGGCGTGCAGCGCTCCGAGGGGTCGGTCCACCCCGTGGGATAGACCTCCTCACCGACCCCACGCTGAACAAAGACGCCGCGTTCACCGAAGCGGAGCGGGACGAGCTCGGGCTCCGGGGTCTGCTTCCATGGCGGGTGCTCACCATCGAGGAACAGGTCGACATCGAGATGGAGCGCATTCGCCGCAAGACCGACGACCTCGAGAAGTACATCGGTCTGGCTGCGCTGCACGACCGCAACGAAACGTTATTCTACCGGGTGTTGCTCGACCACCTGGACGAGCTGGCCCCGATCGTCTATACGCCCACGGTGGGTCAGGTGTGCCGGCTCTTCGGCAAGGTGATGCGCCGCCAACAGGGCTTGTGGGTCACCCCTGACGACGTGGACCGCATCCCCGAACTGCTCCGCAACACCGGCCGGCCGGACGTCCGTTTGATAGTGGCCACAGACAATGAGCGGATCCTCGGTCTGGGCGACCAGGGCGCCGGCGGCATGGGTATTCCGATCGGCAAGCTAGCCCTCTACACCGCCGGAGCGGGCGTGCACCCGACCAACACACTTCCGGTCTCCCTGGATGCCGGGACGGACAACGAGAAGCTGCTCGCCGACCCCAACTACCTCGGCTACCCCAAGCCCCGGCTGCGCGATGGAGCCTACGAGGCGTTCATCGAGGCGTTCGTAGAAGCTGTGCTCGAGGTCTATCCGCATGCCGTCCTGCAGTGGGAGGACTTCAAGCAACACAACGCGATCCGGCTTCTCGATCGCTACCGGCACCGGCTGGCAAGCTTCAACGACGACGTACAGGGCACGGCCGCGGTGGTCGCCGCTGGCATCCTCACCGCCCTGCGGGTCACCGGTCAGTCGCTGTCTGCCCAGCGGCTCGTGATGATCGGCGCCGGCGCATCCGGTATCGGCATCGCCCGTCTGATGGAATCCTTGCTGCGCGACGCTGGCCTAAGTGCGCGCGAGGTTCGTCGAGCCGTGGTGCTGCTCGACTCACACGGCCTGCTGTACGAGGGCCGTGATGACATCGCCGATGACAAGCGTCCGCACGCGTTGCCCCGCCAGGAGTTCGAGGACTACGGCTTTAAGCCGGCCGAGCTGATAGACCTGTCGACCGTCGTCCACCACGTCGTCCCCACCATATTGATAGGCGCAAGCGGGATTCCCGGTGCGATAACCGAGGCGGCTGTGCGGGAGATGGCGAGCCGAGTTGCCACTCCGGTGGTACTACCGCTGTCCAACCCCACGACCCTGGCGGAGGCGACACCGTCCGACGTGTTCGCCTGGAGTGACGGCCGTGCGTTGGTCGCCACGGGCAGTCCGTTCGAGCCGGTCAAGATCGACGGGCGCGAGCGCGTCATCGGACAAGCAAACAACGTCTTTATCTTCCCGGGAATCGGCCTGGGCACGATCGTCTCCTGCGCCCACGAGGTGACAGATCGGATGTTCCAAATGGCTGCCACCACTCTTGCCGGTCTCGTCAGCCCTGATCGCCTGGCGAGTGGCGCGATGTACCCGGGATTGAGCGAGCTGCGAACAGTCTCGCGCGCTATCGCCATTGCAGTGGCACGCACTGCGCGCGACCAAGGGATCGGCCGCATGGCCGACGACGAGCAGCTCGAAGCTGCGGTGGACGCCGCCATTTGGAACCCCGAATACTCACAGCCATCGTCTTCGGATCTCGACGAGCATTAGAGGACCGTCGGGAATCCCCCGTCTGGTCACAAGCTCCGCCCACCTTTGAATGGTCGGCTCCAGGACCTGGACCACGAGAGATCGACGGCTCTTCGGATTTCAGCGGGGAACTCCTGGTTGGCTTTGATCACCCAGGAGTTGAACAGAGGCGGCGCCGGGAATCGAACCCGGGTACGGGGCTTTGCAGGCCCCTGCCTAAACCACTCGGCCACGCCGCCGTCGGGCCCTGCCAAGCCTACAGGCCTCGTATTCTCAGCTATTGGGGTTGACCTCTGCCTGGCTTCCCACGACAAACAGACTCGTGAAGGTGTCTGCGCCGAAGCGTTCATCGGAAGGCCAGACTCGGCTCGAGCATCTGCTCAGCTCCGGTCCTCGTAGAGTGCGCTGCTCAGGTGGTTGAATGCCCTCATGCGAATCGCTCTGATCGCACCGCCGTGGACGCCGATCCCCCCTCCCTTCTACGGTGGGATCGAACTCGTAGTCGATCAGATGGCGCGAGGTCTAGTAGCGGCAGGTCACGAAGTGACTCTCTTCGCGACCGGCGACTCCACCTGCCCCGTGCCTACCAAATGGGCGCTTCCCAAGGCTGAGGGCTTGCGCATCGGGATGGCAGTACCCGAGCTTCGCCATGTCGTCCACGCGTATGAAGCCGTCGCCGCGCATGACATTGTCCACGACCACACGGTGGTAGGTCCCTTCTACTCGGAGCGCTACCCTGGCCTACGGGTGGTAACCACGATCCACGGCCCTTTCAACGAAGAGCTGACCGACCTCTACAGTGCCGTCGCTCATCGCGTGCCGATCGTGTGCATCTCGCACGCTCAGCGCCGTGCCGCCCCCGGATTGCAAGTAGCGCGTGTGATCCACCACGGTCTCGACGCCTCAGCGTTCACCTTCGGTGACGGCTCGGGCGACGAAGACGGCGAGTACTTCCTCTTCCTCGGGCGCATGTCACCCGACAAAGGCGTGCACTACGCGGTCGAGGTCGCCCGCAAGGCCAGGGTCCGCGTGCTGCTGGCGGCGAAGATGCGCGAGGGCCGGGAACGGGCATACTTCGACGAGCGGGTCGCTCCCCTACTCGGGCCTGACGCGGTCTACCTCGGCGAGGTGCCTCACGAGCGCAAGCTGGAGCTGTTGGCCGGGGCGCGCGCCCTGCTGTTCCCCATCTGCTGGAACGAGCCTTTCGGCATGGTGATGCTCGAGTCCATGGCGTGTGGCACCCCCGTGATCGCCTTCCCAAATGGAGCAGTGCCCGAAGTCGTGGAGGATGGGCACACCGGATTCCTCTGCGAGGACGAAGCTGACATGGTGGAGGCCGTCGGCCGCGTCGGCGAGCTGAGAAGAGAGGACTGCCGCGCCGCGGTCGAGGGCTACTTCTCGACGCAGCGCATGGTGGCTGAACACATCGAGCTGTACGAGGAGATCACCGCCGCCCCCGGGTGAGCAGATGCACCAGGCGCACGAGTATGGCGACCACGACGACGAAGATCACCACCTTGAAGACGAAGAAGAGTGCGTGCACGAGCCACACCACCACAAGGATTGCGCACACGACCCCTGCTGCGACAAGGAGGGTGTCGAGCATCCCGAATCCCCCCGACCGCCTGTGCTCGATAGTGCTCATGGCGTCCTCCGTGTCGCCTCGAACTCGGCGATCGAGCTCGAGTGATCCTTTGACCGGCAGAGACCGGCTCTCACCTCACATGCTACGCCCACCCGGGGAAGAGCCTCACGCGCCCCTCACCGCTTTGAGAAGGACGGAGCTGGTCGTAAGACACACACGTGGTACCGTCGCATGTGTCGCTACGCTCGTCACGCCAATCCCTGCTCGAGCGATCCGACCTGCAAGGTGAAGCTTTTTGCCATGCTCTCGCTGCGGCCGCCGACGAGTGGCTGACCGACCTTCTCTCGTCGGCTACGGGTGACGACTCGAGCGGCGTAGCGCTCCTAGCTGTCGGCGGCTACGGGCGCGGTGAGCTCTGTCCGTTCAGCGACCTAGACGTAGTTCTCGTCCACGAGTCGCGCCGCGACGTCAAGACCTTGGCCAACGCGGTGTGGTACCCGGTCTGGGACGAGGGGATTCGGCTCGACCACTCCGTACGCCGTCCGGCAGAGGTCCTCGAAGTCGCCCGAGCCGACCTGCGAGCCCAGCTGGGGCTCCTCGACGGCCGCCTAGTGGCGGGCGACGAATCGGTCGTCGCTGCGCTCCTCGCGAGCGCGCGCGACCTATGGCGACAGCGTGCCTCTCACTGGCTTCCCATCCTCGCCGAGCATGTCGCCGAGCGACACAGCGCCCGCGGTGACGTGGCGTTCCTGCTCGAGCCCGACCTGAAGGAAGCTCACGGAGGGCTACGAGACATTCACGCGATCAATGCCGCAGCGCTGGCCGTGCCCGCTCTCGCCGAGAACGTCGACCTTTCCGCCTTGAACGAAGCAGGAAACGTGCTCGTTGCGGCGCGAGTAGAGCTTCACCGGGCGACAGGACGCGCCACGGACCGCCTGTTGCTCCAAGAGCAAGACCACGTTGCTGCCACCCTCGGCTACGACGATGCGGACGCGCTCATGGCGGCCATAGCCGAGGCTGGTCGCACCATCGCGTGGGCAACAGACGACGCGTGGCGACGGCGATCCCTGTGGAGCAGTCCCAAGACGCGGCGACCGTGGCTGAGGCGCCTCGGGCGTGCAGTTCCTCGCGCCGCACGTGGCCGCGCCGCGAGCACACCTCGGCCGACCGCGACCGGAGCCGGTGAATCGGGCGAAGCCTCAGGGCAAACATCCCTGCGAAGCGGGCAGAGCGCCGGTTACCAGCCGGGTGCGCCAAAGGTGGTCGAGCCGGGAGTGGCTATCGCACGCGACGGAGAAGGTGGGGAAGAAGTGGTGCTCGACGCCGGAGCACCCTTAGAGGAGGACCTCACCGTGCCCCTGCGACTGGCCGCCGTCGCCGCCGAACGCGTCCTGCCCATCGGGCGGGCCAGCCTGGAGACTCTCGCCGCGTCGGCACCTGCGATTCGTGACACGTGGCCCACCGAGCTGCGCGAGGCGCTCGTACGGGTGCTCGCCGCCGGTCAGCCTTCGATAGCGGCTCTAGAGGCGCTCGACCAGAAGGGCATCCTGAAGCGCCTCCTTCCCGAATGGGAGACGGTGCGCAACCGCCCTCAGCGAAACGTCTATCACCTCTTCACCGTCGACCGGCACCTTCTCGAGACCGCGGCGCGGGCGGCGCCACTAGCTTTGAGAGTGTCACGGCCCGACCTGTTGCTCCTGGGCGCCTTCCTCCACGACATCGGCAAGGGTTACCCGGGCGACCACACAGTTGCGGGAGTGGAGGTCGTGGCGAAGATCGCTGCGCGCATGGGCCTCACCCCCGCTGACGCGCAAGTCCTCGCCGCTCTAGTCCAGAACCATCTGCTGCTGTCCGAGCTCGCCACGCGGCGCGACCTCGACGATCCCGCAACGGTTGCGGCCGTGGTCGACGCCACCGGTGACCGTTCGCGCTTGGAGCTGTTGGTGGCGCTCACCGAGGCCGACAGCCTCGCCACGGGGCCCTCCGCGTGGGGGCCCTGGAAGGCAGGGCTGGTGGCCGACCTCGCGGCACGCGCAGCGACAGCCATGGCGGGAGAGCCACCGGCGGTACCTGCACCCTCCCTCGTGACCGATCGCCACCGCGCGCTGATGCGGCAGGTGGAAGTGCTCGGCCGCTCTGTCGTCGCGGCAGAGGCACCCCGCGTCACCGTCGTGGCGCGCGACCGCCCCGGGCTTCTCGCCGCGATCACCGGTGTGCTCGCCCTGAGGGGCCTCGACGTGCGTTCGGCCAACGTCGCCAGTGAGGACGGCTTTGCCGTCGACGTCTTCACAGTGGAGCCGGCTCGAGGACACTGGCCCGACTGGGAGCAGGTGGCAGACGAGCTCGAGGCGGTGCTTCGCGGCACCTTCCCGCTCAATGAGCGCCTCGCCGAACAGGAGCGTGTCTACGCAGGTGGCCGTAGGGCAGCCTCGGCGCGCCCGGTGGCCACCCAGGTGACCGTCGACAACGCCGCCTCGGCCACCTGCAGCGTGGTAGACGTCCGGGCGCCCGACTCGCTGGGACTGCTCCACCGGATCACCGCGTCGCTCTTCGACGAGGGGCTCGACGTGGTGGCCGCCCGCGCCTCCACTCTCGGCCACGAAGTGGTGGACGCCTTCTACGTGCGCGACAGGTCGGGAGGAAAGGTGACCGACCCCGAACGTGTCCGGCGCATAGATCATCGCGTCCAGGCAGCAGTGCTACCAAGCACCTGAACGCAGGCACCTTCACCAATTCCGGCGCGCGACGCCAGGTCCTCCGTGAGCATTTCGCGCGAACACGCGCTGGTACGATCCGACCCGATGGGTGGAAAGCACGTCGCCGCAGGAAGATTCTCGAATCACCTGTGGTTGACCGCGGGCATCATCGTCACCGCCGGCGCGCTGGCAGCGACGTCGAGTGCGTTGATCGAGTCGCGGCTCACCGCCTCGAAAGCGGGAGCCTCGTACGTCTCGACGCTGAAAGGCCATCGAAGCTTGTCGCTGGTGTCGACCGCCCCCTCCCCCGGTGCCACCGGCGTGGCGCCGGACGCCTCCCTGAGCCTTTACTTCAGCTCCCCCCTCGCAGTAGGGAGTGCCCAACCGAGCCTGAACCCGCCGGTAGCGGGGACGTGGATCCAGACCTCCCCCGGCACCCTCGCCTTCGAGGCGCTCGGGAGTCTGCCCCCCGGAGAGACCGAACAACTCTCGGTGCCCGGCGGCAGCAGCGGTATCCTCGCCTCGAACGGAGCGCATCTCCCCCAGAGCGTGACCGTGAGCTTCGTGGTGGCACCGATGTCGACGCTCCGCCTGCAGCAGTTGCTCGCCCAGCTCGATTACCTGCCGGTGTCGTTCACTCCTTCCGACGCGGCTCCGATCTCCCCCACCGAGATGGCGATGCCGCAGGTGGGCAGCTTTGCCTGGAGGTGGAACAGCCTGCCGAGCAGCTTCATGGCGCTGTGGTCACCGGGGGTGCCGAACGTGGTTACGGAGGGAGCGGTGATGGCCTTCGAGAACCAGCATCAGCTCCCGACCGACGGCGCAGCAGGGCCCCAGGTGTGGGGGGCGTTGTTGCAGGCCGCGGCAACCGGACAGATAGACACCTACGGCCACTACGACTTCGTCGAGGTGGCCACGTCGATACCCGAGCACGTAAACGTGTGGCGTGACGGGGCGGTCGCCTACACGTCGGTGGCTAACAGCGGCATCGAGGCGGCCCCGACGGAGTTCGGCACCTGGCCCGTCTACGCCCGTTACGTCTCGACCACCATGTCGGGGACGAACCCCGACGGCAGCCATTACAGCGACCCCAATATTCCCTGGGTCAGCTACTTCCATGGTGGCGACGCCCTCCACGGATTCATCCGCTCGAGCTACGGCACCCCCCAGAGCCTGGGTTGCGTCGAGATGCCGCCCGCCAACGCCGCCGTGGTCTACCCCTACACGCCTCTGGGCACGCTCGTCACCGTCTCGTGATCGCTCGCCGCTGAGCTTCGCCGGAGCCCTCGAGCCTCGGCTGGAGCCGTCAGCGTCCGGTCACGCGGCAGGTCAGACGCCGTGTCGGACCCACACCTGGACACCGGTCGCGACCATCTGCACGGCAATGGCGGCCAGCAACAGTCCGACTATCTGCGACGCGAGCTCGATGCCATTGTCACGAAGCAACCCACGGAGCGTTGCCGCGAAACGCATCGCCAGGTAGACGATCACAAGGACCGCTGCCAACGCCCCCATCACGACTGCGATCTCGGCTGTCCCGTGGGCACGCCGCACGTAGATCATGGTCGCAGCGATCGCGCCGGGGCCGGCGAGAAGCGGGGTGCCCAGGGGCACGAACGCGACATTGACCGCGCCGCGCGAACTGCCGCTCCTCGACAGGGGCGCCTCGAGCAGCTCGAGCGCGACCAACACCAGGATCATTCCGCCGGCGACCTCGAGCGCGGCGACCGAGATACCCAGAAGGTGCAGGATCTCCTGGCCGAAAAGAGCGAAGACATACACGACCGAGCCAGCTACGGCCGTAGCCTGTAGAGCCGCGCGCTGCGGCTTGGCAACCCGCCTGTCTCGAATCAAGGCCAGAAAGATCGGCACGTTGCCCACCGGGTCCATGACCACCAGGATCGTCACGAACGCCTGCGCGAAGAGGTTCATCGATCCAAGGCTCCGAGCGAGTCGAACAATACGATCGAGTGATGCTCTCCTTCGATGGCTGGGTCGATCTCGGACACCTCGCGATGCGTCCACACGTCGGCCACTTTCCGCGCGGCGGACCGGTTCAGGGTGATGACGACGACGTCATCGCGCGTAGGCTCACAGGAAGGATGCCTGAACTCGCGACAGCCCCGGAATCCCATCAGCAGTCCTCGTTCCTAACTCTTCGCCTGACAGTTCATCGCGGCGCCGCCGTAGTCCTGCTTCCCCGGCACCTGCCGCACCCTCGACCAGGCCCGATCCCGCCGTCGGTCACCACCCGACCAGTCGAGCGTGCACGCCAGGGCTGCCTCGAATTCCCGGCTCAGCCGGGAGGAACATCTTCCCACAAGGACCACACAGTCGACTCACAGGTTGCGCCGGTCTAATGGACTCGATGGACCACGATCCGCAGTTCGGCTCGGGCGACCCGCCTGAGACTCCTCCCGGACATGAGTCCGAAGAACCTCCCGGCTACCCGCCACAGGCTGAGCCCGGCTACCCGGCACAGGCGCCTCCGGGTTACCCACCCCAGGCGCCTCCCGGCTACCCGGCGCAGGCCGAACCGGCATATCCACCCCAGGCGCCTCCCGGATATCCACCCCAGGCGCCTCCCGGCTACCCGGCGCAGGCCGAACCGGCATATTCGCCACAGGCGCCCCCCGGATATCCACCCCAGGCGCCTCCCGGCTACCCGGCGCAGGCGCCTCCCGGATACCCGCCTCCCCCGCGTCCCCCCGGCTGGTACCACAGCGGAAACGACGGATGGCCGCCCACAGGTCCTCCTGGCTCGGGACACGGGGACGAATGGAACCTGCCGGGTGCCTACCCCAGAACCGCGTGGCCGCCCGCCCCGCCGGTGGAACCTCGAAACCAGTGGCTGCGGGTGGTGGCCGTGGGCGCTTTGATCGTGGTCGTCGCCGTGGTGAGCGTGCTCGCCGGACGAGCTTCGAACTCTTCGAGCGTCCTATCCCCCTCGAACCTGGGCTCCGGTGGAACTGGATCGTCATCGCCGACGTCCGGGGCGCCGGCCACGCCAGGCGTGGCGGCAAAAGTGGATCCCGGAATAGTGGACGTGAACACCCAACTGAGTCTGGGCTCAGGGAGTGCTGCAGGGACCGGGATGGTGATCAGTTCCTCGGGCGACGTGCTTACCAACAACCACGTCGTGGAGGGCGCCACCTCGGTGAGCGTCACCGACTTGGGCAATGGCCATACATACCGCGCCACGGTCGTGGGAACCGACAAGACGAACGACATCGCATTGCTACGCCTGATCGGAGCGTCGGGGCTCGCCACAGTGAAAGTTGGCGACTCCTCGAAGATCACCCAAGGGGAGGCCGTGACCGCCATTGGGAACGCTGGAGGCACCGGAGGCGCGCCTAGCGTCACCACGGGGAACGTCACAGCTCTGAACCAGACCATCACAGCCAGCGACGAAGTCGACGGCAGCGCCGAGCAGCTCTCAGGGCTCGTCCAGACCAACGCCTCGTTGCAGCCCGGAGACTCGGGCGGGCCCCTCGTAGACAACTCGGCGCGTGTGGTCGCCATCGACACCGCGGCGTCTGCAGGGTTCCAGTTCCAATCCGGGTCCGCGTCCTACGCCATCCCGATCAATCAGGCGATCTCCATAGCCAGCCAAATCGAAGCAGGAAGGGGCTCTCCGACGATCCACATTGGACCAAACGCGCTGTTGGGCGTGGTGGTGCAAGGCTCCGATTTCGTCGCGGGCGCGCAAGTCAACTACGTAGAGAGCGGATCGCCTGCCAGCCAGGCGGGAATCATCACTGGAGACGTGATCACCTCTCTCGGCGGACAGAACGTGAGTTCACCCACCACACTGTCCAACCTGATGTACACCCACCATCCTGGCGACTCGGTGAAGGTCGGATGGGTCGACTCCTCGGGTCAACAGCACAGTGCCACCGTGCGCCTCGCCACCGGCCCGGCCGCGTGAGCTACGTACCGGTCGGATCGGACACCAACGGGCCGAGCGCTTCCCAGGTGTCGGCCTGATCGTGCTTGGAACGCCTGAGATCGTGCAAAGCCGCCTGGTCGGCGGTGCGACTCGAAGCTCTGACGCACACGACATAGCGTGCCGCCCCACCGCAAACGGCGCCATCGCAGTCCGGACGCGCAGCTCACGCCTCGAGCGAGCTGAGCCGGTGGTACGCCAGTTGCTGCTGGTCCCCGAGAAACAACCGCACACCAAGGGAGGCCAGGCCGGTAGCACCGGGGAGACGGCCGCCCATCGGATGTTCAACGTGTCGATCGCCCTGTCGGGACTTCGCTGCCTGCTCGGCTACGTCATCCTGCCCGTGGTCACCCCCGTGTTCGGTGCCGCGGCACGGGTCGGGCCCGTCATCGGGATACCGATCGCCTGGTCGCCCTGGTCTTCGACGTGATAGCCGTGCGGCGATTCTGGGTCGCCAGCCACCGTTGGCGCTGGGGGATCAGCGCGATCTACGTCGTGGTCATGGCGATGGTATTGGCGCTGTTGATCGGAGACGCGGCACACCTCGCCTGAGAACGCGGTTGCCTCGGCCCCGCGGTAGATCGGAGATGACCCCAGGTGCGTGATGAGCCGTGCGCGACCGTTATCGTGCTCTGTGTGGACGGAGGTGGGCTATGAGTGACATGCACGACTGGAACCGCAAGATCATCGAGGAATTCCGGACGAACGCGGGCCGGGTGGGCGGCCAGTTCGAAGGAGCGCCGATCCTGCTCCTGCACACCACCGGGGCGAGAACAGGTGAGGAGCGGGTCAACCCGATGATGTACCTCGACTCTGACGGTCGGCGCTTCGTGTTCGCCTCCAAGGCCGGCGCCGACACCAACCCGGACTGGTACCACAACCTGATCGCGCACCGCGGCGTGACCGTCGAGGTCGGAACCGACACATACGCGGCGACAGCAGTGCCGGTGACCGGCGCCGACCGGGATCGCATCTTCGCCGAGCAGGCCCGACGCTATCCCGGGTTCGCCGAGTACCAGCAGAACACGAAGCGCGTCATCCCGGTCGTCAAGCTGATCGCCAAGGACTGACGGTTGGTTGGCGCTTCGACCTTCTAGGGCTGGGCTCGGCCTCGCCGGGCTGGTACGAGACGACCTGGTCGAGGGGAACCTCACCGTGCTCTTCGCGCTGAGCGCCTGGCTTTGCATCGTCGGCATCGGAACCGTCCCGGCATCTTCGAGCCTGCTCGCTCTCCACCGACCCCTCATCGAGGCCTCGGGTCTCGACAGAGGGAGCGAACCCGTTCCTCTCCTCGCAGGTGACTCCCGCGTAGCTCTGGCGAGTCTCGCGATCTACCTGCACGGGCTCATCGAACGATCCGCAACTCACGCTCACACCTCTGCGGCCACGATCGTCGAGAAGGCGCTCGAGATACTGAAATAGCGTTGAGACGTGCCCGTGCTCATCGGCACATCGGGATGGCAGTACCAGCACTGGCGGGGGCGTTTCTACCCCTCGGGACTACCTCAGACGCGCTGGCTCAAGCATTACGCGGCTCGCTTCGCCACGGTCGAGGTCAACAACGCCTTCTACCGGTTGCCCGAACCGTGGACCTTCGAAGACTGGAGGACGCGCACTCCCGAAGACTTCGTGTTGGCAGTGAAGGCGAGCAGGTACATCACCCACATCAAACGCCTGCGCGATCCCGCCGAGCCCGTGAAACGACTCCTCGAGCACGCCAGGCATCTCCGTTCGAAACTGGGACCCGTGCTCTTGCAGCTCCCGCCGAACCTGCGCGCCGACCTAGGCGCCCTCGAAGACGTCCTCGAGCAGTTCCCCGACGACGTCCGCGTGGCCGTCGAGCCCCGCCACGAATCGTGGTTCGAGGTGGACACGCCCGCGGTGCTGGCCCGCCACGGCGCCGCCTTCTGCCTGAGCGACAGCCCCGAGCGCAAGACACCCCGCTGGCGCACGGCAACTTGGGGGTACTTGCGGCTCCACGCCGGACGGGCGCACCCGCAACCCTGCTACGGCCGGGGCGCCCTGCGCTCGTGGGCCGAACGCCTGGCCGCGATGTGGCCGAAGTCGGCGACGATCTACGTGTACTTCAACAACGACGAGTGCGGCTGTGCTGTCCGCGACGCGCGGCGTTTCGCTGGCGCGGTCGAAAACGCAGGGCTCAGGGCTTCACGAGTCCCGTCTGCGCGCGAGGTCCGGGTTGGCTGAGGCTGTCGCTCTCGGCTGAGCCCCCGTACCTTGCCCGAGCCCGTGGGATCTCATGCTTCATGAGCCTCGGCCCAAGCGAGCAGCTGCGATATGGACCACGTGTTGACCACCCGGTCGTGGGGAACGTCTGCATCCGCGGCTTGCACACAACCGTTGCCGAGCCACTCGAGCTGGCCGGGAGCGTGAGAATCGGTATTCACGCAGAACACGCAGCCTGCGTCCACCGCCTTTCGCAGAAGCAGCAAAGGTGGATCCCGACGCTCGGGCCGCGAGTTGATCTCGACCGCTGTTGTGGTTCGGGCGCACGCTTCGAAGACGGCGTCAGCATCGAACTCGGACTCGGGACGACCTCGCCCCACAAGAATGCGGCCGGTGCAGTGCCCGAGGATGTCCGTGTGCGGACTTTTGATCGCGGCGATCATCCGCTCCGTCATCGCGACCGACTCCATCTTGAGCTTCGAGTGGACGCTAGCCACCACCACGTCGAGCTGGGCAAGAAGCTCCTCGTCCTGGTCGAGTGCACCGTCCTCGAGGATGTCCACCTCGATGCCCGTGAGGATCCGAAACGGAGCCATCTCGGAGTTCAGCGCCTGCAACACCTCGAGCTGGCGCAAGAGACGCTCTCGATCGAGACCGTGGGCGACCGTCAGCCGGGGACTGTGATCGGTGATCGCCAGATACTTGTGGCCGAGCTCACGAGCGGCCTCCGCCATCTCGTTGATCGGGCTGCCCCCGTCGGACCAGTCCGAATGGCTATGGCAGTCCCCTGCCAACAACCCTCGTAGCTCTCCCGCGCGGCCCTCGAGCTTCGAAGGCCTACGCGCCTCGAGGGCGCGCAGGTACGACGGCGTTTCTCCCTCCAATGCCTCGACAATGACTCGCGCCGTCGTCTCACCAACTCCGGGAAGCTGACGCAGTCCACGAGCCGCAGCCAGCTCCCGGAGCCTCTCGGGACCAAACTCTGTGATCGCCGACGCAGCTCGTCGGAACGCCCGCACCTTGTACGATTCGGCTCCGTCACACTCGAGAAGGTAGGCGATTCGTCGCAGCGCGTCTGCTGGTTGCATCGCCGTCAAGCTAACCGCGAGCGCCGGCGTGGGTTCGGCAGAACCGGCATCGCTCAGGCACACCGGCATCGCTCAGGCGTGTCAACATCTGGCCGTGGCCAACAACGTCCCGCCCGCCGAGATCGAGGTCGACGATCATGTGCTGAGGGTATCGAACCCGGACAAGGTGTTCTTCTCGGCGCGGGGCGAGACCAAGCTCGACCTCGTGCACTACTACCTGGCGGTAGGACCCGGCGCGCTGCGCGGGGTGCGAGAGCGACCGACCGTGCTCAAGCGCTACCCCGACGGCGCAGACGGGCCCTTCTTCTACCAGAAGCGCGTTCCCGAGAGCCGCCCCGATTGGATAGAGACGGTCACGGTCAGCTTCCCGAGCGGCCGCAGCGCCGCCGAGCTGTGCCCCGTCGACGTGGCCCACATCCTGTGGGCAATCAACCTCGGGTGCCTTGACCTCAATCCGTGGCCCGTGCGCCGAAGCGACGTCGATCATCCTGACGAGCTGCGGATCGACCTTGACCCCCAGCCAGAGGTCCCCTTTGACGCCGTGCGGGTGACCGCGCTCGAGGCCCGTCTCGTGCTCGACGATCACCATATGGCCGGATTCCCCAAGACCTCCGGGTCGCGCGGGATGCACGTGAACGTTCCCATAGAACCCCGGTGGGATTTCACCGACGTGCGCCGTGCCGCGCTTGCCCTCGCGCGCGAGATAGAGCGTCGAATGCCCGACATCGCCACGTCAGCGTGGTGGAAGGAACAACGCGGGCCGCGCGTGTTCATCGACTACAACCAGAACGCCCGGGACCGCACCGTGGCATCCGCATACTCGGTGCGGGCAAACCCCGAGGGACGAGTCTCGTGCCCCCTCGAATGGAACGAGGTTCTCGACGTCGACCCCGGTGATCTCACGATCGCGACGGTCCCTGCTCGCTTCGCCGAGCGCGGCGACCCTGCAGAGGGGATCGACGACCACCGCTATGACCTCTCACCACTGCTCGAGCTTGCCAAGCGCGACCAGACCGAGGGTCGCGGCAACACGCCCTGGCCACCACATTTCCCCAAACAGCGTGGCGAGCCTCGGAGGGTGAACCCGAGCCGCGCCCGACCCGAGCCCGATTGATGGCTCCTCAGGCTCCGAAGACCGCCTCCAGTTCCTCGGGGACCACGATCTCGAGTTGTGCATAGGTGCAGGTCTCGGGCCGCCGGTCCGGTCGCCAGCGACGGAAGGTGGTCGCGTGGCGGAAGCGCCCGCCTTGGAGGTGGTCGTAGGCGACCTCACAGACGAGCTTCGGTGAAAGCGCTTCGAAGCTCAGGTCCTTGCCAGCGTTCCAGCGCGAAGGGGCTCCGGGCTTCCTTCCGGCCCCGCCTTGCACCTGCGCTTCTGCCGACGCCTCCCACGGATGCCCTTCGAGCGACGCTACGCGGTAAGGGGCGAGTATCTCCACCAGTTCGCGCCGCCGAGCCGCGGCGAACGAGGCGGCCACGCCAACGTGGTGGAGAATTCCCGCGTCGTCGTAGAGGCCGAGCAGCAAAGAGCCCACCATCCCGCCCGACTTGTGCCAGCGAAAGCCTGCCACGACACAGTCCGCGGTGCGCTCGTGTTTCACCTTCACCATCACTCTCTCGCCTTCGCGGTAAGGCTGGGTGACTGCCTTTGCGACCACCCCGTCGAGACCCGCCCCTTCGAAGCGGACGAACCAATCACGCGCCACTTCGGGGTCCGAGGTGGCCGGTGTGATGTGCACCGGCGGACGCGCGCCGAACAAGCACTGCTCGAGCGCCCTGCGCCGTTCGCCGAACGGGGTGCCACGTAGATCACACTGGTCGAGCGCAAGGATGTCGAAGGCGACGAACGAAGCCGGAGCCGATGAGGCGAGCATCACGACACGTGACTCGGCTGGATGGATGCGTTGCAGGAGTGCCTCAAAGTCCAGCCCGCGCGATCCGGCGATCACGATCTCACCGTCGAGCACAACCCGCTCGGGCAGGCAGCTGCGAAGCGGACCGATCAACTCTGGGAAGTAGCGAGTGAGAGGACGCTCGTTGCGACTGCCCAGCTCCACCTCGTTCCCGTCACGAAACACGATGCAGCGAAAGCCGTCCCACTTCGGCTCGTAGACGAGATCCTCTCCGATCGGTAGCTCGCGAGAAAGCTTGGCCAGCATGGGGGCCACCGGGGGTATGACCGGCAAGTCCACCGCACCACGCTCTCACTTCCACGGCAGCCGTGCAGCCAAGCCATCGCCGAGAAGGTGACGAGGCTGTTGTCGAAGGCCGAGGAGCCGGCGCCCGAGCTTCGGTCGCCTCGACGAACCCTGGTCGTGAGCGGAGCGCGAGCGCAAGCACCTGACGTCAGGTGTTTCAACCGCCCCCACGTGTGAGCGCGACCACAGGGACGTTCGGCGGTTCGAAGCCGATCACTTGGCCGTAGAAGGACAGCTCGGCCTCGAGCGCCCGTTCAATCGTCTCTGAGCGCCTGAAACCGTGCTGTTCCCCCTCGAACACGATGTACGCGTGCGTGATGCCTCTCCTCACCATTGCGTCACGGAACATCTCGGCTTGCTTCGGAGCAACGACCTTGTCCTCGCTTCCTTGAAGGAGCAGGATCGGACAGTCGAGCTCGTCGACGTGCGACAGGGGCGACCGCTCGTCGTAGAGGTGGCGGGCCTCGGGCAAAGGGCCGACAAGCGCGTCAATGTAGTGAGCCTCGAAGTCGTGCGTGTCCTCCACGAGGCTCATCAGGTCTGCCACCCCGTAGTAAGACGTACCGCCGGCAAAGACGTCTGTACGAGTCAACGCCCCCAGCACGGTCCACCCACCCGCGCTTGCGCCACGGATCAGCAGACCTCCTGAATCTGCTTCTCCGCGCTCCGCGAGGCCTCTTGCTACCGCTACCACGTCCTCCACGTCTACGACGCCCCACTGCCCACGTAGCAGGCTGCGATACTCGCGGCCGTACCCGGCCGAACCTCCATAGTCGACACTCACCACGCCGATGCCACGGCTGGTGAAGTAAGCAACCTGGAGATCGAGAACCGGTGAGGTCTGACCGGTCGGACCGCCGTGGACGAACACCACATACGGAGGCGAAGCCGTCGTCGAAGCGCTCCTCGCAACTGCCGTCGAAGCGGTCCTCGCAACTGCTTTCGAAGCGATCTTCGAAGCGATCTTCGGGGCGGTCTTCGGGGCTGTGAACTCAGGGTTCTTCGGTGCATACACGAAGGCGTGGATGTCACGCCCACCTGGGCCCTTGAAGATCTCCGGGCGCGCCATCGGGAGGTAACGGGAGTCGGGTACGTCATCGATGCTGCAACGAAGCACCTCGAAGCTCCCAGTGCGCGTGTCCAAGCACACAACCGACAGCGGGGTCACGATCCCGCCGCCAACGACGGCTACAAGCGGGCCGTGGACGCCAAGCACGGACTCGAAATAGGTGAAGCGACCCGCAAGGTCGGGACTCACTTGGTGAAGGGTTCGCGTCGCCGGGTCGAGCAAGCTCATGGTCCAGGTGTCTTTCGCGTGGATCACCACTATGCGACCGTCACCGAGGACTCCGTAGGTAGCCATGCCGAAGACCCACTGGGGCCTCCCGAGCTCCTCCATACGCTCGCAGAGGGCGTCGAGCTCGCCGTCGAGGCCGACCTTGTAAAGGTTCCACCAGCCGGTTCGATCGGAAACCGCATACAGCGCGCCATCGTCCGCCCACTCCGGCTGGAAGACCGACTCCTCCTCCCCTCCGAGAAGGGTGTGGGGGGTACCGACCGAGCCGTCCGCGCCGATATCACCCACCCGCAGCTCGGTCCCGTCCCAGGGCATCCGGGGATGGTCCCAGGTGAGCCACGACAAGTGCCGTCCGTCGGGAGACGATCGGGGGTTGGACAGGAAGTGGCCGTCCACTACGAGCGTACGAACAGCCAGGCTGCCATCGAGCGCGACCGCCGCTATGTCGCGGGTCACCTCTCGGCCCTTCACAACGCGTTCGCGTACACAGAGAATCTCGCGACCGCTTGGGGCGAGAACGAGGTCGGCGTAGCGGTCGCCCTGGGACTCGGCCGGCTGAGGCGTGAGAGGCCGGGGGTCCGCGGCGTCGGAGTCCAGCAAATAGAGCCGTTGGTCGTCCCAGTTAGCGAAGACCAGCCCTCGGTCACCAACGGGTATCCATGCACGGCCGCCGTACTCGTGCACCCTGGTGCGCGCACTCCACCCTGTCGGCAGCAGGTCCGCCGAGTTGCCATCGCGGGGTCGGCGCACTATAGCGTTCCGGCCTCCTTCACTCGGACGTCCCTCAGACCACCAGATGCTGCCGTCCGCGCCGAACTCGACCTGGTCTAAGCGCAATCTGCCACGGGCCGCGTCACGAGCGCCGATCGGAGACCGCCAGGCACCGTAGGGGGCTTCGATCACGGGTCCGTTATAGCGCCCGGGCCGCGACCCTTGGACAACGATCAGGACTTGCACCGGCGTCATAGGCTTCTGAGTCGTGGTTCCACGCCGAGGGCACGGGCAATATCGAAGTTCGACATTTCTGCTCTTCCTTATGGCAGCGCTCCTAGCCGGATGCGCTTCTGGGGCAAACGGAGCGCTTGCTGCTCATAAGACCGCGAGGAACTCGGCAGTCGTCGGTCGGACGACAACCGGCACCACGCTTCGGGCAACCACCACGGTGGTCGCTCCAACGACCACCACGACCACTGTCCCCGCGTTCACCTCCACCGTGTCGGCGGTCAGCGCGACCCAACTCGGAAGCACTTGGCATGCCGGTTGCCCCGTCGATCCCAGCCAGCTCCGCACACTGCAGATGAGCTACTGGGGGTTTGACAACCAGCCACATCTCGGCACGATGGTGGTCAACGCTTCGGTGATGTCTTCGGTGATCGAGGTGTTCTCGACCTTGTACGCGGCTCGTTTCGCGATCCAAGAGATGATTCCCGAGTCTGCTTACGGAGGCAACGACAACATGGCCGCTGCCGCGGACGACACCTCCGGGTTCAACTGCCGTTACGCGGTGGCCCCCGGCCCACCTCAATGGTCCGTGCATGCGTATGGTGAGGCCATCGACGTGAACGACGTGCAGAATCCATATATCGATGGCACGACCATCATCCCGCCAGCGGGTGCCGCGTACGAGGATCGCTCTGACGTGCGTCCTGGAATGGCGGTTCCAGACGGGACGCTCGTCGATGCCTTCGCATCGGTCGGATGGCAATGGGGTGGTCGGTGGGCCAGCTCCCCCGACTATCAGCACTTCTCGTCGACCGGCGGGTAGTCCCGCCGCTTCCAAGACGCACGGGACAAGTAGCCTGACTCTGTTGTTCTCCTCGGCCAAGCGGTACCTCCATCGCCAGCTTCAGGAGCACCCGAGACGTACTCGGGGAGTGATCGCTGGGGCCGTCGCGGCCGCTGCGCTCGGCGTCGGCGGAGAAGTCGTCGTGGCTACTTCTGGAGCTTCAACAACACCAGTTGCTGTCACGCCTACCACGGTCGCTCCCACCACGGTCGCTCCCGTCACGGTCCCGCCAACCACTACGACCCCAACACCTGCTACCACGGCTACTCGTCCACCGCCAGTGACGACCTCTCCTGTCACGGCTACGGCACCCACATCACCCTGTCAGGCGTACTCGCCGGCGACCTACGGCGTCGACCCGAACAACGTGACCGACACCGGAGGCGGTACGCAGCTGGTCACTGTCGTCGACCCCACAAGCGCGAGCCTGGCCGGGACCTTCGTGGCTTGGGCCAAGGGGGCCAACGGCTGCTGGAACCCGGTGTCGTTTGCTGGGCAGCCCGCGCAGCCTTACCAAGCCGAGACGGGCTACGGCGGCCTGCTTCCCATTTCACAGCGAGTGCCCGGCGACGGAGCCACCCCCATCGGCCTGTTCGCGTTTGGCACGACCATCTATGGCAACTCGACCGTGAGCCCGACCGCCCTCTACCCGTACCACCTCCTGGTGTGTGGCGACTGGTGGGACGAGCAACCTGGCAGCCCGACCTACGACACCTTCCAGCACGTGCCCTGCGGGACCACCCCGCCCTACGCCGACGACTCCGAGGCCCTCTGGACCGAAACAGAGCCGTACCAGCACTTCATCGACATCATGATGCCCAACCCCCCGGATAACGCAGCCGGCATCTTCCTCCACGACGACACGACAGATGGGTACACGGCAGGCTGTGTGGCCCTGCCTGATGCTGAGCTGGATGCCGTGCTCGGGTGGCTGAACCCCGCCGACAGCCCGCATGTCCTGATCGCGGCCGGCTAAATGACGGGACCTTGTGCGGGCGAGGATGGCAACATCGAGTCTGCTCGGAACAGGTGGATCTGCACATGCGCTCCAACCTGGTTACCGGCACATTCTCACGCTCATCGACCGCGTGATCTATTGCGGCGCTCCCGTCGTAGTCTGAGGATTGCGAGGATCTTGCGGAAGATGAAGCCCATAGTTGAAGTCTACCTGCTCAGCCTGAAGGCCTTGAAGATCGACCGGGTCGTGCTCATCGACTTTCCGTACTGCCCACATGATTTCAGCAGCGGGGCCTCACAACAAACGAAACCGACCGCTTAATCGACCCCGCGCGCTGGGACTACTACGGCCGATGAAGGACATGGCGTGCACTTCCGGTCTGCTCAGCCCCGGGCCGCGAGGACGGGGCCTCCACTGCTGCTGCGAGTGCCACCGCGGTCACAAGATGATCGATCATCACGTACAGGTCGAACTTGTCAGACCTCCCTCGCGCCCTCCTCACAAGGTAGTTACGTAAGGATCGTGGCCCGCCAGATGGGCTCGGAGCGTCGAGCAGGCATATCCTGGCTTGTCTGCTTTCATGACTGGAGTCTTGCGATTCACACCGCTGAAGCCGGGGGTTTCCCGCCCGACACCCTTTTCCTGTGAAGCTGAAGCCCTACGAGATCATCGCCTCGGCGCTAGCCGCTTTGGCAGCGGCCACTGCAGCATCTGTGTTCGGAGTGAAAGGAACCCTGGTTGGCGCCGCTATTGGTGCCGCCGTTGCCACCACGGTCGCCTCTCTGGTTTCGCAGTCCGCCGCGCGGGCTCACGAAGCGTTGAGACGCTCGGTGATGACGGACCACACGCCCTCCGAGGCCGAGGTGAGCGGAGTACGCCGTCAGGCTAAGCGTGCCGTCAGCCAGAGGCGCTGGCGCCTGTCCCTGGTGGCGACCGCTTCAGCGTTGGCGGCATTCGTGCTCGCACTGAGCGTAGTCACTTTGGTGGAGCTAAGCGCTGGGCACTCCTTGTCATCGATCTTCGGGGGTCCAAAGTCGGGCACTACCGTGGGAGGGATAATCAACGGAGTAACTCCGCCTTCGACCACGACGACTTCGACCACCACGTCGACAACGTCGACAACGTCGACCACGTCGACCACGACAACTTCGACGACCACGTCGACAACGTCGACTACCGTCCCGGGAGCCGCTCCGAGCACCTCTCTGCCGACTTCGTCGACAACCGCGCCGACGCAGACGGTCCCCTGATCTCTATGCCGGCAAGCCGAACTGGCGAGTGCTGGGCTCGATCGTGGTCCGATGAGCGGCAAAACCCCGCCAGAATCCGAAGAGCCCGATGTGAACGGACGAGGAGCGGACGCGCGGTGTGAGCGGTGTGAGCGGAGGTGCGCAAGGAGGACGGGCGCCGGAAAGCGGCCCAAACGGCGACACCCACCCGACTCCGGTAAGAGGCAGGGGCGGCGGTCACCGTAGGGAGGACGGCCGATCGGGCTTCGGTCCCCACAGGCGGACTGCCACCAGTGCTCTCGCACTGGAGATTTCAGACACTCCGCCGGGTGGATGGCGCCACGGGGCGCCACCGGGCGGTTCGAGGGCCCGAAATCTCTCATGCGCAAGTGCTCACGGGAGGTGGGCACTAAGGACCAACCGAACGCTCCGAGCCAACCAACCGGGCGCCGGAGGCGCCGAGGACCCGGGACCGCGGTTGACCTGCGCGGGCAGCCAGCGGCAGCCACAGAGTTAATGAAAGGGTGCCTCCCTACCGATATCAACCGACATGAGTAGCGAACTGCAACGGACTCGCCCACTTGAGGGGGGAGGCCAGGAGAAGACAGTGCCCGAGCACCTAACGAGGAGCGATGGGCAGAGGACGCCAAGAAGCGGGTCCTTCCGGGCCAAGCGTCGAATATCCGCTTGGCTCCGGGAATTACGCCGATGGGCTCTCCCGAAGATTCACGGAAGCAGCGGGATTGATGAGAGTCAATACGCTTGTGGCGTCATCATTGCCGTTGATGTCTCCACCAGGCGAAGGCCCCCGCTACTGGACGGAGGCAAGAGCCTCCCGCTCCTAATATTCACGGGTTACTGCGACGCCGTAGAGCTGATTCACAAAGTCCTGACTTACGGCGACGCTCCGAAGGGTGACTTCGAGGAGCTTCTTGGTATGCCGTATGGCGACCCGCTCTGAAGTCTGTCTCAACCGGCGCTACTGACAGCCGTAGAACTGTTCCATGTGAGGAGTAGGTTCCGCGAATATCAGACGGTGGGTTGTGCCAAGGCGCTTGGCAAGACCCGCACAGGAACCGTGTGCGTAGTACCGCACGGGTGTGGATGCAGCGTTGTCCGCTCGCTCGCTATGTTCCCCGAGTGTCGATAGTCGTGCTCGTCCCCGGCTATGCGGTCGGTTTCGGACTGTTGAGCGACGGCATATGGCGATCGCATCGAGCGGTGCACCTGACCCCGCAACGACCGCGAAACGGACGTGACCGTGAAGGGCGCCGTTGACGGTCCCGAACCACTCAGGTCGGCATCGCCAGCGTAGGTGGCGCTGGCCGTGTAGTCGCCTGCCAGGAGTGCCGTGTCACTGCTTAGGGTGCAGTACCCCGATCCACCACCCAGGGTCGGCACCACCTCTACCACGCAACTGGCCGAGCTAGATCCGGCAGAGAGCGATCCGGTGATAAGCACGGTCACCGGATCGGTCTCGGGCAGTTGTTCATAGTTGGTCGTGGATAGGAGCAACACCTAATCCACGTCCTGCCAGGATCGACCCTGGTCACCCGCCAGGCGTCACCTACGGCCCTGTACGGGACTCGGGAAGCTGGCGCACACGGGCCTGCCGTCAGGGCCACTCGTTGAGGCTATTCCGCTGCCCCCGGCCCGGCCTGCCGTTGGGCCGCCCGCCGGGCGATCCTCGCCTGGATCATCGCGTCGTACGCGTCCGCCCTCTGCTCGCGGGTCCGCTCGTACTCGGCCGCCCGCCGGGATGCCTCAAGCTCCGTTGCGTCAAGGCATGCAGGCAATGTCCTTTCTGATTGGGGGCTTCGACAACGGCGAGCCGTACGGGCGTGTCTACGAAGCAGCGGTGCCAACCAATCCGAGCCCGATTGAGAAGCCGCCCTTTGCGCCCGGGCCCGGCGCGCGCCAGGCCCACGGAAATGCCAGGTGCATCCGGGTTCCGGTACGGTCGGAGTGGCGGCCATCGATCAGTTGCCATGTCCATTTCGTGCGGAACCGACAAATGGGTGTTTCGACGGCCAGAAAAAGAAGAAGGGGCTTGTCCATGGGGCGGGCGAAGGGGCTAAAGCAGACCGGGCATCTCGACTCTCTCGACGGAATCAGAGCCCTTGCCATCGGAGCGGTGTTCCTGCTGCACGCCGACGAGAAGCACTTTCCCGGTGGCTTCTTGGGGGTCGACGTGTTCTTCGTCCTGTCGTCCTACCTCATCACCAGCATTCTCCTCCGGGAGCGACAGGGACGAGGACGGGTGGACTACGCAGCGTTTTACTGGCGCCGTTTCTTCCGTCTCGCGCCGGCGCTGGTTCTGTGGCTGGCAGTGTTCGCGATGCCCACTGCCATCCTCGCCCACCAGGCGTCGAAGATCCCGATCAGCACGACTGGTGCGCTCCTGTACTTCAACGACTTCCTGGAGGCGTTCAGCAAAATCGGCACTGCCTACGACCAGACGTGGTCGCTCTCGGTGGAGGAGCAGTTCTACATCATCTGGCCCTTCCTCTTCGCCCTGGCCGTGGGCCGACTCACTTCGATCGGCCTGCGCCGCGCCATGATCGGATTCGTGGGCATCTCCCTCGTGATTTGGCTGACGGTCGGGAACTACTCGCTTCCGACCGGGCATCTGGTTCCGCTCGCCCTGGGCTGCTGGGCCGCCTGCTGGTCAATCCAGGCGCGAGGCACGAGCCGGCTCACGCCCGTTCTGAGGGATCAGCGACTGGCGCTCGTCTGCCTCGTCCTGTTCGTCCCGGCTCTGCTGGTCGCCGAACCGGGCGACGCGCTCGACCTCCTCATCTATGTGGCTGCCACCGCGCTGCTGCTCCACTGCACGCTTGATGCGGGGTCATTCGTGTCCCGGGTGCTGGCCACCCCGGTGCCCCGTTGGATTGGCGTTCGCTCCTACGGGATCTACCTCTATGGGCTGACCCTCCTGCAGCTGGTGCCCCTGGTCACCCATCTGACGCTCCACGAAACGCTCCCGCTGGACGTGGTGGTCATCGCTGTCGTGGTCGCCCTGTCCTACCGCTTTGCCGAAGCCCCATTCCGGTCGTGGGGGCGGGCGTGGCTGGCACGACGGGGGGAGGTCGAATCGTCGGACGCCGAGCTCGGGCTCCTCGGGATGGCCGAGGAGCGCGACGACCGGGACTGACCGGAGACCGTCTACGCGCGCCCTGCCGATACCGCTCTACCGTTCATCGGCAGGCAACTTTCAAGCGAGCGCGTGCTTTCCGTACGTGGCTTGCAACCTTCGTTGAGCGATTTCTGCGGACTGCCAATCTGGCGAGGACGGGCGCGGCTGATCGGAAGACGTCCCACGGTGTTCCGATACGCGCGCATCGAGGTAGAGCTGACGCCGTGGTCAGCGACAACAATCCAGGCACGCATCTCCCCTCGATCTCGATACGTCCATCTTTGGGGGGCACGGCGAGGAAACGGTATTGGCGGCTCGCCCACACCGCCGCGAAGGTTCTGAGAGAGATGCTCCTGTCTGGTCGAGCCACTGGCGAGGCATTTCGGAATCAAGATCACCTGACTCCGAGGCGCCCAGTGCGAACAGACGGAAATGGATCCAGTCCCACCTCGTCAGGTGACGAGCAGCGTCTGGAGCTGAGCTATGTATCGGGGCACAATCAGAGATCGACTGGGCACGGAATGGCCGAGAACGCCAAGCAATAGTAGAGGTCGGCGTCACATCGCGGCCGCTACGTCAAGCGAGGGTAGGTAGGGCGCCGAAATAGGTGGCAAGGGATTCCGCCGAGACGAGATGAGCCCGGTCTTGGTCCCGTCGGTTCAGGGGTTGATCTATGGCATCCACCTGGATCGGGCACTGGCAGACGGTCGCACATTTCAGGCAATCCGACGAACCGATGACTGCGGTAGACGCCGATGCCAGAATCGGTCTGCCATCGATCCGTCATTCGTCGAGGTAGCGAATATTCGCGGCCATCCGAGCACGTCTGGCCCATCTGACCGTCCGAACATGGCGGGTTGCGTTACCCCCCACCCGTCCGCCGCCTGTGCCGCCAGCCCATCCGGTGACGCTCAATGCACCCAGATGTCACAACAGCTCGGTGTCAAGATCGAATGGTGGCTCACGTCGCCAACGTTGCTTGGCCCACGCTGGGCCTCTGCTTCCGCATGGTGCAGGACCCGGAGCGGGGCGGCTACCCGATGCGCTGCCCGGCGCCACCGCGTTGGCACGAGGTCTTCGTGAATCCCCGTGGCGAGCGGTGGACCGTCGATGCGTGCAACGAGCACTCCGTGGGTATCGACCAACTCGAACTAAATGACGTGTGTGCACCCTTTACCGACCCCTCTCGGGCACCATCAAACGACCTCCGAGGGATGATCTAACCTGGCTGACTGTTCACATTTTGCTGCGGAACGTGCCCGCACTTTGGGATACGGTGCAAATGTGTTCGAAGGTGGCGTCTCAGAGCTGGTGTAAACGGCTCGGGGCGAAGGCTCCGTGCTGATACTACGCAGCCGTCGTGACCCTGTCTTCTGTCACCTCCTCGACGTGTTGTTGATCGCGAAGTAGTTCGC
>Ga0181533_1000437_pt1 | contig 55148 bp, 60 predicted proteins | sample PEATcosm2014_Bin_45_FD_119772 | JGI IMG/M metagenome (GOLD analysis project Ga0181533, IMG submission 119772) | Peatland microbial communities from MTU Mesocosm Facility, Houghton, MI, USA - PEATcosm2014_Bin11_60_metaG | ecosystem: Environmental > Terrestrial > Soil > Wetlands > Peat | place... | reverse complement strand
CTTTCCCTCCGTCTCCGCTGGATTTACCTTGAAATTCTCATAGAAGGAGCGGTTGGCTGAAACTATTTTCAGGTCGGAATCCAGTACTACCATCGGATCACGTACGGTGGATACAATGTTCTCCGCATATTGACGCGCCAGGTCAACAGCTTCACTCATTCGCTTCCGTTCAGTAATGTCGCGCGCTATGTTAAGTACTGCCGGCTGATTTTTGTACTGTATTATTCTGGAGCTTACTTCAGTCGGTATGAGTCTTCCATCTCGACTAACCTGAACTGTTTCAAAGATCAAGTGTCCCTGCTGCTGAATTTCCTCGGTATGTTTCGCCAATAGTGCAGCGTATTCAGGTGAGTCTATGTCCTTCACGGTCATATGCAGTAACTCATCACTACTATAGTCCAGACGTTCACAGATGACTCTGTTAACCTCAAGAAAGTGTCCTTTCAAATCACGAATGTAAATGCCGTCACCCACATTATCATAGAAAGTCTTGTAAAGGGTCGCAGACATACGCAAATTATCCTGAGCCCGTTTGCGTTCAGTGATGTCGCGGGTTGTAGCAGAGAGAACTTTAGGTGCTTTTCTTGGTCTCTTCGCTTTTGTCACGCGCTTCTTCACCAATCAGGTCCAACTCCAAGTGACATACACAGGCGCGCGTTCAAAGTACGTCTCGCTCCGTAGGCGGCGGCCCTTTTCCTCATCGACCCACGATTCGTTAGGATGCACGCTCCTTACTCCTATTTGCACAGAATTAATAGTTCAGGTTTTTAGTTTCTCTCGTATTTTCGTTATTAGCGCGGGCGGGTTGAGGGGTTTGATTAGGTAGGCGTTAGCGCCGTCGTCGATCGCCTTGACTGCGTTTTCGATTGAGGGATAGCCTGTTACGATGATCTCTTTGATTTCGGGGTTCTGCTCTCTTAGCATCTTGAGGATGTGGGTTCCGTCCATGTCGGGTAGGCGTATGTCTACTAGGGCGAGGTCGTAGTGTTTGAGCTGAGACTTCTCTAGGGCTTTCTTACCGTCTGGGGCGGTGTCCACATTGAAGCCTTCCTCTCTGAGCGTGCGTGAAAGCGTCTTTCTGATGGTTTCATCATCGTCTATGATTATGATGTGTGGGTTGATCCTTTCCTTGTACGCGTGTGAGTTCAACCACGCTACCAGTCTTGACTTTCCTTCTCTTAGGCGCTGAGACGTTTTCGCTTGTCGTTGAAGGAGAATGTTGAGAGCTTCTTCAGGAGGGGTTGGCGTGTATAGGATCGGCCGTTTACCCTTTTTCTCGGTCACAAGGCCTTTTTCCGCAAGCTCTCTGAGAACCCGATAGACTTCACTTCGATGAACATTGAGCTTCTTGGCGACTTTCGTGGACGATGTTTCTCCAAGGCTCACGAGGTGGTAGTAGACCTTCGCTTGAACCTCCGTCAGGCCGTACTCTGGAAGTTGATCGAGCAACACATCCACAACCACGCGACGTTACTGTGTGAATCACATAGCCTTAATAGCAGTTAGGGTAATAGTTATCTTGTGAATTACACGGCAACATCTATACGTGTCATCCCCGAGCATGCTGGTGGGCTGGGAGAATCCTCGGTCCGAGAACAGACAGAAGAGGTGGCGGGTCTGGAGGAGCGTTTCAATAGTGCGCTCACGAAATCGATTGAGGAAACAATCTCCGTAGTCCTGGGTAGAAACGTTGCCGACGCTTTCAGTTATCAGCTCTACGCCTTTCTTGGAATGAGTACGGCAGAGGTTCCGGGCCATCTGAACGAGTTTTTCAAGGCCCTCATAGGTTCGTTCGGGACGGGCGGTAGAGTTCTGGGTTGGAGAATTGTTCGAAGACTATACATGGAGTTGGGTTTGACGTTAACTCCGTTGAATGTCTCGTCATCTGATTTTCTTAAGGAGTACGCCAGTCGTGTTGAGGTTGCAAAGAAGATGTTTCTGAAGGGATTGAAAGAGGAGGGTGCGGATTAAGGTTGGTTGATCGTGTTTCCACCGGCGTTGCTGAACTGGACGGTATTCTTGGGGGTGGTTTTCCTAGGGGTGGCATGATTCTTCTTTCAGGGAATCCAGGCGCAGGAAAGACTATTCTAGCTACGCAGTTCCTCTACGACGGCGCTGCCAGGCATGGTGAGAAGAGTATCTATGTCAGCTTCGCCGAGAAAGCGGAAGACTACTTCCGTAACATGCTGACTCTCGGCATGGACATGAAGGCGTTAGAGCAGAAGGGACTCTTCAGGATCATGGACTTCGTGACTATGGATGAGACAGGCACGAACGATGCAGTAAAGATGATGCTGGAAGAGATCGGTAGGATGGGCGCGAAACGGGTCGTGGTTGACTCGATAAGCGTTATCCTTCAAAGCCTCCCTCAAGCTGAGACTAGGAAGTTCCTTCACGGGTTTTTTGGAAAAATCGTGAAGGACATGGGCGTCACCACGCTACTCGTGGGTGAGATTCCTTTCGAAGACGTGAAGACAGGGTTCGGTTCGGCGGAGTTTGTTGCGGACGGCGTCATCTTCCTCAAGCAATTCAAATCCGGAAGGGCGGAGGGGCATGTGCTGGAAATCGTGAAGATGCGAGGCATCCCCTTGGGTCGCTCATCATTCGAGTACCTAATCGACGAACTATATGGCGGCTTGGGCCTGTTGACGTTCCCAGCTAGAGCTGAGTTTCCTGCTGCGAGAGATCGCTTATCGAGCGGCATCGAAGGCTTGGACAAAATGCTGAAGGGAGGTGTCTTCAAGAGTTCTGTAACATTGGTCGAGGGTGCTTCAGGAATAGGCAAGACCACATTATGCCTTCACTTTCTCTTCACAGCCGCCCAGAAGGGTGAGAAGGTGCTGTTCATGTCGTTCGAGGAACCCACGGGTCAAACGAAGAGAGCGCTTGAGGACTATGGCATGGACTACAAACGGCTGGGGGAAGAGTTTAAGATCGTATCCTATGTGCCAGAAGCATTGACTGCACTCCACTACTACAAGCTGTTGAAGGAATTCTTAGTCACTGAGAAGCCAACAGTTCTAGCCATAGACAGCCTAACTGCGGTTCAGCCCACATTTACTCAAGAGGCTTTCGTGGAGTTCATGCGTTATTTGCAGCTTCTCTGCAAAAAGGAGGGATTGACGGTCTTTCTAACGTCCTCGGCTGGAATAACCCCAGCCGCAGAACTGCCCGGGGTATCGATCCTATGCGACAACATTCTCCAAATGCGCTATCATGAGTTGAAGAAAGAAATAACGCGGGAAATCATGATTATCAAGACCAGAGGCTCGATACACGAGGAACGTGTAACTCCATTCGAGATAACGGGAAAAGGCATCGTGATACGAAATTCTTCTAAAACCAAGAGTTTGGAATGAAGGAATTTGATTGGATGTTAAGAGGTTCGTTGAAGAAGCGTTCAAGAGAGACAGTAGGGTTCGCTACGTAGGAATCATTGACAACCAGTTCCACATCGTCTTGTCGAAGATGCGTGAAGGCGTTCAGAGCGTAGCAACAGAGGAACAGGAGCGCAACTTCGTTCAACTCATGCCACCTATAATTGTGGATGCTGTCGAGAAACTGCAACCGCTTCTTGGAAAGCTGGATAATGTGACCGTTCGATATGAGAAAGTTCTGATGGTTTTCTTCCGCGTCCAGAACTTCACCGTAGTCCTTAGCTTCAACGCAGACGTCTCGACGCCGTTCATAAGTTCGCTTTCCGAAACAATGCGAACAATAAGCAGCCACCTTCTTCAGTAGCGTACACCAAACGAATTGTCACAGAGATACCTACCAAACGTAGACGACGCGTTATCTCGTGTGTATGCTCTCGGATACAAGAAAAGAAAATCTTTCATCACCCAGCGGAAAGCCGAAGCCATAATGGGTAAACTACTCAGACCCCTCGCTACTCGAAGCCACCGTGCCTGGATCCTTGACGTTATCCCGGGGCAACTCCGATCTATTCCCCTGAGACCCTGCAGGTGAGGATCCTACACCTTTCCGCGCGGAAAGCCCTTTCGCGATTCCTTTCAGGAACTGTATGTAGCCGAAGCGGTAGCAGAATATTCCATCCTGCAGGAACAAGTTCAAAGCGTCGTTGCGGCTGCGCCCATGACTACGGGCGTACGTATCTACATGTTTCAGGAAGCCGGCTGGCAACGAAACCGTCATCCATACTCCTTGCCCCGCACTACGTCGACTGTACCGACGGCGAACGGCGCCGCGGGTGAAATACTTCAAGGCATCCGTTGCGGTGATGAGGCGCTGAGTTGAACCCACCGCGCTCTCCGACTCATAGAGATGACGTAGGGCTAACCCTACCAGGATCATGCAGCGGGCAAGGTCAGCAAGCTCCCAACTCTCGGATTTGGCGAAATCCCTAAGGTGAGAAGCCAACCTATAGTCTAGGTACAAGGTTCGGCGAAGATACTTCGGACCTCTAGGCACGGGTAGCCAGGGTATCTGCTCCAATTTGTTCACCACGACACAAACATTTACCCAGGAATCTTTGTTCAGTGGTGAACAAATTCCGCCTACCGGGCACGCCTCTGCCTGGGCTTATCCTTGACCTGGTAGAAGCGAAAGCGAAGGTTCGGGTGGTATGAGTCCAGGATCCTCCATACGCCCACAGCAAGACCCCTGTCTGATTCATGGGCGATTCGTCCGAGAAGTTGGGTTAAGGAACCGTAGAACTCTCGGATGGCCACGGTTGCTTCCTCATAGCCGCGTCGTGCATGCTCCTGGCTTCCCTGGACGAAAAGTTCGAGCTCGTGCCGTTCCTCCGGGGTCATGTCAGCCAAGTGTTCTTTGTACAGTTTCGCCTCCCTGCCGACGAACTGCAGAGGCGTGTAGGTCGGGATGCGGCTTGATCGTTCAGCGATTAATTGAATCGCGGCTTTGGCGACATCGTTGTCGTCGCAGAGTTTAGCTAACGCATCCTCAAGCTGGACAAGAAGCTTCTCCGCGTCGATGCGCGACCGTTCTGCAGCCTGCTTCTCGGCCTTTTCCATGAGCCTCACGAGTACCTCGTCGGCCGTGACCTTGGGTTTCCCCGGGAAAACTCTCTTTTCTTTTCTGTTTCTCAACGTTCCTTCACCTGGTCTCGGGTTCAGGTACGGGTTTCACAGGCGCCAGGATCTCCCGCGCAAGATCCGTCTTCAAGCTTAGTTGCAGGATTCATGCCGGCGACTCGCCGTCTTCCCACACATTACTTTCTCCTGTTTCATGACGCATTATTACGTTTTGAAGGATAATTCATCCCACCCCTGAACAGTAAGTGAAGGGCGTGGGCTTTCTTGTCCAATTTTCTGGTAAGCACCTTTACCCAAAGAGAGGTTTGGAGAACAAAGAAAGCCCTCATGCTTTATGCCTGACCATGTGCACCTGTTCATCAGAGCAACCCCGCTGTTGGCACCTAACAGGATTGTTGGAGAATTGAAAGGATTCACTTCAAGAACGCTGCGTAAGGAGTTCAAGCATCTAACGACTTCTCTTCCAACACTCTGGACAAGAAGCTATTTCGTGTCAACACATGGCCATGTATCGTCAGAGACAATTAAGAAGTATATTGAGGAGCAGAAGAACTTTTGATTCTCACATTTAAGGTCAGACATGGAAAAGACCTAACTATGGAACTTCAGAAGGCTAAACAAATTGCAGAGTTCGCTCTAAAAACAAAGGCTTGCTCTTCGAAAGACGTTAAGCAGTTCGGATTGAAAAGTGCCATAGCCAATCAGGTTCTACGTAAGTATTCTAGCAATAGGAAGCTCAAGAAAGTAGGCAGCGTAAAGTTAACCGTTCCAAGTCAGAGCATACGAACCGAAGAAGGTGAACTACAAATTCCATGCCTGAAACTCAGCTTGCCAGTCACCTTCAGAAGAGACTTCAGCAAAGTGAATCAGATTGAGCTCGACCACGAATACGCCTATCTCTCCGTCACCATTCCAGAACCACCATTGAAACAAGTCTCTAATTGGATTGGGGTTGATAGGAATGCAACTGGTCATGTTGCTGTTGCTGCTAATCCCGCTTCAGGCAAGATCTGGAAACTAGGCAAGTCAGCCAAGCACGTTCATGAGAAATATCGTTGTATCAGGAGAAGGTTGCAGAGAGCAGCCAAATACAAGAAAGCGAAATCGATTAGGAATCGAGAATCCAGAATCGTACGAAACATCAACCACAAGCTGTCGAAGAAGATTGTTGACCTCGCAGAGCACACCAACAGCGGCATTAAACTAGAGAAACTCGAAGGAATCAGGAAGAGCCGTAAGCGAGGAAGAAGATTCAACAGAACACTTCATTCATGGTCTTTCCATCAATTGCAGAACTTCCTCGAATACAAAGCTAAGTTGCGAGGTATCCCAATTGTCTTCGTTGAGCCGAGAAACACGTCGAAAGAGTGTTCTCGGTGTGGAAGCGAAGGAACAAGACAAGGCCACTAGGAAAGAAATTCGCGTGCCCACAAGCCACGTTGACCATGCTGACACAAACGCTGGATTCAACATAGCGTTACGTCCGAGCATAGGTCGATTCAACACAGACAGAGATGTGTTGAAAGGGAACACTGATACTCCTAAAGGTGCAACTCTATGAACCCAAGAGACACTAGAACCCCACACCATTCATGGGTGGGAGTATGTCAGCTTAAAGCAGGCTTAACGTCTCGTTGGGCATGAAATTAATCTAAGGGGGATTTAGCGGAAACTTCCGCTACCCGTGGCAGTCTTAAGCTACCATTTCCTCTTGTTTAACGTCCTTGTCGGGTTCAGGACTAATTTTCATCTTGACTTTGCGTTTCTTCGCCAACCTCAAGCACCTCCATTAATCCTTTAGAAGGGTGCTATGTGTCGTTAATGTATTTAACGTGGCATTACCCGCGCGGCGACGACCAAAGCCGAGTCGACACCCCTCGGCCTGATAATTCTCCATTCGTGCCTCAGGTAAGCTCTATCTAGTCTGCAGTATGCTTTCCTTACGACTCAACATTGGAGCCCAACAACTCTGAACTGTCTAGAGAAAGCGAAATTCATGGTACAACACTCAGGGTTTACTGGTACCTTTTCAAAAGTTCTGGGTCCGTAGGCGTTCGCGAAACACAAAGAGCGCTATCGATGTCAAGCCCTAGCATCGCCTTGTACCACCTTGAAAAACTTCGTGAGCTAGGAGTAGTTGACAAGGATTCGGGTGGCGGTTATTTTCTCAAGCAGCAGGTTCAGGTGGGATCCTTGAAAGCGTTTCTTAAGGTCGGTCACCTTATACTACCCCGCTACTTGTTTTACGCAATCTTCCTAACAACGGCCGTAGTAGTCTACGCGGTGGAAGCGGTTCTTCAAACCGGTACCGTTGAACCAGCTGGCATTGTACTTGGGGCGGCTGGCGCGGGTATCTCCTGGTATGAATGTCTGCGTATGTGGAAGGAACGCGTCCTCTAGAGAGGATTGTTTGTTCGAAAGCGTAGAGTTATCCAAATTGAAGGCTGAATTCTAAATGGAGCAGATGAAGAGGAGAATCTGGTTAGCCGTCCTACTGGGCATTCTCATTGGCATAACATTAGGGTACACTCCGCATGTTTCACCAATTGCTGCCCCGAGAACTGAACTCTTGATGCAACAGACGGGACAGCCGAACGTTGCGCAAGCTACCCCGCAGCCTACGAGCGACGCTCTATCAATCCTCATCGCTCTAGCAGCGGGCTTAGTAATCGCTATCCCAGCTTTCGCTTTCGCGAAAAAACGAAGCGGGTAAATCTGGTAAACCGGCGGTCGAGACGCCTCGTCATTTCAATGGGACATACATTGAACTGCGGGATGCGCCGATGCCTGGTGTTCCGTGTAAAACTTTCTTGTTTGTGATTATGAATTCTCCAACGTAGTGGCCTAACATTTCGGGTTTGATATCGAGCGATACGAATTCTTTCCCGCTGTGAATCATGAGATTCAACCCTACCATCTCTGGGATAATCACCATGTCCCTGCAATGTGTCTTGATCGGCTTAGCGTCTTTCGCCTTGGATCTGCGGTAATTGCGGATAAGCTCCATCAATGTTCTTTGGTCAGCAGTCAATCCCCTGGTAAGTGAACGTCTCTGCCTCGACGGGAGTATTCTGATGAATTCGTCCATTGACATCTGCTGCAACGATTCGAAGTTATGTCCTCTGTATAGGAATTCACGAGGCAACGCTTAGCACACCGGGGTTCGTTTGGTTCTGATCTAATTAATGTTGCCGCTTCAATGTTTGTGTGATGAGCTTAACGTCTCTATAGTATGCCTAACCTGACCGCAAGGTCGGAAGCTTTGAAATCCTGCGTAAGTTTGACAAAGGCTTTCTTGTCGCCCTCTGGGGTAATTAGAGTCTTTACGTCTCGAACCTTAACTTCATAGAGTTCTTGAACGGCTCGCTTGATGTCGTGTTTGTCCGAGCGTATGTCGACAATGAATGTGATCTTATTCTCCGCTTCAAGGAGGGTGACTGAGTCTTCTGAGAGTAACGGGTATTTGACTACGTCGTTCGTCGCTATCTTTGTCAAGTCGGGGTTCCTCCGACGCGGGTCTCAAGTCCTTTGATAGCTGACTCGGTCCAGATAGTTAGCCGGCCAGGTTGAGTACCAGGGGCTAAGTCACTGACGTTCAGGCTAGATACCTCTACGACTCGGACGCCGCTGAAATTGCCAAATGCCTTTTCAGCGCCCTGGCGTTTCGACACGACAATCAAAGCGCTGATCCGATTCTTGTGAGGATGGCCACGCACGCTACCTTTTCCGCTGCGAATCTTTCGTTCAGAAGCCCGTTCAACATCCTCCCACACGCCCATGTTCTTGAGGATCTTCTCTGCTTCAGAACTTTTTGTTAGCTTCTCCGCATCGTCCGAAACGACAAGGGGCAACTCCAGGTCGGCCGCAATCTTATGCCCACGGGCTTGAACCAATGGCCTGGATGAAGTGGCTGCGACGGCGGAGAGCATTGCCAACCTAAGTTCCTTTCTATTTATTTTCTTGTAGGGCCGCTTTGCTGATGTTGGTGGAAAAGTCAACCGGCCCTTAACCGTGGTCGGCGCAAACCCCGCCAGGCCCCCCCTAGCGTATCGTTCACCCTTCACGCGGGGTATTCTAGACATTCCGCGTCCAACTCCCAAAGATTCAGCCGTCGTTCTTTTGCCGGCCATCGAATTTCGCCCCTGAGGTTGGAAGGAATGACTCTGGATAGCCACGACCGCACGTCTTATGAGATCGCCGCGCACGGGGCCTTCGAAAAATGGCGGAAGCGGAACTTGTCCGGCAGATTTTCCTTCTATGTCATAGAGTGGAACCGTTTTTGCCAAGAGTGGTCACTTCAGTTTCATTGCGTTAAGGATGCTCAACGTTATGGATAAAGCCTCTTCAGTTCGAACTGTCGCAACCTGCTGGGCAGAAACGGTGTTTACAAAGAAGTGAAAGAGACCGTTTGGGTTCCTGCCTTCTTGACTGAGAATGTCTGATAAACCCGTTCTGGGTGAGTTAAAGTTGACCAAAACTGATTCAACACTATTCAGTGATTTATTGATCTCCGATCAAACTTCTTCTACGGGTGTCCCGTATCGGGATGTTCCGATCTTTAGTTCGAATCGCTCCCTTTCAGTCATGCTAGTTAGCTTGAATTTTCAGCGTGTTACTCGGTAGCCCCAATATATGCTTATCAATCTGCCGCTTATTCTCACTTTCTCCAAGCCGTGAATTCTGAGCCAAGCAGTTGAAGTGCGATCACGATTTTCTGGGTGTTTCTAGTTCCTTCCGCGATTGCTTGTTGTCTTGCCATTCTAAATGCCTGTTGTACCTCGTAGTCGGTTGTCGTTCCCATACCGCCGAACCATTCTACTGCGTCACTGATAGCCTTCATACAGCCCTCTGAGGCTACGAGCTTAGCGCAAGATGCCGCCATCATTGCATCCTTAAAGGGCGCTTTGCCTTCATGGTATTTATCCACTAGGTATGCTGCGCGATAGCATAACCATCTTGCCGCAAGGACATTCGCGTAGTTCTCCGCGAGTTCGAATTGGATTCCTTCAAAGCCTGCTAGTGGTCGGCCGAAAACGCGACGTTGTTTCATGTAATCTATGCCAAGCTCAATGCACTTCTCAGCAGTCGCAACAAGCGTCATTGCGGTTGGGACTCGAGCGTGAACAAAGGATTCGTATGTTAATTGACGCCCGTTTCCCTCTGGTCCGATGAGGTGGTGTTCTGGAACTCTGGTGTTCTCGTATCTGATTCCACCTACGTCGATTCCCATTCCTTCAAAAACCGTTGTACTGATTCCAGCCGAAGTGGCGGGAATGTAAATGAGGCTCATCCCTTTCGGTCCAAGTTCAGGCTTCGTTTTTACGCTTGTGATGAAACCGCCGCCATACTTCATTGCTTCTGGAATGCAGCTTAGGATCTGTTTCTCGCCGTTGACGACGTATTCCCCACTGCTCTTCTTGGCATTGGTGGTGATGGCCGTGAAGTCGGTGCCGCATCCAGGTTCTGTGCTATGAAGCGGAGTTATCCAGCCATCCTTCACGACTTTTGGAAGAACTTCCTCTTTCAGCGCGGACGTTCCGTGCACCGCAATCATGCGAGCACACGCCGCGGTGTACCACACGGGAATTCCGGCAATGCCTGTCGTATCAGCTTTCATCAGTTCCTCTACGGCTATGGTGAAGGTGACATAGTCTGCTTCGCTTCCGCCAAATTCCTTTGGAAGTAGTAGGCCGAAGAATCCTTCACTTGTCAGAGCCTTATGCACATCGGGTGTGATCATCCTAGCTTTCGTCATCTCCTTGATCTTCGGTGAAATGGTCTTCGCGTAGCTTTCTTTGATAGTCCGTCTGAAGAGCTCTTGCTCCTCGGTGAAGTTGAAGTCTAGTGGCATTGAGTTACTTCCCCCTCAACTCGGGTTCTTGTTAGGATATGAAAGCAGAAATGCCTTCCGTCATGTCTTTGGTCGAAAGCGCGATGCCGAAAGTTACGGACTGGAACTTGAGCCTTATATCCCGTTGCCTTTTGGTGGCATAGCTGAAAGGATGCTTTGTCGATCAAACCGATCTTACACGTTTCTTCCTCTGTCAAGGTCCTTCCCAGCCCGACGAGCTCCTTCGCCTTCATAAAGCCCACTACGCGGAGCCGTCGCTGGGCTAACCAAGTCTCCATGGTGCAAGGAAGCTCGAACACCAGCTCAATGACGCTGAGGTCGAGGCTCTAGTCTGCATGGACACGCTGTACCCGATAGTTTAGGAGATCAGGGAAAGGACGAAACTACGAAACGTAATCACCACTAACCAGTAGCATCAACGTAGCCGTGGCTATCCACACACACCTGATGGGCTCGTGGTCCCAGTGATTCCGCGGACCAATACTAAGTCAGTCCTAGAGGTCCCGCGTCAAATCCGAAGCCTCCCGATCATGCAGAACATGTTGCCGGTTTCAGATCTTACAGGTGGGACATTCACTGTGACAAATCTAGGTGGATATGGGTGGAACTGTTTGCGCCTGTCATCAACCCTCCCCAATGTGGGATTCTGGGCTTCGGCCGAGCATCGGAGAAACCTGTGGTTATCGGAAAGGAGACACGCGTAGCGTCCATCATGACACTCGCTCTTATTCGATCATAGAATAGTTGACAGTGTCCCAGCAGTTCAGTTCCTGCAGAAAGTGCAAAGTGCTGGAAGATTCTTCCAAGCTAGAGTAACGTGATTACGGTAATCGATCTGGCGACAGCGCCTAGTCGCCAATCGCAGACCAACAGGCTTAAGCACGTCAGGATGCTCGGTAGAGCTGAAATACTGAAGCTATCTTCCGAAGAGGACTGTTAGCGGGTTTCAATTTTGCGCCAAGTTGCAATTGTCGGCGTTGGACAAACCAAGTTCGGAGATCACCCTGATCTGGGTGCCGGCGATCTATTCGCGCAAGCGTTCAATGAGGCCGTCGTCGACGCGGACAAGGGATTTGATCCGAAATTGATCCAGGAAGCATACGTCGGAACATTGGGTGTTGGAGGCGGCCAATTGGGCAATTTCGCGGCAGTTGTTGGCGAAGCGACTAAGATCACTGGCATTCCCATAACGCGCGTTGAAAACGCGTGTGCTTCCAGCGGTTTCGCTTTCAGGTCGGCGTTCCTGGCGATTGCCTCAGGGATTTGCGACGTTGCACTTGCCGGTGGCGTTGAAAAGATGCGGGATCTTGCTCCCGACAGATTGCGCTATTGGCTTGGAGTTTCAGGAGACACTGAATGGGAACGGCTTGCTGGCATGACTTTCGCGGGAGTTTATGCTTTGATGGCTCAGAGGCACATTCACCAGTATGGAACGAAAGAAGAGCAACTGCATATGGTCGCGGTGAAGAATCACAAATATGGTGCAGACAATCCTAAGGCCCAACTTCAACGGGCAATCACGCTCGATCAGGCAAACAAGTCGGCAAGCGTTTCTCATCCGCTTCGGCTTTTCGATTGCTGCCCTACATCGGATGGCGCTTCTGCGGCGATCCTTTGCGATGCAGAGATGGCACGAAAGTTCACGGGCACTCCAATCCGAATTCTGGGAGTCGGAGCCGGCACGGATCGCCTAGCTCTGTTTCGACGTGAAGACTTTACGACGCTCAAGGCCACTGCGTACGCGGCCAGGCAGGCGTATGACATGGCAGGTTTGAAGCCAAGGGATATCAGTCTCGCAGAGGTTCACGACTGCTTCACGATTGCCGAGATTATGGCCTACGAGGATCTCGGTTTCTGCAAGAAAGGCGAGGGGGGCAAGTTGATCGAGGAGGGTCAAACATACATTGGAGGTCAAATTCCAGTGAATGTAAGTGGCGGCCTGAAGGCTAAGGGCCATCCCATCGGAGCTACGGGTGTTGCTCAGATTTACGAAATCACAAACCAACTGCGCGGAAAGACGGACAAGAAGACCAGACAGGTTCCCAATGCAAGAATCGGATTGGCGCACAATGTTGGTGGCTCGGGGGCTACGGCGACTGTTCACATTCTAGGGAGATGAGGTGACCAGCAAGAATGTCGGCCGAGATCGTAAGTTGCGGCATACACCTACCAAGACTACGAATCAAACGCGATGAGTATCAGAAAACCTGGAGATACTTTGCTCCAAGATGGCTCGAGGAGAAGACAGTCGCCGACTTCGACGAAGACCCAATTACTATGGCTGTGGAAGCGGCCTTGAATGCTCTCCGAAATGCAGACCTCGACGCCTCCCAGATCGACGCCCTTTACTTCGCCTCTACCTCACCGCCATACGCTGAAAAACTAAACGCAAGTACTGTCGCCACCGCGCTGAATTGCAGGAGCAATATTGCAACGCTCGACATCGCTTCGTCAAATAAGTGTGGCATCTCGGCGCTGTTGAGCGGCTTTGACCACGTGGAATCAGGAAGAGGCAGGCTTTGCATTATCGTTGCTGCTGACGCGCCTATCGCAGACCCAACAGGGTCGCTTGACCAGCAAATGGGTGCTGCCGCGGCCTCAATAATCATTGGCAGTGAACAGGTGGGCGCACTCATGGAAGGTTCTTCCTCTATTACAAAAGACAGTCTCGGAGAACGGTTCAGGAGAGAAGGGCATAGATACCTCCAAACAGTGGATCTGGGACGCTACCAAGAAGCCTCAGCAGAAGAGATAGTCACGTCCTGTGTGACAGACCTCATGGAGAAGCTGGAGCGGACTGTGGAGGATTACGATTTCTTCGTTCTTCATGGATTTGAGGACGGGAGAACCATTGATTTGGCTAAGAGACTTGGGTTCGAGGACGGCAAGGTAACTCGGGCAATGTTCTCCGCGAAGGTTGGAGATTCAGGAGCGGCCTCACCGGTTCTCGCTTTGTCTAAAGTTCTCGAATCCGCCACGTTGAAGCAGCACGTCATTTTGTGCTCCTACGGACCAGGCGCCGGAGCAGACGCATTAAGTTTGGTAGTTGAAGCTGAAATGAAAACCAATCCAGGCCTTAGGTTCGAAGACTATCTGGCCAGGAAAGAGTACGTGGACTATCCAACATATCTGAAGCTTCGCGCCTTTCTCGGAGGAAACTAGCATGGCCTATGTTTCAATCCCGACCTACTCACGCTCACTTCCCCAAAGATATGCACTCGTAGGCGCGAAATGCAACTCCTGCGGCATAGTGAACATACCCAGAACGCTGAACTGTCTGAAATGCGGAGCCACACAATTTGAACCCGTAAAGCTGAGCGGGAGAGGAAAGATTTACTCTTACACGACCATCTCCAGAGGCGCCTCCCCACCGGAATTCGCAACTCAACAGACTCTCGTCGGGTCTTATCATGTAGCGGTCGTCGAACTCGACGAAGGTCCCAAGATTGTAGCGCAGATGGCGGACTGCAAATCTGAAGAAATCAAAATCGGCTTGCCTGTTGAAGCAACTTTCAGAAGAATTTACGAGGACGAGGGTATGATCCGGTATGGCGTCAAGTTCAGACCTGCGAGAACGGGATAATCCGAAGACAGGTCACAGGGTAACGTCAAGTCTCCGCCTGCCCTTATACGTCGGGACAACACTGAGTAGTTTGAGTCAACTTTGGCAGGTACAAGCGTGAGTTCTGACGAAGGCCAGTTTGAAGGCAAGCGAGGAACGGAGATCCACTACCGTACGTGGAAAGCGGCTGGGAAGATCAAAGCGCTAGTTGTTTTGATCCACGGGCAAGGGGATCATAGTGGCCGATACGTGCATGTAGCTGATCATCTTTCGCGAGCAGGGTACGCAGTGTGGGCTCCTGATCTCCGTGGCCACGGCAAATCGGGCGGTGGCCGAGGGCATGTGGACAACTTCGATGATTACCTAGATGATACTGGTCGGGCGATCGAAAAGGCGAAAGGGCAGAACCCTCAGGCCAAGACTTTTCTCGTCGGCCACAGCCTTGGAGGACTCGTCGTTTTGGACTACGCTGAGAAACATGGAAGTACGCTCTCCGGTGTGGTCGCTACTGCTCCTCTTCTGAGATTGAAGATGAAAGTTCCATCTTGGAAAGTTGCCCTCGGTAAGATGCTTTCAAGGGCCACTCCCACCTTGTCTATGAAAACTGGTTTGGACCCAAACCTCCTTTCGCACGATCCAGAAATTGTCCGTAACTATGTCAATGATCCATTGGTTCATGGAGCGGCAAGTACAAGGTTCTACACTGAACTCATGCGCGCTGTCGACGAAACGATACGCGACGCGAGTAAGCTTACCCTACCATGCTTGATTATGCAAGGTTCTGGCGACGGAATAGTCGACCCTTCGGCGACAGAGGACTTCTTCAAGAGAGTAGCCTCTGCTGACAAGACACTGAAAGTCTACGACGGGTTCTACCATGAAGTGCTCAACGAGCCAGGAAAGGAAGAGCTACTGAGAGAGATCAGCACCTGGCTCGCTGGAAGAACCTAGCTCATATAGGTTCTATGTGACCTGTCAAAATCAGTCACGAGCTCTGCTCGGCGTTGCTTGAGCTCTAAGCGTGTTTCGTCGGTAAGAAGCCTGTCAACAAATCCAACTTCACGCAGCAATGACCAAGGTCCCTTCGTCCTATGAAAATTATGTTGGGTGGAATGCCGCTCCGGATGGGAGGCTTTCCTTCAGTTGTCTTTTCGGCCACGCCATGTTTACTTCGGCAGCCATCGAGTAAAACGAATACACTAAGAGTCCCCTTGCCCTTCTGTACTATGGAGCAGTGACTAAGTTGAAGGCTGCGGAGCTTCTAGTGCGTTGTCTCGAGAACGAAGACGTCAAGTTTGCTTTCGGCATACCGGGTGAAGAGAACCTGGACCTGATGGATGCGATACATGACAGCGCAATTCGCTTCATTCCGACACGGCACGAGGGCGCGGCAGCTTTCATGGCTGACTTCTACGGCCGCGTGACGGGCCATGCAGGCGTATGCCTCTCGACGCTAGGTCCTGGTGCAACGAATCTGGTTACGGGGGTTGCAGACGCATACCTCGACAGGGCACCACTTGTAGCGATTACGGCTCAAGAGCCCCTATCGCAGATTCACAAGGAGTCACATCAATACATCAACATACTCGAAGTCTTCAAACCCATCACCAAATGGGGGTCACGAATCGAGAACACAGTCGGCATTCCCGAGATAGTCCGGAAAGCCTTCAAGATTGCGCAAGCCGAGAAACCAGGATCCGCCCATATCGAATTCCCAACGGATGTTGCCGAGCTGGAGACAGAGGGAAAACCACTGCCATGGGAAAGAATCCGCCGCCCCTCCCCGGACCGGCAGAGCCTACAGAAAGCAGCAGAACTAATCGCCCACGCAAAGAGCCCCATGATTCTGGCAGGGAATGGCGTAATCAGAGGCGCAGCATCCGAGGAACTTACCCGCTTCGCCGAAGAGCACTGCATCCCAGTCGCTCACACCATGATGGGGAAAGGAGTGATACCATGGACATCACCCATGTCTCTACTCACAATGGGACTGCAGATCTACGACTACGAGAGGCTAGGATTCAACACCGCCGACCTGGTGATCTGCATAGGCTACGATTTTGTCGAGTACGATCCCAAATACTGGAACCGCCGCAGCGACAAGAAGATTATCCACATCGATTTCACGCCCGCAGAGGTCTCAGCCAACTACGTTACGGAAGTAGAGATAGTCGCAGACATCCGAGAATCAATCCAACTCCTCCGGGACGCATGCAGAACCACAAAGGACGTAGCTCGAGTTCGGGCGCTTCGTGAATCAATCCTCTCAAGACTGCAAGCCTGGAGCGACGAGCGTAAAGGCTTGTCGAAACCTCCAGCAATTCTAAAGGAGCTGAGAAACGCAATGTCAGAAGACGACATTCTAATCTCAGATGTGGGGGCACACAAGATCTGGATGGCACGCTTCTTTGAAACCTACAAACCGAAGACCGTCTTCATGTCAAACGGGCTCTCCTCAATGGGCGTCGCTCTCCCAGGCGGCATAGCAATCAAACTAGCACAGCCAGATCGACGCGTAGTAACCGTGAGCGGTGATGGGGGATTCATGATGATGGTGCATGAGCTTGAAACCGCTCACCGCGAAAAAGCAAACACAATCAACATCATACTGCGCGACGGAGGGTTCGGTAGTATTCGTTGGAAGCAGATCAACAAATTCGGAAGAACCACTGGCACGGAATTCTCAAACCCTGACCTGCTCGAACTAGCGAAGGCGTTCGGAGTGCGAGGTTTCCAAGCAATGTCCTCGAAGGAATTACCTTCAATCTTGGAAGAAGCGCTGGAACTCAATGAGGTCTCGGTTGTAGATGTGCCGGTTGACTATAGTGATAACCCATTTCTCATCCAAGAAATGGGAACCATTGTCGCGCCTTCCTAAGAGTCAGTGGTTTCTGACTGAATTCAGCCCGAACATGTTAGGGCTAAGTTAGACCCACACACAGCCTTCTGTTCTACCGGCGCCAATTCAAATTCGTGGGACTTTCTTCTGTAGTACGCTTACGAGTTCTGGGTCGTCTCGGAAGTATCTGTCCGGTATGTTCAGGATTCGTATCTTGTCTGGGCTACATTGAAAGTGCGAGCGTATATAATCGCTGTGGGTTGCTTCCATGACTATGATTAAATCGGCTCAATCGACGAGTTCCTGCGTCAACGGTTTTCCAGTTGAGGTCTAATACGGTCTAATACTTCAAATCAGGCCTCGCTGAGTCGAGATGTTAAATATGCCTTGGTCTTGCGCACTTACCGAAGAGGATGTTGAGTTGGATAAGGCAAAGAAGATCTGGTATAACGGGCAGTTGGTTGATTGGGACAGCGCAAAGGTGCATGTCCTAACGCATGCGCTCCATTATGGTTCCGCCGTCTTCGAAGGGCTGAGATGTTACAAGGCGGATCGTGGGTCTGCGGTTTTCAGGCTGTATGATCATGTTTGGCGGCTCATCAACAGCGCCAAAATTTACCTAATGCATTTGGAGTATGAGGCTGATGAGATTGCGGAGGCAATAACGGCTACAATCAAAGCTAACGACTTACCAGAATGCTACATTCGCCCAATTGCCTTCTACGGCTATGGAGAAATGGGCGTAAACCCGCTCAAGAACAAGGTCGATCTCGCTGTAGCCGCTTGGCATTGGGGTGCGTACCTGGGTGAGGATGCCTTGACCAAGGGAGTCAGGTGCATGGTTTCATCGTGGCGGAGAATCAGCCCTCTAACTCTACCTCCGCAGGCTAAGTGCTCTGCCAATTATGCAAATGCAGGTCTAGCTAAGATGGAGGCGTTGAAGGCAGGGTACGTTGAGGCGATTATGCTGAACACTCAGGGTATGGTGTCGGAGGGTACGGGTGAGAATATCTTTCGCGTAAAACGCAGCGTCCTGTCCACTCCGAGCGCTGCGGCAGGAATACTGAGGGGCATCACCAGGGACACTGTGATTCAGCTTGCCGCGGACATGAACATAAGTTGTCAGCGAATAGACATAGCCAGAGAGGAACTGTACACTGCTGACGAACTGTTTCTCTCCGGCACAGCCGCCGAAATCACACCAATTAGCGAAGTCGACGGAAGACAAATTGGAAACGGTGATTACCCAATCACACGCAAAATACAACAAGCCTACGATGATTCTGTTCACGGCCGGAACAAGAAACACGCTGACTGGCTGACATATTTGAAATGACACGCGCAGCCACGACTTTCCTCCTGCCTAGTCGTTCTACGGCAGGAAACGCCTAATCAAAACGATGTTTGAGAATATTGCAATGCCGCCCGCCACTATCGGGGCTGGGTAGCCGAAGGTGAGATACAGTCCGGCTGCGACGATGGGGCCTGCGATACGGACGAGGTAGATCGATGTTGCTAGGGCGCCGAGCATTTCTCCCCTCCTCTCTTCGGGGAAGATGGCTGCCGACAGGTGGAATTGTGCAGGCACCCAAGTTGAGATCGCGAAACCCCACACGACCCCGTATAGAGGAACCAGAGGCTCAACCGGGTAGAAGGCCCACCCGAATACCATGAACGCTCCCAGGATTTCTGACATCATAAGCAGCCTTCTCGCACCGATGCGGTGCGTCAACCACCCACCCGGAACGGTGCCGAACACAACTCCGATGGGTTGCGTGAGGGCGACAACCCCGAATTCAAACTGGGTGAAGCCCCGAGTTGAGAGAAGGGCATACAAGATTCCCGTTCCGAGTGACCATGCTATTGCATCCATCATGAAGATGCTGAAGAACCCCCGGAACTGGCTGATACCTTCCCACGTAGCCCTAAGGCTGAGCGGAGCGCTATGAATTCCATTTGTTACGCCTTTGTCGCGAACCTTGGCGAAGAGCAATGCGAAGCCTAGGGTCTCGAGGCCAGCCGCGAGTACAAGAAGAAGCGGGGGGCTTAGGGAAGCTCCGTACTGTCCCGCAAGGAATCCGGTTATTGAACCGGGTATGAAATTCGCAACTAGCATAGTGCTGTATATTCTCGAACGGTCAGGCGTCTCGATGTAGTCGGCCATCATCGCGTCGATTACTGGCAGTGAGAGGAGGCTGAGCCCCCAGAGGAGGTAGGCGAGGTAGACGAGGGCTGGGGAACCAAAGAAGAATGCACCCGCGGATGTCAGCCAGCACGCGATGAGGAAACCACTTCCTGCAAGAATCAGCCTCCTGCGTCCGCGGCTGTCTGAGAACCTCCCTCCCACCACTTGCATTAAACCGGATATCGCTCCGTATCTTCCTGCCGCACTCTCCAAGATTCCGATCGTGGCGACAGAGATTCCGAGAGAAACCAACCATGGCTGCCAAAAGATCCTGATGTATCCGAGGTACATGCCTTGGAGTAGGTTGTAGACGATCAGCGTACGTACGGTCGGCTGTAAGGAGAAGACCCTTGCGCCAAGCGGAGCCATACGCGGGCGAGAGCTGAACACACGAAATCTCGAGAACACGTTAGACTAGCCCCGCGAATTGGTAACTCAGGTTACAATCCCCAACGTTCTCTGTTTGGCGTCCCCTGTACAGGACGAGCTGGAAGACTCAAGGAGAAGAAAGAGAATTATCCTTGCCGGTGAGAGTGCTCGCCTATTTGCGATCCCATATTCTGATTGCTATCGCATTTGTTGATGATGCCTAATTGAGCTCCTACGAGTTCCCGAATACATTGGAGATGAGCGTTCACTGAGTTGCTCGACGTGACGTTTAGTTAGATCCGGGTTCTCAACGTGAGCCTCATACTCCGCTGCCTTACCTCAACCTTTCTGCCGGGGTTTCTTCGTTACCTTGTTAAGGAAGTCTTCTGGGTTGGAGGACATAACATTGTTATCTCAATCGGGATTGGTGTTTCGCGTAATCGTCTTCCGACGATTTTCTCTATTGCCCTCACCGCCGCGGGAGGGACGCCTATCGTCGGACTCTCTCCAACCCCTTTCGCCCCGTGGGGTAAGGGTGACGGGTTGTTTGCGAGTTTAACTTCAACTGTGGGCATTACGGATGCGCTTAGTATCCCAACGTCGGCGAAGGTGGCGGTGAGTAGCTGTCCGTCGTCATCGTATTTGATTTCTTCAGTGAGTACTTGGCCGATGCCTTGTGCAGTTCCACCGATGATTTGGCTTTCAATCATGGCAGCGTTAAGCTGGCGTCCAACATCGTAGTACGCCGCGCATTTCTTCAATCTGATGTTTCCAGACTCATCTAGTTGGGCTGTGACGAGGTTGGCTCCAAATGCGTTCAACTGTTCCTTCTGTGAGCGAAATACTGTTGCGTCGAAGTCATGGTTCAACAGTTCGGTCGAGGAATAGCTTCCAAGCCTCGCAGTGGCCTCAGCCCTAATTTTTCTGGCAGCTTCGACCAATGCAGCGCCCGCGACGACCGCGGTCCTGCTACCCCAAGTTCCTACACCCTCATCGAGTTCGTTCGTATCCGACTTCTCGAAATTTATTACTGATTGAGGAATGCCGAGTTCTTCGCTGACGAGCATGCGTGCCCATACGTCGTGCCCCTGCCCGTGTGTGCTCCCGCCTAACCATACCTTCACCCGTCCTCCTTTGACAGCTATTCGGGCTGATTCGCCTGGTTGAGCAGCGGGGATTAGTACGAAACATGAGAAGCCGACGCTCTCCCCTTCTCTCTTGTCATAGTACCCTAACTCCGTTATTGCGGATTCAAGAAATGGTTTGAAGGGATCGAGCTTTACACCTAGAGGCGAGGTGAACGGTTCTGGGCTAGCGTTTCTCAACCTAACCTCGACGGGATCCATCTTCAATTCATCTGCGAGCAAATCCATCATTCGTTCTATGAACATGGCCGCTTCAGGCCTACCAGCGCCACGATAGGGGCCAAGCGGAACTTTGTTGGTATACACCGCTCTCGAATCGACAGATACCTGCGGAATCGCATATGGGCCTGTGATTTGGAATCCTATCCACCGGGGGGACATTGTTCCCATCCCGAGCGCGTATGCGCCTGCGTCTATCAGCAGGTCCGCCACCAAGCCCTGCACTCTCCCCGTCCGATCGGCGTATAACTTCATCTTCGCCCTAGCCCCTCTTCCTTGATTCGTTGCCATCTCGTGTTCCATGCGGGTCTCAATCCACTTCACCGGCCGTTTCATTTTCATAGCTGCATAGCACGCGATCACATACTCGGGGTAGATGCCGCCCTTACTTCCGAATGCCCCGCCGGTATCCATCTGGATGATTCTCACTAATTTGGGGTCGAGCCTCAAAGATTCACACAAACCTTCCTTCCATGCGTACACGGATTGAGTCGAAGCCCACACCGTGAGCAGCGAACCATCGTAATCAGCGACTAGCCCTCGGGGTTCTAACGGGTTAGGGGAGATTCGCCGGTTCAGAAGGGTATCTTCTACGGTCACCGGAGCAGAGTCCAGACTGAACTCCTTGCCCATTCGAAAGCTGGAAAAAACATTCGAATTTGTACTCGCATGAATCGGAGGCGAAACCAGAGCATCCTCAGCGTCGACAACAGCCCTGAGCGGCTCATATTCGACCTCCACCTCATCCATACTGTCTTCTGCTACGTAGGGGTCATCTCCCAGAACTGCGGCAATAGGCTCACCAACATAGTTCACACACCCCGAAGCGAGTACTGGTTGGGCGACGCCGGACCCTTCGCTTGCTCCTTCCCCTACTGAAGATAGCCTTGCCTTAAGTTCAGAAGAATTAATCCCGCCACTCACCTTGAGCAGCCTAGCTCTGCCATGCAGGCTCCGTACCACAGCCAAATGCAGCATACGAGGGAAATGCAGATCGTTTACGAACTGTCCACGGCCTTCAACTAGCTTCCTTGACGTATCCAAAGTCATCTGCACCACAACCGAAGACTGACCAAGACGAACTTCAGAGTCCCATTACCAATAATCCTTAAAGACCATTTCCCAATCCTCGTGTGAGACCAACTTGCGACCTCGATCGTTCGAATACTATGCCCCTTCATCCCTAGACGAGGCCCTAACCTTACTCTCAAAAACCGAAGACGCGAAGATACTCGCGGGAGGCCAAAGCCTGATCACCATCATGAAGCTCCGCTTAGCAGCTCCGAACGCCCTGATCGACATCAATGGCCTTACTGAATTAAGCTACATACGTGAGGAGAACGGCGTCATTGCAATTGGAGCTTTAACTCGTCACGACCAGCTTTCACGAGATAGGATCATCCAAGAGAAATTCCCTCTGCTCGCCGAGGCTGCTAATGTGATTGCGGACCAGCAAGTGAGAAACCGCGGAACGATCGGCGGTTCACTGGCACACGCCGACCCGACTGCCGACCTTCCGACCGCATGCATGACCCTGAATGCGAACATCATAACTAGGAGTGAGAATGAGTCACGTTCTATTGCATCCAATGACTTCTTTCGCGATTTCTTCGCCACCGCGCTCAAACAAGATGAGATTATTCAGGAGGTGCGGATTCCGATTCCTCCTCCCAGATCTGGCGGCGCGTATACGAAACTAGCGAAGGGTCACAGTGATTTTGCACTCGTTGCGGTAGCAGCCCAAATCTCCTTAGGGTCAGGTGACCTTTGTAATGCTATCAGCGTAGTCCTTGGGGGCGTTGGCTCAACACCCACACGCGCAACTGAAACAGAAAAACTCCTCGTGGGACAAGTAATTGAAGACCGACTAATCAGGCAAGCGTCGCTGAAGGCTGCGAAAGGTCTGACTCCAAATCCAGACTTTCGCGCAACATCTGAGCTGAAGCTGAAAATGGTTACGACGCTGACTGAAAGAACGCTCAGAACAGCCGTCAGCCGCGCCCGTGGAGGAAACTGAGACGACAAACGAAACCGAAGTCAACGTCAACGTTAACGGCAAGCAATACCGACAAAGGGTTCCGTCTCGCATGCTACTTGTCGACTTTCTTCGGGATAAGTTAGAATTGACTGGAACCCACATCGGATGCGACACAGGCCACTGCGGCGCCTGCACCGTCATGTTGAATGACGTTACGGTGAAGTCGTGTCTACTTCTTGCAGCACAAGCGAACAACTCGAAAATACTGACAATCGAAGGCGTGTCCGCCGAGGGAGAATTGCACCCGCTACAAGAGGCCTTCCTAGAACACCAGGGGCTTCAGTGTGGATACTGTACTCCAGGCATGATACTCTCAAGCCTATTTCTCCTAAAGAGAAACTCAGCCCCAAGTGAGGACGAAATTAAGAAAGCCATTGATGGTAATCTTTGTCGGTGTACTGGCTACCTTGGCATCGTGAAAGCCGTGAAAGCTGCCGCTTCTAGAATGCAAGGGTCGCTTAATCAATAGGAGCTTAGCCCAAGCCATAACTTGCGGTTGATATTTGGGCAGTTCAACTGGGAACTGCTCGCTACATGAAGGAAACAGGAATGGCGGCGGCCTCACTATCGATTACTAGTTTTGAAATCATATCATAGCGGTTCTAACAAGTGCATCGGGACGAGGTTCAGTTCCGAGACCCGCGAATCGCAGGCAACCAATGTGGCTCGTTTGACGATTGCCACAGCCAAAATGCAGGCATCAACTAGGGAGAGTTCGCCTCTACCCCGGCATTTGAGTTCACCAGCTAGACGGGACAGCTTCTCGTACTTTCCATTTATGTCGTTTGAAGCCTTCAAGGCTATGTGTAACTAGATTCTGACCACACTTTGGGTAGTTGAAATGACGGCGATACGATCTGATCTCGATGGTCTGGTTCAGGGCCTTCACCACATTACGCTAGTAACCTCAAATGAGGAATTGAACCGGAGGTTCTACACGGAGATTCTTGGCCTTCGGCGAGTAAAGCTTACAGTAACCCAAGACGACATTTTTCATCGGCATTTGTTTTACGCCAACGCCAAGGCTGAGACGGGCAGCGCGATAACCTTCTTCGAATGGCCTGGTTTGCCGAAAGGCGTTCCCGGGCTAACTTCTCCCCATCACATCTCCTACGCCGTAGGGGCATTGGATGTGCTGCCGAAATGGCTTGCTTGGCTAATCTCGCACGGGATTTCAGTGAACGGCCCGTTCGTCCGAGATGACCGCATCTCCCTGTACCTGAAGGATCCGGATGGGGTTATGGTTGAGATTACGAAACCAAACGATGAAAGCATCACCCCGGACTACGTGAACGAATTGAATCGGGAAGTTCCTGTTGTCGAAGAGATCGGGTCCGACATGAGGCTGACGTCATTCGATCACGCCAGTCCTGTAACATTAAACCCAGACGTCACCGTTCGGTTCTTAGACAGACTCCTAGGCTTGAAGAAGTCCTTCAAACGAACGAATCCAGATCAGAAGAATACTGCTATAGTCGGCGTAGGTAACGAGGATCGACCTGATTTTCTCCGCTACCTCGCATCTCCAAAGGCGCCGCTGGGCGAGGTGGGGACTGGTAGTGTACATCACATAGCAATGTGTGTTGAGGATGACGCCGCTCAGCAGAGGATACTTCGCCAATTGAATACTTTGAACGTACATAATTCCGGCGTAATTGACCGCTTCTGGTTCAAATCCCTATACTTCCGCGACCCTGATGGGAATCTTCTTGAGATCGCAACCAAGGGGCCCGGATACGGCGCTGACGAACCCGCTGAGATGCTTGGCTCACGATTGGTACTTGCGCCATGGTTGGAGCCTAGGAGGCAAGAAATTGAGGGAGCACTCAACGAACTTGACGCCGGAAACGCGCATACCTGGCCGCCAGCATACCCAGCCGTCCCTTCACCACCCGAAACTCTCTCAGAAATCTAGCAACTATGGGTTAGGGCTCTCCCGCAAATAACGAATCAAGTAAGTCTACAGATTCCGCCAGAGATTTTATTCGCCACTCCGGTTCGATGTCTGAAACACTCTTCAGCCCCCTCCTCCTAGACAGAACAAACAGTGAGTCTGGCCCCCATCTGGAAATGTCTAGCGAGTCTTGCTCAAGCAGGATAGCGCGCATTCCCGCGTTCTTAGCTCCCCAATAGTCGGCTTCAGGGTTATCCCCAATGTGAACAACGGATCTCGTTTCCGTGCCGAGCAGGTGAGCAGCGTAATCGAAGACCATTCGGTCTGGTTTGCGTCGCCTCAACTCATTCGAGAATACGGCTGCGTCGAAGAATTTCATAACACCATAGGTTTGAAGCAGTCGGCGGAGCGCCTCGCCTGGACTTCGACCCGTATTGCTGATAAGCCCTATCTTGTACCTACGACTTCGTAGTTCTTGCAGAACCTTTGGTGCATTTGTGTTCAGTTTGGGCGGTATCGCGAAAATCGGATCAACGTAAGCCTTCTCAAGAACAGGTATCCAATCACGGTTGATAGTGATTGGTCTACCTGCTGCTAACTCAACTACCAAGCTGACCTGATCCATTATCGGCACCTCTTCGTTACTGTCCCAGACATCTTGGAGCTTCGGGCCGCTCTGTTCGTAGCCACGCTTCACATCATCCATCGGTAAGTTGATTCCATAATCTTCTAGTGCAACTTGGAGACCCTCATACCTCAATCGTCCACGAGCCTCATCTTTCTCCGGATCGTCAAAAATTAGCGTCTCCCAAAGGTCGAAGGTCACACATCCGGTTCTATTTATCGCTGGCACATGAGCGCTTCAGTGATACTGGTCTAAATCAGTTTCGCGGCATGCTCTAGTTATGGCGAGAAAGGTGAGTTCTCGGATGGAAACCCATCTGCCAAGCTTATTTGGGGTCTTGAGGGGGTTGTCGTATGGTCCAGATCTTTGAGTTAGCCGGCCTGTTCCTTGCTGCTGCGGTAGCTGGGGCCATTAACTCTGTGGCGGGCGGTGGCACTTTAATCTCATTTCCTTCCCTCGTCGCGTTCGGGGAACCAGACATTATCTCCAACGCCACGAACACTGCTGCCCTCTGGCCCGGTTCGCTGAGTAGTGCGGTAGGCTATAGGAAGTTTACACGCGTAAACCGAACTCTGCTCACACTTCTAATTGTCCCCAGCTTCATCGGTGGCCTCCTAGGTGCCGTAATTTTAGTGGTCACACCTGAAAGTTTGTTCCAGCTCGTCGTTCCTATCCTCATTCTGTTCGCTACAGTGCTCTTCGCTGCTCGAAATTTCATATCACGGAAATTAGCTATGAAGACTACTGAGGAAAACGTTACAAGGTCAGGCAAAATCTGGGGTTTCTTCTTCCAACTCTTCGTAGCAGCCTACGGCGGGTATTTCGGGGCGGGAATCGGAATACTGATGTTAGGTTCGCTTAGCGTGATGGGCCTGCGCGACGTACACGTCATGAACGCGATGAAGACGACCCTTGCGGCCATAGTCAACGTAACAGCTTTCGTCTTCTTTGCGTTGAAGGGGTTGGTAGTATGGCCGCTGGCGCTCCTCATGGCTGTCGGCGCAATAATAGGCGGGTATGTGGGTGCGCGTTCAGCCAAACACATCAAGCAAAGTTACCTGCAGGCGTTCATAATCACGGTGGGCATAGTCATTACGACATGGTTTGTACTCAGGCTTCTATAGTAAGAGGGCAGAGTCCAGCCTTATTGAGGAATTAGAAAGGAACTGTTCGGGGCTTTTTTGTAACCCCGGGAACAGCTTGGGAACTTCGTATTCTGTTAGGATATTGAGGTTACGTTGATGTAATTGCCGGGACAGGATTCGCCGCTGGAGCTTGTGTTGATGCCTTGATACAACTGGCCGCTCACGCTGACCCATGATCCGTTGCTTGGAGCATTTGATGGCAAATTGTGCAGCGTATAGTATTGGTAGGCGTAGCTTTCGGAGTAGTACGCGTTGGCTATTGGAATTATTAGGACTGTGCATCCGTTCTGCGCTTGGAATATGTATCCAGAGCATGTGACCGTATTGTTGGAACCGGTCTGGCATGGCGGGTAGAAGTTACCATTATAGTAACCGTAATAGGCGCCGTTATAGTAACCCGGCGTCCACGGGTTCGGTGGGCTATACGGGTTATACGTGTTGTAACCTGGCCCCGGAGAGTACATGCATCCGTAAGGCGAGCAGTACTGGTAGTATCCCGAACCTACGCCCACGTCATTCCCAGTGGCCGCAACGTTTGTGGTCGTGGTTGCTATGGTCACTTGACTTACACTAGTGACAGTCTGGATCTGTGTACTGTAAACGCTCTGAGTGTTTGTAACAAATTGCTGCTGTGTCACCGTGTTCACGCGCGGGTTCAATGCTGTGTAGCCCACAAACCCTAAGCTCAGGATGGCAACTAGTACTAGTCCGATAATGCCTGCAGTACGAAGAGAACTACCCCCTCCCTTAGTTGTTTGCCCCACTGGTTGACTTGGTTGAGTGGGCTGCTTGGGTTGTTTCGAGTTCGACTCGTTCGGTTGATCGCTTTCACTCAATATTCAATCGCCGACTATCTCGTTTCTGAAAAATTTGTTAAATCTATTTCCACCTGGTAGAACCATAGGCTCGAAAGTAGAACCATCAACAATTTGTTGTCTGTGTAACTAATTACGGTTTTTTCGCCAATACCCGACTAACCAACACCGCCACAAGCGCCGCCATCACACCGACGGCAATGAGGCCCACAACCGCTATCGGGTCAGTGACTGGTTGTGTTTCTAACTGGTTCACGGTCGAGGTCACGTATCCCGTCACGTATTGGGTCTGCTGCTGCGTCAAGAACTGCGTTTGCCAAGTCTGAAGAACCTGGGTTACGTAACTTATTTGCGTAATCAGGTAAGTCACAGCGTACGGGGGCTGATAGGGAGGGTTGAAGTAGTTAGAATAGGTGTTAGAGTAGTAGTTAGGATAGGAGTTCGTGTAGTAGTTTGTGTAACTCTTATGGAACTGTTCGGTTATGGTACTAGTTGCGGTGGCCATCGCTGTTTGAGTCGTTGAAGCCGTAGTTGTGCCGCCGACTACCATCACAGTCTGCGTACTTGTCGTCGATAATGTCGACGTCGCGTCGCTTGTTGAAACCTCTGTCGTCGTAAACGTTACGGGAACCATGGCCGTATCAGTTTCCGTGTTCGTTACCGTAGCTGTCACGGTGCCAGCCGTACTCGTCACAACACTCGTCTCGGTGATCATTGCGGTGCTCTCCGTCGTCTGAGTTTCAACGCCTGTCGAAGTCACCTGTATGATCGTTGTTACCGGAATAGTAATGGTGCTCGTTACAACACTAGTGTCCGTCTCGGTTGTAGTGGTAGTGATAGCCTGGGCCGAACCAAACTGGAACAGCGTACTCAACGCGACAAAACATACAGTGACCAATAGTAGGCCTAAGAGTATCCTTGGTCGATTGTTCAACCGCGATTCCTTGCTGTGATAGCTCTAACTTAGAAGGCGCTCGTGGATAGCTGGCATAAAAGGAACATGGATGATACGTCCACTTCATGAGAGCTTAGAGGCCCTAAGCTCGGGATTACTCGAATGATTTCAGTTTCGTCGAAAGTTGCCCATGATATTTTAATTACGCCTCGTTTGGCATCTAAGCCCTTCAGGTGTGGTGCCCACAAACGAAGCTGACTTACGCAATCATCCTGGCCGCCACAATACGATAATGTAACCCCACCCCAAGTTGATGCCTACGGCGAAGGCTTCCGAGTCCTAACCCTCGTCATCTCTCCGTGGGCGAAACAGGGCTACGTTGACCACACGCAATACGAATTTGCATCCCTGCTGAGGACAACTTCAACCTCCCATCCCTAGGCCGTCGGGATGTGTACCTTGTAGGCGGGCACCCCCTCCTTTCCAATTGCCGTGGCCATCAAAGGGCCGAGGTGTTCTTGGTTCTGTAGGAAGCCGGACAGCATATTTCCGACGGATATGGAGTCAACCTTGTCAACTCCTGCGTCGTCGATCGCTTGAATCGCGGCGTCAACGAATAATTCCGTTAGGCTCCTGCCAGAGCCTGCTTTGACACTCCCACACCTAAAGGGAAGTGGGATTCTTTAGCCATTCGAGGCGTCTTCATGGCTTACACACGGCTAAAGTTCAGGGCAGTGCCAATACGGCCCCTGTCTCCCATTCATTGGGCATCATGGGAGTCCGTTTGAACTCTTCTCTAATCCGTTGCTGGGCAGGATTCATGCCGGCGACTCGCCGTCTTCCCACACATTACTTTCCCCTGTTTCATGACGCATTATTACGTTTTGAAGGATAATTCATCCCACCCCTGAACAGTAAGTGAAGGGCGTGGGCTTTCTTGTCCAATTTTCTGGTAACTGGCGTCGTCCCCATCCCGATTATGGCGGCTCCTTTCAAGCTTTCACTCCACACGAAGGGAGTAATTGTGGCGGGCTCTACGTTTAATTATTCGCTGGACAGTGCCTGTGTTGGAGTTGGCGGCCATAGCTGAGGGCTAGGACCCGTTCCCATTCCGAAAGTGCGGGCAGCTAGATGGCGCAGACTCGTACCGGAAACACGGAAGTGAATCTCTCAGGCGATTCGGGTAGTAGTGTGTTCCGAAAGGCCACGCGAGCCCCGGACCGCTGCCGACTCCATTTTTGTGACTTGGTTGATTGACGTATAGTCAATTGAATGAATGTTTATTACTTGCAAGGCCGCGGTATCAAATGGAATTTCGAGGAATCTTATTGCTTCCTTCACTTGTCAGCATTATTCTGGAAAATGGTCCCGGCTTGTTCGGCCAGAACCTGTTCACTAACTTGATCAACATTGTTTGGGTTGGTTCGTTCATTGCCCTCTTCTTGTTCGGACAACAGATTCAAAGTCGTTTGGCGCTTATGCAGATTGATGGGGCTGTAAGAAAACTTGAGAATATGAAGAATGAAGCCAAGTCACTTACCATCAAGACCCTTCGAGATGTAGGAAAAGCTAAGGATGATCCGACGCCGAGGTTAAACACGTTACTTGAACAATTTCTCATTGAACCCGTCAGCATGGACCCGGCAGGGATCGTCAATAAGTTCGACCACCTTCTTGACGTCAGGGAAGCGAAATTCAAGTCAGATGTGGCGAGAATAGCGCCAGAGGCTAACCCGACCCAGGTAAACAACCTCGAGAACCTTGTCGAGGCCACTTGGGCTCTAAACTACATGTTCAAGATCGTTCGGCACTTGTACTTGCTCGGTAAGAAGACGTTCAGCATTCTAGTCATATTCCAACTTCAAGCCTTCCTTCCCCTAATCATGCAGGAGGCTGAGGCGTATACGGGGGCATCGAAGGCTTTCGCTGAAGGCCACCCCATAGGCGACGGCGCCGGTCCACTTGTCGCTAACAGGCTAATGCGCGGCCACGAGAGCAGGAAAGTTGAGAAAGATATGGTCGCCGCAGAGACGACGATTGAAGGAAGAAGGGTAATCGCATTGAAGGCTGAAGGACCTGGGGGCAACGTAGGGAAGCCGGGCGACGCAATTCGTCAAGTACTTCAAGAGAATAACGGAAAAGCTTCCATGATCATCATGGTAGACGCAGCCCTCAAACTTGAGGGAGAGAAAACCGGTGAAGTAGCTGAAGGAATCGGGGCCGCAATCGGCGGAATCGGAACTGAAAGATTCAAGATAGAAGAGGAAGCGACGAAATTCAATGTGCCTGTCTACGCCATCGTCATAAAACAAAGTATCCTCGAAGCCGTCACTACTATGAAGAAGGAGATTGTAGACGCCGTTGACCCCGCCATCGAGAAAATCAAACGGCTAATCCTCGAAACAACCAAAGAAGGGGAACTAGTCATAATCGCGGGCATTGGCAATACTGCAGGGATAGCACCATAGGCGATAAGACTTGAGCGTTAAATCACCAGCAATCTGGGGTTACCTCATGATCGCTTTTTCGCTAGTAATCCTAGCAATATCCATGTTCGCAATGATTCAAGCATTGAACGACTATCAGGCGGGTCAATACACACAGTTCATAGTCTACGGCCTCATGGCCTCTGTAGGAACAGTCCTCGCAATCTCCTCCATCACACGAATGCGCCAACGAATGGTTTACCTACAACACGTAGCCGCGAGAGTACTAAGTCAAATAATCTGCGCCAGCTGCGGATTCAAAGTGATCCGAACATTCAGCACGGGAGACTATGTCTCCAAAGAAGTTGGCCAATGCCAACAATGTAAGGGCAGCATGCGCGTCGACGTAATCTACGCAGAGGATGTCAAACCTAAGAAGGATTAACCGGTTAGAACTCTGCAGCCGCCTTCGGTGACGACGAGAGTATGCTCTGCTTGCGCGATTGGCTGACCACTCGCCTCCACGAGTACCGGGTATCCAACAACGCATCGCTGAGAAACCAACTCTTCGAAAGCGGCGAAGTCGCCTTGCCATGAATTGTGAATCCAACGAGACGCGAAGGGCAAAGTCTTGTACGTGTCTTTAACATAGTCAGCAAGTTGAACGGCTGCCTTCGACTTGGCGCCTTTTGTTTTCACAAGCCGGTAAATGTATACCGCATCACCATCCATTACCGCCCCTTCAGCGCTTCGAAGAGTTACAAAAGGCTCTACAGCGTAAACTTCTCCAACTTCAAATCGTCCGCTCTCAATCCCCGCCACATTCGGAACAGACTTACCTGCATGTAAGTTGTAACGATCTATCTTATGTCCTGTAAGATTCCTGATCGGTTTAAAGCCATATCGTTCGATGCAACGTTCTACTACGCTGCCAATATCCGAAAGCTTGCGGCCAGGCGCGACGGCTGACACAGCCTCTTGCAACGCGGCTTCTGCGGCAATGATCATGGAATCGTATGCTGGGTTAAGGGAGATAGGGATCGCGGTGTCGGTTGCGAACCCGTCCAACTCGACGCCGAAATCAACCTTGACAATAGAACCGTCGGGAACAACGCTTCCGTCGTTCCAAGGACTAGTATAGTGTGCGGCAACCTCATTGATCCCGACGTTGCAAGGAAAAGCTGGGCTACCACCGAACTCTCGAATCTTCTCCTCAACTTCCTCGCAAACATCCAAAACCTTTCTCCCCCGAACCTGCATCCCCTTCACATAGCCTCGGACTCGGGAGAGGATTTTTCCTGATTCAATGAATTTCTCTAACTCTTGACTCAAGTTGGGCTAAACCTTCTTTAGACAACGACCATGTCTCTAGGCATCTATTTAGGATTCAGAGCTAGTATGAATCTCAGGAAAATACTTGGGAACCATGTTCCCACCCGGTGAGTCCAAGCTTTGTCAGCCAACAATGAAGAAATGGTCGTAACGCCCTGGGAAGTCCGAGGCAAAATCGATTACGAGAAGCTGACCAGAGATTTCGGAACCCAACCTCTAACGCCAGAACTACTCGACCGTATTCAGAAATTCACCGGAACATTGCATCCTCAACTGGAGCGACGCATATTCTTCTCGCATCGAGATATGGATTGGATTCTTCAACGTTATGAGGCTGGAGAAAAATTCGTCCTCTACACAGGTAGAGGACCATCCGGACCTGTGCACATAGGCCACCTCGCGCCGTGGATCTTCACCAAATATCTTCAAGATAAGTTCGGTGCAAAAATGTACTTCCAAATGACCGATGACGAGAAATTCCTGTACCACGACGAGTTCTCGATTTCGGAACCCCAGAAATGGGCCTACGAGAATTCACTTGACATCATCGCGCTGGGATTCGATCCTAAGAAAACGAAGATCATCCTAGACACGAAGAACATAGATTCCCTATACAACCTGGCTATCCACATTGCTAAACGCATGACTTACTCCACCGTCCGCGCAGTTTTCGGCTTTCAGGACAGCACAAACATTGGCATGCTCTTCTACCCCGCAATTCAGGCGGTGCCTGCATTCCTCGAATCCTACCTGACCGGGAAAAATGTTCCTTGCTTAATCCCGGCCGCAATAGACCAAGATCCATATTGGAGAGTAACGCGCGATGTCGCTCCAAAGTTAGGCTACTACAAGCCAGCACAAATCCACTGCAGGTTCACGCCTGGACTGGGACGAGGTGGCAAAATGTCCGCCTCGATGCCTGAGACATCCATCTTTACAGTGGACTCGCCCGACGTGGCAGAGAAGAAGATCATGGGAGCGTTCACAGGCGGGAGAAGCACAATTGAGGAGCAACGCCGACTGGGAGCCAACCCTGACATCTGCTCTGTTTTCGCCTACGAATATTTCCTCTTCATGGATCAGAAGGAAATCGAGGATCTACGATACAATTGTCTAGCCGGCATTATCATGTGCGGTGAATGCAAACAAATGCTAACCCAACGCGTAAAGAAATTCCTTATAGAGCACCAAGAAAAACGCGAGAAAGCGAAGGACAGATCCGAGGAATACCTCTTCAACCCAAAGGATGTCTAGAAGGAAATCTAGGCAGTCTAATATACACCTGCGAGCTACCTGCCAACATTCAAGGTCGAAGCCATGATTGCAGGTGACTACCTTTTCAGGCGACGGCCTATCCCAAGCCGCGGCCAATAGCCTACCAGTGACAAGCCCACCTAACCCTCATACAACGTCCGGACGGGGAGAGAGATTTTCTTGATTCAACTGCGTGAAAACGAAGCAGCAGTCCTGAAAGCTCTGCAGTCCTCGGGAGGCAATTGTTCCTTCGAAGAATTAGTGACGACCTCTCAGCAGGAAAATGCTGCGGCCACTCGAGCCCTCTCCACACTACAGGAAAAACAGCTCGTACGCGTTCGTGAAGCTGAAGAGATCCAACTCAAACTTACTCCAGAAGGAGCCGAATATGCCAAACTCGGCCTACCCGAAAGGAGACTCGTCCAGGCGGTGCTGGAGTTGGGAGGTGAGGCCACACTCGAACAGGCCTCAAGACGCGCCAGCATCCAACCAACGATGGCGTCGATCGCTTTGGGATGGATAAAGGCGACGAAATGGTGCGAGGTCACTTCTGAACTGCAGAAAGTCGTCCTCCGCGCCAGGGGCATTCCGGATAAGACAGACACTGAAAAGCTGCTTGAGACCTTATCAGCGAAAACTGAGATCTCCGTGGATGAACTGGTTTCCAACCTAAGAAAAGAAGTGGAACCACTCAGGCGCCGTAAACTTGTGGGGAGCCGAAAACGCACAAGACGTTACATCGAGCTCTCTCCCCAAGGCTGGAAAGCCCTCGAGGAAGGCATCGCCGTTCCGGTGGAAGTGAGCGATCTCACCCCCGAACTTCTCACTTCACAGGAATGGAAGAAAGTTGCATTCAGAAAATACAACATTGCGGCTCCAGTAACTCCATCTTGGCCGGGGAAGAAACAGCCATATCGTCTGTTCCTCGACGATCTGAAGAAGAAACTCGTCAACCTAGGCTTCAAGGAAATGCTCGGGCCGACAGTTGAGCTCATGTTCTTCAACTGCGACGCACTCTTCATGCCGCAAGACCATCCGGCACGAGAAATTCACGACATATACTTCATCAAGACGGAGGAAAAGGGCGACTTGGATGAAAACGCCGCGTTCATGGAACCAGTCGCCAAAACGCATGAAAACGGCTGGAAGACAGGATCAACCGGGTGGCAATACTCCTACTCCCGAGAGGAAGCATTGAAACTCATACTCAGAAGCCAAGGCACCGCCGAAAGCGTCCGAACAATTGTAAGTAAAGAACTGCAGATCCCCGGGAAATATTTCTCCGTGGCCAGGTGCTTTAGGCCAGATCAAGTGGACCGGACGCACCTCACAGAGTTCAACCAAGTGGAAGGAATCGTGGTAGGGGCTGGGCTCTCGCTCCGGAACCTACTTGGAGTACTTGAACGATTCGCGATAGATATCGCCGGGGCTGAAAAGGTTCGGTTCAGGCCCGACTACTTCCCATTCACTGAACCCAGCATAGAACTACAGGCATACAAGAAGGGTTACGGGTGGCTTGAGTTCGGCGGATCAGGCATCTTTCGGCCTGAAGTCACACGACCGTTGGGGGTTAAGGTCCCGGTACTCGCCTGGGGCATTGGAGCTGACAGACTGTACATGATGCGAGAGGGAATCGAAGACATACGCCTGCTCTTCGCCCAAGACCTCGACTGGCTACGAAAAGAGAAGGTGCCATGAAATGGTCACCGTTCTCACACAACTAGATGACCTGGAACAACTCTTCGGCCAGAAACTTCCCCGAAACCAAAGCCAACTGAACGAGTTACTTTACTCGATCAAATGCGAGCTATCCGGCCCAAGCGAAACGGAGCAAATCTCCGATGATTCCGAACTTCAGCTGGAGAACAAGGACACTAACCGGCCGGATACATGGAGTTCGGAAGGAATAGCCCGTGCGTTGAGAGGCTACCAGGGGTTAGAGGTTGGACTCAAGAGATACTCCGCCCGGAAAGTCGCAGTCGAAATCTCAGTGGACAAGGAGCTTGCTAAGATAAGGCCGTTCATCTGTTGTGCAGTAGCCCGAAACATCAAGATCAACGATGTAATTATTCGCGGACTCGTACAACTCCAAGAGAAGCTCGACAAGACTTACGGGAGAAACCGCAAGAGATCGTCAATCGGATTCTACGACTTCGACCTAATCACGCCACCACTCCGATACGGCGCAGCGGGACTTGACGAGGTGAGGTTCGTTCCTCTTGAATGGGACCACCCTCTCTCGCTCCGCGAAATCCTCGAGCAACATCCCAAAGGAATCGAGTACGGCGGAATAGTAAAACAGTATCCTAAGATGCCCATAATCCTAGATTCCAAGAACAAAGTACTCTCGTTCCCACCCATCATCAACTCCAACGACCTTGGCCGCATAACACCAGAGACAAGAAACATTCTCGTGGAGATCACTGGAACGTCCGAGGAGACAGTGTCCAACGCCCTAACAATCCTAGCAACCTGCCTAGCCGACCGTGGAGCCGAAATCAACTCAGCGATTATACACTACCCCTATGGTAAGATTCGCCACGTGACAACACCTGACTTCAACGAGCGACTTGTGAAAGTGCCTCAGGAAGAAGTGAAGAGCCTTACCGGCTTGAGTTTAGGCCGAACTGAAATTGTGAAACTGCTTCGACGAGCAAGATTCGACGTATGGAAAGAATCCGGCAGGTACTTGAACGTTCGAGTACCCTGCTACCGATTGGACATCCTGCACCCGGTAGATGTGATTGAGGACATTGCAATCGCCTACGGAATCAACAGGATCGAGCCTCGATGGCCATCTGATCTAACGATCGGCGGCCTCTCGCCGATTGAAGAGTTCTCAGACACGATCAGGGAGCTTGCAGTAGGGCTTGGCTTTCAGGAAGTTCTAAGCTTCATGATGACGAGTCCCGAGAAACTGTTTGAGAAGATGAATCGACAGCACGGGCGACCGGTGGAGGTTGCGAACCCGAAAGTAACAACTCTGACCTGCCTCCGCTCCTGGCTATTGCCCAGCTTGATGGACTTCCTATCCAACAACACACACGTCGAGTACCCACAAAAACTGTTTGAGGTAGGTGACTACGTGGATTGGGATCCCACGCGTTCAACACGCACGAAGGACGTGCGGGAACTTGCCTGTGTTTCAGCACACTCAAAGGCAAACTTTACAGAAATGAAATCACACCTCGAACCCCTCATGACGAACCTAGGGTTGGAATTCACAATTACACCAATCGAACACCCAAGCTTCCTGGAAGGGCGAATCGGGAGCATTCATATCGGAGACGAGGAGGTGGGAATAATAGGAGAGGTACACCCTCAAGTCATCGAAAACTGGAAACTTCAGAACCCCGTAGCGGCCATGGAACTTGAAATTGATCGACTGTTCAAGCTGCGAAGCAAAAACGCTCGGCGGCACCAAAGCCTGCCCACCTCCGAGAGAGCCAACTGAGTGGGGCGACGCCCTCCAGTGAAGTTTGCGTGTTAGTGTCGTGGGCGACAAGGGCTGAGAAGTCGGCTTGTCCGAAGTTTCAGCCCTGCGGCGAATCCGCTGCAGCGAAATAAGATTGGCATACAAACTAACAAGAGGGAATGCAAGCAAGGACGTACCTGCCTAGGGAGAAGGAAAGATTGGATACGGAAACAAAGCTAGATCTAGTTACCCGGAATACTGAAGAAATCATCACACGCGAAGAAATGAGGATCCTCCTAGAGACCAAAACTCGGCCGCGTGCCTACTGGGGTTTTGAAGCCAGCGGCATGATGCACATTGGTATGGGCCTGGTGTGTGGAAGAAAAATCATGGACATGATCGAAGCCGGGTTCGATTACATAGTGTTCCTAGCCGACTGGCATTCATGGATCAACAACAAACTCGGAGGTAGGATGGAGAACATTCACACTTGCGGAGAGTACTTGAAGCAATGTTACACCGCCCTCGGTATCCCACCCTCAAAAGCCACGTACGTATGGGCCTCGGAGCTTAGCTCCAAGCAAGAGTACTGGGAACGGGTGATTAGGGTTGGAAAATCAGTTAGCGTGAACCGAATATGGCGAGCACTCCCGATCATGGGTAGGGGAATGAACGCTACCGATCTAGAGGCCGCGTCAGCCTTCTACCCGTGCATGCAAGTCGCGGACATATTCGAGATGAAGTTAGATGTTGCCTGCGCAGGCATGGATCAGAGAAAGGCCCACGCGTTAGCAAGGGATGTGGGCGATAAGCTTGGGTGGTATAAACCGACTAGCCTTCACACACACCTCCTACCCGGGCTCGCGGGTATGAAGAGAATGGAGACAACAAACTTCGACGAAGACAAGCAACTCAACGCTCAGATCACATCCAAAATGTCAAAGAGCGTTGCTGGGAGCGGGGTGATCGTCCACGACGAACCGGAAATCATCAGAAAGAAGCTCCGCTCTGCATACTGCCCCGAAAAAGACGTTGAGAATAACCCGGTAGTCGAGATCGCCCGCTACATAATTTTCCCATGGACCGGCTCAGTAACTGTAGACAGACCGAGTAAGTACGGAGGCCCCGCTTCTTTCGCCACCGCGGAAGAGCTGGAAAGAGAGTACCGAGTAGGCAAAGTGCATCCCTTAGACCTGAAGAACGCTGTGGCGGAAAGCCTGATCAAGATCTTGGAACCTGTCCGTGAGGAATTCAGGCAGCACCCGGAGCTGCTGGAGAAGATGAAACAGATGGAAATAACAAGGTAACTGGGATCGATGCGAGCCCCAGTCCAGGTTAGGTTCGAACGACTTCAGAAACTCATCGAAAGAGTTTACGACGAAGCCGAGAAAGGCGGGATCATTGTAGTAGAGGGATCTCGCGATAAAGAATCCCTTAGACTCATGGGCATCAAGGGCAGGATTCTATGCCTACAAAGCAGCCGGAAGAACACTTTCGGGTTCGCCGAACAACTTGACGGCGAGAGTCACGTAATAGTTTTGACTGACTTTGATCGTGAAGGAGTCTTCCTAGCCAACAGACTGGCCCGTATCCTCAACTCGCAAAAGATCCGTGCAAACCTAATGTTGTGGCGCGAACTTCGTGGCCTTACTCGATCAGAACTCAGAAGCATTGAGGAATTGCCGAGGCTCTACCAAAGGCTTCAAGCCGAAGTCTATTTCCACCGGCCGTCCGGTCCAGAACTGAGACGCCATTCCTAGGTGTAGGCATCGTCAGAGAAACTTAGCCATTGTTTGAATCATATCGACCAACCTGTTTGAATACCCCCACTCGTTGTCATACCAAGCGAAGACCTTGACTAACCTGTTATCAAGGACCATTGTGGAGAGGGAGTCGAATACGGCGGAGTGTGGATTACCTACGATGTCCGAGGAGACCAGCGGTTCTTCGGAGTATTCGAGGACCGCCTGCATAGGCCCACTTGCAGCTGTCTGGAAAGCCTTGTTCACGTAGTCAACGGTTACATCACGTCCGACTTCGGCTACAAAATCGACGATCGAACCGTCTGGGACGGGGACACGAAGCGCTACCCCATGCACTTTGCCCTTTAGTTCAGGGATTACCTCGGTAGTTGCAATTGCTGCACCCGTGGACGTTGGTATTATCGAGAGCGCAGCAGCTCTGGCCCTTCGAAGGTCACTGTGCGGTGAGTCCTGAAGGCGTTGATCACTGGTGTACGCATGGGCCGTGGTCATGAAACCGTGTTTAATCGTGCAGGAATCATGCAGAACCTTGACAACGGGCGTTACACAATTGGTTGTGCAGGATGCAAGCGACACGACATCATGCTTCTTAGAGTCATATTTGTCCAGGTTCACGCCTGGGACTATCGTAATGTCAGGGTTCTTGGCGGGGGCGGAAATCAGAACTTTCTTGACTCCCCCTTTCATGTGTTTAGCCGCAGCTTCGCGGTTTGTAAAAAGCCCCGTTGACTCGACAACGATGTCGACCCCATGTTTTGACCAAGGGATTTCACTGGGGTCTTTCACAGAGAGAATTTTAACGTCTCTCCCGTCAACTTTGAATCCGTCAGGCTGAACCGTGAGTGTTTTTTTGAACTTCCCGAAGACGGAGTCGTACTTGAGCAGGTGAGTGGCGGTCTTTGGATCCATTATATCGTTTGCCGCTACAACTTCAAGCCCAGCTTCAGTAGCGGCCCTGAAGAAACAGCGGCCGATTCTGCCGAACCCGTTTATGCCGACTCTTGCCATGGTTTTTCGTACTCTGCTTCTGGAGGAGGACCGGGGTGTGAATAAGATGTTTTCTTAAGTTCAATATGAAATCATATGAGTGCACACAGTTTATATTGGGAACTTCTAAAGGTACATTTTCGAATGCTCATGTCTCGAAATCATACAAACGTGAGCAAAATAGGAGGTTCATTCGTAATTGGGATCAAATTCTCAATATGCAGCTACGACAAAGTATATGATTGTTGCCCGGTTCGACGTGGAGGGTGTAGTAGAGAAGCCTGACGTGATAGGTGCCATCTTCGGTCAAACGGAAGGGTTGTTTGGGCCGGACCTGGACCTACGCGAGCTTCAAAAATCCGGTCGAATCGGACGTATAGAAATTCAATTAGAGTCTAAACAAGATAAGACGTTCGGAGTAATCACGATTCCGTCGAGCTTGGACAAGACATCGACGGCAATCATAGCAGCCGCTGTCCAGAGCGTGGACCGCATCGGCCCATGCCTAGCCAAAGTCAGTCTCGAAAAGGTGACTGACATACGAGAGGATAAGCGCAAGCAAATCCTCGACAAGGCGAAAGACATTCTGAGAACTTGGGTGGTCGAGGAATCACCCAGCACCGACGAGATGGTGAAAGATGTCTCCGGCGTGATTCGCTCATCTGACGTGGCCGAGTATGGACCTGATCATCTCCCCGCCGGCCCTGATGTCGCCACAAGTGGTTCGGTTATATTCGTGGAAGGACGCGCGGACATAGTGAACCTGTTGAGATGTGGGATTAGAAACGCGGTTGCGATCGAAGGAACCAAGATTCCTAAGACCATAATTGAACTAAGCAAGAACAAGGAGACGACCGCATTCCTTGACGGAGACAGGGGAGGCGATCTCATTCTCAAGGAGCTAATGCAAGTAGCCCCCGTCGACTACGTTGCCCGCGCACCGTTGGGTAAAGAGGTAGAAGACTTAGTTCCAAAAGAGATTATGAAGTGCCTTCGTGAAAAAGTGCCCGTCGAGGTCGGTAGGCCGATAGCTAGACCGGAACCGGTTCAAGCTCCGCGCCCTCCGCCCGTTCAGCTTTCACAGGATATAGTAAACAAGGCCCGTGAACTCAGGGGAACACTTGAGGGCATACTTCTGGACTCAAACGCGCATGAGGTCGCTCGATTGCCCGTTAGCGAACTCGCAGGAAAGCTTGCGGAGTATCAGGGCGTAGAAACTATCGTCTTTGACGGCGTAGTTACCCAGAGGCTTCTTGACCTAGCTGACGAGCGTGGTGTGAAGGTTGTGGTTGGAGACCGGATAGCGGAATTGACTCGAAGACCTAGCTCAATCAAGATCATGACCCTCCCCGAAGTCGCAGGGCCTCCAACTGTCTAGGTAAGCAGCTGCCCTTCCTTAACACCGAAACGTTCCAGGATCCTCATCGCGGCCGGCTTCGCCTGCTCCTCCACATAGTATTCTATATCGACTTCTTCCGGTTTGACTTGGTTGCCTCGTTTAAGGGTAGGCGCATTCTCAAAGCAGGCGAGCCGTCCGAATAATAATTCTCGATGATCATGACTCTCCTGAAACCAAATCCTTCGTAGAACCTGACAGCTTCCTCGTTGGCTGTTTTTACTTCCAACCACAGCTCCCGGATTCTTGAGCCGAACTGGACGAGCAATTCCTGAATTAGGGTAGTTGCAATTTTCCTCCTTCGGTACTCCCGAAGAACTCCGATAGAAATCAAGTGTCCAAGCTTTCCCTCCCTAGAGCAAACGCAGTAACCCACCACTTGCCCTGAACTAATCTCCGCTACGAAGAAACCCCCCGGGTGTTCACGAAGGAGCCGAACCATTAACGCTCTGGGATAAGGTTCCGAGAACGAACTGTCCTCAATTTGGTATATGGACTCAAGGTCGTTTCTAGTCGCTCGCCTAACGTGGACGCCGTTCATTAAGTCACGACCTACGGGTAAAGGAAGTGGGTGTGCAAATTACTTTCGTGTGATTGATGTTTGAAGAAGGTTAAATACGGCGAATTCGCTGTGGCCTGTTTCACACGTTCGCGAGGGTATGCTATTGTCAGAGAAGAAGGCACTTCAACGTTGGGGAATCGCAAACATCTACTCATCCTTCAACAATACTCTAGTTCACATCACAGACCTCAGCGGTGCTGAAACAATTTCGCGCAGTGCCGGTGGTCAGCATGTTAAGGCGGATCGACTTCAGGGCTCTCCATATGCTGCGATGCAGGCCGCCGCCGCAGCGGCTAGGGTCGCGAAGGATAGAGGCATAACCTCACTTCACATTAGGGTCAGGGCTCCTGGAGGGCACAAGGCCAGAACACCCGGCCCCGGGGCCCAAGCGGCTATCAGAATGCTCGCTCGCGCCGGATTCAGAATTGGCAGAATCGAGGACGTGACTCCAATCCCCCATGATGGGACTCGTAGACCGGGCGGCCGTCGCGGCAGACGCGTGTAGTTAGTATAGCGCATCTTCGCGTACTACGGTTTCCGCATTCGAAGCTCCTTTAGGACGCTTTGTACCGTAGGGTTGCTGCGATTCCTCCAAAGGAGTCCTTCAGCATAACTCCTTCATCTGTCTCAGTAGATATTATAGCGATGTTCGCATTCTGCTTCTCAGCGATCTCGATCAACTCGTCGACTAGATCCACCGTGTTTTCGACGTAGAGGGAAGTTGCGTTGCATTTCTTGCAGGGCGTGGACATGAGGTCTTGTTCGAACTTGATTAGGTTTGCTTGTGGGATTAGTGAGTCATCTGAGTTGCCGCAGTTCTTGCACTTAGTGAAGACGTGTAGGATGTTCATTTTCTCTGATACGAGAAGCAAGTCGACTATGCTTGAATTCAGGTACTTCCGCACTTGCGTTTCCCCGTACACGCCGAGGCCCGTTTCGTGGCCGATCTCGTAAAGGAATTTCTGTACTAGTCGTTTCTCTTCCAAGTAGCGTACGCCTTTGAGAGTTTCTTGGCTTTTGGAGATTATTTCTTCGACACCCTGCTCACCGGTGTAGGACGTGTCGATCGTCGCCAGAATCTTCTCTTTGAGCATGTAGTTCAGGTAGTCGCCTTCTTCGAAGTCATATTTTGTCGGTCCAGGCCCTCCTAGAATTATTCCTTTCAACCCCTGCACTTTGCTGAGTGATTCGTAGGAGTGTGATGCTATTCGCCTGAAGTAGTCGTTCATTGCTTGCTCTCTGATTCGTTCGAATCGCCTTGCCGATTGACCGCCAGCCCTGTGTTTCCCCGGTATTCCGGAAGTGAATTCTTGTAGGATCTCCATTCTCTGGCCCCTCACAATTGCTACGGTGGCCTCTTGCGAGTCAATGACTATGACTCCGAAAGCGTCGCGCTCTGTAACCATCGCCAACAAGGGTTCGGTGTGAAATTTCGCGTCGCAACGATAGAAGTAGACATTTATGGGTTCGGGAGGCTCTAAGACGTAGGTTTCCATCTTCTCGGTTCCGGGCCCATCCCTTGGAATCGCCCCGCAGAAAATCACAAGACCATTGTTAGGCGGCTCCTTGAATAATTTCAGCCGTTGACTTACCCTATCAATCGCATCTTGAACGTTCTTTCTGGTAGTGCGTGATTTGATGTTAGAGGCGGTCCCGTACTCCTCCCGCAGGTTTGCCATGACCTCATGGATCCTCCGCCCTGGGGGCACGTAAAGACTGATCAGTTCGGTGCCGCGCCCTTCCTTGGATGCGAGCATTTCCAATGTCCTTTTCAGGCGAAAACGTGAGACTGAGTCGGCGGTGGCTGACATTGGAAATTGCACTGGGGATTCGTTACGTTGCGGATTTTATATACGTTGGTCAACCGGACGTGGCCCAAGAAATCAAATAACACCCCAAGAGCACTTACTGGCAAGGAACGGTCATTGAAAGCGGTCATCAAACTGGGGGGATTCGCCTTCCCAACTGGGTTGGACAAGCCTCTAGTCGCAGAATACGTCAGACTATTCAGGAAGTTAGTGGGGGAGCACCATCTTGTGGTTGTTACAGGCGGCGGCGAGACTGCACGGAGCTACATCAAGGCGGCTCGAGGTATGGGTGTCTCCGAGTCACTGTGCGACCAACTCGGAATCCTCGTAAGCAGGTTGAATGCACGACTACTCGTTGATGGCTTGGGAGAATACGCATTCCCAGAGATCCCAGTCAACATAGACGAGTTGAAGCATTACTTCGCATCGGGAAAAATCGTGGCGATGGGAGGACTGACACCGGGGCACTCGACAAACGCGGTCGCCGCCATAGCCGCGGAAACCGTAGGCGCTGAACTCTTCGTGAACGCCACCGACGTCGATGGAGTTTACACCAGCGACCCTGGAAAGGATAAGCATGCGATGAAGTTGGATAAGGTCTCTGTAACGCAGCTTACTGAAATCCTCTCAAAGACAGGCATGATGGCGGGCGCATACGACCTTATGGACCCCCTCGCCCTACGCATAATCGAACGCTCCAAACTCTCGACGGTAATAGTAGACGGAAGGAAAACGTCGAACGTGGCTCAGGCACTACGAAACGAAGATATCGGGACGCAGATCGTTCACAAGTAGGTGACTATCCCCTGTCGAAACTAAGCGATGTCTTCCAATCGAAAGCGCAAGTAAAACTACTGGAGTACTTCCTAGACAACTCCGGCATGCAGCGGGTCTTCAACCAAGCAACCCTAGCTAACTTCCTCAGCCTATCTCCCTCCACCGTCGCACGGATCGTGGAACCGTTGATTAAAGAAAAGATACTGTTGTACGATCGCTTTGACCGAGGGATGAAGATATTCACTTTGAACGAGGCTGAAGAGAAGACCAAGGCTTTGATCGAGTTTCATCGAAAACTCAAAGAGCTCTAGAAATTAAGCGAGATCCATCCAGAAGCCACGTCGATCTTCAAAGTAGAAGATGACCTGCAAATCTAGCCAGGTCTAACAGCGAATAACCTGACTGAAATCGTTTGAGTTGAGATTCTCTTACGGAAACCCAACTAGGCTATTTTTCACTGTTGGCGATTGACTTGAATTTGTCTGCCAGCGATTCACAAATCAAAGAGCAGACTCGCCACTGTCTAAGGTTATAGTTGATCCGTAGTTCTTCGAGTGCTTCGACGACTTTGTCTTCTTCTTCTGGCGTCACCGTATTTTTCCCGTCTTGGAGGCCGCGCATAATTTAGTCGAACTATTAAGCATTCCCCGATTCTTGCGCGAGTGCCACATGTTGCCACGTCGTATCACCTGCTCCTCACTGCCCATCCATTTCACGTAGGATAGTAAACCATCATTGACCTTCAACAATACTATCTCGGCAACTTCATACCGGTTAAGCTTTGAAATTCGTCCCTTCAATTCTGCAAAAACCCCCAACCTAGCCTTAATCAACAAAAGCCACTCGGATTCATTCTGGACCTTACCATGCCAACGAAAGAAGGAACTCACCGGGAGCATGTTTACGCATGCTGCGAGTCGTCGGTTTACAAGGTCTCCTACGATTCGGACAGCTTCTCTTCTCCTGCCACAGATTGAGAACACGACGACGCGGCTCATCTTCCAGAAAGGTTTTAGTTGAACACCCTAATTTCACTGCCGAAGACCCAGATTGGCATCGGTCTTCATTATTCTCGCCATCTACCTCGCAGTCTGGGCGATCATATGCATAGCATGGTGGTCTTTTCGCGCAGATAGGTTCGGAATCTCTGGACCACCCTTCTACCTTGTCTATCGAACTTCGCGGCTGAATAATTGGATCGCACGAATCTCAGCTTGGAGACCTACGTTTTGGCGCACGATTTGGAATCTAGGCATTGTAACAGGCGTCGGGTCAATGGCGTTCATCTTCTATGAACTCGCATTAAATCTTATCAACCTATTTTTCAGGTCGCAACAAGCGGTCTCCGTTCAGCCGATAGTTCCCGTTCCAGGGTTATTTGTTAGCTTCGAGACTTTCCCATACTTAGTTTTCGCCCTTTCGATCGTCGTCATAACTCATGAGCTTTCGCATGGAATCGCTAGCTTGGCGGAAGGAGTCCCTCTGAAGTCTACAGGTGCATTCTTTGGCCATGTATTGATGGGGGGCTTTGTTGAACCCGACGAGGAGAAGTTGAACCAAGCCGGAGAGGTTACCAAACTTCGGGTATTCGCTGCCGGGTCATATACTAACTTGGTTCTTGGCGTGCTGTGCATCGTCCTCCTCGTCAACTTCTCAGCGACCATGGCGCCTTTCTACAACGTCTCTTCATCCGGAGTCTCAATAGGTTCCGTACCTACCAACCTGCCTGCGTTTTCATCGGGCATACAAGCGGGCGATATAGTGACAGCCATCAATGGAACCAGAATTTCCAATATAGCAGACATAATGAAATTCATGGGAGATGTCAAACCCGGGCAAGAGGTTGTGTTAGGGACCCAGCGCGGCACGTTTCCGGTGAGAACAGCCGCTGACCCATCAAACTCAAGCCACGCTCTGATTGGGATTGGAGGCTTAACCGACCTTACCGTATACAACCCGAAAGTTCCGTTTCTTTCACCGGATTTTCCGAATACGCTCATGCACGCAGAGTACTGGTCCTCAATTGTTCTGACAAGTGTGGCCCTCATCAACATGCTACCGATGGCCCCGTTCGACGGCGATAAATTCTTAGACTCGGCCCTGACACTTTTCGGCATTAAGAGAAGAAAGGAAATTCGGACAATCGCAAACGCCACAGCGTATGCTATCCTGTTGTTGAACGTTGCACTTTCGCTCCTTAGATTCGGCTTCGTGAGGTTTTAAGAGAATTGGCGCCTAGCGCGTGCACCTACTGCTCAGAGCAGGCGGTGTACGTGAGGGAACACGAGGGGGTCGCATATTGTTCGAAATGCTTTCGTGAAGCGATCGAGGAAAGGTTCCGCAAGACCGTGATTAGGCACAAGATGCTGGAGTATAACGACCATGTTGCCGTCGCGGTTTCCGGTGGGAAGGACAGCCTCACCCTGTTGAATCTTCTCGTGAAGCTTGAAGGAAGGTTTCCTCGAACTACGATAACGGCAGTAAGCGTGGACGAAGGGATCAATGGATACAGGGATGAGGCGCTAGACCTGGCGCGGAAGGCTTGTGATAGGCTTGGCGTGAAGCAAGTGATCATCTCCTACCGTGAACTCTTCGGCATTACCACTGACGAGATCGCCGGCATGAAATTAGGCCAGACACCCTGCTCATATTGCGGTGTGTTTCGGAGGAAGGCAATCAACAAGGCGGCGGCGATGGTTGGGGCGACGAAGATAGCGACCGCCCACAACTTAGACGATGAGGTTCAGACGATTCTGCTGAACATGTTGCACGGCGACCCGGTAAGGATCGTCCGCTCAGGTCCAGTTCTGCGGGATCCGAGGGGCAAGTTTCTACCCCGCATCAAGCCTCTAGGTGAGATACCTGAGAAAGAGATCGTACTCTACGCATACTTGACTGGGACTGAGTTTCAGAGTATCACCTGCCCCCACGGGCATGAGGCTTTGAGGAATGATATTCGCAGTTTCCTGAACCAGATGGACCTGAAACACCCAGGCACCAAGTTTACGCTTCAGAAATCGGCTGAAAAACTGCGCACCCTACTTACGGCGGAGACCCCCCTAGCTGACTTGCAGGAGTGCGAGAAATGCGGAGATCCGACTCCACATGAACTCTGTGAGGCCTGTTTGATGCTTGGAGCGATCGCAGCATAACGCTCTTGATGTGGCCGCTTTCGCGCACGCTCAAGAAGAGAGGGAGTGGGGGACTGAGGTTTGTGGGGACAACCTGGTACTTTGCAAACGCCTCTTCGGCGTGGATGCCCTCCGCCGTTAGATCTCGATAAGACGCGAACGCACTTTTTGGTTTAGACGTTGGATTGACTTGTGATTAGGAAAACTTGGGCTGAGGTTGGGACGGTTTATATGATGACTTAGGCCCTTTTTGTTTTGGCGGTGGTAGGAGGATCGGGGAGCCAGCCGTTCCCTGTGACCCGAAATCGGCTACATGCGGGGACCCGTTAACCCGGGGGAAAGGTATCTCCGGACTCCGGTAGGCCTTCAGGGTCAACGATGAGATTCTGCCCCACCGGGCCAGCGTAAGAAGGAACCTTTCTGAAGGGAAAGGTTCACCTCTTCATCGTCGAACCCGATGAGGCTCGGAAGAGAGCAGTCGTAAGGCGAGCGCCCAGGCGCTGATGGGATCACAGGGTTTAGGAAATTCTGAAGAAACCGCCGGTGCGAGGAATACCAATTCAACGGGGATGCTGCCACCGCCATACTCGTACGTTATTCCGTTTAACCTGCAAAAACGAACGCGTCGAATGGGTGACCCGAGAAACGAACCATTATGATTTAAATCGAAGATAACCGCCTCGTGGCTGAGAGCGCTTCAGCTAAGCCGGATAACCCTTTGAGGATAAACATGAGTGCACGCAGAAATCAAGACCCCGGTACCGCAGAGTTCAGGGATTTGAAAAAGTCCTCTGTACTTTCTACGTGACCCCGTGAGCTCATTTTCACCGCAGTACGAACTCAACATCTATAGAACCAACGACATTGGGGGGTTCGTTTCGACTGAACGGTAACTAACGATGGCAAATCAATTTCCCGGTGGCACATAGCCGTTAAATAGCGAAAATGAGATAGCTGGTTTGAAGTCTTGAGGTTCAATAAAGAACCATGAAAACAGAGTCCGGTGCAAACTTCGCTAAGCCTCTTTTCGCGATCAGCATCACCCCCTCAGCAACCGAGATGGAGAAAGCCTTTGAACTGGCGAAGATTGCGGATGATTCCGCAATCGACATAGTCACCATTCAGGACCACCCTTACGTCAACAATTTCCTAGATGCTTGGACGTTGCTCACGTCGTTGGCCACGCGAACGAATCGCGTGAAATTCATGACCAACGTTGCGGATATCCCACTCCGCCATCCTCCAATACTAGCGAAAGCAGCTGCGACGCTCGACATACTCACGGGAGGAAGAGTTGAACTTGGACTGGGTGCAGGAGCCCTTTGGAAAGCAATCGCCGGATACGGCGGCCCCACGCGTACGCCCGGAGACGCGGTCCAAGCAACCGAGGAAGCAATTCAGGTAATCCGAGCAATTTGGGGGTTTGACAGTGACGAGAAGGTTGTGACGTTTCACGGAAAATTCTACAATCTCGAAGAAGCCCATCCAGGCCCGCGTCCCCACCACAGAATAGGGATCTGGTTAGGAGCTATGGGACCACGCATGCTGAACGTGCTTGGTCGTCTCGGAGATGGTTGGGTGGCTCCGTTGCAGAGCTACTTACCAACCTCAAAGCTTCTAGATGCTCAGAGGGTGATTGATGCGAGTGCAGTGTCAACCGGAAGGTCGCCGACTAGCATTCGCAGAGGACGCAACATATCAGGCATCATTGACGACGAAGGAAAGTATGGCAAGTCACTTCGAGGGCAGAACGAGGCTGTTGTCGGGTCGGTAGACGATTGGGTGGAAGAACTCGCGTACTATTACAATGATCTTCGCATAGATTCGTTCATCTTTTGGCCCGCCGAAGAAGGAAAAGAGGTTGACCAAGTCAGCCTCTTTGCTGACAAGGTCGTACCGAGAGTGAAGCAAAGCCTCGACAGTTAGAGTGCTACTAGAAGATTGCAAACGAAGTGACGAAGAAACACATAATAGCGCTGCATCATACTTTTGCCACGATCAAATCTTGGCTCGCGCAGATTTTTTGACGCCAATTCATAAAGCCATTCGGTCAATGATTTACGAACTGGGAAAGGAACTGCAAACAACGGACTTTACTGACGAGCACGCAACCGAAGTAATGGTCTCTAGGTTAAAGCAGGATCTTGCGTCCGCTAGTTCTGCGTGCGTCATCTGCTTGCTTCATGAACATGCAGGATTAGAGGATGATTATGTCTTTCCGGATGTTCGCAAGTTTGAGCCAAAGATGGTTGACACACTGTTGGATGAGCATAGACAGGTTGTGGGAAAGATAGCAGGTGTGTGGAAGATTGCAGATGAAGTAAAGGCGCTTAGGGGTCGAGCGGAGAGGATTGAGATGGGCGATAAACTGAACCGTACGGCGAATGATCTGTTCGCCTTCTACCTTACGCATCTGAATGGTGAAGAATCAACACTCGTCCCTGCGATGTGGAAGCATTTTAGCGATGAACAGATTCTCGCTATGCAAAGAAGAGTTATTGGAAGCCTCACGGCTGAACGAGCTGCTCAATGGAATAGTTGGCTGTTTCCGTCTCTCAACATTAACGAACTAACGGGCATGTTCATGGGATTGAAGAAGGGTGCGCCCGCCCCCGTCCTCCAGAACATGACTCGCATAGCAGAAAAGGCGTTGGGTGAAGACAGATGGGCAGCGTTGAAAGCGAAAGCTGGGCTGTGAGAACCTAGACCTCACATTCGGAATGCTTTCCATCCACATTAAGAGCAACGTGGCAAACGATTCTCAGCGCATGGTTTTGAGGTAGGCTACGTCTTCATTGAACTCCTTTTGTAACATCGAGAGAACGGCTTTTTTCAACTTGTCTTCCGGTATGGACGGAGACTTCCATTCGCCCGCCACCGTGATGTAAGTCCGCTGATTCCTGGGCGTGTAGATGTTGAAGAATTTTGACCCCGCGAATGGCCCCTCGAGGAACTCTCCCGCGGTTCCAAGCGGAGGATACAACGAGAACCTTACCTTGATCTTGACCGCTCGTTCCCCCACTACATTCTCCCACTCCGCCACCATTACGTTGTCAGCAGCCATCTCCATCTTCTGGTTCTTATCATCGGGATGAATCTTAGGCCCATCAGCCCCATGCGCTTCAAGAAGTTTCCATATTTTGTCAAGAGGGGCGCTGAAATAGGCTTCATCGTCCAGAATGAAGACCATCTTGCTTCCCCGAAGAACGAACCCATTAGTCCGAATTTAACTATTCGGAAGAACATTATGTCGAGCGTGCAAATCTCATGGTGTGACTGAATTCTAATGCAGGTTCATGCAACGATTAGAGGTAAGGAATTCTATGGGGGCGGCATCTTGATTTTGCTAGAGGAGACGAAAAGATGAGTGATTTCAACAATTGGAATAGAAAGATCATCGATGAATTTCGAGCGAATGGGGAGAAAGTCAGCGGGATGTTTGAAGGCAGAACGTTGCTTGTTTTACACGCAAAGGGGGCTAAGAGCCGGCAGGAACGGGTCAATCCGGTAGCGTATGTGCGGGATGAGGGAAGGTTCGTGGTGATTGCGTCTAAAGGGAGCGCACCGACCAACCCGGATGAAATTTCTAGTCTCACGATTTGTGGTTCGTCTCCCCTCGAACGCAGGACCATTCTGTATCGGGCAAACGGTTTAGAGCTGGATACGCATTAGATCAATCTATGAGCGATCTACCGGACGAGAAAACTCCGAGCAATGAAAAAGGGCGGGTGTTCGTCCAGCCAAGCACACGTACTACGGGGGGTTCGAATAGGCCCCTCTGTACTATTTGACGGACCCCGTGCACTCCTTTCCACTGGAGAAGTCCTGATTCGGTTATTGCGATAAAGCCTAGTCGCCGCTACTTCGTTCTCCCCAGGTGAGGGGACTACGGGTAGGTTATGAGCTCTTTCTCTTCAAGCGTTTCTTGAAGTTTTACGACGGCTCGGTGAACTTCGACCTCCTTCTTCCCTCCGGTGCAAACCAGTTTTCCACTGCTGAAAATCAGAATCACAACCTTCGGATCATCCATTCGGTAAATCAGACCCGGAAACTGTTCGGGTTCATACATGGTGCGTTTCAGTGAGTAGGTTACCTTTTCCAAATCAATACGGCCGCCCAATCCTACCGACGCCACCATATTTTGAATCTCAATCTCGGGCTTACCGAGAATGACGATTCCGTTTCCTTTGAGCTCATCTACAACTTTCATGACGGCTTTGCGAGCTTGTCGCTCCGACTTGGCGCCAGTACAGACCATTTTACCGGAGCTGAAGATCAAGGTGGTGGTCTTCGGTTTCCTCAAGTGATATACTAAGCCTGGAAATTGTTCAGGCCTATATTCTACGCCGGGGAATAGGCGCACGATAGAGTTCAAATCAACATTCTGATGGAGAGTTGCAGTCGCGACCACGTTCTCGATATTGATGAATCTCCTTCCGGGCCCAGATGCCACCTGATAATAACCCTAGATAAACGCATGAAGCCTCAGCACATATAAGCCTCCAGACCGATTCCACAGTGACCATCACGATAAGGCATTGAACTCATGATATTCGTGGGTTCGTATCACATCTACTCCACGAGATTCGCAGATGAACCGGACGATTCGTAACTTTGGAACTCTGAAGTTGTGAGGTGGGTTTCTTTGGTTTCGAACCCTCAATAACGAGGGTTCGCATCCCTACGAGCCCATTGCTCAAGCAGACTCCGGTAATGATACTTGGTTGTGTTGAGCGGTAACTGTTCTCGACGGGGAAGCGCCTAGAGCGGGTTGCAAATGACCCGTTTAGGAGCGCTAACCCCCGTTTAATAATGAGCGGGGGTTGCCAAACTCCTACCCATTATGTTGGTGGGGGTCGAACCGCACAGACCATTGAATCTTGAGAAATGATGGAAAAGAATGAGCGACATTCTTACAAGAGTTCCACCCGCGAAAGGGAAGCGGGTCCAATACGGCTCGGATTCTCTGCAGTTCGCTGAGCTGCGATTCCCCTCTGGAAAAGGCTCTTTCCCCCTACTCTTCGTTATTCATGGTGGCTGGTGGTTATCTGCCAACGATCTGAACCACATCGGTCACCTCTGCGCCAAGTTCACGTCCTACGGAGTCGTGACTTGCAGTCTCGAATACCGAAGAATTGGTGATGCCGGTGGAGGCTGGCCAGGGACGTTCTTGGACGTGGCCAACGCAATTGAGTACTTCAAGGATAGGTTGACCCGAGACGTGCGAGTCGACACTAAACGAATCACGGTTATCGGACATTCGGCAGGCGGACATCTTGCGCTCTGGCTCGGAGCAAAACATCGGGTTCCCAAGAGTTCCGCACTGTTCACGGGCCGTAGCCAGTGGCTGATTGCGGCCATCTCTCTTGCAGGAGTCGCTGACCTCCACACGGCTTGGGAACTCCGCTTAGGCGACGGAGCCGTCGGCAAGCTGATGGGTGGTGGCCCTGATCAATACCCGGAACGCTACGCCGAAGCCTCACCGCTTGAACTTCTGCCAATGGGGCTTAAGCAGGTCTTGATACACGGTCGAGCTGATGAGAACGTCCCAATCTCCCAAAGCGAACGTTTCGCCGAGAGGGCAAAAGTCGCTGGTGATGAGACATCCTTGGTCACGCTCGAAGGCATTGGCCACTTTGAACTCATAGATCCGGAATCCCGAGCATGGGATGCTGTGGCGCACTCCACTCTAACGACTTTGGGAGTCGAAGCATGATAGAGTTAGATTCTAATGATTGCTGCAAGCAGGAGTATTCTTTCTTCTTCAGAAGAGATCACGAATCATTGAGCGTCTTTGCCACACTCTTCACGAATATCATTCGAATTTCGTGGAATGCAGAGCAAAGAGCGAAACGAAGAGGAGCTTTGACTCTAGATCTTCAGATTTGGAGCCGGGGATAGGATTTGAACCAACGATTTTCTAGAATGGGGTGTTTCTGAGAAGAGTTTCGGGCCCTTGAAAAGGAGAGTTCGAATCCCTTCGAACCCGCGACCATTCTGTCTCGGGCAAACGGTTTAGAGCCAGATACGCATTAGATTAGTTCATGAGCGAAATATCGGACGAGAAAACTCCGAGCGCTGAAAACGGTCCGGTGTTCCGGTGTTCGTCCAGCTCTGTGCAGATACTACGGGGGGTTCGAATAGGCCCCTCTGTACTTTTTGACGGACCCCGTGTACTAATTTCCACTGGAGTGAGAGAACTCAACGTGGGTGGAACCCACGATATTGGTGGGTTCGTATCCTACTGACCCCACGACGTGCAAATCTCATGCGTTAGATTTCCGAAATTTTATTATGACGACATTCCGATTTCACTGAAGGGGGCGAAAGAACTGAGTGATTTCAACGATTGGAACAGAAAGATTATCGATGAATTTCGAGCGAATGGGGGGAAAGTCGGCGGGATGTTTGAAGGCCGAACGTTGCTTCTTTTACACGCTAAAGGGGCTAAGAGCCAGCAGGAACGTATCAATCCGGTGGCTTATGTCAGGGATGGGGAAAGGTTCGTGGTGATTGCGTCTAAAGGGGGCGCACCGACCAACCCGGATTGGTACTACAACGTTGTTGCAAGCCCCGAACTCACGGTTGAGGTTGGAACGGAAAGGTTTCGGGTTCATGCCACGGTAGCTGAAGAACCGGAACGGACGCGGTTATACAATAAGATGGTTGAGATGATGCCTACCTTTGATGATTATCGACATAAGACTACGCGCAAAATTCCCGTCGTTGTGCTGACGCCTATGAAGTAAGAGTGAAATTTCCATCAGTCCCACGATTTGTGGTTCAAATCCCATCGAACCCTACTGTGGATATCACTCAACATTACATTTCGTCATCCAACTTGATTGAGAAAGCAACTCTATTCTTCTTCTCGAACAGGCCAAAAATTCTATCCCCTCGCGACTGCGAGGAGTTTACCAGCTTGACGATTCTTTGGGTATCTTCTTCTCCATCGATCCGAGTAGCTTTTCCTTTGAGCCAGTCCCCCTCTATTCTGCCGAACCTTGCGCAAGGTGCTAAACGAACGACAGGATTCCTTTGAAGCCTCTTCACCTTCCAAGACCTTGCCGGTGAATGAAAATAAATCAAGCCGCTTTCCTCCACAAACCAAACGGGAGTCCTAACTGCTTCGCCGTTTCTCTTGTACGTTTCAAGACTAATGAATTTAGCTTTCGAAAGCTGGTTAGTATCAGTCAATGATAGCCAACCCCCCGCTTATGAAAAGCTGTTCACTCTAAAAGGGGTGCGCACACACAGACTTTTACGAACGACGACGATTTGAACTCGACCTAACGGTTTAGTGTCGGATACGCATTAACCTGAAGCGTGAGCCGGATTGTCCGACGAGAAAATCTCACCGACCGATAAAGGTCCGGTGTTCATCCAGCCCCGCACGGGTACTACGGGGGGTTCGAAAAAGCCCCTTGTATTTTTCGACGGACCCCGTCAGTTCGTGACAGTTGTCGCTTCCTGATCATCTGATTTGCAGTTCAGAATACGCTTCAGAAGCCCTCGAAGACGTTTATGCTACGATCGGGTGAGGTCGAACCGGTCAAGGTTCATTACCTTGTTCCACGCCGCTACAAAGTCGTGCACGAACTTCTCCATGGAGTCCTCACATGCGTAGACTTCCGCCAAGGCCCGGAGTTGGGAGTTCGAACCGAAGATGAGGTCGACACGGGTGCCGGTCCACTTGAGTT
>Ga0181533_1000432_pt1 | contig 55542 bp, 43 predicted proteins | sample PEATcosm2014_Bin_45_FD_119772 | JGI IMG/M metagenome (GOLD analysis project Ga0181533, IMG submission 119772) | Peatland microbial communities from MTU Mesocosm Facility, Houghton, MI, USA - PEATcosm2014_Bin11_60_metaG | ecosystem: Environmental > Terrestrial > Soil > Wetlands > Peat | place... | reverse complement strand
GGCCAACCCGCTGAACCGTGAGAACACCGCCCGGGCCTCCAGGAAGAGAAGGCAACCCAGGGCCACAAAGACAAGCCCGCCCAGCCAGTCGTAGTAATCGAGTTGCGCCAGGAAAGCCGCCCCATACTCGAGGAGCCCGCCCGGATACCCCAGGAACTCCCTGAAGAACGAGCGGCTCAGAAAGAAGGGGACGCCCGAACAGCAATACTGGACGGATGGCTCAAGCCGCAGCCAGACATAGGCATAACTGAGTAGAAAGAACGCGGCTGCGCCTGCGGGAAAGCCCCGCAAAGGCCAGGAAATCGGCTTACCGGCAGCGACAGCCGGTTTTGCGTCGCCGGCGTGCTCGCAGGTCCGCCCGGCGGGCTTGAGGGAGTCGTGAGCGACGTGACTGCCGCCAGACATCGTGGCCTTTGGGGCGGCGCGGTCCGATCGAGTTTTACGCTTCGCCATTCATCACCCGTTTTTCGTTGCCCACCGCCGGGATTTCGGGGGCTTCGGGGGGGCTTCCGGGCGACGAAGCAAAGCAAAGGTCCGCTGGAAAAACAAGGCGAATGTGTTCCAAGGGCGAGTCGAAGCATCTCACTTATTTGAATGATTACGGGCCCGAAACGGCCGCCCAGAAGAGTGAAATGCGCCCAGCGGCTAAAACGGCACTTTGCTTCGGGTGGCGCGGCTGCCGCGGCCTTTTCTGGTCCTGGGGTAGGTGAACGGCTTGGAAGTCCGGGCTTTGGGAGCCGGGGCGGGGGCTGCGCCTTGGAGGGTCCGTTTCAACTCGCGGATTTGGTCGCGCAGCAGGGCGGCCTTCTCGAACTCGAGGTTGTTGGCAGCGCCGAGCATTTCCTCTTCGAGTTCCTTGACGGTCTGGCTGATGTCGATGTCCACGCCCGATTCGGCCAGGAGGGCGTCGGCCTGGCGGGAGAGGGTCTGGCGTGAGGAGAGACTTTCCTCGACGGCGCGGGTGACGCTGCGGGGTGAGATGTGGTGTTCCTGGTTATAGGCCAGTTGCTTGTTGCGGCGGTACTCCGATACGGCCAGGAATTTCCGGATGCTCTCGGTCATGACGTCGGCATAGAGAATGACTTCGCCATTCAGGTGCCGGGCGGCGCGCCCGGCGGTTTGAATGAGGCTGGTTGCGCTGCGCAGGTAGCCTTCCTTGTCCGCGTCGAGGATGGCGACGAGGGAGACTTCGGGCAGGTCGAGTCCTTCCCGGAGCAGGTTGATGCCGACCAGGACATCGAACTCACCCTTGCGGAGGGCGCGCAGTATTTCCACGCGTTCGATGGCGCCAATCTCGCTGTGGAGGTATTGGACGTGGATGCCGATGTCGCGGAGGTAATCGGTCAATTCCTCGGCGGTGCGTTTGGTGAGGGTGGTGACGAGGATGCGCTGGCGGGCATCGGCCCGTTTCCGGCATTCGTTGATGAGGTCATCGATCTGGCCGGCCAGCGGTTTGACATTCACCTTGGGGTCCACCAGGCCAGTCGGCCGGACGATCTGCTCGATGACGCGGCCTTTGGACCATTGCAGCTCGCGCGGTCCGGGCGTGGCGCTGACGTAGAGGGTCTGGTTTTGCAGACTTTGAAATTCCTGGAAGTTGAGCGGCCGATTATCCAGCGCGCTGGGCAGACGGAATCCGTAGTCCACCAGGACGGTCTTGCGGGAGCGGTCGCCTTCGTACATGCCGCCAATCTGGGGCACGGTGGCGTGGGATTCGTCAATGACCAGGAGGAATTCCTTGGGAAAGAAATCGAAGAGCGTGCACGGGCGGGAGCCGGGGGGCCGGCCGGCGAGGTGGCGGGAGTAGTTTTCGATGCCGGAGCAGAAGCCCATCTCCTCCATCATCTCGAGGTCGTATTCGGTGCGCATCTTGATGCGCTGGGCTTCCAGGAGTTTGCCCTGCTTCTCGAACCAGGCAATGCGCTCCCCCAGTTCCTGGCGGATGGCCAGGAGCGCCGGGCGCAGTTTCCCGGCCGGGGTCACGAATTGCTTGCCCGGATAGATGGTCACGGCCTGCGCCGTCTCGAGCTTGTGGCCGGTCAAGGGGTCGAAGCGCGTGATGCGCTCGATCTCATCCCCAAAGAACTCGACCCGCAGGGCATCCTCGCGGCCGGCGGGGCACAGCTCGACGGTGTCGCCCCTGACGCGGAACTGGCCGCGGGTAAACTCGACGTCATTGCGAGCGTATTGCAGGTCCACCAGGCGGCGCAGGAAATGCTCGCGCGTCATCTCCATCCCCGCGCGCAGCGAGATGACCATCGCCTCATAATCCTCCTTGCTGCCGATGCCGTAAATGCAGGAGACGCTGGCGACGACCACGACGTCCCTGCGGGAGAACAACGCGCTCATCGTCGAGAGCCTCAACCGCTCGATTTCGTCGTTGATGCTGGAGTCCTTTTCGATGTAGGTGTCGGTGCGCGGCATGTAGGCCTCCGGCTGGTAGTAATCGAAGTAGCTGACGAAGTACTCGACCGCGCCCTTCGGAAAGAAGCCCTTGAACTCGGCGTAGAGCTGCGCGGCCAGGGTCTTGTTGTGGGAGATGACCAGCGTCGGTTTGTTGACGTTCCGGATGACGTTGGCCACGGTGAAGGTCTTGCCGGAGCCGGTGACCCCAAGGAGCGTTTGGTGTCTGACGCCCGACAAAACCCCTTCCGTCAGCCTGGCAATCGCTTGCGGCTGATCGCCGGCCGGGGCGTATGGCGCGCTTAGTTCAAACATCGCCCCTTATCGTCCGCCCCGATCCGAATGGGATTGCGGGCCCGGGCTTGGCGCTGGCGCCGGCGGAGGCTGAGAGCGCACCGGAGCCGGAGGTGGGGCAGGGGCGGGCGCTGGGGCGGAATAGGCGCGCGGGGGGCTTGAGTAAACCGGCCCGGATTCCAGGCGCGTTCGCTCGGCCGGCGAGCTGAAGCGCGGCACTTCCGCGGGCGGCTGGTAGGTTGGAGACCTGTATTCTCGCTGCGCCGGAGTCTGGAAGTAAGAGCGTGAGTTGTCGCGCTGGACGAGGGCAGGTTGCCTCTGTGTCTGGGGTGTCCGCGGAGCCAGCCACGCTGGTTGAGTCCGGGAGGTCGGCAAAGCCGGTCTGACCGGGGTGGAGAGGCGAACGTTGCCGAGAGCCTGCTTGCGCTCGGCGGGGTCCAACGGGACCGGGCGAGACTGGCCGAAGGAGCGCGAGGCCGGGTTTGCCGGGTTCCGGGCGGCCGCCGTGGATGAGGCGGCGCCGGGTGAACGGAGGGCGGCAGTCTCAGGCCGCCGGGAAATGGCGGCGGGGCGGCTTAGCTCCGAGGCGCCGGGACGGAAGACAGTCAGGGCCCTGGCACTGGGGGCCAGGTGCTCTGCGCGCAGGCTGCCGACGGCAGGCGCGCTGACGTCGTGCATGGCCACTGAATGCACTGGGGCATGAGTGGCCGAAGCAACTTGTTCGGCCGAAAGCCCGCGGTTTGAAACCGTGCGGCCCACACCCTGGAAGCGGCTCACAAGAGTGCTTCGCCGATAGATCGATTCCACGCGGTCGCGCCCCACTGCCCACGGGCGCAACTGGCGTTCGCTGAAATGCCCCCACGGAACAAAAGCGAAGCAATCCAGGCCGAGGCCAAAACCGAAGCCGGGACCAACCGCGCTGCCAAAGAACGTCAGCCCGAATCCGGGTCTGTACCAGGCGCCTGGCGGCAGCGGCGCCCACCCGCAATGGCCGCCCGTATAGCGCCAGCACACCCAGGAGGGTCCCCAGACGCTATCGGGCGCCCAGCACCAGCCCCAGCGTTGGTGGCGAAACCAACGCCCGTAGTGAAACGGCGCCCAGCCCCACGAATAATCCGAGGCCCAATACCATCCGCAGTCGGTATAGACCCATTGGCCGCCGTCGAAGTAAGGTTGCCAGGAGGGGTTGATGACTGCGGCCGAGGGTTGCCAGCAAAGCCCGGCGCCCTCGACCTGAACCCAGTTGCCGTAAGGCGACAGGGCATCGTAGAAGCCGGGTTCGGCCACGTCCGGCGGCGGCGAGTAATAATAATCCTGGGGCGGCGGATAGGCCGGGGGCGCGGGTTGGGGTGGGGGCGCAAGGTCAGCCGCGGCCGGGGCTGCGGGTTGAGGGACAGACTGCCAGTCCGGAGGCGGAGGAAGCGGCGCGTTGGAATCGGCCCGCAACTCCTTCAGGGCTTTGTCATGCTCGAGTATCGCGGTCACGACGGCGCTCGGAACGCCAAGGTCTTTCAGGTAGATAATCTCCTCGGCATTGAGGTTGAATAAGCTCCCGCAATTGGTGGCAAAGGCCAGCAGCACCAACGGCTCGACTCCGGCGTTGGCCAGCTTGATGAGGTCGCCGACCGGACCGTCGGTCCTGACGTTGGCAGGCGCGGGCCTTTCGGCAACCACCGGCACGGCCGGCGCCTCCGCGATGTTTGTGACGAGAGCAGTCCCGGCGGGTGTGGCGGGGGTTGTGGGAGGAAGAGGGGATGCCTGGCGAGCCCAGCAAACGGCCAACGGCGCCATGACCAGGGCCAGCCTCAGGCCCAGGTTCCACAATATCGGATTTTTCATACAGTGCTCCTGGAAGGATAAGCTCTATTCCGTCGCCTGTCATTTCAATTGACTCGATTTGCGCGCGGACTATTCACGGAGGTCTGGACAGCTTGGGCCGCCGGCGTATCATGGCCCCGGTTCTTGTTGAAACTACTATGAATGCAAAGAGAGTGATTCTGGCCCTGGCACTGATCGGGGCATTGCGCCCGCTGGCGGCCCCTTCGGCGGAAAGCTCGGCGGACCCCTATGCCGGGGAGACTCCCGCCCAGCGGGACGCCCGCATGAGTTGGTGGCGGGAGGCCCGCTTTGGCATGTTCATCCATTGGGGGGTCTATTCCGTCCCGGCCGGCACTTACCACGGCAACAAGATCGGCAGCATCGGGGAGTGGATCATGTTCAACGCCCAGATCCCCTGCGCCGAATACCAGGGTTTTGCCAGCCTGTTCAACCCGGTCAAGTACGATGCCGAAGAATGGGTCAAGACGGCAAAAGAGGCCGGCATGAAATATATCATCATCACCTCCAAACACCACGACGGGTTTGCCATGTTCGATTCCAAGGCCAGCGATTGGAACATCGTCAAGGCCAGCCCCTTCGGCCGCGACCCGCTCAAGGAACTGGCCGCCGCCTGCCGTCACCAAGGCCTCAAGCTTGGCTTCTACTACTCCCAAGCCCAGGACTGGAACAACGTCGGCGGAGGGGTCTGCGGCCGGCATTGGGACCCTGCCCACGCGGGCAGCATGGACGAATACATCCGCAAGGTCGCCGTGCCCCAGGTGCGCGAGGTCCTCAGCAACTACGGCCCTATCTCCGTGCTCTGGTGGGACACCCCGTGCGAGATGAACCCGGAACGCGCGCGCCAGCTTGTTGGCCTGCTCAACCTCCAGCCCGGCATCATCCACAACAACCGCCTGGGCGGAGGCTTCAACGGGGATACCGAAACCCCCGAGCAGTTCGTTCCCCCCACCGGCTACCCGGGCCGTGACTGGGAAACCTGCATGACCATGAACGACACCTGGGGCTACAAGAGCTACGACAACAATTGGAAGAGCGCCGAGACCCTCATCCGCAACCTTGTGGACATCGCCAGCAAAGGGGGCAATTACCTCCTCAACGTCGGCCCCACCTCCGAGGGCCTCATCCCCGCGCCCTCTGTCGAACGCCTCCAACAAATCGGCAAGTGGATGAAAGTGAACGGCCAGGCCATCTACGCCACGACCGCCAGCCCCTTCAAGCGCCTGCCCTGGGGCCGCTCCACCAAAAAGCTCACCCCGCAGGGCGCGACGCTCTATCTCCACGTCTTCACCTGGCCCGCCGACGGCAAGCTCCTGGTGCCGGGCCTGAAGAACTCCGTCGCGTCCGCCTCGCTCCTGGCCGACGGGCGGACACTCCAAACCGCCCCCGGGCCGGAGGGCGTGACGATCCAGGTCCCCGCCGAAGCCCCGGACAAAGTGTCCTCGACAGTCGTCTTGAAAATCCTCGGCGCACCCGAGGTGGAGAACGCGGGATTGACTCAAGCCGCCGAGGGCGCGCTTACCCTGCCGGCGGCCGAGGCCGTCACTCACGGCCAAACCATCCAGTACGAGAGCGGAGAGAACCGCGATTGCATCGGCTACTGGACCAACCCCGAGGAGTGGGTGGAATGGCAGTTCAACGTGGTTCGCCCGGGCAAAGTCAAGCTCACTGCCGAAATTGCCGCGCTGGGCAGCGGCTCTTTCACGGTTTCCCTTGGCGCCCAAACACTCGAAGCCAAGGCGCCCGCCACGGGCGATTACGGCAAATTCCAGGACCTCGAGTTGGGCACGCTCGAACTCACGGGGCCGGCCAAGGCCTCCATTTCCGTTCGCGCCCGGAAAGAGGAGTGGCAGCCGCTGAACCTGCGGAAGTTGAGATTGACGCCGGCTAACTGAAATCTCCGGCCCGTTGGGCCGCGTTACAGGCGGCGGCCAGCGCGCGATTCCATCGCTTATCGTTGCGGTCAGGCACTAGACCAACCCGTCTGGATGGGCCTCATGTCGCGCTGATTCCCCACGGCGGTCTCCCTCAGTCGAACTGAGGGACCTTCAAAAGTTCCCCGCCTTTGAGGGCGGATTGATGGGCGACAATGCCCGCCACCGTCAGGTTCAGGGCCCAGGCGACGTGGACCAGGGGGCGGCGATCCTCAAGGATGGCGGTCACGAACTCGTTCATCAGGTAGCCGTGCGAGCCGCCATGCCCGCCGGCGGCCACGCCCGGGGGCAGCGGCGGCCGGACGGTGCTTGGCAATCTCGACTCGAGGCCCTCGTACTTGCCGTAAAAGGCGCCTCTCTGGCCGCGGATGCGCCCCATTTCCCCCCCAAAACCGGGCGTGTCCCAACTAACGCCCATGCGCGACACGCCGCCCTCGCTTGTGCGCAAGAGGGCTATCTCGGTGCCAAAGGCATTCCGGTAGCGGTTGTTGGCCGGCTGCAAGTGCTCGATCCGGCTCGGCATGGCCAGGCAACTCACCTCGGTGAAACTGCCGCCCGTCACTCCCACATAGTAGGCATTCGAGTGCGTTGGATACCACTGCGGCGGCAGGCCGACGCGCCAGTCCCGGTAAGAGGCTATCGGCTGTTCCATGTAATGAAAATACTCGCCCTCCGAGTAAACGAGCTTGCCCAGGCCGCCGGCCCGGTAGATCTCCCGCATGGCGTGGAGGTCTTCGTGGAAACACGAGGTCTCGAACATCATGTATTTGCGCCCGCTGGCCTTGACCGCCTCGTAGAGTTTGTGGGCGTCTTCAAGGGAACCGAAGACCGCCGGCACGGCCGAGGCGACGTGCTTGCCGTGCTTCAAGACCTCGATGCAGTGCCGCGCATGGCTGGGGGCGTCGGTCGCAACGAATACCGCCTCAAGGCTATCGTCTTTGACCAGTTCCTCCAGAGACGGATAAGTCTTGCTGCAACCGCAGACTCGGGCCAACTCCGCGCAACGCTCGGGAAACAGATCGCTCACCGCCGCCACCTGCACATTCGGGTGGTGTTGGAACCCGAACTCCGCCCCGAACTTGCAGACCCCGTAGCCGGCAATCCCGACGCGAACTTTGCGGTCTGAGACCGGCCGCCAGCCTCTCGAGGCTCCCGGGTCCTCAGGCGCCCTCTCGAATCCCTGGATCGGTTTGTCCTGCGAAAAGGCGGACGGCTCGAATCCGAGGGCCGCGGCCCCCAGTCCAACGCTTTGCATGAACGCGCGCCGTGTGAGCGAGGCGCCCGCTCCCTGGCCGCTTGAAGCAGCGGCGCGCAAACTGGCTGAAGTCATGTCCCGAGCATGGCCCCGGCCAAGGCCGTGTCAAGACTCGACTCTTTCGGGGCTTTTTTCGCTCACGAATTGCAATGACATTGCCCGGCGATCCTCACGCACGAATCTGCTTGCGCTGCGGGGCGCGGGGGAGCATAAGGGCGGCATGTTTATGCGTCATCTTTTGCGAATCGAGGTAACTGCCATGTTCTTGAGCGCGGCACTGAGCGCGGCGGCGGCGGAGAATCCATTCCTGGGCGGCTGGGCGCTCACGCTGCCCGGCGGGGCCCCGGGCTGGCTGGGGGTCGAGGAAGCCGGCGGGGGCTTCAAGGCCAGCCTGCTCTGGGGGTGGGGCAGTGTCGAACCGACCGCATCCGCCAAGGTGGAGGATGGCAAGCTGATCGTGACGCGCATGCACAACATCCGGCGCCGCGAGGGCGGCAAGCAGGTGAGAAAGACCCTCGTGGAAACCATCACCGCGACGGTGGACGGGGACACCATCCAACTGGCCAGCGTCACCCCCCGCGAGAACGGCCAGGGCCTGGACTCGAGCACCTTCTCGGGCAAACGGGTCCCTCCGATGCCGCCGGCGCCCGACCTGGCCAATGTGAAATTCGGCGAACCGATACAGCTTTTTAACGGCAAGGACCTCCAGGGATGGCGGTTGACCGACCCCGACGCAGCCAACGGCTGGGGCGTGAAGGACGGCCTCCTGGTCAACGTCGTCGCCCAGGAGGAGGGCAAGCCGCACAAGAACTACGGCAACTTGCGCACGGACCGGGAGTTCGAGGACTTCAATATCACCCTCGAGACGCGGGTCCCAAAGGGCGGAAACAGCGGAGTCTATTTGCGCGGCATTTACGAGGTCCAAGTGGAGGACAGTTACGGCCGCCCGCTCGACTCGCACAACATGGGCGCCCTCTATAGCCGCATCAAACCGACGGCGGCGGCCGAGAAACCCCCCGGCCAGTGGCAGACGATGGATATTACTTTCGTGGACCGGCACGTGACGGTCGTCCTGAACGGCACGCGCATCATCGATAATCAGCCGGTCCTGGGCTGCACCGGCGGCGCATTGTGGTCGGACGTGAGCCGTCCCGGCCCCATCTACCTGCAAGGCGACCACACGGGAATCGAGTACCGCAACCTGGTGCTCCGGCCGGTAGTCAAATGACGGCCCTGGGGCGCCGTAACCGGTCGCTGAGGGCGGGCGCCTCAACTTTTTCTTTCCTCGCCGGGGACTTCATGGTACTTGTGGCCCATGCAATCGCATCTCATGTTTTGTTGTGCGGCTTCCCTGGCCGCGGTTCTCCTCAACGCGTCCGTCGCGGCGGGCGCCAGCGTCGGCACGGGCTCGAGTTTCAAGGGTCCGATTGGACTCCAGCTCTACAGTCTGCGCGAGCAGTTCCCCAAGGACGTGGCCAGCACGCTCGATGAAGTAAAAAATTGGGGCTTTAGATATGCCGAAATTGCCGGCACCTACGGAATGACGGCGGAACAATTCACGGCGCTGTTGGCGGCGCGAGGCATCAAACCGATTGGCGCGCATTTCGACTACGGCCGCTACAAGACCGATCCCGAAGGAGTGGCGCGCGAAGCGAAGTCACTCGGACTCCGCTACGCCGGTTGCGCCTGGATACCCCACCAGGGCGACTTCGACGAAAAGACCTGCCGCGAGGCCGCGGCGGTGTTTAACAAGGCCGGCGAGGTTATGGCCAGGCACGGTTTGAAATTCTTTTACCACTGCCACGGTTACGAGTTCCAACCCTACGGCAGCGGCACGCTCTTCGATCTGCTGATGGCCGAGACGGACCCCAAAAAGGTGAGCTACGAGATGGACATTTTCTGGGTGGTGTTCCCCAACCAGGACCCGGTCAAGCTGTTCGAGAAATACGGCAAACGCTGGGAATTGGTCCACTTGAAGGACATGAGGAAGGGCACGCCTCTCGGGGCCTTGACCGGCGGCACCGACGTGCGGAACGACGTCGCCCTGGGCGCGGGGCTCATGGACATGCCGGCCATTCTCAAGGCGGCGAAAAAGGCCGGCGTGAAATACTATTTCATCGAGGACGAGTCGCCTTCCTCCGAACAACAAATCCCAGTGAGCCTGCGCTACCTCGAGCAAGTGAGGTTCTAAGGGCAGGCCGGGGGCATGGTTCACGCTTTAGGCAATTGGGCGTCCACCGTTTCGCACAGGACGTGGAAGAGCAGTTTTTGGGCTTCCTGGATGCGGGCGGTGGAGTTGCCCGGGACCAGCAGGTCCAGGGTCGCGATGCCCCGGGTGAACCCGCCGTCGCGGCCAAGGAAGCAAAGGCTTTGCAGGCCCCTGCGCCCGGCCTCTTCAAGGGCGCGCACCACATTGCGGGACTTGCCGCTGGTGGTAAAGGCGATGAGCAGGTCGCCGGGCTGGCCCAAGCCCCAGACCTGGCGAGCGAAGATGTCCTCGGCCTGGTAATCATTGCAGACGGCGGTCATGAGTTCGCCGTTGGCCGTGAGCGACAGGGCGGGATAGGGGCGGCGGTCTTCGCAGTAGCGGCAGAGGAATTCAGTGGCCAGATGGGTGGCATCGGAGGCGCTGCCGCCATTGCCGCAGACCAGCAGCTTGTGGCCCGAGGTGAGGCAGCCCAGCATCATTCGGGCAGCCTGGTTCAAGGGCGCTTCCAAGGGGCCCAGGCCGCGGATGACAGCGACGGATTCTTCAATGGCGCGTTCCAGCAATGTCATGCGGCAATGGTATCGGCCCGCCGCCAAAAGACAATTCAGTCCGGATTGTCCTTGAGCCACTGGTCGACCTTGGCCTGCCAGGCATTCCAGTCAGTGCCGTAGTCCTCTTCCAGGAAGAGATGCAGGATGTCTTTGGCTTCGCCGGCTTTGGGGTTCTGCGGGTCGCGGGCGACCCCGAGGAGGGCGGGCAATTTCACGCTGTTGGGCCGGTTAAGCACGTCGGCCACCAGGACGTCCAGCACCGGTTCGGGCAAGGCGGAATTGGTCAGGTAGCGCCCCAGGGAGGGATAATCCTGGTCGGAGACGAGGTTGGCCAGATGCTGGGCAACCTCGACCTGGCCCGCTTCGGGCAGGCGCGGAAACATCTCGAGCATCTTCCTGGCCTTGTCGGCCTCCGGGACTTCGGAAGCCAGAATCTGGTCAACCCTGTCTTCCCAGTTGGTAATCAGGCCGGAGGCGGCCAAAGGCTCCGGTGCCGCAGGGGCGAGGTCCAGAGGACGTGAGACGTGGAGCCGAGCAGACTCGCGCTCCGGCAAGGGAGCGACGGCCGTGGCGTTTACGGGGTCCGGAGCGGGCAGGGGCGCCTCCGGCGCCCCGGTTTGCGACCTCAAACCGCCGGTGCCCAGCCAACCGAGCAAAACGCCCGCCAACACCACTCCGGCCAGGATTCCTGCAAATTTCAATAATGTCACGAACTTGCTCATCTTTTCACTCGACAATCCATCGGCGGCCGCGCCGGCCGGCCAGGGTCTGCCTTATGAACCCCGCCAGGAGCGAGAAGTTGCGCCGCGCTGAGGAAAGCAGTTTAACGGCAAAGAGCGCAGAGAATAGAGAGGCAATGCGTCTTTGGGGCGCCTGCGTCTTTCGAGTTCTCTGCATTCTTTGCGGCCGGCTATGGTTTGCTTTTCCCGGTCTTTGACGGCTGAGGCTGGCTTTGCTCGTCCCAGTCCTTGAGGGTGGGGTACCTGCGGTAGGTATTGTCCAGAAGGTCCCTGGTGTCGGCAGCGGTGCGGCTGACCTTGGGGCGCATGAAGACCATCAGTTCGTCGTCGATCACCTCCTTGTCTCTTTTCTTGAAGAGCCAGCCCAGACCGGGGATGTCCCCGAGGATCGGGGTCTTGCGCAGGACATCGTTGATTTGCTTCTGGATGATGCCGCCCAGGACCAGGGTTTGGCCGTTTTTGGCGGTGAGGTCGGTGCGGTAGGCGCGCGTGTCGAAGACCGCCCCGCCCAGGATCGTCACGCCGGAGACGGTGGTCGAGGATTCGACATGGATTTGCAGTTCGACATCGCCGTTTGCGTTGATGTGGGGGGTGACCTCCAGGACCACGCCGACCGGCTTGTAGTAATAGGGGGTATATTGGGAGCCGATGCCCGAGAAGGTGCTCGAGGCCTGGACGGGCACCTGCTGGCCGACGAAGAGGCGTCCGGTTTCATTGTCGCGGATATTGATCTGCGGTTCGGCCAGGACCTTGGCATCGGTAGTCCGGCGCATGAACTGGATGAGAAAATCCATGTTGACGGCGCCGTCCAGGACCCCCGAGCGAAGGGAGGTCAAGCCCTGGGCGACCGAACCGCCGGAAGATCTGAGCGGGGAATTGATCGAGGTCAAGCCGCCGAACCCTTTCATGTACTCGCCGGTGCCACTGGCGATGATCGAGTTGTCATAATCGTCGCTGGTGAAGACCTGGCTTCCGTTGGGAGACCAGCGGACGCCGAGCTTGTCGAGGTAATCGGTGGAGACTTCGACGAGCCTGGCCTCGATGAGGACCTGGTCGGTGGCGGCGTCCAACTCCTCGATGAGCTTGAGGATCTGGGGGAAGAAATGGACGTTGGCGGAAACCAGGAGCGCATTGCTGCGCGGGTCGGCCACGGCGCGGACGCGGCCGACGAGGTCGCTGACGGGGCGGGTAGTGGTGCGGCTATCGGAGCCGCGCACGTTGTCCGGCTGGCCGCCGATCCAGGGATAGTAGCCTTCTTCCTTGGCCTCCTGCTGGATGTCGAAGCCGGCGAGATAGGAGATGCCTTGCTGGGAAGTTTGCTGCTGCTGGGAGGGCTGGTTGTTGGGCTGGTTTTGTTGCCCCTGCTGGTTGACCGGGCGCAAGGGCGGCGAACCGTTCTTGGCAAAGAGAATGTTGATGCTGTTGCAGACATCGGATGCCTTGGCGAACTTAAGCCCGATGCGGAGCGTGCTTTCGCCCTGTTCGGAGGGCGCGTCCAACTGTTTGATGACATCCTCGACGACCGAGAGTCCTTCCTTGGAGTTGGAGGTGATGATGAGAGAGTTGGAATAGGGCTCGCTGGTGATGCGCACCTTGCCGTAGAGGCGCCCGACGTTGCGGTCGGCCTGCGCCTCCGGCTCCTCATCGAAGATATAGGAATAGTAACTTCGCTGCTGGGTCTTTTTCAGAAACAGCTCGTTGAGGACATCCTCGATGTCCACCGCGCTGGCATATTTGAGGCGGTAGATTCGCGGGGCGAGGCTGTCGTCGGTGATCGGCTCATCCAGCTCGTGGATCATCTTGGCGATGCCGTCCATCTGCGCCGGCGGGGCCTGGATGACCAGCGAGTTTCGCCGGCGGTCGGCCACCACGCTGAGCTTCTTGCGGGAGTTGTCCGACATCGAGGTGCGGATGATATAATAATAGGGGGAGCGGGAACTTTGGTCCTGGTTGAGTTCCTGCAACTGTTTGGCGACGTCTTCGGCATCTGCGTTCTTGAGAACAAAGGAGCGGACGACCTTCTCCTGGGCGTCTTCGGTATCGAGGGAGAGCACAAGTTTCTCGATGGTGTCGAAGTTGGCCTTGCTGGAGAGCACAATGAGGGAGTTGGACCGGTCGTTGGCCCCGACTTCGACAATGTCCTTGCGGGTCTTGCCGGCCAGCCTTTGGTAAAGCGGCCCGATCTCCCGGACGAGGTCAACCGCCGTGACATTCTTGAGCGGGATGATTCGCACGCAGACGTCTTCGGGTTTCTCAGAGTCCAGGATTTCAACCAACCGCTCGACTTCAGGCAGCCTGGATTTGGCGGCGGAGACGATGAGCCGGTTGGCCACCCGGTCCGGCCAGATCCGCACCTGCGGCGCGGTGACCTGGCTGCCAATGCCCGGACCGAGGGGAGCGCTTGGGGAAGAAGAGCCGGGGGAAGGACGACCGCCAGGCATGCCCCCCGGCATGCCGGCCATCATCCCGCCAGCCGTGTCGCCGCCAGGAGCGCCGGAGGGGCCCCCGGACGAAGGGGAAGGGCCGCCGCCGCCCAAACCGGAGGAAGGCGCCCGCCCGGATGGGGCGGACGCCGAGGCGGACCCGTTGAGGATGAGGCCGATGAGATTGCCCACGTCCTCGGCGTCGGTGTGTTTGAGCGGATAGATTCGGATGACTGTGTCGGAGGCTTCCAGGTCGAACTCCCTGATCAGCTCGCCCAGCAATCGCAAGTTCTCGTTGTAATCGGTGACAATGATCTGCTTGGCGAGGTCATCGCACTCGATGACGCCTTTGTCCGAGAGCACGGCACGGACTTTTTCCTTGAGCTCGGCGGGCTGGATGTGCCGGAGGGTGAAAATCTTGACCAGCCGCTGCCGGCCATCGGGAATCTCTGTGCTGCCGGCCTCCAGGAGTTCCGGATTCATTTTGGGCTCCTGGCCCTCGGGGGTGATGTAGATGGCATTGATGGATTCGGTGACGCTGAAGCCCTCCATGGCCAGGGCGCGATAGACCAGAGTGATGGCGGCGCGTTTGGAGAGCTTCTTCGAGCTGGTGATCATGAGTTGGCACTGGACCTTGGGGCTCTTGATCACCGTCTTGCCAGTGTTTTGGGCCAGCCATTGCACCACCATGTCCACGTTGGCCCCCATCAGGCTCAACTGGACTTCGTCCGGCGAAGCGCCTTTATCGGCCTCGCTCTTGGCCGGAGCGGCGGCGTTGGTCCCCGCCGAGGCGGCTTCGGACGCCTCAGCCTTGGCGGGAGCGGGAGCATTGGTCCCTGGGGAGCCGGGTTCAGCCGCAGCCAGGGTGGGCGCCGCCGGAGCACCGCCGGGCGTCTTCTCCGCCGAAGAGGCGGCGGCGCCCGTAGGCGCATTGGTCCCCAGGGTCGCGACCGGTCCTTTTGCGGTCTCAGGGGGCGCCTCCTTCTTTTCCGGGGTGGATGGTTTATCCTGGGCGGTTCCTCGGGAAAGCAGGCCGCCAGCCAGGAGCAGGGCAACCAGCCCCAACCCCAGGCATGCCAGAACGCGCCCCGACTTCACAGGCAGATATTGTAATAGTTTCATTAGGGACTGTTGGTTTGTTTGGATAAGAGTGATTCGCTGCCAAGACCCGAATGCAGGGTCAATTCTCTCTTTTCTCCGGCCTCCTCGATCAAGGCCCGGTTGATGCCAAGCTTCAGGAGCTTGATTCCTCCCAGCTCCCCGCCCTCCCTGATCAGGCCACTTTGGCCGTCGGGCGCCTGCAAAAACGCATCCATGCCGATGATACCCATGAGCGCCACGGGCTGCGGGTGTATGACGGGGGCCAGGATTTCGCTCTCGATAATCCGGTCCAGACGCGCCTGGACCGCCGGCGGCAGCGGCGGGCCCTGGCCGGGCATCCCTGGAACCGGGCCTGCGTTCCTCATCCCAAGGGCGGTCCCGGGGCGAGCGGCAGGGTCAGTCCTGGCCTTGCCTGTGGAGGGCGGTGTGGGCGCATTCATGCCCTGCGCCGGCAGATTGGCGCCATGGGCCACGGCGTTGGTGCCATGGGCCACGGCGTTGGTGCCATGGGCCACGGCGTTGGTGCCATGGGCCACGGCGTTGGCGCCATGGGCCGGGACCTTCTCCTGTGGGGCATTGGTTCCTGGATTGGCCGGTTTGGCGGCTGCGGCCTCACGCGAGACGTTGGTCCCGGGTTTGCCGCCCGGCTGCGATGGGGGAGCACTGGAGTCCTTGTCTGCCGGCTGGATGTTTGTGGAGGCAGGCAGAGAGGGCAAAGCGGGGATGGTGGCGGCTGCCAGCGGATTGCTTCGCTGAATGGCGTGAACCACCTGCCAGAGCACCAGCGCGCCGACGCCGGCACAGAGAATCTTGAATACCACTTCGCTGCGTTCAAACATGGATGGCCTCCTTCCACTGATCGAAATCCAGGATAGTGATGGTCAGGTTCAGCTTGAGCACGCCCGGCGGGCCGCCCGGCTGGCCCGGCATACCGGGCATGCCGCCGGGCATGCCGCCAGGCATGCCCGCGGGCTGGCCCGGCATACCGCGGACGCCACCGGCCATGCCAGCGGGCGGGCCGCCGGGCCTGCCGGGAGGGCCCTGCATTCCAGGCCCGCCCGGCTGGCCCGCCCTATCCGCAGCCGAGCCGACCTGGAGCGACTCGATGACAAGGGGAAAGCCCAGGCTCTGCGTCTGGTGCAGGAATTTCAGCAGGGAAGGCAATGGACCCATGGCCTCGAGTTGCAGTGAGGCCAACTCCCGGTTGGCCAGCCGTCCCGGCAATTCCCGCACCGGTCCGACCATGACGCCGAGGCCCATGGCTGCTTTCTGGATGGCCGCGCTGGCCTGGGCAACCACTACCGGGCGCGAGAGCTTGAGCGGGTCCATCTTGAAGTCTTCCATCAGCTTTTGCGTCAACTGGCACTTGGTCTGGTAACGCCTGATTTCCTGGCTCAATACCTCGGCCTCCTTGACCAGGGCCTGGTATTCGGAACGCTTTTTGCCGAAAAACTTCCCACCCTGGAGGAACCCGAACACGGCGAGGTAAATGGCAAGAACCGCCGCGCCAAGGCGGAGGGTGCGTTTCTCATGGGGAGTCAATGTGCGCATAAGCTAGCGGGGGGAAGGGGGGGTTCCTTCGGCCTTCGGATTTCCACCAGGTCTCCTTGACCTGGACCTGGGCCGCTTGGCTCGGGAGGCGGGCACAGTGGGCGGCTGGCGCGGGTTGGACGGCGCTTCTTTGCCGGTCGTCTTTGGTTTGTCGGCTTGGCTGGCCGCCAAGGCGCCGGCCAGCCCCTCGCGACCGCCGGCCGAACTCCATTGGGCGCTCATTCGCAACGTCAGCTTCTGCCGGTCCGGGGTCGGGGACTGTTCCTCGACCACGACATTGGTGAAGCAGCCGGCGTCGAGGAGCTTGGAGCGGTAATCGGCCAATTGCTGGGAATCCTTGATTGAGCCGCGCACGGAAAGTTCCCCGCGGCGGTTCATGGAGAGCATGTCAAAGCGCGTCCCTGGCGGGGCGGCCTTGGCCATGATGAACAGGACCTCGAGATAGGCGGGCTGGCCTTGCTTGAGGTAGCGAAGGAACTCCAGTTCGCGGTCCACCTTGCCGAGCTTGCCCTTTTCCTGCTTCATGGCAGCCAGTTTGCCGGCCAGACGGGACTTAAGAATCAGGGCTTCGGCGTAGGGCGCGGCTAAAGCGGCCAGGGCCAGGGCCACCGCCAGGGCCGCCCACCTCAAAGGGGCCGGCCGCACCACCCGAGCGCCTCCATCGGCGGTTTTGGTCTCCAACATCAGTGACGGCCAAGCGCGGTCGCGCTCGATGGCTTGCCTCAGGCCGAGCACGGCGGCCGAGCGGCCCTCTCCCTGGGCGAGCTTCACGGCCTCGCACTCCGCGCCGTTGCCCAGGGCCGCGGCCAATCGGGAGGCGAGGTCCGGAGGCCAGGCATTGGCGCCGGTGATATAGACCTTTGTTACCGCCAGGGCCACTCCGGTCGCGGCTTTCGCCGGGGCTTGGGCCAAGTCCTGGCCGCCCCACGGCAAAACCCGCACTGAGGTAGGAAGACCGTCCTCGAAGATGGCCAACTCGGAAGACCGTTGGCCCAGGTCCAGCACCGCGTAAGGGGCCGGCACGTGCGGACAGACGTAGCTCCGGGCCAGGGCCGCCAGGGTGAAGACCGGGTTGGCCCCGCAGGCGGCGAAAATGTCGAGGTAGTCCTCGAGCGCCTTGCGTTTGACGGCAGCCACGAGGAATTCCTGTTTGTCATTGGGACCGCTGGAGGCGGGTTGGGTGTGGCCAAGCCTGCAGTAACCCCAGGCCAGTTCGTCGGGCGGCAACGGGAATTCGCTCTCAATTTGCAGCGAGAGCAGCCGCCGCAACTCCTCCGGGGTCGAGGCTGGCAGAGTCAGCCGCCGCAATGAAACCCCCCTGGCCCCGAGGGCGCAAACCACGCGCACCCGGGGCTGCCAAGGCCGCTTCTTCAAAAAGACCTGCAATCGCTGCGAGACCCGTTCCCGGCATGCCTCCGTCAGCCGGCCGTCGGGCTGGCGCTCGAGGGGTAGCTCAAGCCCGGCCTCGCCCCGGAGCGCCTTGAGGGAATCCTGACCAATCTCGACGTAGTAACAGGACAAACTCAACAAGTCGAAGCCATTCATAGATCGTCCTCCCGATAGGAAACCGTGGTCAGAGAGTGCAGCCCGACATGCACAATCTCCTGGATGCGCTGCCGGGCGCCGGTGGAAGTGACTTTCCCTTCGCTTAGGATGCGGAAGGTCTCCGAGCGGGCGGTGACGCGCGGACAAACCTGCCTGAAGAGGTCCGGGGTCATCCCCGGCACCCTCAGCAACCAGGCAACATTGGAGAAAAAGCCATTGGATTGCCGGAAGGAAATAATCGCCTGGGCCAGTTGACGGTTGAGGCCCGGCAGGCAGGCCAGCACCTCGAGGCTGGCCGTGTTGATGTTCACGACCCCCGCAAGGTCCGCCCCTGCTTCCACCGTCACGTCGTCGCCGATGTCCATCAATAGACTGCCGCTGACGACCTTTGGCCCGGAGAGATTGGCAGTCTGCGGATTGCCCGGAGCCTGGCCCTGGACCACATTGCCCGGCCCACCCGCCGGATTGTTATCCTGGGCGGCCGCCACGTCCAGCAGGTCGGCGATGCTCGAGAAACGGTTCTGGGCGCGCCAGGCAACAATCGCCTTGGCAATATCCGAGGTAATCCCACTGACTCCGGTCAAGGCGGCCTCGTCGGCGGTCTGGATGTTGACCCGATCATAGCCGGCGGCATTGACGTTGTTGACGGAAGAATCGACCGTGAGCAGCGCGGCCCAGCCGGTGTCCAGAACATCCTCGACCACCGCACCGGTTCCGCCCTCCTCGAAGGGTTGGATTAGCCCGTTCTGCTGGGAATCCCGGCCCAGCAGCAGTTCCGGGGACACGCCCCGGACCATGAGCAGCTCCCGGATGGTCTGCAGCGGGCCATTCCGCGGCAAGCATGGCGGGCGGAGCGAGAGATAATAATCGGCCTTGGCGCCGCCTGGGGTGACCTCATTGCCCGAGGTGCGCCAATCCACGATGGCGGCGGTGATATCCGGGGTCATGCCATCAAGCTTGGCGAGTTCCTCATTTGAAGCTCCATTGACGTTGAGCCGGCTTTCTTCGTCGCTAACTCCGAAGAGGATAGCGCCGCCTTCGTCGGGACGCCCGCGTCGGAACACGCGGAACAGGCCGCGGCCGAATTGAACGTCCCGCAACTGGTCGCCCGCATCATAGAGCGCGCCATTGTGGTTGAGAGCGTTGCGGCTGCGCTCGCGGGCATCCCGGTAGAGCAAGGCCTTGGCCTTCTCGATGCCCGCGACCGCAAGATAGTGCGCCTGAATCTTGTCGCCGTAATTCTTGACTACGACCAGGTCCATGCGCGTGGTGTGCAGGACACTGACGACCACCAACGATAACAGGGCCAGGCACCACAGCAGGCCGACCAGAATCGAGCCGCGCGTGACAGCTCCGTTAGGAGCGGCGTGTTTATAGGAACACGGTCCCAGGCGGCCCCTCTCAAGCTCCGTCAGGAGCGGCATGTCACCGCTCTGGACTGTGCTGCCCTGACATGCCGCTCCTGACGGAGCTTGTCCGCCTCGGCGCATCCGGACTACAACCATGGCGCTCCTGACGGAGCTTTGCCAGGGTGGCCGGTGAACCGATGGCTTCGGCCCACAAAGCCTGCGCGTTTGCGGCCTCACCGGTTGCCTCCTTGGGTTGGCCCTGCGGAGGAGGTTGAGGAATCCCCGCCGCCGGAGGCGCCGCTGGAGGAACTCGCTTGCGCGGCGGCAGCCAGGTTCACTCGCGCGACGGTCTGGAAGACCAGCGGGGGCTCCTCGGCGCCGGCCCCGGTCTCGGGCCCACGGGGAATGCTGCCGGTCGAATTGGCGTCCAGCCACAGCGTAATGCGCACCGCCTCCGGCAACCCGTAGAGGTTGCCGTGGTAGCGCAAGGAGCTTTGGGCCTTGCCTTGGCCCTCGACCTCCCCCCAACTCTCATACCATTCGTAGCCGTCGGAATACTCCAGCCTGAGGCCCGCAACCCCCTCGGCCAGGTCCTCGCGGATTCCGCCCGAGAGCGGGTCCGGCGCGATGGTGGGATTGCGGCGCCGCCAGAGGCTGAACCTGCCCGTCTGCGGGTCCTTGTCGAGGAAAAAGCTGACCGCGCAGAAGTCCCCTTCGCGGGGACGGCGCGGGGTGTAGTTATGCGTCGCGAAATCCAGGCTGTCGGCTTCCACCTCCCCCGCCATCCGATGCACGCCCAGGAACTCGGCCTCCTTGGATAGCGGGCAGGCGCAGCGGAGATCGGCGCTCATCTGGTCCAGTACCACCCGGGCGGTTTGAATGACATCGAGCCGAGGCTCGATCAACCTCTGGGTTGAAATGGCCCCGCGCAGACACAGGTATGCGCTCACCAGGATCAGCCCCATGAGCGAGGAGCTGATGACCAGCTCAACCAGGGTGAACCCGGACGCGGCCCGTGGGCGGTTAGACCCCGCATCCGGACCCGAGGGTCGAGGGACGAGGGTCGAGGGAGGGAGGGGCGGAGGTATTTCACTCATTTGGGTCACCGCTCCTGGCCGCAATCCTGATCCTAATCCGTTCATTGCAGGCCTCTCTTCCTGCGCGCGGCGGGGGACCTCTGGTTTGCCGGCCCCTCCGTGGCGAGGGAGTCCGGCGCTTCGAAGAGCAGGGTTTGCAACTGGTAGATCGGCTTCCTTGTTTTCGCATGCTCGACCGTCACCGTTACGTCGTGCAGTCCGTCCAGGCCGGCGGGGTTGATCGTCAGCCTCCAGTGGTAAAGGGAAAGACCGGGGCCGCATTCTCCCTCCGTCTCGGCGCCGTCGGCGAGCCCGCCTTCGGCGCGGAGGGTTTCGAGTTGGCCGGCTGCAATCAAGGCGGCAGTGGATTGCAGCTCGGATTCCTTGTGCGAGTCCAGGGCCGTAGTGAGCCCCTGTGTCAGGCCGGCCAGGGCGACTCCCAGTATCAGGATGGCGCAGAGGACCTCCACCAACGAGAATGCGGAGAACGGCAAAGTTTTCATTCGCGCCCCAAATCGATGATCTTCACTCGGGCAGTCACCGGGCTTACCCGGAGGCACAGGCGGAAGCCGTCCCGGTCGCGCAAGAGCACCTCGGCCGCCTGGGCAGTGCCATCCGCGTAGAACTCAATATCCAGGCTCGGCCTGGGGGCGGACGCGCCCGTCCCGGCCTCTGGCCCCGGCCCTGATTCCCACGGCTCTGACGGCGGGTCGGACGGCTTGCGGACCTCGATGGCTATCCGGCCATCCAGTGCGCCCATCGCGCCCGGCGCCTCTTTGGCCGGAATGAACCCACCCCGGCTGCCGCCCTGGCGAAGGCGCCTTTCAACAAAGTAGCGGCCGGAGTCGGGCCGGAGCCGCACACGGTGCGTCTGGCCCAGGCTGATGGCGCGGCTGGAAGCCAGGCTGAAAACGCCCACCAGGTCCCGGCTCGTCGAGCGCAACAGGGCATCGCCGTAAGTGCCCTTCATTTCGGGAATAATCATGGCGCTCAGAATCCCAATCAGTGCAATCACCACCATCAGCTCGAGCAGCGTGAATCCGGAAGACCCTCGGCCTCGGCCCTTCGGACTTCGGATTTCGGATTTGGCGATCAGCACTCGATCCTCCGGGTGGTTCAAAGCTTTGGCGAGGGGCCGGGCCGCGTGCGCTTAATCGCTCCAGTTCCCGATGTCCGCCCCTTGTCCTTCGCCGCCGTCCACTCCGTCAGCGCCTCGGGACCAGAGATCGAAACTGGCCGGGTGACGGACCCCCGGTATGCGGTACTGATACGGGTTGCCCCAGGGGTCGCGGCGGAGTTCTCGAATATAAGGGCCGCGCCATTTTTTGTCGTCCCCCATGGGCGGTTCGACCAGCACCTTCAATCCTTCGTCCATCGTCGGGTAACGGTCCATGTGGACATAGAACCGTTCCAGGGCGGATTCCAGCTCGGCGACGTGGGCCTTGGCCGCACTGACCCTGGCATCGTGGGTGGTGCCGATAAACTGCGGGATAAGGGTTGCGGCCAGAACGCCCAGGATGACCACCACCACCATGATCTCGATGAGGGTGAACCCTGCCCGGTCTCTGTTGAATGTGCATGTTTTCATCTCGACTGCCTTCTCTTGGTTTTCAGTGAATGGCGCGGCTCATTTTGAAAATGGGCAGCAGCAAGGCCAGCACCATGAATCCCACCAGGGCCCCAACTACCAGGATCAACGCCGGCGCCAGCAGCGAGATCAAGGTCTTGGTCCGCGCCCGCATGTGGCGCTCTTCGATCTCGGCCACCCGCAGCAGCATTTCGTCAAGCTTGCCGCTCTCCTCGCCAACATCGACCATCTGGACGGCGGTTTTGGGAAACAGACCGAGCTTGCGCAACGGCGTGGCCAGGGAATCTCCCCCGCGCGTCTCCTCAGCCACCTGGGCGATCTGGCGCGCCAGGACCCGGTTGCCAATCGTATTCTCGACGATCTTGAGGGCCGGCAACAGGGAAACGCCGCTCCGGGCCAGCGTGCCGAGCGTGCGCGCGAAGCGGCTCAAGGCCGCCGCCCGGCACACCGGCCCCAGCAGCGGCAGCCGCAGCTTGATGCCGTCCCATACCTCCGCCCCTTTGGGCGAACGAACGTACCAGCGCAGCCCGGCAACGGCCCCGCCCAGTCCCATCAGCAGCCAAGGCCAGTGCCGGTGGAGCACGCTGCTGACCCTCAAGAGAATGATGGTCGGCAACGGCAGAATCTGGAGCATCTCCTGGAGCATGCTGAAGAGGCGCGGCAACACCACCGTGAGGAGGATGGTGACCGTAAAAAGCCCAAAACCGAGCACGAACGCCGGGTAAGCTACCGCGGCCACCACCTCGCCGCGCACCTCGTCCTCATGCTCGAGCAGGTCCGCCAGGTCCGTCATCACCTTGGGCAGCGCCCCCGCCTCCTCTCCCACCCGCACCATGCTCACATAGAGCTTGTTGAAGGAGCGCGGCTGCTCGTCCAGGGCGGCGGAGAGAGACGAACCCCGGCGCACGGAATCGGCCAGCTTCAAAACTAGCTGCCTCAGGGCCGGGTTCTCTTCCTCCTCACCCAGCCCGCTGAGGGCCTGCGGGATCGGTATCGAGGCCCCGAGCAGGGCGCTCATCTCCCGGGTGAAGGCCGTAATCTCCCTCCGCTTGACCCGCCCGCGCAACGCCGGGCCGGCGCTCGGATGCGCCCCAAGCGGCAACGCCAAGGCCCCGCCCGCGCCGTCCCCGGCCCCGGCCTCGAGGCGCGACGGGAACAGCCCTCGCTTGCCCAGGAGTTGGAGGGCCGCTTTGCGGTCCTCGGCCTCGATCACCCCCTCGGCCGGGGCGCCGGAGGTCTCGATGGCCTGGTAGCGGAAGGAGGTCATTCCAGCAAGTCTCCGGAGGAGACCCTGAGAATCTCCTCGAGCGAGGTAATCCCGGCGACGGCCTTGCGGATGGCGTCCTGGTGCATCGTGAGCATGCCCCGCTGGGCGGTCGCCTTGAGTTCGGCGTTCGACCGCTTCTGGAGAATCAATTCCTTCATCTCCGTGTCGATGGCCAACAGCTCGAAAATCCCAATCCGTCCCCGGTAGCCGGTGTTGCGGCATTCCTCGCAGCCGCGCCCTGCATAAAAGGTCCCTTCGACCCGGGCGCCCCCCAGGGACTCCAATCGCTCGCGGATGGCGGGCTGCACCGGCGCGGGGGTTTTGCACTGGGCGCAGATTCGCCTGACGAGGCGCTGGGCCAGGACACCCTCGAGCGAGGACGAAATTAGGAAGGCCTCCACCCCCATGTCCAACAGCCGCGTCACCGCCCCGGTCGAATCGTTGGTATGGAGGGTGCTGAAAACCTGGTGCCCTGTCAGAGCGGCGCGAATCGCTATCTCCGCCGTCTCCGAATCCCGGATCTCGCCCACCATGATCATGTCCGGGTCCTGGCGCAGAATGGAACGCAGTCCGTTGGCGAAGGTGAAGTTTCGCGTGGGCCGGACCGGGATTTGCGCCACGCCCGGCAACTCGTACTCGACGGGGTCCTCGATCGTGACGATCTTCTTCTCCGGCGTATAAACGGTCTTGAGGATGGAATAGAGCGTAGTGGTCTTGCCGCTGCCGGTCGGTCCGGTGGCCAGGAACAGGCCGTGGGGCTTCTGGACGAGGCCGTAGAGGAGGGCGGTGCGCTCCTCATCCAGGCCAAGCTCTTGCGCGGTCAAGAACTTCGCGTTTTTCTCCAGCAATCGCAAGACCATGGCCTCGCCATAGATCGTCGGCAAGGTGCCGACGCGGATGTCCACCCGCACCCCGCGGTGGTTGATCTGGATATGGCCGTCCTGGGGCAGGTAGCGTTCGGCAATATTCATGTCCGCCATGATCTTGATGCGGGAGATCAAGGCTGCGTGGAGCTGCTTGGAGGGCGGGGGGTTCTCTTGCAGCAATCCATCGATGCGGTAGCGCAACTGCATCGTGTCCTCGAACGGGACGATGTGGATGTCGCTCGCCCGGTCCCGGATGGCCTCGGAAATGATCAGGTTGACCAGGTTGATGACCGTGGGCTCGTTGGCCATCACCTCGATGTCGTGCAGGTTCTTGCCCTCGGCGGCGGCGGCCCCCTCCGGGTTGAGGTCCTCGATCATCTTCTCGACCGTCATCTGGTAGCACTGGGCCAGCTTCTCGAGGATCTCCCCTGCCGGGACCTCCGTCTCCCCCACCTCCAACCCCGTCAGCAACCGTATGTCCTCGATCACCTGCCGGTTGCCCGGTTCCGCCGTGGCTATCTCAATCGTCCCGTCCCGCAAGGCCAGCGGCAGAATCCGGCGCTGCTTGACAAAATCAGCCGGCAAGGCCCGGACCGCCTCGGCCGGAATCTCCACTTGCGCCAGAGTCTGCCGCCGGGCGCCCTGCCCAGGCCCTGAACGACCGCCGTTCAAGTCCGCGGCGGCTGGGTCGAGTTGGCCTTCCGAGTCGACTTTGCTCATATCTCTTTTGATTGAACTGGACGACAAAGAGCTCCCCGCGCTCCGTAGTATCGAGAGATTTGACAACGCAATCCCCGAAAAGTTGCGGAAAAAATCGCCCGTCGCCATGCCTGCGCATCTTTCCGGCCCGAGTCTGAACTGTCGGTGCGACGGAGTTGTTACCATTTTGTAAAAAAAGACCATGAAAGCCCTTGGCAATGGCCGCTAAACTGCTTGTTCATCCGGCCTTTTCTGCCGGTTGATATGACCCCAAAAGTCGTGGCTGATCCCGTTCCGAAACGAACGTGAGGCAAACCCGGGCCCTGCTGTCCAATGCTCAGAGGGACCCGGGCCGGCAGACAAACTCAGTCCCGGGGCGCGTCATGATATAAAGCGATGCCAGCGCGGATCGAACTTGAGCGGTTGTACGAGGACCATGCGCAGGCCCTGTTCTCATTCCTGGCCAACCTGACGCGCAACGAGGCCGACACACGCGATCTCCTCCAGGCATTATTCGTCAAGCTGGCCCAGCGTCCCGGCCTGTTCGAGGGGGCGCGCGAGGAACGCGCGTTGCTGCTGCGCCTGGCGCGCAACCTGGCCATAGACCTGTTCCGGCGGCGCGGCGCAGCCCGGCGGCATTCGGACCCACTGGCGCTCGAGGTCCAAGCCGCCCCGCTCTTTGCGCCGGCCTCGGAGCCGGACGAACAGGCCTTCCGCAAAGCCCTCGAGGCCGCACTGGAGGAGCTTCCCGCCGAGCAGCGGGAGGTGGTCCATCTCAAGCTTTGGGAGGGACTGACCTTCGAGCAGATTGCCAGGCTCGTGGATATTCCCCCGAACACAGCCGCCAGCCGCTATCGCTACGGGTTAGACAAATTGCGCCGGCGGCTGCGTCCTCTCTATGACGAAATCAGATGAAACCGGATGATTTGGAAAGGCAGATTGGGCGCCAGCCCTTGAGGGAGATTCCGCCCGGTTGGCGCGAGCCGATTCTCAAGGCCGCCCGCCAGGCGGCTCTCCGGTCCTGTCCCGCGCGGCCAGACCGCCTGGCGCCCTGGCGGCGCGCCGTCCTGGCGCTCCTGGACCGCAGGCCCTCGGCTTTGCTATGGCCGTCGCCCACGGCCTGGGCGGCGCTGGCGGCGGCCTGGATTGGCATCCTGGCCGCGCAGCTGGCAATGCGGGAGCCGGCCCCGGCTGCCCCTGCCCGGGAAGCGAGCGTTCCCGCCCGCGCACTGCTGCTCGCCCGGCTGGAACAGCAGCGGCTGCTGGCCCGATGGAGCGAGCCGTTCGAGTCCCCGGCGCTCGCTCCGACCAAGCCGGCGCCGCCCAAACCGCGCAGCGAGGCGAGGCGCCGGATCGGTTTTGCATGAACCTATTATGAAAACCACCAAATTACTGCTGGTTGGCAAGGCGGACGGCGAGCGCGTCGTCGCCTGGCCCGCTCTCCTTTATCGCATAGTAACGCACGGCCTCGGGGCGATCGCTCTGTTTGTCACGGGTTATGCCCTGTGGTTCGGGCTGGCAGGGCCGAGGGACACTGGCATCCTGTCACTATGGGCCGCCGAATTCTCTGTGGGTTCGCTCGAGGCCAGGCTGCTGGCCTTCATCGGTGTCGTGCTCCTGTTGACGGTGGTGGCGCCGCTCGTTGGGTCGCGATTTGTGGCGCTGGGGCGTTTGCCCGAGGCGGCCAGCCTGCCCAAGCCCTCACGCACGGGACGGCTGGCGCTCTTCGGCCTGGCTTGCCTGGCGACAGTGACAGCGCTGTTTTACACGGAAGAAGACTGGCGCGGCAGGCACTCCTGGGAGCACTACAAGCGACATCTCGAGGCGCAAGGCGAGAAGCTGACCGTCGCAGCCTTCGTGCCGCCGCCGGCGCCGGACGCCGAGAATTTCGCCATGACCCCCTTTCTGGCGCCGCTTTTTGAGTTCAAACCTCATGGAGACTATCCCTATCAACCACGCGACCAGCAGGCCGTGGAGCGCACCGAGAAGTTCGCCCTGCGCTTTGACGCCGCCAGCGACGCCAGATGCCAGCCGAAGCTGGAGCCACCGGGCGGAGCGGCGCTCCATTCCTGGGCCCAGCGGCCGCAACTCCGGGCGTGGTACGCGGCGTATCTGCAAGGCACAAACTTCAGCCTGCCACCCGAGGCGGCCCGGGCCTTCACCAACTCGACCGTGCCGGAGGCTGCCGCCGCCGTCCTGGCCGCCCTGGCCGAGTACGACCCGGTGCTGGACGAGCTCCGGGCGGCCTGCCGGCGTCCTCATGCCCGGTTCAATATCCCGTACGAGGACGAATACCCTTGGGGGCTTCCGCTGCGACACCTGGGGCCGATCCGGCAGGCCTGCTCCATCCTCGAACTGCGCGCCGAGGCAAGGCTGGCCCTGGGCCAGACCGATGCCGCCTTCCAGGACGTCCAGTTGATGCTCGACCTGGCCGGCGCCATTCGCGACGAGCCGCTCATCATGTCCGGCCTTGTTCGAACCCGGGCGTTGTGCGGCGTCTGCCAGGCGCTGGCCCAGGGCCTGGACGGCCGTCAGTGGTCTGACGCCCAACTTCGCGCCCTCCAGGAGCGGCTGCTGCGCACGGACCTCTGCGCGGAGGCCCGGCGCGTGCTCGAGGCCGAGCGCGTCTTTACGGGGGTGGTGCTTATCGATAGCCTGCGGCGCGCCCCGGAACGCTATAACCTCCTGACTTACATGTGCGACTTCTCCTGGCGCGAGCCTCGAGACCAGAACCTCCTGGTGCTTGCCGGGCTCGCCCCCGGGGGTTGGTCCTACCTCGAGCAGCTCGACTGTAATCGCGTGTTCCAGGATTATGTCCTGCCCACCATCGATGCGGCCGGGCGCCGAATCAGTCCCGCCGCCGCCAGGCGTCTCGCCAGCCTGGTCCAGACCGACGGGGTCCATCCCGACGCCCGCTGGTTGCTCCGCCACGAACTCTTCCGGCACGGGGCGACCCTGAGGGACATCTGGCGCTTCCCGCAGCGCGTTGCTTTTACGCAGGCCGGCCTGGACTGCGCAGCCGTGGCCTGCGCCCTCGAGCGCTACCGGCTTGCCCACGGGGAGCTCCCCGGCTCGCTCGGCGCGCTCGAACCGCAGTTCATCGAGCGGCTTCGACCGGACGTTATCAACGGCCAACCGCTCAAATACCGCCGAATCGACGACCGACGGTTCGTCCTCTACTCGGTCGGCTGGAACGAAACCGACGATGGCGGCAGGATGGGATTCTCGCCCAGCGGGCGCTACGTCCGGGAGGAAGAGGGGGACTGGGTGTGGGGCAATCCGGAGACAGCGCAAGCAGCATCGAAATCCGGGGGTTAGGGCCTGTGCCGAGAGCACACCCGCCGCCAGGAGCATTTCGTCCCAACCTTTGTCGGCGCCTTGATCGCATCGGCCATCTCTTCGACAAACGTTGGGACAGAGGTTCCGACGAAGGCCAGGGGCACCCTTTTGAACTTACGGGGTGGGAGATTCCACCACGACACGATAGAATTGTTGCGTGTGAGTGACGGCCCCTGAAAAAGAGGCGGTTAAACTGGCGGTGGTAATGGGGTCCCCCGAATTGATCCAGTCCGCCGCGCCCAAATCAGTGGAGCATTGAACCTGGTAGGTCTGGCCGGGAATTGAGGACCAGGTGAAGCTGAACGAGCTGCCTTGGACGCGGGGAGTGAGAAGTTCCACGGCAAGGGGAACATAAGCCCTGACGCCGCTGACAAACATGGAGTAGGGAATGTTCTTTCCGTGAGTCTGGGCGCTGAGGATCAGATAGTAATGCTGTTTCGCCGCGACCGCCGGCACATAGGGCGCGGTTGCGTACATCTGCAGTTCGCCGTCAACCCACCACGCCACCCTCCGAGCCAGCGGGTCATAGCTTCCCCCAAAAGTGTGTTTCCGGCTGCGGTCAAGGGCCACGGGCGAGAGGTTGTTCGGATTGGAAATGCTCCTAAAATCCGGCCAGATCCCGGTCCAACTATGGACAGTCCCGAGAAGGCCGGGGCCCCAGCCGCCTTCATCCACATCCAATTCCATCCAGCGCTCGAAGCCGGGTGGGTCCCCGGGATAAGAATCCTGCATTTGGGCATTGTGCTCGACCGGCATCAACCAGACCGCAGGCCAGTGGTCTTGATTGGTGTCGGAAAGCTGCACGTCGAACTCAACATAGAACCCGTTGCTGCCCGAGAGCACAGGCAGCGCTCCGGCCGAGAAATCGCGCGGGGTGCTGACAAGGTCGCCGCCGAGACTGAGCGCGAGAACGTTGCTGACGGTTGAATAGTCGGCAGGCGGCGGCGGCGTCTCCCACCATTGGCCATTGAACCATTTGTAGTCGCCGCTGCTGCCGGGGGCGATGTCAGCCGCGGTCGGGTGCTCGTTGATGACGCAAAGCGTGTAGGTTAACGCCGCGGCCCCAGGCGGAACGCCTTGGGCCACGCCATTTAACCCGGCGCAGACTGCCAGGAAGAACAGGAGCCCGGGCCTCGTTTCATTCACCGCCGCCATTGAGGTCCTTCAGACAAGGGGCCAAACTATAACTTCTGGCTGACATGCGGTCAAACTGTAACTTTTCGCCGGGAGCTCGCCGGGCCCAGGACAGAATTCTCCGGGGGCGGACGCCAACGGCGCCATTCATACCGGCCCACGGCGGCGCTGCCCTGAGCAGGTGAATCGCGCGGTGGAGGAGCTGCGGCGGTTGAATTCTCGCTGACCGCCGTGGGGACGAGCCGTGCCAACCCCGAGACCTCGGGGCGCTAACTCGTGCTCGCTCACACCTGACTATGCCCCCCTGAACGCCCGTTCCCCGCGCGGTGTCCAATCCCCCAGTTATGAAGGCCGCGGAACTACTGGTCCTGCCTTGCCTCGCCTCAGTGCTCTTAAGCGCAGTGGTCGGCTCGGCTGACCCGGTTCTGCCGAGGCCGTACGAGAGCCTCGAGGCAAAGGTCGCGGGAGCGGAAAGCGTGTTTCGAGGCTACATTTCGAGCGTTTCCAACACCGTCATCGCTCACGAGCGGACGCCGCGCAAGGGCGAAGAGCCACCCTCGACGCCGCCGGACGGCATCACGCGGCGCACGGCCACGATCGTGGTAGAGGAGGTGATTAAAGGGCCGCAGCGCTCTACGTACGAAATCTCCGAGGACTCACTGGGCTTCGACCAGCGGTTCGAGCAATGGCGCGACGCGCGCACGGCATTTCTTTGGTTCGTCGGGGGCACGAGAGCGGGGGTGACCTCGTTGAACACGATGCAGTTGACCAACTATCCCACGAGCGGCTGGCGCTGCATCCGGCTGGGCGAAGCCGTGCCGGGCGAACGCGCGTTCTACAGGGGCGATTCGGTCCCCACCAACAACATCTCGATGGACCTGCGCTATCTCACCAATGCCATGGATGTCCTCGAGCACGCCCGCGCGTTCGCACGGACCCAGACCGGGCCGCTGCGGACGCACATGTTCGAGTCCCCTCCTGTGCGAGGGACCGGCGGCGGCCCTCTGCGGCTCATGCTGTTTGTGCCGGTGGCGCCCTCGCTCGAACCACTGGCCCAACGCCTCATCCGCGCGCCGGAGGATTTCCTGCGGGAGATTCCGGGTCTTGCCATCACCAATGACGAGCCGCGAGCCGCCCAGAAGGAGTGGCTCGACCAGTGGGTGGCGCGGACCCGCGCGCAAGGCATCCGGGCCTTGCGCTATTTCAAGTCGGACGCCAACATCGCGTTGGTCAAGCCGTTCCTCGAGGACCCTGCCAGCCTCACCTGGCAGCTCGGCTACGGCCCGCGCACGCGGTACCGCGGTTTTCCCATGCGCGGCGCTGCGTACGAGGTCCTGAAGGAGTGGAGCGTCGCCGTGACCGAGCCCGTGGTGCAGGAAACGCTCCCCGCACCCAAGGCCGCGCCGGCGCTGGATGTCTGGACCGAGGACAACAGCCCGGCAGGCGTGGCGGTGGACCGCCAAGGCAACCTTTACGTGTCCAACGCGGGCAACTCACTGGTCCGCAAGCTGACGCCGCAGGGAACGAACTGGGCGGTGGGCCTGGTGGGTGGCAGCGATTACGGCGAACCGACCGCTCGGCACCAGAACTGCGAGTGCGGCATCGCGGTGGACGGCTCGGGCGCCGTCTATCAAGCCGACACCGGACGGTCTGTCGTCCGCAAGTTCACGCCGCACGGGTCCAGTTGGACCGAGGCCATTATTGCCGGCCAACTCGATACCAAGGGCACAGAGGACGGGACCAACAGCGCCGCCCGGTTCAACGAACCGAGCGGCATCGCGGTGGACAAGGCGGGCAATGTATATGTGACCGATCAACGCGAGGATACTATTCGCAAGCTTGCGCCTGTGGGCACGGGTTGGGTGGTGACCACCATCGCCGGCGACCCCCACCGAAAGGGCTGGTGGGCCCCGACCAGCCGCGCCGAGCGGCTTTGGTATCCGCAAGGCCTCGCCGTCGGCGGCCGTGGCAGCCTCTTCGTGGCTGATTCGGGCGACCATGAAGTCAAGCGGCTCGATCCCTCCGGGGGCAAATGGGTGATGACCGTCATCGCCGGCGGGGACATCTTCCCCCGTTACGCTGACGGCACGAATGAGGCGGCACGCTTCGTGGAGCCGAGCGCCATCGCCGTCGATGATTCGGGCACGGTGTACGTGGTGGACAGGAATTTCGGGACCTCCGCTCTTCGCAAGGTGGCGCCGCAAGGGACCGACTGGGTGGTCAGCACCATTGCCGGCCCGAGTGTTCGTGACGAAAAGGCAAAAGAACTCACGTATGCCGACGGCCTAGCTGCCGCCGCAAGGTTTTGCTCTCCGCAAGGCCTTGTCGTGGACCGCGCCGGTAACGTCTTCGTGGCGGACACAGGGAACTCGGCCATCCGCAAGCTGACGCCGGAGGGGAATGACTGGGCCGTGACGACGATTATAGGAGGACCAGGCGGCGGTGGCGGGGGCAAGCGGTAGGGGGCGTGGAGCGTTGGGAGCGTCGGAGCGTGAGAGCGCGAGGCACAGCCACCATACCGCGCCTCCCAGTAGGGCCAGCAACGCCAGGAATAGAAGGAGCTTGAGGAGGAATTTGGTGAGCTTGACCGCTAGGGCCAGGAGCACAATGGCGGCCAGGACGACCAGCACCACTGCGGCGATGCCGAGCGGCCCCTGAAGTTGCCTGAGCAAATCGTCCATGGATGACAAGGCTACTTGAAACTGACGCGGTAGGCCTGGTAGCGCGCGATGACGGCCTTCAGATAGGCCCGGGTCGCCGGGAAACCGATCTGCTCGACAAAGGCGGCGCTGTTGGTGGCGCCGCCGCCATAATTCCACTTCAGGACATTGCCGCGCCCGGCGTTGTAATCGGCCAGGGCGTAGGGCAGGGGGTCATCGGTCTGGGCGTAGCGCGCGAGCAGCTTTCTCAAATACCATGCGCCGGCCAGCGTGTTGGTGCATGGGTCCAAACAGTGCTCGTGCTCGAAGGTCGAGAGGCCCTCGGCATCGGCCCATTCCTGCGCGGCCGCTCCCCGAAGCTGCATCAAGCCGATCTCCTGAGCGCGCCCGCGCGCGCGCGGGCGGAACCGGCTCTCTCGCCAAACCACGGCCTTGACCAGGGCCGGTTGGAGGCCATACCGCTGGGCTGCGGCGCGAATCGGCCCGTCCTGGCTGCGCTCCAACCACCACTGCCACCCCCAATGCGCCCCTGCCCCTCCGGCCAGGAGCAGCAAAAACAGCAGAGTCGCTCGGCGCCATTTCACCTGGTCCTTCTACCCCACTTTCCCGACCGCGTCGAGCCTCGGGCCTCCTGATCCCGCTCAATGGAAGGAGGGAGAAGCACACGGACAACGGGTGCAAAGGCGGGCCTGTTCAAACGGGGCGGGGTGCAATAGAGTCTGATGTGACATGGGATTGGATGCCGAAGCGGATTTGATTGCCCGGTGTCGCCGGGGCGAGGCTGCTGCCTGGGACGAATTATTCGAGAGGCACTACGCAGCGGCGGGGCGGTTCATTTTCCAGGTCGGGCACGATTTTTCGCGCGAGGACGTCGAGGAGGTCTGCCAGGAGGCGTTTCTATCGGTGGTGCGGAACCTGGATTCGTTCCATGGGCAAAGCCGGTTTGAGACCTGGCTGTTTCGCATTGCGGCGAACAAGGCGCGCGATTTTCGGGAGCGCCGGCAAGCCGCCAAACGGGGCGGCGGCCAATTGACGCTCTCGATGGAGGCCGAGGACCCGGAGACGGGGCTGGCGCTGGACCCGCCGGCCAACACGCCGGCGCCGGACCTGAGCTTGCTCAACGCCGAACAGGGGGCGCTGGTGCGCCAGGCCCTCGAACAGGTCGGCCAGCCGTGCCGGGAGCTGATCGAGCTGCGTTATTTCGCCGAACTGAGCTATGACGAAATCAGCGGCGCCCTCAAGCTCAATCCCAAGACGGTCAGTTCCCGCTTGAGCAAATGCCTGGACCGGCTGGAGGTTGTCGCGCGAAAGGTCTTTTCGGCAGAAAAGCCGGCCGTCTTTCCGTCTAACCTATAGCGAACATTGCAATGGAAGCCGAACGTCCAATCGAAAAGCTCTTGCGTTCTTACGCCGGGAAACGCCGCCAAGAGGCAGGCGCGCCGCTGGAATTGCGCCCGGAGGTCCGGCGCCGGCTCCAGGACGAGGTGGCGCGGCGCTTCGGCGAGAAAGGAGAAAAGGAAGGCGCCATGCGGGCCTTTTGGCTGCGGTTGGCGTCGTTGCGGCCGCGTCTGGCGTGGGGGTTGGCAGCCCTGGCCTTGCTGGGCGTCGCCGTGGCGCTCCTCGAGCCGGGCGTGAATCGTTCCAAGACCCCCCGAATGTTACTGGCAGACAAAGGCCCGAAGGTCCTGCCGGCGACGCGGGCGCGGGCCCAGGAGCCGGCGCAAGAAGCCAAGCCAAGGGACGGCGCGCAGGGTCCTGCCTCGGTGTCCGCTCCCGTTCCAGGCGAGGCGCTTGCCGAGCAGTTCGATCAATCCGCCGGCGCTGCGGCGGCCAGCAGCCCCGGAAACACGCCATTTGCTGTTCCGGCTGCGCCTCAAGGCAGCAGTGCTCTGGGCAGAGCCGCTGCGGCGCCGCCGGCCCCGGCTGGCGCTGAAGCGGATCGGCTCAAGAATAATCAAGTCGAGAGCGCTGCTTTCGCACGCTACCGCCCCGCTCCCGGTTCGAGTGCCAGGTCTTTTAGCAATGCAGGAGGGGAGCCTGCGGGAGTGTCCGGAAATCTTGAGAAGGAAGTGGTGAAGGACGTTCCGTTTGTCCAGAGGTTCGTCCGTGTGGTCCCCAAGGCCCTGGCCTTGCGGGCCTCCGGCAGGGTGTCGGACAGGGTCGCGCCCTCGGACCCGGTCCTGGCCGCGTTTCAAGTCGAGCAATCGGGCCGGCGGTTCGTGGTCACCGACAGCGATGGCTCGGTCTATACGGGTTACCTGCAGTTGACCAACTTCTTTGAGGTCATCGGGACCAACCGCAGCCTCAAACAAAAGGTCGTTTTTAGCGGCAATCTCATCAAGCTCACGGATTCGCCCGAGGCGCCCGGTACGCGCATCTCGGGCAAGGCAGTGGTGGGTGAGCGCCGGGAAATCCAGATGGAGGCGGTGCTGCGAAAGCCGTGAGGGTCAGGGGCCGCCTCGCTCAGGACCGGCCGTCATTTCCCATGGGCTTTGGCGGCGACTTTGAGGCGGAGGGCGTTCAACCGGATGAAGCCTGTGGCATCGTCCTGGTTGTAGGCGCCGGTCGGGTCGGCTTCCATGGTGGCGATAGCGGGGTTGTAAAGGCTGACGGGGGATTTGCGGCCGGCGGCCATGATGTTGCCCTTGTAGAGCTTGAGGCGGACGGCGCCGCTGACGTTTTTCTGGCTTTCGGTCACCAGGGCCTGCAAGGCCAGGCGCTCGGGGGAGAACCAATAGCCATAATAGACCAGCTCCGCGTAGCGGGGGATGAGGGAGTCGCGCAGGTGCATGACCTCGCGGTCCAGGGTGAGGCTCTCCATCTGGCGATGGGCGAAATGGAGGATGGCGCCGCCGGGCGTCTCATAGACGCCCCGGGATTTCATGCCCACGTAGCGGTTCTCGACCATATCAACGCGGCCGATGCCATGTTTGCCGCCGAGCCGGTTGAGGGTCTTCATCACGCCCAGGGGATTGAGCGGCTTGCCGCCGAGGGCGACGCAGTTGCCTTTTTCAAAATCCAGCGTGACATGCTCGGGCTTGTCAGGGGCGTCCTCGGGGGCGACGCTGAGCTTGAACATCCCCTTGTTGTTGGGGGCGAAGGCGTCCATCCACGGGTCTTCGAGGATGCCGGCCTCGAACGAGATATGGAGAAGGTTGCGGTCCATCGAGTAGGGCTTTTTGGCTGAGGCCTGGACGGGGATTTTCTTTTCGGCGCAGTAGGCAATCATCTCGGCCCGGCCCGGGAACTGCTCCCGGAACCGGGCATCGCGCCAGGGTGCGATGACCTGGAGGTCGGGGGCCAGGGCGGCGGCAGTCAACTCGAAGCGGACCTGGTCGTTGCCTTTGCCGGTGGCCCCGTGGGCCAGGGCCCCGGCTTTATGGCGGCGGGCGATTTCGATCATGCCCTTGGCGATGAGGGGGCGGGCGATGCTGGTGCCCAGCAGATATTGGCCCTCGTAAATGGCGGCCGCTTGGAGCATCGGAAAGATGAAATCGCGCGCGAATTCCTCCTGCAAATCAACGATGTGACAGCTTGAGGCCCCGGTCTTCCTGGCCTTGGCCTCAAGGCCCTTGAGTTCCTCTTCCTGCCCAATGTTGGCGCAGAAGGCGATCAACTCCGCGTCGTACTTCTCCTTGAGCCAGGAGAGGATGACCGACGTATCGAGGCCGCCTGAGTAAGCTAGGACAATCTTCATGGCGGGAAATTAAGGGCCAGGCCGGCAAAAACGCAAAGAAATAAAAGCCGCCCCTCAGGCGTCGCCGGCGGTTTTGAAGTCATCGGCGCTCTCGGTCGAGCGGATGGAGGAGGGTTGCGGAGCGGGGGCGGCCTTGCCTTCAAGCCTGGCGATGCGCCGGCGCAGTCGTGAGATGTCGCGGCTCATTCGGAGGAGAACGGCTGCCAGGATGAGGAAACAGCCGGGCAGGAAGGCGCAGAGCAGGGCTTGGGGCCAATTATGCTCTTGGTGAGCCGAGCTTAGAAAGGCCGGAAAGACGATGATGGCGCAGAGAATCGCGGGCGCCGTGAAGACGATCAATTTCATAAGGAGTCGGCAAAGCCGCCGGCCGGCTGACATCCGGCAGACCCGGGCCGGCCGCGGTGGTCCTGAAGGGAGCATGAAGCCCTGAAGCCCAAAGACAAGCGCAAAATGGCCGCGGCCTGAATTTCGCTATGGACGGGCAGGGTCTGGCAGGACAGTCTATAGCGCCGGTCAGCAGGTTTCCGGCAATCCGCGAAACATTGTATGTCCGTTCCCAAGAATTCAAATGAGCCTTGCGCGGCAGACCCCGTCCAGGAGGCGGCGATGCGGGAGAGCAGCGAGGTCCTGGAACAGTTGGGCACGTCGCCGGCGGGACTGACGGAGGAGGAAGCGGCGGAGCGGCTCGAGCGGTACGGTCCGAATGAGGTGGCCGCCGAGAAGCAGCAGGGGTGGCTGCAACGCCTCTACGTGGCGGGGCGCAACCCGCTGGTGATCCTGCTGACGGTGCTGGCGAGCGTGTCATTTGCAACGCAGGATTTTCGGGCCGGGACGGTGATGCTGCTCATGGTCGGGTTGGGGGTGTCTCTGCGGTTTGTGCAGGAGACGCGGGCGGACACGGCGGTGGTCAAACTCAAGGCCATGATTCGAGTGACGGCGACCGTGGTGCGCAACGGGCAGCCCAGGGAGGTCCCGCTGCGGGCACTGGCGCCCGGGGATATCGTGAGGCTCTCGGCGGGGGACATGATACCCGGGGATGTCCGGCTGATTTCGGCCAAGGACCTGTTCATCATCCAGGCGACACTCACGGGCGAATCGATGCCGGTGGAGAAGACCGACGCGCGGGACGCGCGGGAGAAGGTCTCGGTGACAGAACGGACGAACATCTGTTTCCTGGGCACCAGCGTGGAGAGCGGGTCGGCGACGGCGGTGATCGCAGCCACAGGCGGGCGGACCTATTTCGGGAAGATGGCCCGGACCCTGTCGAGCCGGCAGGTGGAGACGGCCTTCGACCGGGGGGTCAAGAAGTTCACCTGGCTGATGATCCGGTTCATACTGGTGATGGTGCCGCTGGTCTTCCTGATCAACGGGCTGACCAAGCATGACTGGCGCGAGGCGTTTTTCTTTTCGCTGGCCGTTGCGGTGGGGTTGACGCCGGAAATGCTGCCGATGATCGTCTCGGTCTGCCTGTCCAAAGGGGCGATGGCCATGTCGCGCAAGCAAGTCATCGTCAAGCGCCTCAACTCGATCCAGAACTTCGGGGCCATGGACGTGTTGTGCATGGACAAGACCGGAACGCTGACGATGGACCACGTGATCCTCGAGATTTATTGCGACGTGTTCAAAAACCAAAGCCAGGAGGTGCTTCAGGACGCCTATTTGATCAGCCACTTCCAAACCGGGCTCAAGAATGTGCTCGACAGGGCCGTGCTGCACCACGAGGAGCTGCATGGGCAGTTGTCATTGGACCAGTACGCGAAGGTGGACGAAATCCCGTTTGATTTTGTGCGGCGCATGATGTCGGTGGCGGTCCAGGGGCCGGACGGGCAGCGGCAATTGCTGACCAAGGGGGCGCCCGAGGCGGTGTTCAGCCGATGCACGAGCTTCGAGAGCCAGGGTGAGACCTTCCCAATGGAGCCGATCCTGGTCGGCAACCTGATCGAGCAGGTCAATGATTTGAGCGAGGATGGATTTCGGGTGCTGGCGGTCGCGACCCGGAAGCTCGATAGCCGGCCGGCATATTCAAAGGCCGACGAGTGCGACCTGGTGTTGACCGGCTACCTGGCATTCCTGGACCCGCCCAAGGACACGGCGGGCAAGGCGATCAAGGCCCTGCGCCAGCACGGAGTGGGGGTCAGGGTGCTGACGGGCGACAACGACCTGGTGAGCCGGAAGGTGTGCCGCGAGGTGGGCATCAACGCCGAGAAGCTCCTCCTGGGCAGCCAGGTCGAAGCCATGGCCGACCCGCAACTGGCGGAGGCGGTGGAGACGACGGAGGTGTTTGCGCGGCTCTCGCCCGCGCACAAGCAGCGGATTGTGCGGGCCTTGCAGCGCAAGGGGCACGTGGTGGGGTTCATGGGCGACGGCATCAATGACGCCCCGGCCCTGCGCGCGGCAGACGTGGGCATCTCGGTGGATAACGCGGTGGACATCGCCAAGGAATCGGCCGATGTCATTCTGCTGGAGAAGAGCCTGATGGTGCTCGAGGAGGGGGTGCTGGAAGGGCGCAAGGTCTTCGTCAACATCCTGAAGTACATCCGCATGGGGGCGAGCTCGAATTTTGGCAACATGTTCAGCGTGATCGGGGCCAGCGCCTGGCTGCCCTATGTGCCCATGGCCCCCATCCAGGTGCTCTCGAACAACCTGCTCTATGACTTTTCCCAGGTCCCCATCCCCACCGACAACGTCGGCCCGGAGCAGATTGCCAGACCGCGTCCGTGGCACATAGGGGAGATCGCGCGGTTCATCGTGTTCATCGGCCCGATCAGCTCCATCTTCGACTACACCACTTATGCGGTAATGTGGTTTGTCTTCAAGTGCAGCCAGTTGCAGTTGGCGCCTCCGGCGGAGCTGGCCGGGCGCTTCACCAAGCCCGGCGCCGACCTGTCGTATGCGGCGGCGCTGTTCCACACCGGCTGGTTCGTCGAGTCGTTAATGACGCAAACGCTCATCATCCACGTGATTCGGACGAACCTGATCCCCTTTGTCCAGTCGAGGGCCAGTTGGCAACTGACGTTGACCACGGTGCTCATTATGGCCTTCGGGGCCTTCCTGCCCTATTCGCCGCTGGCCCCGGCGCTGGGGTTCGTGCCGCTGCCCTCGCTGTTCTGGCCGCTGCTCCTTTTGACGCTGCTCTGCTACGTCGGCCTGACTCAAGTAATCAAGACCTGGCTGGCTCGCAAAGGGTGGGTGTAGCCGAGGAGCCGGCCTTAGCGGCCGCTGCCCAGCGACAACCGATAGAACATCTGCTTGTTTGTCGGAGTGATCGTATAGGGTGACGCAGAGAGGTTCGTCACCCACGGCCCCGACAGATTGGTTGCCTGCGTCAAGGTTCCCGCCACCCAGTGCAGCATCGGGTTTGGCAAGGTGGTTTGGAGGTAGAGGAAGTTGGTCAATCCCCATACGCCCAAATTGGCGCTGGTTCCCACATACACCTTTCCATTCGCTATCGTCGGGCACGTCATTTTCACATACGTTCCCACGCTTCCCTTCCAGAGCAAATTCGGGAATTGGACCGCGTCATACGCCCGCAGATTGCTGTCACTGCCAATTTCCCATAAAATGCCCTCGCTCGTTCCATTGGCCGAAAGCGACAGCCCGCCACAACGATCGTTCATCGAGAAGGACGCCGTGCCCAGCGGCGTGGTGATGATGTTCGTTCCGGTGAATTCATAGGACTTCGTCGGGCTGTAGCTGTGCAGGACGAAAAGATACTGCAGGCTTGGCCCCTGCCAATAGACCGGCGACTTTCCAACGGTGTCGCCGAGCGTCTGGGCTTGGAACCCTTGCAGAAAATTCCCAACGTGCCCCATGTTGTTCACATCGGCCAAATACAGGACCCCGTCCTTCCCGATCCCGGCCGCATAATGCGTCGGCAGCAGCACCGGCCCGCCGGCGCCAAAGTCTTTGTCATCTTTGTTGAGCGTTGACCAGCCGCCGGGAGTGGCATAATCCAGCACCGACAAATCGCCGCTCAATTTGATCATGGACTCGCCGAAGTCATTGTTGGTGGCGCCATCAAAGGTCCCGTTGCCGGTCATGATGTAGATGCTTCCATTGGCATCCGCTGCCGGCGCCATGCCGCCGGACCAAACCGCGCCTTCGCTCCCGTTGGGAGTTGTGTTGAAAGCACATACCTGCGAGAGATTGGTGGCATTGTAGCCCAGGACAAAACCATGATAGGGCGTCCTGTCGCAGTGCGAGCCAAAGCAAACATAAACCACTCCGTTCAGCAATAGGAGACCCGGACGCTGGTGCTGGTAGGTGGCGTCGAAATCATTGGCGGAAATGGTTACAGGTCCGCCGAATGCTTCGTTGCCGGTCGTGATCTCCAGCGCATGCAGCTTGTGAGCGGGTCCCGATTGCAGTTTCGTATCCACATAGAGTGTGCCGCTGCTTAAATCTATCACCGGAGTGCCGGTGATGCCGACCACCGGCGTCAGGTCATCGCATTCGATCGGTGAAGCTAATGGGTTAAAGGGTGCGCCGAGGTTGGTCTGCCAGTAAATGACGCCCGCGGTGTCCGCATCGAACGCATAGACACTGTTGTTCTCCGTGCAGACAAAAACCACGTTGTGTCTCCCGCCGGAGATGCTCAGGTTTTCAATGTAGAGCGGCTGCGCATAGACCTGGCCGTCCACGTCGTCGGAAAAACACTTGCCGAAGTTGGTGGAATTGACGTTAGCGGGCGTCAAAATGGTTTCCGACGTATTGGCCCCGGTACGCGCAAGGTCGTTGTGCTGGGTAAGCACATTCGCGGCCCGTGTCCGGGGCAGGAACAGCGCAGTTGCAAGCAACACGAGCCCGCACAAGATGCCGCCTCTTCTTTGAACAAAACATTTTAATGAAGTATTCATCGACTTCCCGACTTTTGCGCCAGCGTACACCTTCGCAGAAGAGCCGCGTCTGTCAAATCAGAGAGGGTCAATGCTGAAAACGAAGAATTATGTCCTGCGCCCGGCCTGCGGCGGGGCCAACAAAGGCGCTTGCCTTTTGGAAACGTTTCGGTTAGGGTCCCGTTATGGTCCCATTACAGCCGCAAGCCGCAGTTCCTGGCGAGGGCCGTCTTGCGCGCTGAAAGACGAATCAGGAACACGGTTTGCATTATGAAAAGGCCTCTCTCGAACCATGCGGTCTCCAAACTGGAAGACGAGTTTAGCGCAGCCAGGGTCAAGGCCCAAATCTCAGTGAGAGCCGCCCGGGCTGCGAAGGAAAAAGCCCGTGCCGCCAAGCGGCGTTTGAAGGAGGTCCGTCAGGACTTCAAAAAGGCAAAGAGAGCGGCAAAGAAGTTGGCAAAACTGGCTCGCTGCGCCGAAGAGGAGCTGAAGACTTGCGCTGAAAAGGCGGCGAAAGAAAAGAAACGGACGCTTAAACTTGCTCGGCGTGCCGCAGCCAGGAAGAGCGCGCCCGGGGCCGTAGCCGCAACCACAAGCGCAGCAAAAGGCAAGCCGCCTGCGGCGCCGAAACCCGCTGCCTCCAAGCCCCGGTCACAGCCGCCCGAAACCGTGGTGGCGCAATCCCCTCCCAAGCCCGCCGATCGAGCCAAGCCCCTGACTGGCCTCAATCTCAAGCGGGGTCAACTGGCCGCCTCAGGACGGGAGTCCGGCATCCATGTGCCTCGTGACTTCGAGCCGACGCCAGGCGGCGTCCCCGCTGCCAATCCGCCCAAGAGCGAGACGTCCGCCTCCCCTGAGGGCGGCCCGTAGAGGTTAACGATTGTCGCGCACAACTGTTCCCTCTCCCTGGGGAGGGTTAGGGTGAGGGGGAACTTGGCATTGAGCGTTCCCAACAGGGCCGGGATGCCCCCGCGCTGCGGCAGGGTTGCTCAGCCGTAGCGATAAGGCCTTTCCATGGGGAAGGCGTTGGGCAAGTGGCGTATTTCTTTCGCCGCGCCATCGGCCAAAAGCACTTCCACAATGTCGAAGCGGACTTTTATGGCCGGGCGGCCGAGCAGGGCCAGGTAGTCAAGCCCGGCGCGGGTCAGCCGCCAGCGGCGCTCCGCATCGACGGCTGACGCCGGGCGCCCCCATTCCTCCGAGGAACGTGTTTTGACCTCGACGAAGACCAGGCAGTCCGCCTCATTTCGCACAAACATTATGCGCCTCATTTTCAACCACTTTGGCAAACCGCGGTCCCGGAAAACCAAGTCAATCTCACCACGGTCGGAGCGGAAATTCGCAGCGAGGAACTTCATGCCTTGCCGTTGAAGGTACTTCCTTGCCGCCCGCTCACCGAGTCTGCCACGTCTCAAGTGCTCCGGCTCCGCCTTGCGTGCGAACCAAGTCTTGAGCTTTGCCAACCAGTTCATCCACCCATGGATTAAACAGGGGCCGTCACCGAATGTCCACCCTTTGTCAAACCCATCCGCAAACTTGAGCGATGGCGGAATTGACAGAACGGCCTGGTCAAGTAGGCTGGGAGGTGAAGAAGCTATTGTCATGAAGGAACAACTCGTTGCCCGGTTCACCGTTTCTCTTCCGCCCGCCCTGCTGCAGGACCTGGACAAGATGGTCTGCGAAAAGGGTCACGCCAACCGGTCTCAGGCCGTCGCGGACCTCATTCGCGCCGGTTTGGTCGAGCACCGGCAAGAGTACGGCTCAGGTGAGATCGCCGGCACTATCACGCTCGTTTACGACCATCATCAAGCCCGCGTCCAGACCACGCTGACGGACATTCAGCATGACCACCACGATGTCATCATTTCGAGCCTCCACGTCCACCTCGACCATGACAATTGCCTGGAAGTCCTGGTGGTTCGAGGGCGGGCGGACAGAATCAAGAAGATCGCCGAGGAGTTGATTGCCGCCAAAGGGGTAAAACACGGCAAGCTCACCGTGACCTCCACCGGCGTCGATCTGCCTTCATGAAACCAAATCTTCGCTCACCTCAAATCGCGTTCCTGATGTGGAGCCGCCCCAAGCAAGGGCAGCGATCCTGTTGATTGAATTGCAGGGCAGGCCCTTTCTGCGATCCGCCTGTTTCATCCCGGCGGGCTTAACTTTTCCCTGCGTGTGCCGATAACATGCCAGACGTGTATGAATGTCGGATTGAAGTCCTTGCAATTCGCGGCTAACACGGGGCCGGTCGACTGCGCGCATCGTTCGGTTTCGATGGCGGAGTTCCGGGCGAGGTGTGGTGGAGGTTTGAGGCCGGTCACAGGGGAGCCAGTTCCTTTGCGATTATGTGCGACGAAACGAAATGCCCACTTTCGGCGAACGACTTGCTGACACATTCCTTGCTCTACCGCCAATTTCAGGCCCAGCGCGAGGAGATAATGAAACACAAGTGGTATGAATCCGAAAAGGCCGGCCACGATATTGGATTCGAGCGAGCGCTGACCGACTGGACCATGAAGCACCGGTCCCAATGGCTCAAGAAGCGGCAGATGGAGGCGCTGGCAGAGGCTCAACCGTAAGCGCAGCCGAGGAAAGGGTTGACCACGGATGAACACGGATTTCCTTTATCCGTGCCATCCGCGCTATCCGCGGCTGTTTCCGGGTTTTGTAACCGGTCACTGGTGGCGGGCGGGCCGAGCCAAAGCTGGCAGGGCGCGGCGCACCGTGCGCGCCGTTGCGGCCCTGCCCTGCGCCCACCTTCGAGCTTACCGCCCTGGTTTTCATTTCATTGACTTTCCACGTTTCGGGAGGTATATTTTTGGTTCGTATGGCGCCGTCGTTGCGATTGTTGGAAGTGCTGACCGGTTCAATCGTTCTAGCATCGAGTTCCTTGACAATCGCCGGGACTTGGTCTGACCATTTTTCGGGCAGCGTCTTGGGGTCTGATTGGCAAGGAGATAGGGACTATTTTTCCATTCTCGACGGCGCCCTGGACGGTATCAGCGCAGAGCCGGTCGGCCCCGTTCCACTGCATCAGGTGGAAGTCGGGACAAACTGGGGTGACTACAGTGTTCAGTGCCGCATCGATGTCGTGACACCGAACCTGCTGGTTTGCACCAAGGGCGCCTTGGTTCTTCGCGACAATGGCGCCGACGGCTACGTCTTCGCCCTCCACGTAGCCACGCAGACCATCGAGGTTTACCGCCTTGCCGACAACGAGATGCTGCTATCTCAAGACGCCCCCTTGGAATTGGGGACATGGTATCTCGAGCGCGCTGAGCTTCAGGGGCCAACCATGAATTTCTTCGTGGACGGTCAACTCATAGGGACGGTGACGGATGATCGGTCCTTGTCCGGCGCAGCGGGGGTTGCGGTTCAGGACACCATGGAAACCCTGTTCGAGGACTTCAGCGTTACGGGACCGGGCATACCAGGCAACGGGCTGGAATTGAGCCTCAGCCCGAAGATCACCTTGAGCTGGCCGAGTTCCTTGACGAATTACGTCCTCAAGGCAACTTCCGACCTCTCTGCAAAAGGCGCATGGAACGTGGTGACGAACACGCCCGCCAGCACCGGCGGTCAGTTTACGGTCACCTTGGACCCTTCTCCCGGCAATCAGTTTTATATGCTTGTTCCGGAATAGAGGTCAGTCAATGACCTCCAACTCGCGCACGCTGCGCGCCGTTTGGCCATCGCCGCCGCGCAATTCCGCCTCGAGCGTGTATTGGCCGAGCGGTTCGGGCCAGGTGAACTGGAAATCCAGCGTGGCTTGGCCCAAGGGGGCCAGGCTCGCCTCGCGTTGGAGTTCGACCACTGAGACCTGGCCTCCGGCCCGGCGCAAGCGGAGCGTCACCGCGCCGCTCCAAGGCTGGTCGAGGTCGTTGATGAGCATGACCGGAATACGGGACTGCGTCTGGCGAGGGACCTTGTCCTTCCAGAAATCGACGCTCAGGCCCACCGGCGCGAAGGCGTCGCGCATGGAACGGTAAAACTCCGGCTCCCATTCGAGTTTTTCGACGCCCCCCAGTTTCCAATGGTCGCAGGTCTGCCCGTCCGGACGCGAGTAACCCAGCGTCGTGAAATGCATTACGGCGGCGGCCTTGCGATGGGTGCGCCAGAACTCCGTGTCCGCAGCGAGCCAGAGGGCCTGCATACGAAAGCGTTGCTCCGGAGTGGCCTGCTCGCCCAAAACAGCCCGGTACATGTCGCGCGTGAGCGTCGTCGGGGTGCCGTCACGGTTGACCCAGTGCCAGCCGTATTCGTTGATGATGACCGCGTGTTTGCCGTCGTTGCGGATTTGGTTTCCCTGGGGGACGGGATCGGCGGCAGCCAAGTCATGGAGCCGGAAGTTCGTGTTAAAGTGATAGGGGTGTGACTCGAAGATATCGCCGGGGTCCATCGGCTCGGTGTAGCTGTTGTCCCAGGGGCGATGCGAGAGGTCGAGGTCCCGCACCTGCCGGATGGCCGGCATGGTTTCGGAACTGGCGGTTTCATTGTTGGCATCCCACACCGCCAGGCAGGGATGATTCCAGCGTTCGCGCATCCACTCGGCATACTCGACAGCCAGTTCGGCGCTCTTGAGCTCCTTCGGCCAGGTGCTCCAAGTCGAGCCGCCATACCAGATCGGAAACTCGTCCTGGATAAGCACCCCGACCTCGTCGGCGACGTCATACCAGGCTTCGGGTGGAAAGCCGATGCAGTAGCGGAGACAGTTCCAGTGCATGTCCTTGACGCGCTCGTGGAGCAGCCCGACCCAGTCCTTGCGCCACGGGAGGTCTTTGCACTCGCTGTCCTCGAAGAACCGGTAGAGGGTGATGTTGCTGCCGCGCATGAAATACGGCCTGCCGTTCAGCATCGCGCGGCCCGTTGCCGGGTCGAACTTAAGCTCCCGCATCCCGAACCGGGTCCGAAAACGGTCCGCGCCGCTGTCGGCCTCGAGGGTGTAGAGGAACGGGTCTTCCGGCGACCACAGGTGGCACCCGGCTATGGGGATGCGGACATCCACAGTCTTCTCCTCGCCTTTGGCCAGGTTCAAGGTCTCGGCGGCCAGGCGCCCGGCCTCCCGCCCCGATTTTGCCTCGCGCACAACAAAAGCAGCCGTCGCGCGGGCCGCCTCGCCATCGTTGCGCAGCACTGCCTGCACGCGCACCGTCCCGCTGGCGATCTCGGGCGCCGCCTGGACCTGCGTGAAATGCGGCGTGCCCGACAGGATCAACTCCACCGAATCAAAGATGCCGGGAATGTACCGCTCCTTCTCGTAGTCGAACCCGCTGGGAATGCCGGGTCCGACTGCATCGCGATCGGCTCCCACGCGGACCAGCAATTCGTTCTCGCCGGCCTTCAGGGCGGGTTTGGCGTTGAAATAGCCCGGCGTGAAGCTGGGCGGATGATCCCCAAGGCCTTGCCCGTTCAGGATCACCCGCGTGCCGAACATCGCTTTGTGGACCTTGAGCAAGGCCACTGCCGGCACGGGTTGATCCAGCCGGAAAGTGCGCCGGTACCAGAAGGCGTCGCGCTTGGGGTCCTTCTGCGGCACTTTGTCGCGATGGGCGACTTTGGGGCCCGGCGGCTCGGTGAATGCGGGCGCCGCCAGGGACACCAGGCCGGGCACCGGCACGGCGCGGTCGAACGAGGCGGGGGCCTGGTCCATCTTCCCCTCGGCGATCTGCCATGTCCCGTCGAGCGAAAGGTTGCGGCGCAGCGGTTCGGCCGCCCCATGCGCCGTCTGCAATTCGAGGCACAGGAGGGCGGCAGCCCCCATGATTGAAATGGCACTGGATTTCCGTGAGAAGTTCATTGAGGATTGAGAATTGAGGATTCGTTCAACTTGTCATTTATCTGGCGGCTCAATGCCAACCGCCGCTATTAAACGGGCGTCGAGCCGGGCGAGTCAAGGGGCGAAGGAGGCAAGGATGAAGCAGGAGTTATGAATTATCAAATGGAGATGAAGGAAACATGCGTCGAAGTGCCCATGTGCAACCGTTGCGCTATCCAAAAGGGGTCGTCGAAAGAGGTAAAGTGGGCGCGGAGATTGCCGATAGAATGGGTATATGTGCGGCGCCGTCAGGATCGGGACAAGGCCATGGCTCGTCTGCGTGAGCCTTTGGCTGGGGACGCTCCTTTTTTGCATCGAGGGGGCGGACCGGGTTTTGGCGGGTCCATCCTCCGGGGTCATCACGAATATCAGCCAGTTTTACCGTGGGACCGATCCCGGACAGGGCGCAAACCCCTCGGTCCAATTGGAGGGCGTTGTTTGCTGGGCAAATCGCTCGAACGGCGAATTGATTTTGCAGGACGAAACCGGGGCCATCCTGGTGGAGGCAGGTTGGCGAGGGCGGGCATACCGGGCCGGACAACGGGTGGTGATACGGGGGGATTGGTCCCTGGTCCAAAAGCGGCTGCGGCAGTCCGCGCTGGTGGAAAACGACGGGTTGCATAGCGCCCTCGAGCAATCCGGCGCACTTTTTCTGAAGGCTGGCCGTCACCCCATCATCGTTGGCTGGTTCGATGCCGCGGGAGAATACTCGTTGGAGGTTTCCTACCAGGGCCCGGGCCTGCCGCGGCAGACGATTCCCGACTCGGCGTTGTTCCGGGCGGTGGTGGATGCGGCGAACGGCGCCACCAACTGGGTCAACGGCTTAGAGTATCGCGGTTATGAAGGGCGATGGAAGCATCTGCCGGATTTCAGCCGATTGCGGCCGGTCAAAAGCGGCACGGTGGCCAATTTCGATATCGGCGTCAAAAGCCGCACCAACTACGTCGGCCTGGAATTCGCCGGCTTTATCGAACTGCCCAGCGACGGAGCATACACGTTTTACACCAAATCCGATGACGGCAGCAGGTTGTGGATTGAGACGTCTTCGCACGATCGGGGGTTGGTTCAGGCAGTCTCATCCACCGATGTCACAACCGACACCGACGGACCTCGGCTCTCACCGCGCCAACTGGTTCCAGGACAAATCCTGCCGCCTGGAGACGCCCCGCAATGGTCGGTAACCGAGGGAATCGCGACGTTCATTCGGAAGGACAGCGGCCTATGGGAAATCGAACTGACTGCGAACTCCGGGTCCATCCGGATCGAATGCCCGGATGCTCTTGACGAATGCACGGCGCTGCTCTCCCAATCCAGAATTCGCGCGGCCGGCATCAGTGAGACCCTCTTGACCTCCGACGGACGAGTGACCGCCGGGAAGCTGGTGGTTCCGGGCTTTGACCAGATAGAACTGGTTTGGGCCGCCCCCCAGTTCTGGGGCCTCTATCCGATTCAGACCATTGCCGATGCGGCTGCGAACATCCCGCAAACCAACGCCGTCAGGCATCCCAAAGGGACGGCCCGCATTGATGCCGCCAGCCATTCGTTATGGCTGCGGGACGACACCGGTGAGGTCCTGGTGCGCACCGCTCAGGAGCTTCCTGAAACCAATGGCGGTCTCATCGAGGCCCTGGGGTTCCTAAGACAAAGGGGCCGCTCCCTGGTCCTGGAGAAGGCGGTTTACAGGCCTTGGATGGAATCCACCAATTCAACCGGCCCCCTGCCCTTGCTCACCAAAGTCGAAGAAGTGCACCGACTGAGCCCCGGGGAGGCCGAAAAGAAGTACCCGTTAAAAGTGCGTGGTGTCATTACCTGCCTGGGTGAAGGCGCTCGGGTGTTGCAGGATGAGACGCGCGGGATATGGTTTGACGTCTCAGCCGGTGTGGAATTGCCTCCGCTCTGGGAATTGGTCGAAATGGAGGGAGTGAGCGGGCCCGGCGACTTTGCGCCGGTTATGACGATTAGCCGGATAGAACGCCTGGGCGGCGGGAAACCGCCCGAACCAGCCCGGCCTTCCTGGGACCTCCTGCTCAATGGCGCCATGGATTGCCAGTACGTAGAGCTCCAAGGCGTGGTCTCCCAAGTCCAAAGCAATGATGTGGTTCTATTGATCAACGGAGGCGAACTCAAGGTTGACCTGGACCTTCGGGAGCAGGAGTTAAAGCCCTATCTCAATTCGCTGGTCCGCTTGCGAGGAGTCCTTTGCGCCCAATGGAGTCCTCAAACGCATCAAGTGATTGTGGGGCAAGTGAGGATGGAAGGGACCCAAATCCACTGTGATGACGCGGCCCCTGCGGACTTCTTTGCCATCCCGCTCAAGCGCATTCCCGATTTGTGGTTGTTCAGCCTTCAATCCAGCGTGCTTCGCCGGGTCAAGGTGGCCGGCCAGTTCCTTTGCCGTCATGACCGCGAGTTTTACCTTCAGGATCAGACCAATGGACTGCGCTTCATCCTGAAGGAACCGGCGATTCTAAAACCCGGCGATAGAATCGAGGTGGTTGGGTATCCCGAATTGGGGGGGCCTTCTCCGCTCTTGAAGGCTGCCACGGTGCGAACCATCGGCTCCGCGCCATTGCCCGGGCCGGCAACCCCCTCTGCCGATTACCTCCTGAACAGCAGCCTGGACGCCACTCTCATCCGGCTGGAATCCCATCTGGCCGGCCTCTACCGGCATCGCGGCGACCTGGTCATGGAGATGCACTGCGGCTCGCGCATTTACCAGGCCCGGATGCCGATGAACGAAAAGGATCACCTGGACCTGCCTGTGGGCAGCCGGGTCCGGCTCACGGGGGTTTGCGCGGGCAAAGGGGGGAGGCGATCGGCCGGGCGCGATAATGATTCCATGGAGTTGCTGGTGAGTTCTCCCAAGGACATTGTTATCCTGGCGCGCCCATCCTGGTGGACGATCGGCCATGCCCTGAGTGTGCTGGCTGTCCTTGCCGTGGTGCTGCTCATGGCCGGAGGCTGGATTTATAGCCTTCGCGGCCAGGTGAACCGGCGCACGCGGCAGCTCCGCGAGGAGATCGAGGAGCGCAAACAAATCGAGGTGGACCTGCTGGATAATAAGCTGCGACTGGAGAGTGAGATTGAGGAACGGGAGCGGCTGGAAAAGGAAAAGGAGCGCATTCACAAGAAACTGGTCGAGGCCTCCCGCCAGGCCGGCATGGCCGAGGTGGCCACCAGTGTCCTGCATAATGTCGGCAACGTGCTAAACAGCGTCAACGTCTCCGCCGGCTTGATCCGCAGGCTGATCCGCGAGTCCACCAGCCCCCGGGTGTCCAAACTGGCCGCGCTGCTGGACGAGCATCGCGGCGACCTGGCCGGGTTTCTCACTCAGGGCGGGCGGGGGGGCAAGGTGATAACGCACTTGCAAAGCCTTGGGCAGGGCCTCATTTCTGAACAGGCCGCGGTGCTCCGCGAGGTGGAAGGACTTTCCGGCAACATCGGGCACATCAAGGAAATCGTGGCCCGGCAGCAAAGCTATGCCAAGGTCTCCAACGTCCTGGAAGTCCAGTCTGTGCCCGCGCTGCTGGAAGATGCCTTGCAGCTAAGCGCCGACATGCTGGCGCGTCACCAAATCCAAGTGGCCCGTCAGTTCGATGATGTGCCCGAGGTCCTGGTGGATAAGCATAAGGTCCTCGAGATCCTGGTCAACCTGGTCAGCAATGCCAAACAAGCCATGTCCTCCAACGCCGCCGGCGAACGCCGCCTGACCCTCCGGATAGGGGGCCAGCCGGGCGATTTGGTTGGGATTTCCGTGGCGGACAATGGCATTGGAATCCCGCCGGAAAACCTGACCAGCATTTTCTCCCACGGATTTACCACCAAGAAAGACGGCCATGGCTTTGGCCTCCACAGCGCCGCCATCTTCGCCCGCGAGATGGGCGGCTCGCTGCGGGTGCACAGCGACGGCCCCGGAAAGGGCGCGCGCTTCACTCTCGAATTGCCGGTCCGGCCTCCCGAAGCCGCCTCGACACCCGGCACCCGACACCCGACACTCGGGTTCGAGTCAATCATAGCTCGTCCACAATGACTCTGTGCGCTCGCCTTTTGATGAGTTGCAAAGGCGCGTATCAGCGTCCACTCGCCGCCAATCTCCGTAGAGACGGTTCATGAGCGCGCAGCGATAGCCCGAGAGGGCCACGGCGCCGCGCAGATTGTGAAGAAGCCTGGCAAGCCGCTCATGCTCGGCGTCGGTCATCACTTCTGCCTCACGCTCACTTTTCCCGGGGTGGCGATGATTTTTCCCGGCTCGACTGTCACCGCCGCCGAGATTTCGGCGCGGTTGCCCGCGGGGTCGCGGACAACGGCTTTGACGGTGTGGACGCCGGCTTTCATTTTGGTCTGAAGACGGTCATGGCCGGTGACAGTCTGCTTTTCAAAGTGCCAGGCCTCGACCGGGACGGGGCGGAGCGGGTCGGCGGACGCGCGGACCTCCAGGGCGACGTTCATGGTCCCCTCGGCCCCGGGTTGTTCCTGGCCGCAAAGGACGATTGTGAGTGACGAGTGACGAGTGACGAGCGGGGCGGCGAGCGCGTCGGCTTTGGCCTTTGCGGCTGCGGCCTGGGCGCGCTGGGCGTCCGCCTCGGCTTTGGCGGCTGCCGCCGCGGCCTGGACCGCCGTCCTGGCTTTGCGTTCAGCTTCGACCTGGCCGGTTGGCGGGCGGGGCCGGCTCAAGAGCCTGGACCAATTCGAGCAGAGCCACCAGGCAGGCAATAACAGCAACAGGAGCAGCAGCAACGCCATGAGGGCGCGGCGCAGGTTGTAGAACTTGTCCGGGTGAAGTTTGCCCACAGCGGCGGCGGCGGGCAGGGAGGAGTCGCAGGTCCTCTCGCAGCCCCAGAGGACCTGCAACTGGCGGTTCCACCAAGGTCCCGCCAGGCGATAGAGCTCAGGGTCATGGGCAATGTCGGGCAACTTGAACCGCTGGATCAATTCGAGGTTTTGGGGTTGGGCGCGCTGCGCATTGGCTTTGAGTTTGAAGTCTTCGATTGCTTTTCGCAACCGCTGGAGCTGCGCTGCCGGGATGCCCCGGCGCCCCACGGGCTTGCTGCGCGAGAGCAGTTCCTTGCGCCGGCCAACGCGATGAAACCGCCCGAACTTGCCCCGGTCGTCCTCTTCCGACTCGACCGGCGGGAGGAACTCGGCGAAGCCGCCCTCGAGAATAAGCTGCTGCGGAACGCGGTCCCAATAACGGCCGGTCTGGCTGAACGCCCGCAGCGGCTGGTATTCATCGGCGCGGGCAAGCAAACCTGTGTTGGTGCGTTCGAGCGGCATGGGTCCCTAACTGACATCGGCCAGGAATTGCCATTTGCCGGCGTCGTCGCGAATGGCCCAGCCGGAGACGGCGCGGACCTCGGCCAGGCCGCCGGCGGAGGGTTGCATGAATCTCTTATCGATGCGGTCGCCCACGCGGACGGTCTTGATGTCGAACCGGCCGGCGGCCGCCTGGGTGAGGGCCTGGGCGAGCTTCTCGGCATCCTCGGGACCGGCCTCGTAAACCGAGTGGCCAAGGTCTCGGACCAGTTCAAGAGGCAGGGGCCTGCCGGAGCTTTCCAGGGCGGCAGCGGTGTGGAGGCGGGCCAGGAGGATGGCGGCCACAGGCTCGGCGGCGGCCCGCCGAATGAGGCCCCCGCGCCAGGGGCCCCAGGACTGTGCGCGCACCCCGGCGGGCCAGAATTGGGCCTGGATTTTTTCGGTTTCCTCGCGCAGGCGCTGGCTCTCCTGCCGGGCGGCGAGGGCCTGGGTCCGCGCGGCCTCCACCTTGTCGCCTTCGGCCCGGAGTTGATCAAGGGCAGCCTGGTTTCTGGCCTGCTGCTCCCGGGCCAGGAGGGCCGCAGCCTGGTTCCCCTGCTCTTCCAGTTGCTTGAGGCGTTCGGCCTCGGCGACGACGTTCTGGTGCAGCCGGGCGAGGATGTCCTCGAGTTCCCCGAGCTGGCGGGCGCGCGACTCGTTGGCCTCGGCGACGAGCTTGACGGCCTCGGCATTCAAACGGTTGGTTTGGCTGCGCGCCGCCTCCCCGGCCTCCGGCGCAGGGCCGCTCGGCTCAGGAGCTTTGTCACAAGGATTCATATCAATTGAAACGTCCCGGCGTCCAGCCAGTGACTTTCGGCTTCGAGTGTACACAAGGCCAGTTCGACGTCGCTGTCGGTGACGCGCTGGCCGTTCCAAAAGCCGTCCACGGCGGAGATTCGGAGGGCCTCGGCCTGGGGCACTTGTTCGGCGTCATTGCTTGCGGAGACGGATGGGCCGAGCCGTTCCAAGGTCAGTTTCAGGAAGGCGTTGACGGGGTCGCCGCCGCTGCGATAGCGGTTGCGGTCGCGCCATTGGAGGACATAGACAGGCTCGGGGCGAGTATCGGCGGGCAACATGCGCCGGCCGAGGCGGTCTCCGATTTGGAGGCGGCATTCGGTGCGGTCCTGGTTGGGGGCCAGCAAGAGGGTGCCGAAGCGGGTTTGGGCGCCCTTGGGCATGGTGCCCCAATAATTGCGGGTGAGCAGGTGAGGAGAGACCTTCCTGGTGATATGCCAGCCGGGTCCCATGAGCCCGCGTTTGATGGCCTGGTAAAGGGCGGCGCCGGCGACGGTGACGGTCTTGGCGTCATGAATGCGGCCATCGACACTCAGGGGATACCATTCTCCGACCAAGGCGTCCTTGGTGAAGAGGATGCGTTGGGGCAGGAGCGGCAACTGGGCCCGAAGCAAGTCGCGCAAGGCCGCCAGTTCGGAGGGTTTGCCGCTGACCAGCACAAGGTCGCAATCGAAGGCCTCGACCACCTTTGCCAGCGAGGCGAAGAGCCCGGCGAAGTTCTCGCCGATGCACTCTGCCAGGCGCACATGGGAGTACACCAGGGCGGTGTCCGGCTCGAGCAAGCGCCCGGGAACGCCGGCATTCTGGCAGAGGGCGTTGAATTCCTCGATCAGGTGCAGGTTCACACGCAAGTCCCGGGGCGTCGGCGTGGGTAGAGCCGTGGATTCTTCCCGCCCGGCGGCCGCCAGCCAGCCATGCACGATCGGGAGGAAGACCTGGCGTGTGATGCGGTTCCAGCGAGCCCGCTCCTCGCCTTTTTGGCGCGCCAGCAGCGCCGCAAAGGCCCGCCGGCCCTCGGCGTCCAGGCCCTGTCCCAGGGCGGGGAGCAGGACCGATTCGATAATGCGACGCACCAGACCGTCCCCGGCAAGGGTGCTGCTGTCCCGATAGAGGACGGTGGCAACCAGGTCGACGCCTTCGCCCGCGCGCAAGTCCTGATATTCCACGATGGTCACATCCGTTGTGCCCCCGCCGATATCGAGGTTCAAAACGCGGGCCTTGGCCGTGTTGCCATGACCGCGCCCGACCAGTTCGAGCCAACTCCGGCCTCGCTCGCCCATACGCCGTATCTCGTCGAAGATCAACGGCAGTTGGGCGGCTACGGCTTCGTCCAACTCCATGCTAAGGGTGGGCCGCTCGCCGCCGGCAGTCACCAATCGGCGGTCGGCAAAATGGGTCAGCGTGAAGATGTCGAGCGCCTTTTGCCACTTGCGGCGGTAGGCCTCGAGCTCCTCCGCCGTCCAGCCTGGAGGAAAGGTGATCATGACCGAGGCCAGGCGGGCGCGCACGAAGGGTTGGCCGGCCGGCCGCCCGGAGGCGGATTGGAGTTGGCAATAGGCGGCTTCGAGGATAGCCAGGGCGGCCCAGGTAAGCGCATCGGCTCGAGGATAGGCCGGTTCGTGGGGGCGCGAGGGCGGGCGGGCCGCCGCCTCGGCCCGCTCGGGCGGCGGGCGCCCGCAGGCATCATCACCCAGGGTCCAATCGGCCCCGTTCTGGTCGAGAAACCGCAGGACGGTGCCGGAGAGTTTCTCGAGGGCCTTGCCGGCCTGGACGTTTCTCGAGTTGGGGTGCCAGCGCTGCACGTTCATCGTCCAGAAGGTGAGGCCCGCGTGGCTGAGATCGCCGACCGGGGACTGATCCCAAAGGTAGCGTTTGGGGGAGCTGAGGAAGTAATTGCCGCCGGCGCTGGGTTCGAGGTTGGCCAGGATGTCGGCCGCAGGCGGGCCGAGGACAGCCGGGGACATTTCCACGAAGAGATGCGGCTGGCGCAACGTGCGGGCCACGACGCGATCCCCTTTTTTCTTGAGCGGCCACACGCCGGTCGAGGTTTCCTCCCAGCGCAAGTCCTCGACCGGCTGGGGCAGGTAAGGAGGCAGCTTGTGGTCCAGGGGTTCGAGGTTGGCGAAGGTGGTTTCCTGCAGGACCAACCAGGAATCGATCATGGCAAACGGGTCTTCGGCGTTTTTGGAGGCGGGCCGGGGCTCCTCCTTGCGGTAGCCGAAGCGCACGGGCTGCGTGATTTCGGAGAGGGTGCCGCGCGCCGCCTGATTGCGCGCCAGCAGGAGGATAACGGAGCGGGTGTTGCCAAAATCCACGATGAGGTCCACATCGACCATCTTGCCGACGGCTTCCAGCCAGTGAATCTCCAACTCGATGCTCAGCGAGCGGGCCAGGGCCGATGAATCGCGCGGCGCCGTTGGCGTCACCGGCAGATAGACCGTCAGACGCTGCACTCCGCCCGCCGGCTGCCGGGTGGCATCGGGGAAAACATAAGGCGTGGCCACTTTGTCGCCGGGCGTGTATTTCGCCGCCTCGGCTGGGGACACCGGTTCCTCCGGTTGCAGCGCCCAGCCGCGGCGCGCGTTGCCGAGGTTGGTCTCGATGGCCAGAAGGACGCCGCTGTCTCCCGCGGGCAGGCCGTCTGCCTCGCGCTGGGCGAATTGGTAGCGCAACCAGCGCAGCGGGGTGCCCGTGGTGTCGCGGGCCTCGCACCATGGAAAATCGTTGTTGCGGCAGAGCTTCTCCAGTTCCGGGTTGTCGCGGAGTTGACGGTCTGTAAAGGCAACGAACGCAAAATGGTGTCCGGTGTCGGCGAAGACGTCGATGGCAGTCGGGCGCGCGCCCGGCTCGGCCGGGGACGGCGCGGCGTTTTGGGATGTTGGTTCTGGGAGGTCCATGCGCGCGCAATTATGAATTATGAATTAGGACCGGTGCCAGGCTATGTCCCGGAGGGACATCCCGAGAATAGCAGAAATCCGTGTGAGGTGCAGGGCAGGGTGAAGCGTCCCGACGGTTCGGGATTTGGGCCACCCGGGGCCTCCAAGAACCCCAGACGCTGCCCGAGCCAAAGCGGTGTCGCGCTCCGCCTGCCCTGCTCCTTACACGGATCTTCAAGAGCCCGGGCGCCATTTGGCGAAGCTCCGGTAGGAGCGACATATTTATAGAAAGCCAGCCGTACAAACCCCCTTCAAGCTCCGTAGGAGCGGCATGGGGGGCTTTGGCGGGCCTGCGGCGAACGGCTTGCAATCGAGCCATGCCGCTCCTACGGAGCTTGACAGCCCCGGACGG
>Ga0181533_1000424_pt1 | contig 55922 bp, 42 predicted proteins | sample PEATcosm2014_Bin_45_FD_119772 | JGI IMG/M metagenome (GOLD analysis project Ga0181533, IMG submission 119772) | Peatland microbial communities from MTU Mesocosm Facility, Houghton, MI, USA - PEATcosm2014_Bin11_60_metaG | ecosystem: Environmental > Terrestrial > Soil > Wetlands > Peat | place... | reverse complement strand
TGATTAAGAGTCAGTTGCTCTGCCAGTTGAGCTACGCGCCCTTCATTGACCTACAGCGACAGCTTGAGAATGTGTAGCGGAAATCGTAGCGGCCTTTCGCTTTTGCGTTCCCTTGTCAGCAGCCGTTCGCTCATTCCCGTCTTCATTGTTCTGCCGTTCTGATTCTAACGAACGCGCATTCATTCTGTCTAGCCACGTCGGAGCAGAGAAACATGGCTGTCCAATCCCTCACCGATGGATGCGACTCGGTACCAAGTAGCTCTTTCGGATTAAGAGTGAGCTGCTCTGCCAGTTGAGCTACGCGCCCTAATTTTCAGAAACGCCTGCTTCGGAACGAAGTTGGATGGCGGAGCCAATTACGGCTTCTGCTTGACTCAGAAGTTCACTCGCAATCTAACCAACGAGTCTTTATTCCGCAAGCCAACAAGGGAAGGATCGCTCCCGAATCCAACCACCGGATTTCAGTCGGCAGCCGGGGGCGTGTTGATTTGTATCAAATCCGCCGTTGGACGCGCCGACAGCCGTCGTGTGGGCTGTGGCATCGGACTTCCAGGCAGGTGGCTCCGCTGGACTCGCTCGGCCGCGGCAACGCCCCTCGGGCAAGCCCGCTCGGGCCGCTGCGGCGCACGCCAGAAGTCGAGGTAGCCCACCTGATGCACGCAACTGACGGTGCACTGTGGGGCGCAACTTTTTTCCGTCAAAAATTCGCGGCGGATATCAGCCAGCGTGTATTCCGCCAATGCCTTGCCAGGGTAACCGCGCTGCTGCGAGCAGTAGTGCACCAGTCCATCTTCACAGATGTAAAGATAGCGGGCGCCGGCGCGGCATCGCCACTGGTTCGGCAAGCCTAGCGCGATCCTGTCCTGAAAGTAATTGAAGCGCGAATAATTCCGCCGGTCCGCATCTTTCATTATCAGGAAGACCCCACGCTCTTTGGCCGAGAGCGGACGCAACTGGCCATCGCCGTCGTGAATGATGCCTATGGTTGAAGTGAAACCCAGTTGACGCGCGCGCCGTCCCACCACCAGAGCGTCATGCGGATTGCGGACGCCGCCGCCGACCACGCTGTTGATGTTTACATGGAAGTCGGCGTGTTCGGCCAGCAGTTGCAGCTTTTTGTCGAGCACCTTCAGGCTTTTCTTGCTCACCTCGTCCGGCACGACGTTGTCGATAGAGATCTGCATGTGGTCAAGCCCGGCACGGTTGAGCCGCTGGATGCGCTCGGCGGTGAGCAGATACCCGTTGGTGATCAGGCCGGTGATCATTCCTTTTGACCGGATGTAGCCGATAAGCTCGTCCAGTTCCGGATGGAGGATAGGTTCACCGCCGCTGATCGTGACAATCGTGGTGCCCAGTCTCGCCAGGTGGTCGACGCGTTCTCGCATGATGGCTAGCGCCACCGGTTTGGATGTGCTGTCGTACTCGTTGCAGTAGGCGCAGGAGAGATTGCAGCGGCGCATGGGAATAATGTGCGCCATCACGGGATGGTCGGTCGACACCAGTCCTTTGGCAATCATCGCCAACTCGCGCAGGCGACGATTCGCCGCGATCATTGTTCTACGTAGCCCACGATTCTTAATCGGCATAGGGGTCCAATCTTTTATTACAGCACAGGACCCTCGGCCCCTTGGAACCTGCATTCGCTGATCAGCGTAAAAACCGGGTTTATCGGGGCATAACAGCGGGTGGATAGATTCGTGCAGCTCAGCGCAATCCGGGCTTCTGCAACAGACCGGGCTAACCGCCGGCCCCTGTGACAGCCGCCCGGCGGTGTCGAATTCGGGCCGCTCGGGCCAGTGAGGCTGCGGCGCTCATTTATAATCATCTATTCCGTGTCGAATATCGGAGCTCTAGAAAAAAATGATTCGATTTCTGCAAACCAAAGGCCCGATTCAGAAGGTGTTACTGGTCGGCTTTTTGGCCATCATCTGCATCATGATGGTCGTCACCCTCGTTCCCGGCGGCATTCTCAATGAGTTCGGGATCACCCATGAAGGCCTCATCGCCAAGGTTGGGTCCGAGCAGATTACGGCTCAGGACGTCAATCAGCAGGCCAACCAGATAGCCCGCAGTCAGTTCCCGCGTGGAGCTCCTCCGCAGCTTCGCCCGTACCTTGTGCAACAGGCCGCTGAATCGCTGATGATGCAGGGCCTTTTGATCAACGAAGCCAATCGCATGGGCCTCCGCACCGGCGACGAAGAACTGCGCTACGAACTGCAACACGGCGGGCTTTCGCCGCAGCTTTTCCCGAACGGCAATTTCGTCGGCACCGATCAATACAAAGCGTTTGTCGCAACCAACTTCAATATGACCATTCCGCAATTCGAAGACAAGCTGAAGCGACAAATCACGATTAACAAATTGCGCAATGTTATCGAGGGAGGCGCAAGCGTCTCTGGCGATCAGTTGGCCCAGCGCTTCCGCCAAGTCAACACCAAGGTGAAATTTGACTATGCCGTGATCGCGCTGGGGGACATGGCGAAACAGTTGAAGCCGACCGATGCCGAACTGCGGGCGTTCTACGAGAAGTCGAAGGCGCAATACGCTAACAGCATTCCTGAAAAGCGCAAGGCGGTTTACATCCCGATCGAGCAGGCGAAGTTGCCGAGCCCGCCCAAGGTCACGGCGGAAGATTTGCAGAGCTACTACAACGCTCATCAGGACCAGTTTCGGGTTCCCGAGTCGGTGACTGTGCGTCATCTTCTGATTCGTACTCCGCCGGCCGGGCCGGACGGCAAGGTGGACCCCAAGGCCGTTGCCGAGGCGCGCGCCAAGGCCGAGGACATTCTGAAACAGCTCAAGGCGGGCGCCGATTTCGCAACGCTGGCGAAGAAGTACTCGCAAGACCCGGCGAGCGCCCCCAACGGAGGATTTCTCGGTCCCATTACCCGCGGACGCACGGTTCCCGAGTTTGAAAAGAGCGCCTTCTCGACGCCCAAAGGACAGACCAGCGGCATTATTCAGACCGATTACGGCTTCCACATCCTTCATGTTGACGATAAGACCGAAGCGCACGTGAAGACCCTGGCTGAAGCCAAGCCGGATATCGAGCCCGTGGTCGCGCGCGAAAAAGCCAAAGCAGCAGCCGAGACGCTATCACATGCGGTGGAAGCCGACGCGCGCGCCGGCGGCATGGAAAAGGCCGCCAAGAATCATGGTCTGCAGGTCGTCAATACGGGTTACTTCGTTCGCTCCGAGCCGCTTCCCGGCATTGGCAATGCGCCGGGCTTTATGGATGCCGCGTTTGCCGCCAAAGCGATGGCGCCGCCGGCCGCTGTGGCCACGCCGCAGGGTTTCGTGATCCTGCAGGTCACGGACGTGAAGCCTCCCTCGACTCCGACCTATGAGGAAGTAAAGGATCGCGTTGAGCAGCAGTTCAAGACGGATCGGGCTCAGGCGATGCTCTCGCAAAAAACGCAGGAGCTCTCGGACCGGGCTCGCGCCCAGCACAACCTTCGCGCCGCGGCCAAGGAGCTTGGCGCCGCTTTGCACACCAGCGAATTGGTAACGCCCCAGAGCCAGGTGCCGGAGATCGGCGCGTTCACCGGGCCGGCAGCGCAGATTTTCACCATGAAGCCGGGTGAGATTTCGGGCGCGATCAACACCGCACGGGGCGGGCTGGTCATGATGCTGCTGGAAAAGCAGGAGCCGTCCATGGCCGACTTTGACAAGCAAAAAGACGACATCCGCCAGCAACTGCTCCAGCAAAAGCAATCGGAGATGTTTGAGCTCTACATCGCCAATCTGCGCAAGGTGGGCGAGCAGAAAGGCATCATAAAGGTTTATGACAAAGAGTTCACTCGTTTGATGGCCACCGTTAGCGAGTAGCCTGATTCATCGGTGCGCGGGGGGAGTGAAACTCGCGGCTTTAGTTCTTTGAAGGGGCGCGGCTTTACAGGCTGCTGAAAAACTCGTAGCAGTGTCATCCTGAGGTCGCTCCGGTTTTGCGCGACCGAAGGATCTGCTTTATTTTTAGCACGCGCAAACAGCAGATCCTTCGCTGCGCTCAGGATGACACCTCGGAGAACAGTTTTTCTGCAGCCTGTAAAGCCGGGGTCCCCACTACGCGCCGTGTTTGCGCGTAGTGGGGTGGAAGCCGCGCCGTCCAGAGCCAACAAGAATGCGGGCTTTAGCCCCTGAGGAGATTCGCCGTTTCCTCTGACATCGGTTTATGAAATAAGCTCCTATAGATTGAAAGACGCTGATGCCGAACGAGCGAGCTACCGGAATTCTGTTGCATCCGACTTCATTTCCGTCGCACGGTGGAATCGGCGACCTGGGTTCGGCTGCCTACGAGTTCGTCGATTTCCTTGCCGCCGCCCGGCAGTCGCTCTGGCAGCTTCTGCCGCTTAATCCGCCGGGGATCGGCAACTCGCCCTATTCTTCCACGTCGGCCTTCGCCGGGAACGTTTTGCTGATCTCGCTCGACCGTCTCGCCGAACGCGGATTGATTTCGCGCGAGGCAATCTCGCAGCTTGCCGATACCGGGGACCGGGTCGACTTCGAGCGCGTAGAACAGGCGAAGTTGCCACTGCTGGCGGGCGCCGCGCGCGAATTCCTGCTCAGCGCCGGTGGAAACGACAGCTCCTCCTATGACGCTTTTTGCCGCGACAACTCCTGGTGGCTCGAAGATTTTGTCCTTTTCGATGCCTTGCGCCGCCGTTTTCACGGGGAGAGCTGGAACCGCTGGCCGCGCCAACTCGCGCGGCGCGAGCCCGATGAGTTGACCCGGCTTCGCGACGAGTTGCGGGATGAACTCGACATTGGGCGTTTCTTGCAGTTTGCGTTTTTTGAGCAGTGGCGTGCGCTGCGCTTGCGCTGTGCCGCCAGCGGCATCCGCATCATCGGCGACATCGCCATATTCGTGAGCTATGACAGCGCCGATGTCTGGATGCATCCGCATCTTTTCCGCCTCAATGCCGATCTCGAACCCGAGGTCGTCGCCGGTGTGCCGCCGGATGCGTTCTCCGAAACCGGCCAGCGCTGGGGAAATCCCATGTATCGATGGGACGTGCTGCGGCAACGCGATTACGACTGGTGGGTACAGCGCGTCAGTTGGGCGCTGCGTTTTTGCGACATCATACGGCTCGATCACTTCCGCGGTTTCGTGCAGTCCTGGGAAATCCCCGCTGCCGAGCCCACGGCCGTTCATGGGCGCTGGGTCGACGGGCCGCAAGACGAGTTCTTCCAGGTTTTGCACGCCAGGCTGGGGGATCTTCCCTTCATCGCCGAGGACCTTGGGCTCATTACCCCCGACGTTCATGCGCTGCGCGAGCGCCTCAAGATTCCCGGCATGCGCGTTCTCCAGTTCGGCTTCGGCAACCCCGGCGCGCATATCTATTTGCCGCACCGTTACGAGGCCAACACGGTCGTGTACACGGGGACGCACGACAACGACACCACCGCGGGCTGGTGGCAGTCGATTGCCGGGCAGGAGCGCCGCGATGCCCTGGCTTACCTCGGCGATGCCAGCGATGGCATTCCCTGGGCAATGGCGCGAACAGCCCAGAACTCAATCGCGAACCTTTGCGTCATACCGCTGCAAGATGTGCTCGGCCTCGGTTCGGAGGGGCGCATGAACACTCCGAGCCGCTCGCAGGGAAACTGGGATTGGCGCTACCGAAAGTCTGCTCTTACGCCGCAACTGGCGGAAAAGCTGGCGGTCATGGCCGAGGTTTCCGACCGGCAGCCGCGCCCCTCAGCGCAGCAGCAGGGCGAGGGGAAAGCTAGCGAAAACTTCGTGGCATAACAGGGTCTGCTGCCCGGCCGGCAAAACTTCCCCGGTAAGCAGGTTCTTCATCGGCGGGCCTGGCGATATGGGAGGCAGCACGATTTCCGTCGCTCCCCACGCCTCGCCTATGGGCATGCGCTCTTCGCCGCCCATCATGCTGTAGGTAAACCGTGGAGTCGCCACCACGGCCATCCGCTGGCCGAATGTCCTGGCGTAAGCCACCACATTGCGCTCGCCTGTTCCCGCCACTTTCAACGGAACATAGTTGCCGAGTTCGAACAGTTCGCGATGTTCGCGCCTGGCATGTAGCGCGCAACGTGTCACCCAGAGTTTCAGGCGGCCGTCGCTCCAATCTTGCAGCATTTCTCCGCACAGACGGCTGATGCCTTGCTCCTCCCGCGAACGTTCGATCATCTCGCGCAGGTGGCGCCTGCGCAGCTCGAAGTCCACCGGGCGACGGTTGTCCGGGTCCACCAGGCTGAAATCGAAAAGTTCCTGGCCCTGGTAGATATCGGGAACTCCGGGCGAGGTCAGCTTGATCAGCGTCTGCGAAATCGAGTTGATAACCCCGAACAGCGCGATCCTGGGCACAAATTCCTCGATCTGCCTGAGAAAGCTGTTAGGGCGGTTCTCCGAGCCGGGTGTCAGGATACGCGCGATGAAGTTGTGCAACGCCTCCATGTATTCCTGGTTCGGGTTGATCCAGCTCGTATTGACCTTGGCCTCGTTCACCGCCTTCGTCATGTAGGCCTGGATTCGGGCCAGGAAGTCCTCGCTCTGTTTCTTCTCCAGTGCCCAGGGATGGGTGGTCCGCAGGTTGCCATTTCCTTTGCCTGCCACTGGGGCTCCCTGCGCTGCTTCTTTTGCCGGTAATGGCCATGTGCCCACCAGAGTTTGATAGAGCAGGTATTCCTCGTTGGCATCGGGAACCGTGCGTCCGTCGCTCAGGGTCCGTTTCTTTCCGCGATTGCTGCGGCGCCAGCGCAGCACTTGGGCGGCCCATAGCCGCGGAATTTCCGAGAGCACGTCGAGGCGCATACGAACATCCTCGCTGCGCTTGGTGTCGTGCGTCGAAGTAGCCAGCATCGAGTGGCGCCACTGCTGCTGGCGCTGAAGATTGCCGCGATGGAACTCGTCCAGTTCAACCCCGAACTCCTTGGGCGATCCGCCCACTTCATTCACCGAGACGAAACGGTTATAGACGTAGCAAGCAGTGTCTTCCAAGCCCTTTGCCATCACCGGGCCGGTCAGTTGCTGGAACTTCAAGGCAAAATACAACTGTTTGCGGTAGCCGTAGATGGCCGCCTCGCCTCCGTCGCCGCCCCGCAGCAGCAGGATGTCGCGCAGGAATTCGAATACCGAGCCCGGCATGCTGCTGTTGCGCCGCTTTGCCAAGGCGATCGCTTCGTTGATATATACCCGGTCGCGCTCGCTGATGTTGCCTCTTTCGTCGATATAGGTGCGATAGACGGGGAAACACGCGATGGTTTCGCGAATCGCGTCGCGCAGAACCGACCTGGTGAAGTCGCGCGCCCGCCTGTTCATCGATGAGATCTCGTCCAGCATGTGGGTGAGCACGTTCACTTCGCTGGAGAGCGCGCTGTGCATGATCAGTTTCTTCCCCTGGTAGATGATCGCCTCCACGTCCATCCACTGGCTTAGAAAGCGCTGGTAGAGATTAGTGAATGACTTGCGGTTGCGGGTATCGATGAAAATCCCGTTCACCAGGTTCGCAAAGTCGTAGCCGACCGTCCCATCGACCGGCCAGTCCCCCGGCAGATCCTCCCCCGGCTCCAGGATTTTTTCCACTACCACGTAGAGCGGCGCGCGTTCGCCGGCCGCGTCTTGCTGACTGAAGGCGTTCTGTAGTTCCAGCTCGATTCCGTTTTCGGCCTGCGGTTGCTTCGGTTCGCCGCCGTAACATTGGCTGGCGGCATAAAGCATCTGCAGCCGGGCAAAGTATTGCGGTGGATTGAACAACCCGTCAGGGTGATCGATTCGCAGCCCGGACACCGTGCCGGCGGCGAGCAGTCGCCGGATCAGGGCTCCAGTCGCGGCGAAAACCTGCGCATCTTCCATACGCAACCCGACCAGGTCATTGATGTCGAAGAAGCGCCGGTAATTGATCTCCTCGGCGGAAACGCGCCAATGCGCCAACCGGTATGGCTGCGCCTCCAGCAGCTTGTGCAGCGCGTCGAAGCTGCGGCCATCGCCCGCACGTCCATTGATGCGGCGCAGCGCCTCCTCCACCAATCCCTTGATCTCCGGCTTGCGCTCAACCATGTCTTTCAGCCGCTGGCCAATGAATGGGGTTTCGCGCTGCCGCGCCGTAGCGCGCTCCGCTTCGACGGTATCGTGCTTCGGCAGCTTGGCAAATCCGGCCAGCACGCCCATCAGTTCGCGCGCCGATTCCTCGCCCGCCAGGGAGGTGAAATCGCCTCGCGGCTCGAAGATGAGCGGAATCGTCTGTGGGTCGATCGGAAAGATCTTGTCGTAATAGTCGATCCGGAACTCTCCGTCAACGTACTTGAGCACAAGCTTGCCCGACTCGAGTTCCTCGCCATACTGATCGCCCAGAATCGGCAGCAGAACTTTATTGTGCAGTTCGCCTTTCAGCGGGTTCCAGTCAATATCGAAGAAGTCAGCAAACTTTGACGTGCGCCCGTTCCGCAGCACATCCTGCCACCAAGGATTGCTGCCGTGCCCAACGCCCATGTGGTTCGGCACCACGTCCAGCAGCAGCCCCATGCCGTGGTTCTTCAGCTCCGCCGCAAGTTCGTCGAGTTCTTCCTGAGTTCCCAGCTCCGGGTTGATGGCATTGTGGTCGATGATGTCATAACCGTGCATGCTGCCGGCATGCGCCTTGAGAATAGGCGATGTGTAGCAAGTGCCGACCCCGAGTTCATGCAGGTAGCCGACCAGCTTGCGAGCATCGCTGAAGCGAAAAGCGCGATTGAATTGCAATCGGTATGTCGAAAGCGGCCGCAGCCGCTCCTTGCCGGCGGCGAGGCGCCCCAGACACTCGCGTAATCCAGACGCCTCATCGACAGCAACAACTGACTGGTTTAGCATTCCGGGCCAAGCTCTCGGATGTTCATCAAGACACTACTTAGATGCGTCCCAAAGGCCGGGTGTCGCCATCTTGGTGCCCCACGTCCCGCCCGCCAAGAACTCTTTTGAGACAATCCGTGCAGCCTGGCTGGCTGTGCCGCCTCTAGCGATAAGCTCCTGGCGTTCGGGGTCCCCGGCGAGCACCGCTCGCTGAGGTGATAGTGTTAACGTGGCGTAATTCTTATCGCGGTAACGTGCCCATTCGACTGGTATTCACCTTTTTTGTTGCAGCCAGTCCTTCCCGCCGCTTTACTAATTCGCCGCCAACGCGGAAAATAGCGGGTTGCCTGCTACGGGGGGCGCGCATCACTGTTTGCGAACCCTTACTCACCCCACCTGCTGAAAGGACGATCATGGCATCCAGTGGTGAACTGATTCGCTTGATGAACTACGTCGACGATATCTCCACGACCCTGCGGAGGATCAAAGTCGCAAGCGCGTTTATTCCAGTTGAAGAAAAGAAACGTCTGTCCGAGTACATGCGAAACTCTGATCCGAACTTTCTTAAAGTGCTGGAAGGCCTGGAGCGGGGAGATTGATGGCCGCAATTCACACTATTGCCGTCATCGGGGCTGGCGTAATGGGACGCGGCATTGCCCATGCCGCGGCTCTCGCGGGTTACCGCACGATTCTGGAAGACATTCTGCCGGCGACGTTGCGCAAGGCCGGAGATGAAATCCGCGGTACTCTCGACCAAGGGGTGGAAGCCGGCAAGCTGTCGCCTGAGCAGGCCAATGCCGCTTTCGCCCGCTTGGAATACGCCAATTCGGTCGAGGAGGCGGCACGCCAGGCGGACTTCGTCATCGAGGCCGTGCCCGAGGAGATGGAGTCGAAAATCGAAATCTTTACCATGCTCGACAAAATCTGCCGTCCCGATACCTTCCTCGGCTCCAACACCTCCTCGCTTTCGGTTACTGAGATCGCGTCCGTCACTTACCGCGCGCACCGCATCGCCGGCGTGCACTTCTTCAATCCGGTACACAAGATGAAGCTGCTCGAGGTCGTGCGCGGACTGGAAACCGATGACCAAACCATTGCCGCGGCCGTTGAGATCGGCACGCGCATGGGCAAGGAAGTGGTCGTCATCAAGGAATCGCCTGGTTTCATCACCAGCCGCATCAACGCCCTCATCGGGAACGAAGCTTTTTACATGCTTCAGGAGGGTATCGCCTCGGCCAGTGACATCGATAAAGCAATCAAACTGGGACTCCAGCATCCCATCGGACCGTTCGAGATGGTCGATCTGGTTGGACTTGACACGCGCCTGCATATCCTGGAATATCTGCACAAAAACCTGGGCGAGAAGTACCGCCCCTGTCCGTTGATGGTGCAATACGTCAAAGCCGGACGCCTCGGCCGCAAATCAGGCCGCGGCGTTTACGAATATCCACAGCCCGATGCCGCGCAAACGGGGTCCCCGACAGGCGCCGCAGTTGCGCATGTTGGGGCGGAAAAACCGACCGGTGGCAACAAGACATAAGCCGGTGTGCCGCTGGGATTTCAGTCTCCGCCGGCAGCTACCGGGCTGCAATGGAATGGAATGCTCACGATGTCGCACAGAATGATCGTTGTGCTTGCCGTATGCTTTCTGGTTGCGGAGCCGGCTCTTGCCGAATCCTGGCCACGCATCCAGCCATTCGATCACACCTACAATTTTGCCCGGCCGCAGGACATGTACCTGAGCTTGTCGATTCAGACCGTTACCGGCAAGTTAGCCTACATCCTGGAATGCGCCAGTCCGGAAAACGCCCGCGCCCGTGCCGAAAACTTTCACTATACCCATGAGTTCGAGTGCCGGCTTGCGCTTCCCGGGGCGACTCATGCTCCCGATAACCAGCTACTGACCGATGGCTCCGGCAAAGCCGGCTCGATGAGCCAGGCTGGCTTCAACTGGAACCAGCTCAACGGAGACTGTTATCGTCACCCGGACTACGGCGCACAGCGTACGTTCCATCTGCGAAGCATCCGGCTGATTATCACCGCTTCCAACGTGCGCTTCACCCCCGAGGTTCACGTCGGACAGGTCCACAAGCGTTCTATTCAGGGACTGACTGTACGCGTGCAGGGTTTCTACGATCCCAGCGCGTTGCGCGAGTTCGCCGCGCCCAGCCGCTACGAAGAGCCGAAGCCCTTGCTGCCGGATCAGCCGGCGGGACTGCTCGATTGCATAAAGCCGGCGCTGAAACCGTCGAGTGCGGGAGTTCGCTAGAGTCAGGTTCAAGAATAGTTCATAGTAGGGGAGCGGCTTCAGCCGTACCCTTTCTAAAGCTTCGACGGTGCCCCACATCTGCCGCAGTTAGCAGATGTGGGATCTTAATTCTTCTAAAACCGCGCTAGAATCCCTTGCATGTCCTCGAGCCCGGAACATCTCGCGCTTGTCCGCCGGCAACTGGAGCGCTACGAGCATCCGCTGCTGAATTTCGAGGCGGAACTCCACGACGGGCAGGTTCAGGTCAAAATAGAGTTCAAGAATCCGCCGGTTCCGGTGCACACCTATTTTTTCTACGTCCATCCGCGCGATGCCGAGAATCCGCAGTTCGAGTGGGCTTTTCAGCGGCAGCTCTACGATTGCATGCACGACTATTTTGTCGAAATGTTCGTCCGCACTCCCTACAACCTCGAACTGCCTCCCGAAGACAATGAGGACTGACCCCGCCGCTAATCCGCTGCGCCAGCGCATTGTCGACGTCATCCGCCGCGAAGGGCCGATTCCCTTCTCGCGCTACATGGCCATGTGCCTGTACGAGCCCGAGCTGGGTTACTACGCGCGCCCGCGCGAGCAGTTCGGCAAAGCCGGCGATTTTTACACCTCGTCGGACGTGCATGCCTTGTTCGGGCGTCTGTTGTGCCGTCAGTTTGTCGAGTTCTGGCAGGCACTCGGCGCGCCCGCCGTCGTCGACCTCATCGAACTCGGTCCCGGGCGCGGCCTGTTTGCCCGCGATGTGCTCGACTGGGCGGCCAAGAAGCATCCGGAGTTTCTGCGGGCGCTCCGCTATCGGCTGGTCGAGACTTCGCTTTGGCTGCGGCAGCGCCAGCAGGAGCGGCTGGCGGAATTCATCGCCACCGGACAGGTCACGATCGACAACGATTTCTCCCCGGCTCTGGCGCGCTCAACCCCACAACGCGCAAAAGCGCGCGCAGTGGGGACCCCGTGCGGCGATGCGCTGATCGTATTCGGCAACGAATTCTTCGACGCCCTTCCTGTCGAGGTGCTCACCGCCGGCGGCGAGCTTCGCGTGGCGGAAGAGGGCGGCACCTTGACCGAGCAAACCGTCGATCCGCGTCCGCAGGTGCTCGAATACGTCGACCGCTACGGCATGCATCCGCCTGCCGGGGGCCGCGTCGAGGTTTCCCTTGCCGGCCTCGAATGGATACGCCGCATCGCCGCCGCTTTTGCCGACTCCCGGGGCCCCCGCCGCGGCTTCGCGCTCTTCATCGATTACGGCTACACGCGCCCGCAGCAACTAGCCGGGCGCCATCTGGACACGCTCATGACCTACCGCCAGCACCGGGCGAGCGGCAATCCCTACGAGGCTCCGGGCGAGCAGGATATCACCGCGCATGTCAATTTCACGGCTCTGCGCGCCGCCGCCGAGCAGGGCGGTCTCGACTATCTGGCGCTACTGACGCAAGCGCAATTTCTGATGGGAGTAGGCGAGCCGACCCAGTTCGCGGAGGCCTTCGAGGATTGCCGGTTGCCGCAGGAACGCGCCAAGGTGGCTATGCAACTGAAACACCTGGTCACCTCTGCGGGCATCGGGGAAATCTTTCAGGTGCTGCTGCTCTCGCACGGCGTCGACGCCGCAAAGACGCGTTCGCTGAGCGGGCTGAAGTTCGCGCGCTAGGGGGGAACCGCCGAGCACCCACATTTGCTAACTGCGGCAGGTATGGGCCGCCAGCCATCCGAAGGCCGACGACGGCCTCACAGGTGATATCATAATTTTTATGGCGAAAAAGAACGTCAGATTTGTTGCCGTTAAGACCGTCAAAAAGCCAGCGACTGTCAAATTTAAGACAAAGTCAGGCAAGACGGTCTCTTTCAAAGCGGTCAAGACGTTCAAACAGAAGAAGGTTGCCGTGCACGTGCACTTCCGCGCGAAAAAGGCATGAACCGCATCTATCTGGACAGTAATATTCTCATCGCGTATTACTCGCAAGACAAACCTGAAGAGGCCAAGAAGAAAATGGTCGACAATGCCTTGGCCGTATTCGCCCAACTTAAGGACATCCAACTATGTACATCCATGTGGGCTGTCACCGAGATGGTTAATATTCTTGTTTCCAGCAAAAAGATGGATCGAGGCATTGTTGCCGAAATAGAAAACCAGCTCGTGAACGAGAGACGGCTAAGAAATCTGAAGATCTATTTTCTAGAGATCAGCCCGGAAAGAGAGTACGACTTTGGCGAGTTCTTCTATCACGTGAGACACGCCATTCTCAAATACCATTCCGGGGTCGGAGATGTAATTCATAGCGTCATTATGAACAACAATGGCGTCGCGACCATTCTGACATTTGACGAAAAAGACGACTTCAAACAAATTCCCGATTTAACGGTCCTTCATCCTAGAGACATCAAACTGGATTCGTAGGGCAATTTCCCCGCTCACATCCCATTCGACGGTGCCCCACATCTGCCGCAGTTAGCAGATGTGGGACTTTGATTTCGATTCACTGGGCCGAATTCGCGATCCCGGCCAGTTCCCCTCACATGCCGTTGGCTTCCTTGCTGCGACTGAACGGCGATTGCAGGTATTTGCGGGCTTCGTCGAGAGCGCCCTGGGTGTTGTCCTGGGTTTGCAGTGCCTGCTGATACTCATTGACGGCGCGCTCGCGCTGGCCGCTGACGTCGAAGATTTTGCCGAGCTGAATGTGGCTCCAGACCTCGGTCCACTTGGGCTCGCCATCACCGTTGAGGGCATCGCGATAGGCGTTCGCCGAGGCCTGGTAGTTGCGCTGCAGGAAAAAGACCTCGGCAATCCGGTAGTGTGCCAGCGAGCTGCTCTTGTTGATGTCGAGCGCCTTCTGGAATTCCTTCAGCGACTCGGCGAGGTTGCCCTGCTGCACCAGTTGCTGGCCGCGCATAATGGCCGTCCGCAGGCGCAGTTCGGAAGTATTCTTCAGCACGTCGTTATTAGGATCGATGACGATGCGCCGCGGCTTGCCATAAGTCTCAAGCGAATAGGCGGAATTGGTGCCGACGACATTGACCTTCTTGCTCTCGCTCTGGCCGTCGGTGTCGATCTTGAGCTCGACCGGCATGCGGAACAGGTCGAGATCCTGCTGGATCTCGCCCACCACGCGGAAGCCTTTGTTGGTGCGGTAGATGGTGTACTTGTTCTTAAACTCCGGAGCCCCGGTCGAGTCCAGCCATTGGGCGAAGAACCACGTCAGCTTATCGCCGGCGGTCTGGTCGGTCAGTTTTTCAAGATCGTCCACACTGGCCGTCTTGCCCTGGAACTGCTGCGCGAAGCTGCGCACGAGTTTGTCGAAGTTCTCCTCGCCGATGACCCAACGAAGCATGTGGAAAACCATGCCGCCCTTGTCCGTGGCAAGCGACTGAAAACCCGGATCGAACGGCTCCAGGGTTCCCAGTTGGCCAAGCGGAACCGTATCGTAGGCCAGCGCGCCGACAGACATATCCTTGATCGCTTCTTCCTCGCCGCCTTTGCCGGAAACGTGCTCGACGTACTGCGTCTCGGCGTAACGGGCCAGACCGTCGGTAACCCACCAGTCGTTGCGCGTCGCTGGTGAAACGGCCACTCCCCACCACTGGTGCGCAATCATGTTGGCCAGCAGCCGGTAGTTCAGTTTGCCGCCAACCACGCGGCTGGAAATAGCTGCCATCTCCGGTGCCCAGGCCGCAGGCACTGTGTCGTCGGGAAGCTCAACCACCTTCAGGTCGGTCGACATGGGCACGCCGTAGAGCGTGGTGAAATAGTTAAACTCCTTGCCGGCAACGTCGCCGTATTGTTGCGCCTGCTCCTTATGTTCGGGCGGGAAGAAGACATGAATGACGAGACCGCCGGCAGTTATGGTCGCGTCTTCAAACTTGCCGATGACCAGGGTTCCCGGGAAGCTGGGCTTGTCCCATGCGAAGCTATAGGTGGTTTGCGGCCCGCTCAATTTGGCCGCCGAGCTCTCGGCCGGCGGCGCGGTCTGTCCTGTTTTGCGAGCGACTCCGCCGCTGCCGGTGCGCGCGTGAATGGGAGGCTTGCCGCTTTCGCCGGCGGCGCCCGAGGTTTGAGCGGGTGCCGTCGCCAGAGCGCCTGGCGCAGACTGATTTTTGCCGCTGCCCACCACCGTATAGCCCTCGGGCACGGTTACGCGGATGGTGGCTGTGAAGCGGTTGGTGCCGTATCCAACCACTGGGAACCAGCGTCCGGCATAGAGCAGGTAGCTCGAAGGGTCGCCGACATAGGCAAGCTTCAACCCCGCCACCGGACTGTCCTCGGCCGAAATCAGGTCGCCTTCGTACTCGAAGTTCAGCGTGCTCGACTGGCCTTTCTGCAAGCCGTTAGGCAGCGGAATGCGTACGGTGGAGTCCTGCGAGACGCGCTCGACCTGCATGGCGTGGCCTTCCGCATCGCTGACCTTGGATGGCCGCAAGTCATTGTGCAGCTCAAAAACCGCGATGCTGATGTCGTCCAGCGCGGTGAACTTGACCTGCGCGCGCGCCCAGAGATGGTGTTTCGCCGGGTTGATCGTGGCGTCGATGCGGTAGTCGTTAACTTCTATGCGGTTCTTTTCCGCGGCCCGCGTCTGCAAGGCGAGGGTCAAGCCGGCCATCAGGCAGATCAGCGCGAACGAGATTCCCAACCGGCGACGAAGCTGCGCTTGAGTGAGGGCACGTCCCAGAGGTTTGCGTGCATGCATGTTCTTGAAGCTCCTGAGCTTCCATTGTAAGTTGATGTTGAAAAGCCAATAAAAGGATGTTGAAAAACCAATATTAAAGATGGTAGTCCTCTGACCCGTCTTAGTGCCCCAGGTTCCGCGCCGCTCGGGATCCCCGACGAGTTTGGGTGCCCCACGTCCCGTCCCGCTTTTGGACTGACGTGGGGTAGTTTCTTCGGCCTGGTGCCCCAGGTTCGCCCGCCTTTGGCTAACCTGGGGTAGTTCGTTGGTCTGTGCCGGATGCTAAATCCTCTGTTTATAACGTGCTTGATCGGGGTTCCCGGCGAGCCCTGCTCGCTGGGGTGGCTAACACGACGGAGCGGCTTCGGTTTTCGCCCGCCGCTCAAGCTGAATAATCTTCAGGATTTCCCGCGCCGCCGTCACCGAAGCCGAAGCGCCAGCAGCGACGCTCAGCTTGGCTTGCACCTCCCGTAGTCCGTCTAGCATCTGCCGGCGCTCCAGCCCGTCCGCGAGCACTCGCTCGATCCGGGCGGCCACGTTGACCGGGGTAAAGTCGCGCTGAACCAGCTCGGGGACGACCTCCCGACCGGCGATGAGGTTGACAATGCAGAAGAACGGCACCTCGACCAGCCGCCGTCCCAGCAACCAGGTGAGAGGCGTCAACCGGTAGACCATGACAAACGGAGTTCCGGCCAATGCCGCTTCCAGGGTAGCCGTGCCGCTGGCAACCACGGCTGCCTGCGAGCTAGCCAGCGCTTGCCGGGCGTCTGCAACCAACTCCAACGGAAATGCCTGGGACGGGTGCCCCACGTCCCGCCCGACTCGGGGTCCCCAGCGAGGCTCTGCTCGCTGGGGTGATTGAGGGCTGACGTGGGGTAGTTTCTTGGGCTGCCTTCTCCCGGGGTCCCCGACAATGACCGTTTTCGCTGTTGCTGGGGTGGAAGACAATTTACCGCTCAGCTCCGCCAGCCAAGCCCGGCTGATCGTCGACGCCACCGGCAGGCTGAAGTGCAGTTCGGGGTGTCGCGCATGCAGGCCGACAGCGGCCGCGAGCATCGCCGGCAGGTTCAGCTCGATCTCCTTGCGGCGGCTGCCGGGCAGCAGGGCGATTTGCCGGGAATCACGCTCCACGACGCTGGCACTCGAGCCGGTGTCCGCGAGATCGGCCAGCGGGTGCCCGACGAACTCCACCTCGACCCCGTGCCGTCTGTAGAACTCGCGCTCAAAAGGAAAGATGACCAGCATCTTGCGCACGTAACGCTGCACCAGTTTGAGGCGTCCTTTGCGCCACGCCCAAAGCTGCGGGCTTATGTAGTAAATCACCGGGATGCCGCGGCGATGAAGTTGTCGCGCCAGGCGGAAATTGAACTCCGGAAAATCGATGAGCACGGCGGCATCGGGGCGGCATCGGTCAACTTCTTCGAGCAGGCGGCGGAACTCGCGGTAGATGCGGGGCAGGTGCGACACCACTTCGGCCAGTCCCAGCACCGCAACGTCTTTGGCGTCGACCACTGTCTCGCACCCGGCGGCGCGCAGGCGCTCACCGCCCAACCCGAAGCACTCGACGCCCACGGGTGAAGCCAGTTGGCGCAAGGCGGCGAGCAGCGCAGCGCCGTGCATGTCGCCGGAGGCTTCGCCGGCGGAGATCAGCAGTCGCACAGGAAGCTCTCCGCCTACCGGGCCCATCGTTTGTTGGAGTGTTGGCGGCATCGCAGCCTAGTTTACAGAAAACAGGGAGCCTGCGGGCCATTAGACGAATTCAGCAGCGGTTCCCGCTTTGCTGGGCAAACAAGTGAGAATGCCTGTAGCTGTTGAAAAACTCGCTCGCGGAAATTGCGCCGAAAAAACGTCGCTCTAGGAAGCCCTATAAACGATTTTCTCCGACTTCGGATACATTTCTGGTCACCCATTTTGAGCCGGATTTCGGCAAAACCGACTTTTTCAACAGCTACGCCTGTTATCACCAGTTACCCCGCAAGGCTGCCGATGTCGCCGTTACCGCATCCGAAGCGAACGCAGCATTTCTTCGAACGTGGACCGCAGTTTGGTGAAATCCTGCTGGGGCGCAGTGTAGACCACGAACAGCGCCGAACCGTCGGAGCGCGGCAGCGCCACCAGCCAGTCATGCTCTTCGACCGGCTGGCCTGGCTGAAACTGTATCGGTGAAACCCCGATCAAATCCACAGACCTTCCTGCAAGGCCGTTCACCCGGATACGTTTTGGAGTGCCGATCGTCCGCATGTCCGGGTTGTTGCGTTGCAATGTGCTGAGGATTTCCTGCGTGATCTGGTTGAAAGACTGTCCGTTGTTGCCTTGCGCGGTGCCGATAGAAACGCCATAGGCAATCTGGTCGCGCGTAATTCCGGATGGCGGGGCGATGACAATCGAGTTGCCCTGGCTATCTCCCGTCACCTGCCAATTGGCCGGGTAGGAGATGCTGAACCCGGGCTGGTTCAACTGGCGCATTCCGCCCGACAGACTAATGTCGGCGGCCCTGGCCTCATTACTCAACGTTCCGTCGCCGCTTCGCTGCCGTTGCGCAATTTCCCGCGCGCTATAGGCATGAACCTTGAGCGCATCCTGGCGAACCTGCTGGTACTGCGGACTGTCGAGGACATACTTTTTGGGCGGGAATCTGGCGATGACTTTTTGTATGCTTTGGGCGCGGTCGCCCGGGTCGGGGTGATCGGAGAGGAATTGCGGCACGTCGCTTCCGCCCTGCTGTTTGAGCTTGTCGAAGAACGTCAGCATGGCTCGCGGATTGAAGCCGGCGTCGTACATGATTTGCGCGCCCATCAGGTCGGCTTCCGTCTCGGCGGTGCGGGAATACTTCATGATTACGCCCCCGGCGCCTAACTGGATGCCCAGTTGCCCGAGCTGGCCGATGACCGTGCCGCCGAAGAGGCCTCCGATAATGGCGCTGCCGAGTGCGCCGGCGATCTGGTAAGGACGGGTTTCAGCGGCTTGGCGCGCCAAGTGCATCATCACCACGTGGCCTATCTCGTGCGCCATGACGCCGGCAAGCTGAGCTTCGTTATCGGCGGCCTGGATCGTCCCGAGGTTCACGAATATAGGACCGCCGGGCAGCGCGAAAGCATTGATCTCTTTCTGGTTGACCACGTGGAATTCGAATGGCCACTTGTACCCCGGTGCAGCGGCTGCCAAGCGGCTCCCCAACTGCTGCACGAACTGCGTGACCGGACTGGAGGCGGGCAGCATCGGATACTGCTTTTCCACCTGCGCAGCGGCCTGCCTGCCAAGCTTGCTCTGTTCTTGAGGACTGGTTTTGACGCTGCTCGTGTCCGGTTGAAGGCGGCCGTCAGGCTCCTGACGCACATACCTGGTTTGCGCCGCCGTACCCAGGCTCAGCCCTAGCAACAACACGGCAAGTGGGATTGGCGATTTCGGGCCAAGAGGGTTCATGCCTGTTCTTCCTTGCCGAGAGCTTGTTTCATAAACCGTAACAGAGGGATTGGCGAATCCCCTCGGGGGCTAAAGCCCGCATTCTTGTTGGTTCTGGACGGCGCGGCTTCAGCTTTAGCCGCGCCCCTTCAAAGAACTATTTATGAAACAGGCTCTAGTAACACCGAACGAGATGATACCAGTTCGGATGCCCTTGTTTGCGGTGCTGACAGGCAAACAGGAAGGCAACAAAAAAGGAGTGCCTCGCGGCACTCCTGGCCAGAAAAGGAGATGTTTACTTGTGGTCCAGAAGCGAACCGGCGCCTGCTTCCTTGCGGTTGGTGCTGCTCACGGTGCGGCCAGAACGCGTCGCGGCCGCTCCGGCGGCAAATTCCGGCCCGTATTTCTCCAGCAGCACGGGAACCAATGCTCCCTCCGCCTCTTTGACAAAAGTCATTTCACCGGCCGCATCCATGTCGATGCGAATGAAGTCGCCAAGCTTCACCTGACTGGTGGCAACCAGGTTGGCCAGCGGGAAAACGATGCAGCGCTCGATGGCGCGCTTGAGATGCCGCGCCCCATACTTGGGGTCTGTCCCTTCCTTCAGAAGGTAGTTCTTGACGGTCGAAGTGCAACTGAAAACGAACTGGTTATTACCGGTAGCTTGCAGAATGCGCTGCTGAACCATGCCCAGTTCGATCTCCAGAATCTTCTCCAGATGCTCGACCCGCAAGGTTTTGAAGACCACTACCTTGTCGATGCGGTTCATGAACTCGGGCGAGAATTTGCGCCGGGCGGCATCGACCGCAGTGCGATTCATCTTCTCGTCCAGCTTGCCGTCGAGTTTGGCCGGGCCGGTGGAAAACCCCATGGCGCCCTCAATCAGCTCATTCATTTCACCGGCACCGAGGTTGGAGGTCATTACGATCAGACACTGCGATAAATCCACACGGCGGTTGTCGCCCAGGGTGAGCGTGGCCTTGTCAAGAATGCCGAGGAGCAGTTGCCACAGGGCATCGGAAGCCTTCTCGATTTCATCAAACAGCAGGATCGAGAGCTTCAGTTTCTCGGTGTGCCACTGGTTCAGCGCTTCCTGCGTCAGCAACGGATGGGTTTCGCGGTGCCCCAAGTACCCCGGAGGCGACCCAATCAGCTTGGCGATCTCGTGCGAATGCTGGAACTCAGCGCAGTCGATTTTGATCAAGGCGCGAGCATCGCCGAACAGAGCTTCGGCAACGGACTCGACAACCCGGGTCTTGCCCGAACCGGTCGGCCCAAGGAAGATCAGGTTCCCTACCGGACGGCCTGGAGCATTCAGCCCCGCCAGGAACATCTGGTAGATCTCGGTGACTTTATCAATCGCGGTATCCTGACCAACGATACGGCGGCGAAGAGCGGCCTCAAATTCCTTTGCGTCAGTGCTGCGGCGCGACGGATCCAGTGTGGCGTTGAGTCCAGTTTTCATGGTAGTGTGTGTGGCCCTACTCACCTCATGTCTGGGGCCCTATCCCGAAACTCGGGACTGAGACTTCAGTTCAGATGGAACAATACTATCGCTGAGTTGGCTGAAAGTTCCAAAGCAAATTAGCTTGGCGCCAAATACCCCGCACTCCTGTGCCCCATCTTCTACATATCTTTGATGCTCATTTAGCGCCAGAGATTTGCGGAAATCTCCCAGTGGCGACAGATTTCCAACGGATGCGTGACGAAGAACCTCTGCTCTGTAGCTCCGAGTAAACTCGAATCAGCTTTCATGAGCGCTCTCGCTGGATTTGAGGTGAACACGAGTGCGAAGACTTAATCGAGGCAAAAGGTACTGTCCGAACTTCGCATCTAGTTCCTTTCTAGTTACTAGCAATTCGGCAAAATGCTTGTGGCACAAGCATCTGACCCGGCCAATCCGCGGCAAAATCCGCATCGTAGATTTAAATGCGGTTGCTATCTTGCAACCTGTTTCGGTGAGAGGTGCAGCTTTTCGGCTTTCTCATCTATAATCTTGAGCATCAGGATCGAGTTCGGCAGGTGCGGGTAGCCCTTACTTCATAACCTCTTAGGAGTGCTGATGCCTATTCAGAAAACGGAAAATATTTGGCACAACGGCAAACTGATTGCTTGGGACGACGCGACGATCCATGTCATGTCGCACGTCGTGCATTATGGAAGCGCGGTGTTCGAGGGAGTACGCTGCTACAAGCTGCCCTCCGGACCGGCGATCTTCCGGGCCGAAGAACACATGCAGCGCCTGCTCGACTCCGGCAAGATCTATCGCATGGAGATCCCCTACTCGCGGCAGCAACTAATTGACGCGACGGCGGAGGTCATTCGCGTCAACGGAGCATGGCCATGCTACATCCGGCCGATCGCCTTCCGCGGTTACGGTGAGATCGGCGTCAATCCACTTAACACTCCGATCGAGGTTTATATCGCCAACTTCCCGTGGGGCAAATACCTTGCGACTGGAGACGAGGGCGTTGACGTGTGCGTCTCCTCATGGACGCGGCTGGCTCCCAACACGCTGCCGGCGATGGCGAAAGCGGCGGCCAACTACATGAACTCCCAACTGATGAAGATGGAGGCGGTTCTCAACGGCTATGCCGAAGGCATCGCCCTCGACGCCACCGGCTACGTGAGTGAAGGTTCGGGCGAGAATCTTTTTCTCGTGTATCAGGGCAGGCTGTGGACGCCGCCGACTGGCAACTCCGTGCTGCCGGGAATCACCCGCTCTTCGGTAATGCAGATCGCGCAGGATCTGGGCATAGAAATCGTGATCCAAATGATCCCGCGCGAGATGCTCTACGTCGCCGACGAAGTATTTTTCACCGGCACGGCCGCTGAGGTCACGCCGATCCGGTCGGTCGACAAGATTCGCGTCGGCGATGGGAAGATCGGTCCCATTACGCGCCGCATCAGGCACGAGTTCTTCGGCATCGTCGAGGGGACTCTGCCAGATCGCCACAAGTGGTTTACTGCGGTCCCGGTGAAGCAACCGGTGGGCGCCTGAGAGAACGCGGAAACCAGGTTCGAAAAAAGTCGGGACGCCAGCGGGCGTCCCGATTGCTTTTGGACCAAAAATGGAGTCGGTATTGGGCCGCTTGTTCGCTCGTGGTTCGGTGCGGCTTCAACGACCCTTTGCCGCGTGACCTGCCCCAACCAGTTCGTCCTCCTTGGCAAAATCCTCCATGAGCTCACGAAGCTCAATGTAGTCGGCAAGAATCGCATTCACCTCGGCCATGGCCGGAATTTTGCACGGCTGGCTGGTCAGCGTTTCCATCGTGTTTTTCATTGCTACCTCCCTCGGGCCGCCAACGGCTGACGCCGGCCTCGACTTCCGCGGCCAGCGGCTCAGCTCGGGGCTTATTGCGCCGGGCTTCCCTGATGCCGTAATGCTGCAATTATTTATTGCAATGCAGCATTAATTTTCACTTTACTCCCTTCCCCGCGCTCCGGCGCACGTCGCCGGGCGAAAAGCAAGTCACCGGAAAGGTACGTGTCCGGCGGAGTCTTGCATCGGTGAGTTGTTGGATTGTCAATGGCAGGGCGAACGTGCTACTTTCGGCAAAGTTTCCGGCGAAACCTCATGAACATCGATGACCTGCTGGCAATCGTAATGGAGCGGAAAGCCTCCGACCTACACCTGAAGGTCGGCAATTATCCCCACCTGCGGATTGACGGCGAACTCGTGCCCCTGGCCGAGTTTGCGCGCATCAACCCGGAAGACATGCTGAGCATGGCTTTCAGCATGATGAACAACCGGCAGAAACAAAAACTGAAGGATACAAGCGAACTGGACCTGGCCTACGGGGTCGCCGGCATCGGCCGCTTCCGCGTCAGCATCTTCCAGCAGCGCGGCAACGTGGGAATCGTGATGCGCGCCATTCCCACGAAAATACGCTCGCTGGACGAGCTCAACCTGCCGCCGGTGGTCGACAGGATCTGCGACGAATCGCGCGGCCTGGTGCTGGTCACCGGGGTCACCGGCTCGGGCAAATCCACCACGCTGGCGTCCATGATCGATCGCATCAACTCCAGCCGCGCCGAGCACATTATCACCATTGAAGATCCGATCGAGTTCCTGCATCGCGACAAAAAGGGTTTCGTCAACCAGCGCGAGGTCGAGGTCGACACGGCGTCGTTCGCCACCGCTCTTCGCGGAAGTCTTCGTCAGGACCCGGACGTCATCCTGGTGGGCGAGATGCGCGACCAGGAAACCATCGCCACGGCACTGCATGCGGCCGAAACCGGACACATGGTGTTCTCCACCCTGCACACACTGGACGCGGTCGAGACCATCAACCGGATCATCGCCGTTTTCGGGCCCATGGAGCAGAAACAGATCCGTCTGCAACTGTCGGCGACGTTGCGGTCCATTGTCAGCCAGCGGCTGGTGAAGCGCTCCGACGGACCCGGCCGCGTCCCCGCCGTCGAAGTGATGATTTCCACCGCTTACATTCGCGAATGCATCACCGTACCGGAGAAGACCGCGCAGATACGTGATTTGATTGCCCAGGGCGGATCGCAGTATGGCATGCAGACGTTCGATCAGTCGCTCTTTCAACTGCTCAAGAACGGTCTCATCTCAATGGAAACCGCGCTGGAGAACGCATCGAATCCGGACGACTTCAAACTCAAAATCTCGGGCGTTAGCAGCACGACCGATGCAGCGCGCGACCAGATGGCGGGCATTGATTGATCCAGCGCGCAATCTAGAGCGGTTTCAGAAGCGGTGATACAAAATGAAGATGCCAGCGGGCTCCTTGATGCTTGCTTCTGCAAACCTTGCGGTTGTTGGTGTAACCCGCCTAATGGAACTGACGCACATCGGATGCTGCACGCTCGGAGGGCCCGCAATGTCCTTGGGATGCTGGTGTCTCCCATACTTCTGTTTTTTACGGTCGGCTATGCAGTAAGAGATGTGTTCCGGCGCGGTACGCGTTTGCAAACATTCCTTGCGTTGGTACTCTCAATTCCAAGCGGAATGCTGTTGCTCTCAATCAGGCTTTAAGAGAGCTAGGTGGAGTCAACGGCAGTCCCTCAGCGGCTAAAGCCGGAGAATTTGCGGCCAGGAAACGGCGCGGCTGAAGCCGCGCCCCTCCGAAACGGGTAGGAAACAGCTTCTAGAAGTACGTGGCGACGATGATCCAGTACACCGGAACCGAGTAAGTACTGCTGCTTGCGTAGCAGGCGCCCACGGAAAATGCGCTGGCGGGAACCGTCTTCATATTCTGCAAGTAGGTGGGCATTTGCGCGAGGTTTGCCACGGTGAAGGCCACCACCCGCGCCACATTCGGCAGCGCGCCGGCTTTGGCCGGACTGACCAAATCGTGCTGCGCCATCTGGCAGGCCAGGTCGCGCAGCTTGGGATTGGCGATCACCGGCAGCGTGCTGGTTCTGGCGCTCCGGCGCAGCTCGTTGAACTGGCGCGCAATCTGCACTTCCGCGTCAGTCGCTGAAATTTCGGGAAGACGCCCCATGAAATCCTGCGTCACCCAGATCTGCTGCCCTGCGCGCAACACGCCGATTCCAATGGTGTTGTACCTCGGGTTCAGAATGTTTTCGCGGTGAGGCGGCGAACCCATCAAACCCTGGTGGGCGCCGGCTGCCGACGCATTCACGGCCACGTTTTCGCCGCTTACGTCAAAATGCATGCCGGCGGGCGCGAGCCGCGCGTTCAAATCGGGCTCACCGCGAAACTGGTGCGATAGCGCGCCCTGCTCCGCCATTCGTTGCGAGTGCCGGCGAGCCGCAGTGATGAGTTGCGACTCCATCTGTAGAGGCTGCAACCCTCTTCGGGTCCGCTCCTGATTCAGAAGACGAAGAATCTCCTGCTCGGACGCCGCGTCCCAACTGCCGGCGCTTTGACCGGAAGCGGACAGCGCAATCGATAGCACGCTCAATATCAGCATCATCCGCGAAAGAATGCGTTTCACCATTAATCCTTGTGTTGCAGTGTCACCGTTCCGGCTTCGGCCACGTTTGTCCCGAGTTGCAAATCACCCCAGCGAGCGGTGCTCGCCGGGGACCCCGAAAGCGACTTGGTTGAACCATTCATGGTGCCAGGTCAAAACTTCGTCCTGCCCAGCAGCTTACCTGAGGTAGAATGCCTCTGTCTCCGCGAAAAAATGGTACCCAATCGATGATGAATTATCTGCTTGTCGCACTGCTTGCCCTTGCCTTAGGCACCGTCCTTGGGATTCTTTTCCTGCGCGCACGCGAATCCGCGCTACGCTCACGCCTCGCCGGCCTGGAGACCGAGGTCTCGGCGCGCGCCGGCGAACTGCGCGATGCCCGCGGCGAACTGGAAGCGCTTAAGAGTGACAAACAACGCGCCGAGCAGGAAGTTGCGGTGCTCAACGAGCGCCTGCATCAGGAACGCAACGGCGCGGCGGAAAAGCTCGATCTGCTGACCAAGGCCTCGCAGGAGTTGCAAAACGCCTTTCACCGGCTTGCCGCCGACGCGCTGGCCAGCAATAACCAATCGTTCCTGCAATTGGCCAAGACCAGCCTGGAATCGTTTCACAAGCAGGCTGAAGGCGGCCTGGCGGCGCGCGAGTTGGCCATCGCGGGACTGGTGAAACCCCTCGAACAGTCGCTCAAGTCGGTCGAGGAGCAGGTGAAGACCATCGAGACGCAGCGCGTGGACGCCTATAGCGCGCTGCGCCAGCAGATCGTGTCGCTCTCCGGCACGCAGGAGCAGTTGAAGTCGGAAACCGCCAAGCTGGTGCAGGCCTTGCGCGCGCCTCACGTGCGCGGCCGTTGGGGAGAAATACAGCTTCGCCGCGCGGTCGAGATTGCCGGCATGCTGGACCACTGCGACTTCGTCGAACAGAGCTCGGTTGCGACCGACAATGGACGGCTGCGTCCCGACATGATCATCCGCCTGCCCGGCGGCAAGCAGATTGTTGTGGACTCGAAGGCGCCGCTGCAAGCGTATCTCAACGCGCTGGAAGCCACCGACGAGGACGCGCGGCGCACGCAGATGCTCGCCCATGCCCGGCAGATCCGCGAGCACATGGCCAGCCTCTCCTCCAAGCGATACTGGGAACAGTTCGAGTGCTCGCCCGATTTTGTGGTGATGTTTCTTCCCGGCGAAGTCTTTTTCAGCGCCGCCCTGGAGCACGCTCCGGACCTGATCGAGGCGGGCGTCGAGGAGAAGGTGATTCCGGCCTCGCCCACCACCTTGATTGCCTTGCTGCGCGCGGTTCACTTCGGCTGGCGACAGGAGATATTGGCGGAAAATGCCAACAAGATCAGCGAACTCGGCAAGCGACTCTACGACAGTCTCTGCACAATGGCCGGACACCTGGAAAAGCTGGGCGGCAATCTCGACCGCTCGGTGAAGGCCTACAACGAAACCATCGGCTCGCTGGAGCGCAATGTGCTGGTCGGCGGACGCCGCTTCCGCGAACTCGGCGTCGCCTCGACCGGCGAAATCGCGGAGGGCAAGCAGATAAGCAACGTGCCGCGCGTGCTGCAGTCCGCCGACTGGAAGCCGGAGGCGGCGGCAGAAGAAGAAGAGCCTGAAGAAATCGTAAAAGCGTGAGGAAACAGGATCTGGGCCACGAGAACGTCAACTACCCGGCCCTAGCTTAGCCAGAAGGGGGCACTCGGCAGATGCTCCGGGAGGCTTGGCGCCTTTCGCCTGGGTCCTTGCGGCGGCGTTTGCGAGCTGATCACAACGGTTATTGTCCGCATCCGTCGAATGACCTCTTACCCATTCCCATGTGACCTCATGTTTCTGCGTTAACTTGTCCAAGGGCTCCCAAAGATCTTGATTCTTGACCGGCTGCTTGCCAGCGCCGCGAACTTTATGAATCCATCCGTTTTTTTTCCAAGTGTGTATCCAACTCGTGATCCCGTTCTTGAGGTATTGCGAATCTGTCCGAACAGTTACCAGGCAGGGTTCCTTCAGCGCCGACAATCCCTCAATGACTGCACGAAGCTCCATCCGATTGTTCGTTGTATGCGCCTCGCTACCGAACAGTTCGCGCTGGCGGTCCCCATACCGTAAGACACACGCCCAGCCTCCCGGACCGGGATTACCGATACAGGCACCGTCAGTGGTGAGAAGAATGTGCTTCATCAGATCAGCTAGAGTGTATATCATTCTACCCGAGATATTCGCTATATGAAGCTTGACGAATTTAAGGCTTTTCTCGCGCAGAAGGGGATCGGTTGCGACGAAAAACCCGTGCAGCACGGTGTTCAACTCCGCTGCAAAGACGGTGAGATTTTCACTGTCTATGACTCCGGCAAGATCGTCGTGGGTGGAAAACGAACCGCGCTGTCTTCGGTTGTGGATGGCATGATCAAAGACGGTGGTGCGGCGGTGGCTGACGTTGCGCCTAAAGCGCAGCAAGAGATTTTCATCGTGTACGGACACGACACAGCGGCAAGGGACGACCTGGAGTTGATGCTTCGGAGGATGGGACTGAATCCGATCATATTAGCCAACCTTCCGGCTGCCGGCGACACAATAATCGAAAAACTAGAGGATTACATCGGTCAGCGCGGCAAGGCAGCATATGGTTGTGTTCTTGTGACGCCGGACGACGAGGGATACAAGGTCGGCGAGGTAGACAAGAAAAAATACCGCGCACGGCAGAACGTAGTGCTGGAACTGGGTATGGTCCTTGCGAGACTCGGCCGAAAGCGGGTCGCAATCTTACGGAAGAAAACCGTGGAGCAACCGAGCGACATCGACGGCCTGATCTACATTCCGTTTGACGAAAAGGTCGAAGAGATCAAGCTCAAGCTGATACAGGAACTCTTAGCAGCGGGTTTCACTCCCAAAGTGTAATATCCGCGGATAGCCCATGTTTGCCTTCTTGGCAAACGTGCGGCACTTCAGTACTTCGGGCGGGGTACCTACAAACGTCATCGAAGTATACCCACCTATCAACGAAAAATTACGCCAATTTTGCGACCGAAGTGCGGATTGGCTCATCTATTAAGTGTGGTTGATCGTTCCGCAAGGAGAGAATGACAATGGCAACAGTTCTGATCAGAGTAACGCAATCGAAGTCGGTCTGGGAGCGGGTGAAGGACTTTGGGCTCCGGATGCTTGACCGCATGTACGTGGGCGAAATAATTCAGTAAGTCCGCTTTCGCGGCCGAGATGTAAACCGGCGCGGCGTACCCAACAAATAGTTTTTCGAAACAAGCAATTCTTACAGCTAAAGGCCGCACACAATGCGGCCTTTACCATTTATGACCTGCGGCTTGTGGGACTCGGAAACAGAGCGTAGGGCGGACCAACAACAATGGGAGGCGACATGTGCCGCCTCCCATTTCTGTCACTAGACCACTGGCAAGTGGTTTTATGCGGCTTTGTGCGTCTTGGCTTCGAGAGTCTTCTCGCTGCCGACGGTAACCTTGATCTGCTTGGGCTTGACTTCGGCCTTTTTGGCCAGCTTGATTTTCAGCACGCCATTGTCATAGTTGGCGCTCACTTGCGCCGGATCAACGGAACTGGGAAGCGTGAATACGCGGGTGAAGCTTCCGTACTGCCGCTCAATGCGACGGAAGTTCTCCTCTTTCTCTTCCTTTTCGAACTTGCGCTCGCCACGGACGGTGAGGGTGATGTTCTCGATCTGGACATCAATGTCTTTTTCGTCGATGCCCGGAACTTCCATCTTCAGAGTAATGTCGTGCTCGTCCTCGTAGATATCCACGGGCGGTGCAAAGGTGGTCGTCGTCAACGCCTCTTCCGGGCCTTCGGGGCTATACGACTCACGGAAAGGACGGGTCATGCGGTTCATGCGGTCTTGCATGGCTAGAAATTCACGGAGTGGCTCCCAACGGGTCATTGTTGTCATAAGATTTCTCCTTCAGAGGGGTAGGCTAAGAGGTAGAGACTTCAGATGGGCTGACTTAGTTCAGGGAACCTGAAAGAGTAAGGAGGGATACTCGCTCAATTATAATGTTAGGCTTATGCGCTACCGTTGTCAAACTTACCGGCCCGCCACCCGCGATGCGGCAGGCTGGTCTGGCCGCGCGGGCGATGCTATCATTCGTTCGATCATTCATCACGGATCGAATCTCTGCCCTCGGCTTGCTCTCGGGCGAGATCGATTGTGAATGTTCGGAGATTGCAAATGCGCTTGTCTTTTCAGGAAACGCGAAACGATCCTAAAGCGGTTGTTTATACCCGCTGCACCATCGACTTGCCCTCGCGTGACGTTCGCCTCGAGGACGTTCCCTGCCGGAACCTGGAGGAGGTTCTCGGTGGATTCGGCCGCTCTTTCCAGATTCTCGGCGAGCGCACCATCGTCAACGCCTTCACACCTGAGAATCCGCTGATCGTAAATACGGGCATCCTCACCGGTTCGAGCGTGATGACCGGCTTGCGGACTTATTTCTCCGCCTACAGCCCGCTGAAAGTTTCCGCCAAGGGATTGCCCGGCGCCATGTGGTCGGCGGGAAGCGACAAGTTCGGATGCAAGCTGCGCTGGACCGGCGTCGATGAGCTGATTCTGGAGGGGCGGGCGAGCGGGCCCGTGATGATCGTGCTGCGCCGCGGCAGCGAGGGTCCGACCGTGGAGTTCAAGCCCGCCGATCACCTTCTCGGGCTCAGTTGCCACGACAAGATCATGCGGCTGCAGAAAGACTACCCGCAGGACGCGCACTTCGCAGTGATTGGTCCGGCGGGCGAAAACTACGAGGCCTGCTATTTCGCGGCCGTGGGTCTGAGCACGGAAAACCAACTGAAATCGGGCGACGACAAATGCCGATGGGCCGGTCGCGGCGGAATGGGCAGCGTGATGGGATACAAGAACGTCATCGCCATTGTCGCGCAGGCTCCCGACCAGATGGGAAAATTGAAACCGGAGATCCGCGACATCAACCGGGAGAGCGCCACTGGTCCGGGTTCGCGCAAGTTCCGCGAAAAAGATAAAGGCGGGCTCGGCGGGACGTGGGCTCACTACGAAGTCTTCAATCCAAACAATTTATTGCCCCAGGACAATTTTCGCCCCAAGGGCGACGACAAGCCGTGGTTGATGTCGCGTACCGTGGTCGAACCGCAATTTTTTATCAAGGCGGAATCGTGCTACCGCTGCGGCATCAATTGTCACAAGAACGTTTACGACAAGACCGCCGAGGGCGGGCGCGGGCGCTTTCGCGCGAAGTTCGACTACGAGCCGGTGAATCTGCTGTCGACCAACCTGGGCATACACGATCCGAACCAGGGCGCCGATCTGATCAGCCTGGTCGATCGCCTTGGAATGGACAGTATTTCCGTCGGCACTACGATTGCCTACGTGCTCGACTACAACGAACGGCATCCTGAAAAGCCGCTCTTCAATGGCGCCAGGTTCGGCGACTTCGAGCGGGTGAAGGAGCTGATCGAAGGCACGGGCCGGGGGCGTTATCCGGAGATTGGGCGCGGGGTCAAGCGGCTGTCCGAGCGGCTCGGCGACACCACCTACGCCATGCAATGCAAGGGACTCGAGCTGCCGGCTTACCTTCCGGATACGAACCCCGGATATCCGTGGGCCATCGCCGGCGGACACATGTCCATGGCCACCCATCTGCTGTATCCGGCCGAGCGCGATCAGTCGGTCGACTATTGGGCCAAGGCAATCACCCAGCGCGGCCTCTTCCAGGTGCGAGACGACATGCTGGGGATTTGCAAGTTCACTATCATGAGCCCCGATATGGCAGCTCAGGCTCTCCAGCACGAGGTCGGACTCGATATCACGACGCAGGAGCTGCTGGCAACGGTTCGCCACGCATACATCCGCGGGTTATGGATGGAACGCAAACAGGGCTTCGAGCGCTCGGAGTACACGCTTCCATCCGAGGTTTTCGATCGCCCCAATAGCAAATTGGGCCTGGGGGGACCGTTCGTCACGCGCGAGTTCTTCTCGGCCCTTTCGGAAAAAGTTTGGTCGGTCTTCGACCAGGAGATTGCCGCGTTCTGATGGTACGCATCCGCTTCACGACGTTCCTTGGCGAGCGAATCGGAGGCATCAGCTCGGTGGAAGTTTCCGCGACAACGGTGGGTTCCGCCTTGCGCGCGCTCACTGACCGGTACCCCGAACTGGCGCGCCTCGTCTGGACCGGGGAAGACGTGATCAACCCCATGATGGCGGTGTTCCTCAACGATCAACTGGTCGAAGCGGGCCAGTTGGGCACAGCGGTGAAGGCGGGCGATGAGATCGATTTGCTCGCGGCGGTTTCAGGCGGCGTTGCTTAGAGCGGTTTCAAAGTTGGTGTATCCCAAGAACGATTATTCCAGCGTGTCACCCTGAGGTTGAGCCGTTTTGCGGGCGTCTGAGCCCGCAGGCGAAATCCTGAGCGCAGCGAAGGAACTCGTCAGAACGCAACGTAAGGGTCCATGTATTTGCTTTTTTCCGGTCTTTGACGCGCGCTGAAATGCATAGATCGTCACGTCGGTTCGCAACAGCGGCGAACCTCCTCACGATGACACCGCAGCGAAGGATACAGTATCTCCGGTTCTGCTCTAGGCAAACAGCCACCCGAGGTCGTTTTGATTCAGCGATGTTAGGGCTTTTGGGGCGGAACTCCCGCCAGCCGTGCCGCCATGCGGGCGATGTGGGCTGCCGCATCGGCATGCGCCAGGTGGCGCGCCGCCGCGCCGATGGCTTCCAGTCGCGGCACATCCATGATCAACGTGGAAACGGTTTCCACGAAGCGGGCGGGGCTGAGTTCGGATTCGCGGATCACCAGTGCCGCATTCCGCTCGGCCAGCGTCTCAGCGTTGCGCCGCTGATGGTCGTCGGCGGCCGTAGATAGTGGGACGAAGATCGCCGCCTTGCCGGCCGCGGCAATCTCGGCAACGGTGCTGGCTCCGGAGCGGCAGACGATCAGGTCGGCGCAGGCAAAGGCGGAGGCCATGTCGGAGATGAACGGCGACACCTCCGCCCGGATGGAGACCTTCAGATACTCCGCCTGTATCTGTTCGTATTCGCGTTCGCCCGTCTGGTGGATGACATGAATTCCCGGAACACGCTCCGCCAACGCGGAGAGGGACTCGACCAACGCCCGGTTGAGCGCGTGCGAACCCTGGCTGCCGCCAAACAGCAGCAGAGTTGGAGTTGAGCCCGAAGCGCGCCGGGGGATATCGAAGAACTCGCGCCGAACCGGCACGCCCGTCACTTCGCAGTTCTGGAACCAGCGGCAGGTCTGCTCAAAGTGAACGGCGGCGGCCTGTGCCGCAGCGGCGACCATGCGATTGGCAAATCCCGGCACAACGTTGGGTTCGAAGATGAGCGAAGCGGTGCCACGCAACGCGGCTGCGAGCATGGCCGGGCCGGAGGCGTATCCACCTACCCCGACCACCACGTCTGGCCTGAACTCGGTCATGATGCCCCAGGCGGCCGCGATGGCCATGGGCAAAGCAGTCAGCGTCCTGATGCGCGTCGCCAGACTCACACGGTTAAGCTGCCCCACATCGATCAGGCGCAGTTGGAAACCCGCTTCCGGCACCAGGCGGGTTTCGATTCCCCGCTCCGTGCCGATGAAAATGGCTTCGGCTTCGTAGTTATCCCTGAGTTGCTGGGCGATGGCGATGGCCGGGATGACGTGTCCCCCAGTCCCACCGCCGGCAAGAATTGCACGCATCATTTGTCCGTCTTTTGAATGTTATCAGAGCAGTTTAGGAATTAACGTATCCCGCGTTCACCGCCGGGCTGACTATCACCCCAGCAAACGCCAGGCGTTTGCCGGGGACCCCGCATCCCGGCTCCTTCGACGACTCCACCTACCGCTAAACTGGTCAGTCCGTTTGCTGGGTAATGTTGAGCAGCACCCCGACACTGGTAAGTGTAATGAACAAGGAGGAACCGCCGTAAGAGATAAATGGCAGCGGAATGCCCTTGGTCGGCAACAATCCGAGCACCACACTGATGTTAAAGAAGGCCTGCACTCCCACCATGGCGGTTATGCCAACCGCTAGAAAGCGGGCGAAGTAGTCGCGCGTGCGCATCGCCGTTCGCAGGCCGCGATAGCAGAATAGCGCGAACAGTGCGACGATTACCACCGATCCGATCAGTCCAAATTCCTCGGCGATGACAGCGAAAATAAAGTCGGTTTGCGGCTCGGGAAGGTAAAACAGCTTCTGCTTCCCTTCCATCAATCCCTGTCCGAATATGCCGCCCGTGCCCACGGCAATCAGCGATTGGATCATGTGGAACCCGGCTCCCCGGGGATCGGCATCAGGGTTGAGAAAGGCCGTGATGCGGCGGGCACGCCACGCCGTGCGGAAGATCAGTACGTAGAGCGGCAACGTCGACGCCAGTGCGGCATAGCCAAAGTACTTCAGCTCCATTCCCGCCGTAAACAGTACCGCGGCGGAGATGCCGCAAACCGCCATGGCCGTGCCCAGGTCAGGTTCCGCCACAATCAGCGCAGTAAAGATCAAGATCGGCACAACCATCGGCAGCAAGGTGCGCCGCCAGTCGGCGATGTTCTTGTGACGCTTTTCCAGGAAGTACGCCAGGAACAGGATGATAGCGGGTTTGGCCAGCTCGGAAGGCTGAAGCGAAAACCCTCCCAGGCGGATCCAGCGATGCGTATTGGCGTGGCGATCCAGGAAAAAGACCGCCAGCAGCAGCAAGGTAGTAAGGCCGAGAGCGGTGAAAACAACACTCGATGACTTCAGCCGCCGATAGTCGAAGTTCATCATCAGCACCATGGCGCCGAGCCCGGCAAGGGCCCACATGAGCTGCCTCAACAGGAAGCTGTAGGGCGAGCCCAGGCGATCCTTGGCGATGACCGCCGAGGCGCTGAAAACCATAATCAGGCCGATGAAGACCAACAGCAGCGTGACGCCGAACAGCCACTTGTCGACACTGACCCGCTTCGGCATTCAACGCCCTCCGGCGTGCGCTTGCAGCGCGCGGACTTCCGCTTTGAAGGCGCGGCCACGTTCTTCGTAGCTGTTAAACTGGTCGAAACTCGCGCAGGCAGGCGCCAGCAGAATGATTTCGCCCGTGCGGGCGTTCCCGGAGGCATCGCGGATGGCTTCGCCCAGTGTGCCGGAACTGGTGATGGGAACGGAGCTTTCGAGCTGCGACTCAATCTTGCGGGAAGCCGCTCCGATGGTATACACGTGCCGCGCGCGCTCGCGCAGCAGGCGGTTGAGAACGCTGTAGTCGCTGCCCTTGTCCTTGCCGCCCAGGATGATGTGTATGCCGCCGGCAAAGGCCTCCAGCGCCTTGATGGTGGCGTCGACATTGGTTGCCTTGGAGTCGTTGTAATAGTCGACACCGCCGATGGTGGCCACGTATTCCAGGCGGTGCTCAACCGCCTTGAAGTCCTTGACGGCGGTGCGAATCTTCGCCGCTTCGATACCGGCGAGCGAGCCCATGGCCACCGCCGCCAGCACGTTTTCCAGATTATGCGCGCCCTTCAGCGTAATCTCGGCGCACGACATCACCGCCCGCTCGCCGCGCTCATCGCGGAACATGATCTTGCCGCCGCGGACAAACGCGCCACGCTCCACTTCCCGCTTGCGGCTGAACCAATAGACGCCAGGCCGGAGGCCGGAGGCCAGCGCGGCCGTCGGCTCATCATCGGCGTTCAGCACCGCAAAATCGCTTGCCGTCTGATTTTCGAAGATGCGCGCCTTGGCCGCAAAATAGTTTGCCATGCTGCCGTGGCGATCGAGGTGGTCCGGCGAAAGATTCAGAATCGCGGAGATGCGCGGGCGGAAGGTCTCGATCGTCTCCAGTTGAAAGCTGGAAACCTCCAGCACCACCCAGGTATCGGCCGAAGACTGCTCGACAAAGCTGATCGCGGGTGTGCCGATGTTGCCGCCCACCAGGGTTTTGCAGCCGCCGGCCGCGATCACTTCGCCGGTCAGGCTGGTGGTCGTGGTCTTGCCGTTCGACCCGGTGATGGCGACGATCTCGCCTTGCAGGAAACGGGCCGCTAATTCGATTTCGCCAATCACCGGCGTGCCTTCACGCCGGGCCTGCGCCAGTTGCGGCAGGCCGGTCGGCACTCCGGGGCTGACGACAATGAGGTCCTTGTTCTGAAAGGTACGCTCGCCGTGCTTGCCGGTTTCGACCGTGATGCCCTTGTCCAGCAGTACCGGAATCTCGTCTTGAAGCCGCTGTTGCGGCTTGGCATCGGAGACGGTAACGCGCGCGCCCCGAGCCTGCAAGAACAGCGCCGAGGCAACGCCCGACTTGCCTAAACCGACGACCAGAACGTTTTTTCCGTGAATGTCTGCGCTCATGACCAACTCAGGATGACACCGCCGGATCTCCAGCGAACCGGCTTTGCCTGGGCCGGCAAACCCATTCTGCCACTAATTCTCGCCGGCTACCTCAACTTCAAAGTGGTGAGTGCAAACAGAGCAAACACCAGCGAGACAATCCAGAAACGGACGATGATCTTCGACTCCGACCAGCCCATCAACTCGAAATGATGGTGCAGCGGAGCCATCTTGAAAATGCGCTTCTTGCGCAGCTTGTAGGAGCCCACCTGCAGAATCACCGAAATCCCCTCGATCACGAAGATGCCGCCGATGAAAGGCAGCAACAGCTCCTGTTTGACGATGACCGCCACGGTCGCAATCGCCCCGCCGAGCGCCAGCGATCCAACGTCGCCCATAAAAATCTCGGCCGGATGCGCGTTGTACCAGAGAAAGCCGATGGCCGAGCCAACCATGGCTCCGCAGAAAATTCCCAGTTCGCCCACACGAGGCAGATAAGTAAGCTCCAGGTAGCTGGCGAAGATGATGTGCCCGCTGACGTAGGTGAGCACGGTCAACGCCCCGGCGGCAATCACCGTGCAGCCGATCGCCAGCCCATCGAGCCCGTCGGTCAGGTTGACGGCGTTGCTGGAAAAAGTGATGACCAGCACGATGAAGATTACGAACGGCGCGAAGGCAAGCGGCCAGAGATACGGATTGTGCTGCAAGCTGGAAATCACCAGGTCGGGACGGAACCTCTTGAGGAAAGGAACGATGAGGTGCGTCGAGTACCCGCCCTTGAACTGGAACATGATGAGCACGACGGCGATCACGAAACTCGATAGGCCCTGCAGCATCAGCTTGGCGCGCGCGGTCAGCCCGAGATTGCGTTTGTGGATGATCTTGAGATAGTCATCGGTAAAGCCGATGGCGCCGAAGGCGATGATCGAAAACATCGCCAGCCAGATAAAACGATTGCTCAAATCGGCCCACAGCATGGTGGGCACAACCACCGAGATCACGATCAGCACGCCGCCCATGGTCGGTGTGCCGGCTTTCTTCTGATGAGCCTGGGGGCCGTCTTCGCGGATGTACTGCCCGATCTGGAATTCGCGCAGACGGCGAATGATCGGCGGACCGATGACAAGGCCCATGAACATCGCCGTGATGCTGGCAAATGCGGTACGGAACGTCAGATATTGGAAAAGACGAAAAGGTCCGACATTAAAATGCCGGAAAACCTGTTCGTAAAAAAGCCAGTAGAGCAATTTCTCTCCGTGCTTAGAGCAGTTCCCGAGTTGCTATATCCCGCCGAAGAACGTCATTCCGAGCGAGCGGCGCCTTGCCTTGAGAGCCTTTAAGCTGTGCTGCCGCAATGTGCTCACGAGCAGTGCGACAAATAGCACATCGCTCTCCCGGCCGCGAGCCGGGGTCCCCGGCGACGGCAGTTTTTGCTGTCGCTGGGGTGGGAGCCGAGGAATCTTTTGTGTTGCTTTGCCGTAGGAAAACACAAGATCCCTCCACTCCGTGCCCGAACAGCTTCTTGCTTACCAAGTGCCATGTCGGGTACGCAGCCTGGCTGCTCCGGCCACAGACGCTCGGCACTCCGGTCGGGATGACGCCTCAAAGTTTATCTTGCCGGTGGTTCGGGCTCGCCCGATGAATCGCCGGACAGAGACCACTATCGCATGGTCACCTGCCCGGGTCCACCGCAGAGACGGGGGCCGCATCCGCCGAGGCATCCTTGCGCGCCTTCAAGATTTCCAGGGCACGCTCCAACCGCACCCCGCGTGAAGCCTTCATCAGTACCACGTCGCCCTCGCGCAGTTCGGCGGCAATTCTCTCGCCCGCTTCCTCGGGAGTGGCAACAAACACCGTATCCACGCCTTCGGCCGCCGCCGCGCGAACCATGGCCTCCGCCAACCCACGCACACCGATGAGGCGTTTGACGCCTTTCAGGGCCATGAAACGGCCGCACTCATGGTGCAGGCTCTCGCCGGCCGGGCCCAACTCGAGCATCTCTCCGGCCACCACCACGTGCCTACCGGCGGGCACGGAGACCAGGGCGTCGATCATGGATTTCAGGGCCTTCGGATTCGAATTGTAGCAATCATTGATGATGGTTGCGCCGCCCAGCTTGAGGATTTCTCCACGTTTTTCCGACGCCGCCAGCGTGCTAAGGCTTTCCACAGCGGTCTCGAGCGGAAGTCCCCGCTCCAGCGCCACGGCTGTGGCAGCCAAACTGTTCAGAACGTTGTGTTCGCCCACCAGCGCGACGGAAGCGCGCGCCCTGCGCCCATTCGCCACCACGTCAAAACTCGACCCCAGCAGCCCTCGGGGCTTGACATTTTCGGCGCGCACATCGGCAGGCTTGCGGATTCCGTAAGTGACCACCTTGCCCGTAAAATCGCGTCCGAATTGCGAAACGTACTCGTCATCGGCATTGAGAATCGCCGTGCCTCCAGGAGGCAAAGAGGCAATCAACTCGTACTTGGCCCGCGCGATGCTCGCCAGCGAGTCGAAAAATTCCAGGTGCACGGGCGCGACGTTGGTGACCACCCCGATATCGGGCTGCGCCAAGCCGGCCAGGGCTCGAATTTCGCCTGCGTGCGACATGCCCATCTCGATGACAGCGATCTCATGCTCACGCTCGAGGCGAAGCAATTGCAGCGGAAGTCCAAAATGGTTGTTGAGGTTGCCAACCGATTTCAACACATTGAGCCGCGATGACAGGACGTGAGCGATGGCATCTTTCGTGGTCGTCTTACCGGTCGAACCCGTTACTCCGACTACGGTCTTTCCCCACAGCCTCCTGACCGCGGCTGCCAAAGCCTGCAATGCCGCGAGCGTGTCGTCGACGGCGATCAGTCCGGTCTTCACCGAGTAGCGCGCCAGCATGTCCTTGCGTACCACGGCCGCCACCGCACCCACCTGCAAGGCCGCTTCGACAAATTCGTGACCGTCAACACGTTCGCCCGCGACCGCGAAAAACACTTGGCCCGGCGTAATCGTGCGCGAATCGATCGAGTAGCCGCCGGCCACAAGATGGCCGTCAAACTCGCCGGTACCTTGCACAAACTCCTCGATACGTGCCAGCGGCAGCTTCATCACTTCCCCCCGTGGTCCTTCGGTAAATCCGCGTTGGCGAAGCCGAGTGCGTGCAGTTCTTCCCGCGCCACCTCGAAATCGTCGAACGGGAATACGCCTTCGCGTGTCGTCTGCGTCTTCTCATGCCCTTTGCCGGCGATCAGCACGATGTCTCCGGCGCGCGCCTCGGCCAGCGCCAGGCGGATCGCCTCGCGCCGGTCGGGATGCGCGGCGTAGCGCGTGCCCGTCTGCCGAAGCCCCGGCAGGGCGTCGGCCATAATCGCCTCGGGATCTTCGCTGCGCGGATTGTCCGAGGTAAGCACGACGAAGTCGCTGCCCTCGCCGGCGGCCTTGCCCATCAAGGGACGCTTTGTCCGGTCGCGATCTCCGCCGCAGCCGAAGACCGTGATCACGCGCCCGACGGCCCGCGAAACTGGTCCAACGCGGTTGACAAACTCGCGCGCCACGCACGTCAGGTTCTGCAGCGCATCATCGGTGTGCGCGTAGTCGACCACCACCGCGAACGGCTGGCCCTCATGCACGCGTTCGAATCTGCCCGGAACGCGGGCAGCGGACAAGATGCCCTTGGTGATTTGTTCGGCGGTACAGTTCCTGGCAAAGGCAGCGGCGCAGGCGGCGATCACGTTGTAGACGTTCACGCGGCCGATCAGCGGCGAAGCAATCTCCATTTCGCCGGCGGGCGTGACCAGCAGGAAGCGGTTGCCCGCGGGCGTCAGGCGCAGATTGCGCGCGTGAAAATCGCCGCTGTCGAAGCCGTAGCCGTAAACCACCGGACTGCGCCCGCGACAGAACGCAAGCAGCTTCCGCCCGTACTCGTCATCGACGTTCAGAATGGCGCAGCGCGGCGGCTCGGTGCCACAGCCTTCGAAGAGGATACGCTTGGCGGCGAAGTAGTTTTCGAAGGTGACGTGATAGTCGAGATGATCGCGAGTCAGGTTGGAAAAGACCGCGACGTCAAAGGGCACGCCGAAAACACGCTGCTGCTCGAGCGCGTGCGAAGAGACTTCCATCACCACTTCCGTCGCCCCCGCCGCCAGCGCCTGCGAAAGCACCTGCATCAGTTCCAGCGGCTCGGGCGTGGTGTGCGGCGCTGGAATCACTTTTCCCGGCAGGTGATACTCGACGGTGCCCACCAGTGCGCTCTTGCGGCGCGCCGCATCCAGAATTGCCTCCAGAATAAAGGCCGTGGTGGTCTTGCCGTTCGTCCCCGTGATGCCCGTGCTGCACAGGCGTTCCGCGGGACGCCTGTAGAAGTTGGCGCTGAGCCGGGCCAGCGCCCGGCGGCCATGCGCGACCTGCGCCCAGGCGAAGTCCGGACGCGGGGGCACTTCGACTGAATCCGAAACAATCGCCACCGCCCCGTTGGCAATGGCCTGATCGATGTAGCGGTTGCCGTCGGTTTTTTCGCCACGCATGGCAACGAAGGCGAAGCCCCGGCGGACACGCCTGGAATCGTAGTCGAGCCCCCTGATTTCGGCGGAACCCTGGAGCAAGAGCACCTCGGCTCCGTCCAGTAGTTGTGAGAAGTCCATTGCCAGAATTATATCGTTGCCCAAGAATTCGTTGTGAACGGCTGTTTGCGAAACCGCCTCAGCGCGCGAAACGCACGACGACGGTCGCGTGCGGCGTAACATGCGTACCCGCGGGCGGCGACTGCTCGCGGGCTATACCGGAGCCCATCGCGTTCAGCGCCACCCCCGATTGCTGCGCCAACTCGATCGCCCCGCGCATCGACTTGCCGGTAAAGTCCGGCACGACCGGCCCGCCTTCCACCTGCACCACGACGCTCCCGGGCGGATGGACCGGCTCATTCGTTGCCGACGCGGCCAGCGGTTGCGAAGTCTCAGTTGCGACAGTAGCCGGCGGCAGCGCAAGACCCGCCTTCAAAAGCTTTTCCTGACCGCTGGTAATCTGCGGTTTTTCTTCGTGCGCGCGCGCCACGGCGGCCTCGGCCAACTCCGGCCCGGCGAGGCCGCCAACCCGGTTCGTGACTCCGTCATTCACATCCGCCTGCCGGGCGAGCAGCACTTGCCGTGGATCGTGCTTGATCTCCGCGTCGTGCGGCACGTTCAGGTAGGCTAACACCTGCTCGGCGACGCGCTTGAAGACAGGGGCCGAAACCTGCCCGCCCTGGTGCAGCCCCCGGGCCGAGTCCAGAATCACCGCGATCGAAATCGCCGGGGTGTTCACCGGCGCGAAGCCGACAAAGCTGCCAACGTAGTCGGTGGCGGAATACCTGTGCGTGTTCGGATCGACCTTCTGCGCCGTGCCGGTTTTGCCCGCCGCGGTGTAGCCATTCAATAACGCGCGGCGCGCCGTGCCGAACAATACGACGTCTTGCATCATCCGGCGCATCTGCGCGGCCGTCAGGGATGAGATGACGCGCCGCTGATCTCGCGGGCGAAACACTACCTGCTGGAAACCCTGCGTCGGACTTGTCATGCCGGCGACAATGCGCGGAGGAGTGTAGATGCCATCATTGGCAATCGTCGAAACCATGGTGACAATCTGCAGCGGAGTGACGCCGATTTCCTGCCCGATCGACATCGCGCCGATCGAAGAGCCCGACCAATTCTTGAGCGGCTTGACCAGGCCCCGCGTCTCGCCCGGCAACTCGATGCCCGTCTGCTGCCCGAAGCCGAAGGCGTGAATGTATTTGAAGAGGCGATCAGGACCGAGCCGCAGCCCCATCTTCACCGCGCCCACATCGCTCGACTCCGCATAAGCATGCTCGACCGTTACCGTCCCAATGTGATGCGCGTCGCGGATTTTTATTCCGCCGACAACGATAAAACCAGGATCGCAGTTGATGACTTCGTCGAGCCGCGTCAGGCGCTCTTCCAGCACGGAGGAATAAGTAACCGTCTTGAAGACCGAACCGGGCTCATAAACGTCGCTCACCGCGTGATTCTTGAGCGCGGCGGGAGTGATCTTCTTCGAGAGGTTCGGGTTAAAAGTGGGCCGGTTCGCCAGCGCCAGGATCTCGCCCGTTCTCGGGTTCTGCACCACGATGGTTGCGGCCTTGGCCTGCGTGTCCTCGACGGCCTGATCGATTTCCTTCTCGACAATGTACTGGATCTTCTCGTCGATGGTGAGCACGACGTTGGCGCCCGGATCGGGGTGGCGTTCGATGCGCCCAAACCAGCGGCGGCGCGCGTCCTGGGAAATCATCAGCGTCCCGGGATTGCCCCGCAGTTCCTCGTTGAACGCGATCTCCACTCCCGCCAATCCTTCGTCATCCAGACCTACATATCCCAGGGCTTGCGCGGCCAGTTCGCGCTTGGGATAAAACCGTTTCGGCTCTTTTTGGAAGCCGATTCCGCGCAGGTTCAGGGCGCGAATTCTCTCCGCTGTTTCGGCGTCAATTTTGCGTGCGACCCAGGCAAAGTTCTTTTGCGACTTCATCCTCGCCTGGATCTCCTCGGCGTCGCTGTTAAGCACGCGGGCGAGGATGGAAGCAGTGGTGGCCTGATCGGGAATTTCCAAGGGAACGGCGTAAACGGAGTCCACCAGCACCGACATGGCCAGCTCCTGGCCATTGCGATCATAGATAATGCCACGCTGGGGAGAAACCTCGATGCTGCGTTGCTGCTGACGGGCGGCGCGCTGCACGAAGGCATCGCGCTGAAATACTTGCAGGTAAACAAGCCGGGCGCCGATGGCGAACACCCAAAGACAGAGCACACCGCCAAACAACACCAGCCGCGCCCTGATGCCGTTTCGGGAGACCATCGCCGACAAAGAGTTCACAGCCAGCGCACGCCTCCTGAGCCTCCTCGAACTACGGTGCCTGCGCCCCCTGACGCACATCGGAACGCCGAGGACTGTATCGGCGGTGGGTTTCCGCCTGTTCTTCTAAAGCCTGAAAATTGCTCCTGAACACCAGACGGCTCCATCTTCGGAAGGAGCCGTCATCGTTGTTGCCTGCGCCCTGTTTCAAGCTCCAGGCAATCAATCCGGAAGCGAAATTACCGAAACTCCCGTGGCGCGGGCCATCACCGGGCCACCTCCGAGGGTCGAAACATCCAGCGCTTGCACCTGCCCGGCTTGCGGCATTTGCAGACCCATGGTTTTGGCAAGCGCGTCGATTCGCTTGGGGTCGCGCAGCGATGCCTCTTCCAGCTTCAACGTACGGTTAGCTTCGCTCAGGGCATCGCGATCCGAGCGCAATTTCTCGATTTTGTAGCCGTAGTCGATGGCGCTGGCATGCTGGCAAACGTACACGATTACCAGCGCAAGCAGCACGACCAGCACCGCCGCAAAGACCGCCATCTCACGGCGCCCGCGCGGGTCGGCAATCTTCACCAGCCGCGAGTTATCGATCACCTTGCCAAAATAGATCTCCGGCGCACCCGGCATATATCTGCGGAGCTGCGGCTGAGCGCCGGTCTCTTCCGCCACTTGCGGCAATGTTGCGGCCCAAATCGACATTACATAACTCCAGGACGGGCAACCAGATTCGCGGGTTCGCGGAAAGGCATCGCGGGAGTCTGCGGAATCTCCCCGTATATCCTGCGCGCCTTTTCAACCTTTGCATCCACACGAGCCACGGTCGCGATCAACTGCTCGATAGTTATTCCCGTATGCATGTCATTGCTCCCTGAGTTCCCCCGGAACAGCGCCCGGGCATTACGTCTTTTGCACAGTTTCCACAGATTTTTCCACATTATTAACTTGAATGATGAGGAAAAATCTACTTTTCACAACCGCTCCGCCGCCCGCAACTTGGCGCTTCTGCTTCGCGGATTCTCCACCACTTCATTCACATCGGCAACAACCGGCTTCCTCGTTAACAGCTCATACAGCCCCTGACGAGCGCCATCGCGCATCGCGTCTTTCACGATCCGGTCCTCCAGCGAGTGGAAGCTGATGATGACCAGCCGTCCTGCTCTCGCGAGCACCCGCGGCGCATCCTGCGTCAGCGCCTTGAGATCGTCGAGTTCGCGGTTGACATAAATTCGGAGAGCCTGAAAGGTCAGCGTCGCCGGATGAATGCGCTGGAATTTCACTGGCCGGGCCGCGGCCGCCACCACTCGCGCCAACTCGGCGGTTGTGGTAACCGGTCGCGCCCGGACAATGGCTCTGGCGATTCTCCGCGACCTCCTTTCCTCACCGAATTCGTAAATCAGGTCGGCCAGCGTTCGCTCGTCGAACTGATTTACCACTTGATAGGCGGTCAACTCGGCTTGCGGATTCATCCGCATGTCGAGAAGTCCTTCCGCCTGAAAACTGAATCCGCGGGCGGCATCTTCAAACTGCATCGAGCTCACTCCCAAGTCGGCCAGCACTCCATCCGCCGTGCCGGGCGCGGCGTGTTCGGCCAACTGCGCAAATGAGCCATGCAGGAGCGTGATTCTCGGCCAGTCCTGTTTCAACTCGGCCGCAACCTCGCTCAGCCGCTTGCCGGCTATCTCGAGCGCCCTGGGATCCTTATCGAAGCCAATCAAATGGCCCTGTCGGCCCAGGCGTTTTGCGATTCCGAAACTGTGCCCGCCCAAGCCCACGGTTGCATCGATATAGGTCCCACCGCGCCGTATAGCCAGGAAGTCGATTGCCGGTTGTAAAAGAACTGGAAGATGGCCAAACCGTATTGCTTCCGTTTTGCCATCCGCGCCCATCTGAGCGCCGTCGTCGTCGAACTCCGAACCGTCCGTCACCAGATCCCAAGCTTCGCAAGTGCTTCGTCATCCTCTGGCGTGAACGGGTTCTCCTCGACCTCTTTGCGGTAGTCCTCGGCGATCCGGACGTCCAGGCGTTCGAGTTTTCCAACCACCGCCACGTCCCCTTTCAAGCCCGCCTTTTCCCGCAGCAGTCCAGGGAGAAGCAATCTGCCCTGCCCATCCATCTCCGCCACTTGGCCGTAATAACTGGTCGCATCCAGAAACTTGCGGTAAGACGGATTGGCCGGACGCTGAGCCGAAATTTCCCGTTCCACCCGCTCCCAGACCTTGAGGGGATATACCTGAGCAATTTTCCCGTCGCGGCTGGTGATGTAGAATTGCGCACCATACGTTTCATCGATCTCGCGTTTGTATTCCGCGGGGACTTTGAACCGTCCTTTTTCGTCGACGCGAGTTGGATGGTGTCCACGAAACATAACCGCCGGTCCTCCTCAGGACCGCATCACCAGTTCCTGACCGCCAGCGGCGGCGGGCAAGGAGGTAGCAAGCGCGAAAGCGAAATCAGACCAGGGGGGTTGGCTCTTTTTCAGAATTGACCATCCATCCATCATGGTCCCTATTACTCCACTTTCGACCACTTTAGACCCGATGATATGCCTAAACGGTTGTGTGTCAACAAAATTTTTGCGAAATTTTAGATAGCCTGCCGTCCGCACTCCCAGCCCATACCTGGGCCACGGTGGGACCGTAATCCACAACGGCTAGTGTTTACCATGAGGGTTCAAATCAGCTCGATACGCCGAAAATACTGCTCCGGACACTTATTGAGCCGATTTGAGGATGTTTTTCGCCGTTTTCGCCCGCCTTTTGGGCGGGGTTCGGGGAGGGGCGAGGGCGCGGTTCTGCAAACGCGTCACAACGCGCAGAAGCGCGTTAATGGTTTCCGCCGAAGGCTTAACTTTAACGCTTGCGGAAAATGCTTATTGGATTGCAAATTGTCATTTACGAACAGAATTTACCAACTGCGTGATGCGCTCTCGACTCGAGCGCGAACACTGACGCGGGCTATCGGAGGCAATCACTTTGGACCGGGCTAAGCTCGCCGCTGTCGACCCCAAGTGGTGGGTGCTTCTGGCGGTCGGTGTCGGCAGCCTGTTGGGAGCCATCGACCTCAGTGTCGCCAACATCGTCCTGCCGGTTGTGCGCCGCGAATTCGCTTGCAGCGTGGCAACGATTGAATGGGCGGTCACGATTTATCTACTGGTGGTCTGCGGATTTCTGCTGAGCTTCGGCCGCCTGGGCGATCTGCGTGGGCAGAAGCGTCTATACATTGCTGGTTTTGTCGTCTTCATGCTGGGCTCCGCGGCCTGTGGCGCTGCCTGGAGCGCGACGGCGCTGATTGCGGCGCGCGCCTTCCAGGCGCTGGGTGCTTCCATGATCTTCGCCACCGTCCCGGCGATCCTGACGGGCAACTTCCCGGCCACGCAGCGCGGCCAGGCGCTGGGGCTGCAGGCGATCATGATTTACCTGGGGCAGATGACCGGCCCGGCGCTGGGGGGCTGGCTGACCGATCACTTCAGTTGGCGTGCCGTCTTCTACATCAATCTCCCTGTAGGCGCGCTGGCGATACTGCTGAGCACCAGATTCATCCCGCGCGATGAACCGAAAAAACAGACCGAACCGTTCGATTTTGCCGGCGCCGGTCTCTTCCTGGCCGGCTTCAGCCTGCTGCTGCTCGGCCTCAATCAGGGCTACGATCGAGGCTGGACATCGCCTTCGATTCAAGGCCTGCTGGCAGGAGGGCTGTTGCTGCTGATCGGGTTCGTGCTCCTGGAACACCGCTCGGCTCATCCGCTGCTCGACTTAAACCTGTTTCGCGAGCCGCAGTTTGCCATGAGCGTGGCCAGCGCGGTGTTGAATTATCTTTCCGTTTATACGATCACGTTCCTCATGCCGTTCTACCTCATTCAGGGACGCGGGCTGATTCCCAGCCATGCGGGACTGCTGATCACGATTCAGCCGGCGATGATGGCCGTCTCCGCTCCGATCAGCGGCACACTTTCCGATCGGCTGGGCACGCGCTGGCTTTCAATGGCGGGCATGGCTATTCTGGGCACCGGTCTGCTTCTGCTCTCGCGCCTGCAACCCGGCTCTTCCCTGGCGCATGTCGGCCTGGGAGTAGGCGTGTGCGGACTGGGCACGGGAATGTTCATTACACCCAACAACAGCGCCTTGATGGGTGCGGCCCCACCGCATCGCCAAGGGATAGCCGCCGGCATGCTGGGTACGGCACGCTACGTGGGAATGATTCTGGGCGTGGGCATAGCCGGAGCTGTCTTCACCACTTTTCTGGCCCGGCATACCCCTATGGCATTGTTCGAAGGCATTCGCGCCAGCTTTCTTGTCGCTTCCATTTCCGGATTCCTGGGCTGCCTGACCTCGGCTGTGCGCAAGGAGCGATCTATGACAGTAGGCGAACAGATCGCTTCCCTTCCCTCAGCGGGCGATCCACGTTGACTCACCCCAGCAAACGCCAAGCGTTTGCCGGGGACCCCGACTGTCATCCCACGTGCCCGGCTACTTCACGGCAGACACGTTTCGCTGGCCATTCTTATTTCCGTTGCAGCAACGGGCGAAGCTCGCGAATGTCCTTCAGGTTCTCGATGGCGAGCACTCTATCGATGAGACCCGCGCAAGTGGCCGCGCCGAGGACAGGCGTGATGAGATCGCGGGCCTTGGCGACAACCTCCTCGCGCGTCATCGGGTTCTGGGCGGTGCCGCGCACTGCCGTGACGCGCTCGCTGAGCTTGGTGCCATCGTTGAGCGTAATCTCGACCAGCGCCTCCCGGCGCGGAAGATTGCGCTCCATCTCCTCGTCGGCGACGAGCTGTATCTTGGCGCGTTCGCGGAGGACGGCCGGATCGTTCACGCGCGCCAGATCGTGCGCCGCGCGAAAAGAAACCGTCTTGTCGATCAGCATGATGGCAACCAGGTGCTGAACATTGATATCCGGTATCTCCCGGTTGTTCACCGTCTTTGCCGCGCTCGTGCCGAGGCGCACGACGACCGCGCGCACCTGGCCCGCTTCAAATGGATGCCGCTTTTGCAGGATCTCAACGGCATCGAGCGCCGCCTGGATGGGTGACCCCACACTCCACTTCTTGATGTTGGTGCGCGTAACCTCGTAGCGTTCGCCGAGTTTGTCGACGAGCCCCTCTGGACCGCCCTTGGAGTCCTGCGCCAGCAGAAAATTGTCGGCTCCGGTAAAGATGTCGTCGACGCCGGTGCCGCCCAACTGAATGATCAAAGCCGCGGTGACGCCATTGCGCGCGGGGAACCCGGCGAAGACCAGCGATTTCTGGATATGACCGCTATCGCGCTGCCAGGCGAGGGTCCCCGACGCCTGCTGCGCGGCATAGTCGAGCAGCCAGCGCATCTGCCGTGCGTTCAGCCCAGCGGCACAGCCGGCGGCCGCCGAAGCGCCAAAGGTATTGGCAATGCTGTGCGTACTGCGGTGTGTCTGTTTTTCCCAGGGAACGCCGCCGATGTTCATCGTGACCCGCGTGCCGACATCCCAGCCGAGCGTGACGGCGCGAAGGAAGTGCATGCCGCTGATGCCAAACTGTTCGCCTGCCGCCAGAGCGGCCGGCACGATGCCACAACCGGGATGACAATGGGCGGGAGCGTGCGAGTCATCGGTTTCGTCGGAGTGAGCGAGCATTCCATTGGCCATCGCCGCCTCCAGCGGACCGCAAACGATGTCCGAGGCAACGACAGTGGCAACCGTGCCGCCGGCTTGCGAGCGGGCAAACTTGAGCGCCACTTGCCCGGGCGGCAACTCCGCGCCGGAGATCATCGCGGCAAAGGTATCGAGAATGTGCTGCTTCGCCACCTCGGCTACCTCGCCGGGCAAGGAACGGCCATGGGCCTCGCTCATGTAGGCGCTGAGCGTGTCCATCGCGGCGCTTCCCGCCGGCTTGCCGGCAACCGGAGCGGCCTGTTCGGTGGCGCTGCCCACGACCGGCGAAATCGCTGTCGCGGCGATTACGCAGCCGGCCTGCTGCAACAGGCGGCGCCGGGTCACGATGGACCCGCCGAGTCCACCTTCCGCATTTTCCACTTCCGGATGCGCTCTGCCCTCTTGGCTCATGACTGGCTCCTGCTGGTGCTAGAGTGTGTGTTTGGCCTTGGTGTGCTGTTGCATAAATACATTAAATAACTAACACACCTCGGGAGTGTCATCCTGAGCGCAGCCGGGGTCCCCGGCGACGGCCGCTTTTGCCGTTGCTGGGGTGGAGGAGCGAAGGATCTGCTTTCTCCCGCATTTCAAAACAAAAGCAGATTCTTCGCTCGCTACGCTCGCTCAGAATGACACCGCAAAGGGGACGCGAACTTCTGGGACGCGGCCCTAGACGCTCCTCGCAATCATGTAGCCCTTGATGGCTTTTTCGTTGTACTCGATGCCGAAGCCAGGAGCGGTGCGCGGGGCTACGAATCCGTCTTTAGGTTGAAGCGCGTTGGCGATGATGTCGTCGAAAACCTTCACCCCCGATTCGCGCACGAAGTACTCGACGAAGATCCCATTCGGAATGGTCGCGACCAACTGGGTGTGCAGATCCCAGTGGTAATGCGGAGCGATCGGCACGTCAAAAGCGGCGGCCATATGCGCCACCTTCAGCCATTCGGTGACGCCGCCGACCACGGCCGCGTCGGGCTGCAGGATGTCGGCGGCCTTCCGTTCCAGCAGTTCCGCAAAGCCCCAGCGTGTGGCTTCCAGTTCGCCGGTCGCCACCGGCCAGTCGATTGCCTCGGCGATCCGCGCCATGGCGGAGATGCTGTCCGGACGCACCGGCTCTTCGATCCAATACGGCCTGGATTCTTCCAGCCGGCGCAGCGCCGCGATCGCCGTGTTCGAGTCCGGCCAACCGCCATTGGCGTCCAGCAGAATCTCAACATCTTCTCCCAGGGCCTGACGAATGGCTTTCAGCCGTGCCGCATCCTCGCGCGCCGGCAGCGCTCCAACCTTCAGCTTCACCGCCGAGAATCCCTTTTCGATGTAGCTGCCCATTTCGCGAATCAAGCGCTCGACGCTGTCTCCCGGGCGGTAGTATCCACCGGTGACGTAGCAGCGAAGGCGCTGCGAATGGATGCCCAGCAACTGCATGATCGGCATTTTGGCGGCTTTGCCGCGCAGATCCCACAGCGCAATGTCGATGGCGCTGATCGTCCGCAGGCCCGCCCCGCGACGCCCCGACTGGATCGACTGGCGGAACATTTCCGTCCACAGATGCTCGGTGTCAAACATGCTGGAACCCAGCAGCATGGGACGATAAATTGCATTCACCAGCTCGACCATCGCCTTGCTGCCGTCATACGCCAGCGCGAAGCCTACGCCTTCCAGGCCGCCGGCGCGAATCTTCACGATCAGATGATCGCGATGAGTGTGGGTGCGAACGGCATCGGAAACGGGTGCCTTCAGCGGAATGGAAATGGCAATTGCCTCAACTTGTTCAATCTTCATAACTATGTCTCCTAGATGAATGCCAGAGCGAAAACCGGGTTCCCGCCCCAGCCGAACGAATACGGTTATAGCTTCGCAACCTGCTCGCAAAGCAATTGCCATGCGGTCTTCACATCGTCCATCGAGGTGCCGAGGTTGCCGATGGCGATGCGCAAAACGAACTTGCCGTTCAGAACCGTGTTGGAGAGGAACACCTTTCCGCTGGCGTTGACGGCGTCCATGATCTGCTTGTTCTGCTCGTCGGAGCCCTTGTAGCGGAAGCAGACGACCGAAAATGGCGCGGGCGCCACTCGTTCGAAGCGCGCGTCGGCATCGACCCACGCGGCAAATTCCTGTGCCATCGCGATGTGCGAGCGGAGGACGCGCTCAATGCCTTCGCGTCCGAAGTAACGCATGACGAACCACAGCTTGAGCGAGCGGAAACGGTGGCCAAGAGGCACGCCGTAATCCATGAGGTGAATGGCACGCGGGTCGCCGGAGGCCCGCAGATACTCGGGCACGAGAGAAAACGCCTGCCGCAGAATATCGGGCCGGCGAGTATAGAACACGCTGGTATCGATCGGCGTGAGCATCCACTTGTGCGGGTTCAGCACCAGCGAGTGCGCCCGCTCGGCTCCGCGCAGAATATGTTTGCACTCGGGAAGGATGGCGGCACTGCCGGCGTAGGCGGCGTCAACGTGCAGCCAGAGCCCGTGCCTCTCGCAGATTTCGACGATTTCAGCAACTGGATCGACACTGGTCGAGGAAGTCGTGCCGACGGTGGCGACGACGCAGATCGGCTGTTTGCCGGCCTGCAGATCTTCCTCGATAAGCCGGGCGAGCGCATCGGGCCGCATGCGGAATTCGGAATCGACGGGAACTTTGCGCACGTTCTTCTGCCCGATGCCGATGGCGATCGCTCCCTTTTCGATGGAAGAGTGCGACTGCTCCGAGGTGTAAACCACCATGTTGGGCGTGGAGCCCTCGACACGGGCTTCAGGGTGCTTCAATTCACGAGCGGCAACCAGCGCGTGCATGCTGGTGGTAGAGGCGGTGTCGTAGATAATGCCGAAGAATTCGGGCGGCAGGCCGATCCATTCGCGCAACCATCCAAGCGTCACGTGCTCGAGTTCGGCAACGGCGGGAGAGGTCTTCCAGTGCAGGCCGTTGGTGTTCAGCGCGGCGCTCAGCATGTCGGCGAGAATGGCCGGAGTGGACCCGGTGGTGCCAAAATACGCAAAAAATCCCGGGTGATTCCAGTGCGTCACCGCCGGCATGACCTGTTGTTCGAAATCGCGCAGCATGGCCGAAAACGGCTCGCCCTGCAGCGGCGCATGCGCCGGCAAGGCATCGATCAGCTCGCCGGGCTGGATGGAGGGCAGTACCGGATAGCGGCGCGTTTCGCGCAGAAATCCGGCGATCCAGTCGACGGTCTGGTGAGCGGACTTGGCAAAATCCTCGACGTATGCGTTCCAGTTTTCAGCGGAGGTGATGTTGGTAGGCTTGGATGTCTGCGTCATAATAGCTTCATTCCTCTATGCTGACGGGTGCAAGCGGCACTCGTCTGAAACGCCTGCGATAAAGTGAGAAGCTATTGTATCGAAAGCGCGCCCGGCTTGCCTTTGATGTCGCAATAAGAATACAAGTGAGGTGCCCGGATTTCGTTGGCATCCCCGGCAAACGGGATTGGTGAGCGGATAAAGTAATAGAGTATGCATGCCGCAAGGGACGACATCAAACCGCGAGTTGGTTCCGCCATGGGCAATCACGGCGCGTGTCGGGGACGCCGCCCGGGCGCTGGCGGCCGCTTGCCACGAGCGCTTCCCCTGGCGCCGGCGAAGCACCGATATTATTGCCGCGCCGCCGTGGGGCGTATCATCACATTCTTTTTACTGCTCTTTGCTGTTTTCCCCATTTGCCTGGCGCAGGCTGCGTCCGGTCCCGACCAGCCTCTCGCGCCGGACACAGGAAGCGCAGCTTTGAAACTGGAACTGCTCAGGCTCCGCACAACCGCCCGCATGCTGCACACAACGGCGCATCCCGACGACGAGGACGGAGGCATGCTTGTGCTGGAATCGCGCGGGCGCGGCGTCACCACGGAACTGCTCACTCTGACGCGCGGCGAGGGCGGACAGAACCGCCTCGGCAGCAACCTGTTTGACGAGCTGGGCGCGCTTCGCACCCTCGAACTACTGGCCTCGGACCGTTACTACGCGGTGCACCAGCGCTTTACACGCGCGGTGGATTTCGGCTTCTCCAAGACGGCGGAAGAGACCTTTGAAAAGTGGGGCGGGCACGGTCCGGTGTTAGCCGACGTCGTCAGGGTGATTCGCAGGTTTCGTCCCGACGTGATCGCGTCGCGCTTTCAGGGCAGCGCTCGCGATGACCACGGCCATCACCAGGCGGCTGCGATCCTCACGCGCGAGGCCTTCCGCGCCGCAGCCGATCCCAAGATGTTTCCGGAACAGATTCTCGCCGGACTGGCGCCGTGGCAGGCGAAAAAACTCTACGTCGGTAATATCGACGCCGGCGAAGGCTACACTCTCGCACTCGACACCGGCGTCGTCGATCCGACGCTGGGCATGACTTATCAGCAATTCGCCATGCAGGGGCTGCGGCATCAACTGTCGCAGGGCGCGGCAAACTTCACGATGAGAACCGACCTGCACCATTACAGGCTGGTGGATTCCGCACTCTCCGCGCAGGCAACTGGCGCTGCCGGTGCTCACGAGCAGGATTTCTTCGATGGGATCGATACTTCTCTGCCCGGCCTGGCGGCGCACCTTGGCGACGAGCAGGCGAAGCTGCCGGAGCTGAAACAGCAGCTCGCGGAAGTTGCCGCGTTCGTCGCCCAGGCGGATAAGATGGCCGATCGCGGTCCGGAGATGGCGCTTCCACCGCTGCTCGAAGGCTATGAGCTGCTGCGGGCGGCGATGGCGCGCGTGCAAGCCGCCGAACTTCAGCCCATGGCCAGGCAGGATGTCCTGGTGAATCTTGCGACAAAGGCGGAGCAGTTCGAGCGTGCGATCAGGCTGGCGTGCGGGGTGCAGATCAAGGCTTCGCTCGACAAGAATGCGGCAAGCGCGAATCCCGAGGGCACGGTTGTTCCCGGAGAGTCGTTCTCTTTCTCCGTGCGCGTGCAGTTTCCGCCCGCGTCTTCGATCACGGTCGCCGATATTCAACCCGTGCTGCCCGCCCGCTGGAGCTACAGAAGGCAGTCGCAGCCGGCATCGGATACCGCGAAATTCGTGGTGGAGGTTCCCGGCGATGCGGAGTACACGCGGCCGCACTATTATCGCGATTCTTCCGAGCAGCCCCTGTACACGATTGATGACCCGGATCTCGCGGCGCTGCCGCTTACTCCTCCGCCGGTGCAGGTAAAAGTCACGTGCAGGTTTCCGCAAGGATCGGTCGAGTTTGTGCAGATGGTGGAAGCTGAAGTCCGCGTGGGAGGCGCGTTTCGCCAACGGCCGCTCGCGGTAGTGCCAGCGGCATCGGTCATGATCGAGCCCGCGGCGCAGGTTATACCGCAGTCGCGGCACGAACCGGTTGAGCTCGCCGTGACCGTGCGCAGCAACCTCGAGCAATTGCAGGGCGGGGTGCTGGAGGTTCACGCGCCCGCGGGATGGAAGGTGGAGCCCGCAAGCCAGACGGTGAACCTCAGCGGCAGGAATTCGGATCGCACTTTCCGCTTCCATTTGATCAAGCTGGACGCGAAGCCGGGAAGATACCGGCTGCATGCAACATTGTCTTTCAAGGGCGAGCGCTACGATCAGGGATTCTCGGTGGTCACGCGCGAGGACCTCGGCACCATCTATCACTACCAGCCTGCGGCGGAAGACATCAGCGTGGTCAACGTCGAGATTCCGTCGAAGCTGGCCGTCGGATACATCATGGGCGCCGGCGACGACATTCCGAACGTGCTCAAACAGATCGGGATGAACGTCCAAATTATTCAAGCCGACGAACTTGCGCGCGGCGATCTCAGCCGCTATGGAACCATCGTCACCGGCATTCGCGCCTATGACGTGCGCGAGGACGTGCGCAGGTACAACGCTCGCCTGCTGGATTTCGTGCACGGCGGCGGCACACTGATCGTGCAATACAACACGGGCGTCGCCGACTTCAACAAAGGCCGCTATACGCCATATCCGGCGGAGCTTGGCCGCGAGCGCGTCACCGAAGAGCAATCAACGGTGCAGGTTCCCGATCCCAACGACAAACTCTTCCGCGTCCCCAACAAAATTACCGCAGGCGATTTTAACGGCTGGATCCAGGAGCGCGGACTTTACTTCATGCACTCGTGGGATGGCCGTTGGGAGCCGCTGCTGGCCATGAACGACCGCGGAGAGCCGCCGCGGAAGGGCGGTCTGCTGCGCTGTTCTTATGGACGCGGGACCTACATCTACACCGGGCTGTCGTTCTTTCGGCAACTGCCTGGCGGCGTGCCGGGGGCTGTGCGGCTGTTTGTGAACCTGGTGGCCGATCACCCCAGCGAGCAAAGCTCGCCGGGGCCCCGACACGCGGGGCACGGCGAATGAACCCGGCGGACGCGGCTCCGCACCGAAGCTCACACTCCCCGGGACTGGAACGCGAACTCGGATTGGCAAGCGCAACCGCGCTGAACATGATCGACATGATCGGCGTGGGCCCGTTCATCACTATCCCGCTCATCCTCGGCGCGATGGGCGGTCCGCAGGCAATGCTCGGATGGATTCTGGGTGCCGCGTTCGCCCTGTGCGATGGCCTGGTATGGGCGGAACTCGGAGCCGCCATGCCCGGCTCCGGCGGTTCGTATCGCTATCTGCGCGAGATCTATGGACGCCAGCGTCTCGGGCGCATGCTGTCGTTTCTCTACATTTGGCAGCTCTCCTTCAGCGCGCCGCTCTCCATCGCCTCGGGATGCGTGGGATTGGCGCAGTACGCCGCGTTTCTATGGCCGCCGTTGGCGCAGGTTTGGATAGTGCGGGAGATGGCGCTTCCCCTGCCGCTATTAGGGCAGGTGCACATCGCGCTGACTGCGGGACCGGGCACGGTGGTTGCCATTCTTTGCTGCGTCGCGGCTGTTGGACTGCTGTATCGCCCCATCAGGGCCGTTGGACAGCTCTCCAAGCTGCTCTGGTTGCTGGTTGCGGGAACGGTGGCATGGGTGATCTTTACCGGGGCCACGCATTTCGACCGCGCGCGCGCCTTCGATTTTCCCGCCGGCGCGTTTCATCCCGACGCTGCGTTCTTCACCGGCCTGGGCGCGGCCATGCTGGTGGCCACCTACGACTACTGGGGTTACTACAACGTGTGCTTCCTCGGCGACGAGGTGCGAGAGCCCAGCCGAACGATTCCTCGCGCGCTCATGCTCTCGATCGCCGGAGTGGCAGCCATCTACCTGGCGATGAATATCAGCGTGCTCGGGGTCATACCGTGGCGCGAGTTGACGGCGCCGTCCGCCAAGCCATACGTGATTTCCGTGCTGATGCAACGCGTCTATGGAACAGGATCGCCGGCGGCAACGGTGGCAACGTGCCTGATCATGCTGACCGCCTTTGCCTCCGTGTTCTCGCTGCTGCTGGGTTACTCGCGCGTGCCCTACGCGGCGGCGCTGGATGGAAACTACTTTCGCGCCTTTGCGCATGTCGACGAGAAGCGACGCTTTCCCGACGTGTCGTTGCTGGCGCTTGGCGCGGCCGCTTGTCTGGCGTGCTTCCTGCGTCTGGCGGATTTGATCGCCGCGCTGGTCGTAATTCGCATCATGCTGCAATTCCTGGTGCAGGCCGCGGGCTTGCTGCTGCTCCGCGCCACCCGGCCCGAGTTTCCCCGCCCTTTCAGAATGTGGTTCTATCCCGTGCCCGCGCTGCTGGCGATGGCCGGGTTTATATTCGTGCTGGTCTCGCGCCAGGACTTCCTGAAAGAAGTCCGTTACGGTACCTTGTTATTGCTGGTGGGGTTGGCGATTTACATGTGGCGTGCGTCACGCCTGCGGCAGTGGCCATTTTCAACCGGCAAGCAGCCATGACGCATGTCGCTGATGATTTTTCGGCCTGCGCTCGCCGCAATAGCATTTTCACCCGGCGAACACCCAATGACGGCAGCCCGGAATAACTTTCGAGCAGCGGCCATGGCCGGGCAAACTGAACTGGAGGACTTCGATGCTAAACAAATTCGTTGTCGTGATTATGAGCCTGGCGCTGTTGGCAAGCGTGGCTGTGGCACAGCAGAACGCGCCGGCAACTCCTTCCGCGCCCCCAACCGTGGCCGCGATTCTGGACCGGCAACTCTCCTTGCTGGAAAAGGAAATGGTTCCCATGGGGACCGATATGCCGGAGAGCAAGTTCAATTTCGTTCCGAGCGGCGGCGATTTCAAAGGCGTTCGCGGTTTTGGCGACCAGTTGAAGCACGCGGCCATGGTGAACTACCGGATCAGCGGCGCCATTCTGC
>Ga0181533_1000421_pt1 | contig 56075 bp, 56 predicted proteins | sample PEATcosm2014_Bin_45_FD_119772 | JGI IMG/M metagenome (GOLD analysis project Ga0181533, IMG submission 119772) | Peatland microbial communities from MTU Mesocosm Facility, Houghton, MI, USA - PEATcosm2014_Bin11_60_metaG | ecosystem: Environmental > Terrestrial > Soil > Wetlands > Peat | place... | reverse complement strand
TGAACCCCGAATCCAATTCTATTGCTTTTGTTAAATCTTTTATTGCCTTATCGTATTGCTTTAACGCTACATAAATATCGGCTCGAGATGAATATATGCCGTAATTTTTAGGCCTAATGGCAACCATTTTATTATGAAAATGCAATGCATCATTCAATTTATTTTTGGAGATTCCGCCCACTGGCTTGTAATTTAGATATACATTTGGGTTTATTTTTACTGCCTTGGCATAATCCTTTAAGGCGTTATCGTATTGATTTAAATCTAAATATAATTGTCCACGATGACTGTATAATTCTGTAAACATATTAAGAGACTCGGTTTTATCTTTAAGTGCGATTGCCCTGCTAATATCCTTTATCGCTAATTCATATTCATTTAAAAAATAATAAGCCCAATGCCTATCGTAAAAATACTGTCCATTGCCAGGCTCAAGTGAAATCGCTTTTGTTAAATCTTTTATGACTTCTTTGTAGTTTGCTTGGGCACTATACACATCTGCTCTTTTCCCATACAAAGATGCATCAGTTGGGGCTAAAGTCATAGCCACAGTATATTCTTCTATCTGTTTTTCTAGCTGCTTTTCTATCTGCTTGTCCTTGTCGTTATCTTCAGGTGTCGTTTCCTGTGCTGGAGTCGGTGCTGGTGCCGGAGCAGGTGCCAGTTCAGGTGCAGGTGCGGGTGCAACATCCACCCACTCCTTCTGATTCTTATTGTCCAACAGGTTGGACACATATTTGACTGGTATCGCAAAATTAAGATTCTGGCCACCTTCGATAAGCAAAGTCGCAATTCCTATAACATCACCATTTGAGTTAAATACTGGACTACCACTGCTCCCCGGTGAAATGGGAGCCGTAATTTGTAAGAATTCGTCCTCGCCACGTATACTACTAATAATGCCGTTTGAAACCGTTGTTTCCAATCCCATCGGACTGCCGATAACAATGACATCTTCTCCTTGAGATGGCTTATATCCCTTTGCGAGTTTTGTGAACGGGAACTGCTTCCCCTTTAACTGAATTAGAGCCAAATCATAATCCTGATTTACGGCAATTAACTTTTCAGGTTTCACAAAATTTCCATTTGCCAGTTTAACAATATAAGTAGCGTTTGAAAATTTCGCGGCAGCAGATAGCACATGATAATTAGTTACAACTATCCCATTAGCATCGATGATACAACCACTGCCAGAAGCAACCTGCTTATCCCCTTCATAGATATAAATAGTTACAACAGCTTGTTTCTGTTCCATAATAACTTCTGGAATTCGAGCATAAGCCAATGCCAGATAGGAAAATAAGGTTAATGATAAAATGCACATGCGAAGGAGACTTCTTTCCATTCTTTATTCTCCCCTTGTTTCAATCAATTGGAGGCTGTGCGGTTTTATTATCGCATAAGCCAATGATTGCCTCTTATTACAGGGGCTTCTATTTAACTAAATCCGAAAGAAAGTGTAAACAAATAAAGAACACAATTATTCCTCCATACACTGCAAAGTATGTTTTGAAAACTTGTCTTAGATTTAATGAATAATCTTTGACTATAGAAATTGAATGTTCTAGCCCGATACTGTATCCAGTGTAATTTAAATTTTTTTCCATGAACCATTGCTTTTGTCTAATCCTGTATGATTTCAAGGGAATTACCGGCAATAGCAAGAAAACTACCCAAAGTGTAGTATCAAATTCCTCATCTTGGTTTTCATCATCTACTTCATAGTTCGCTTTTCCGAAATGTTTAGTGCCTATTCCATTTATTGTTCTTGCCATTTGTTTCCCCGTAATAATATTTTTCTTCCAATAAAAGTCGTGTCACCTGCTCAAGGGCAAGGGTGCGGCTTGAGTATTTGCTGTCAAACTCGCTTGCTTGATAGGTATATTCCTTGGTAAGAGTTACAACGTTAAAGAATGCAGGGGTTGCACCGAAGACGACTATGCACAAGGCAAGCAAAAAGTATTTAATAAATCGCATTGCTCTCGCTCCAGTAAACCCAATTTATGAATAGCTTTATTCTATTTGTGTCAGTCAGCCCGTCAAGGCAAATTTCATGCTTATACACTTCCCCTGTTTACCACAATCATAAACTCTTTTTTACTATCTGTCTACTGATAATGGACAATAAGAATAGCAATACGCAGTTGCCTGTTTCCCCTTGCTACGGTATACTCCCAGCGTTGATAAAAAATGGAATATGTAGGTTAATGGCGACACATTAATCCACCAGAGGGCAAACGCTATGAAAGTAGGAATTTACGCAAGGGTAAGCACAAGGGATAAACAGGAAATTGAAAATCAGTTATCACAACTCCGGCAGTATTGCGAACGCAATGGTTATGAAGTTTTCGGTGAATACATAGATACCGAGTCAGAAAGTAATCCTGACAGGACCCGGTTCCGAGCTATGTTTAGCGAGGCATATCAAAAGAAATTTGACACGGTATTATTCTGGGCGTTGGATAGGTTCAGTCGTGAAGGTGCCCGGGATACAATTAATTATCTGTCACAGTTAGAAAGTTATGGTGTCAATTTCATTTCTTATACCGAGCCGTATTTAAACAGCATCGGTGTTTTCAAGGAAGCAATCATCTCAATTCTTGCCACGCTCGCAAAGCAGGAAAAAATCAGGATACAAGAAAGGGTAAGGGCCGGGCTGGAAAGAGCCAAGGCGAAAGGTGCAAAGTTGGGAAAGAAATCATTAGCTCCTATTGAACGCAAGAAAATCATTGAGGCACACCTTGCCAATAAGAGTTTATCTGTTCGGCAACTTGCTAAGGCTTTAAAGATGAAGCCTGGCAGTGTTCACAAAACCCTATCACTTTTCAGAGCGGGGAAATGCGATAATGAAGGCTTTCTGACTGATGATTCTTTGTGTTCACTATGACATGTGTTTCGTGAACGGATACACAGCACCAGCAGGGCATACATCAAGCTCTCAGGCTAGTTCAGGCAAGAACTGAATTATCTCCCGTCTTAAATTAGCGATATATTCGTCGGTTATTGAATGTGAAAAACTATAACCATTATAAATAAGTGTTGTTCCGTCATTAAATGCAATGCCGGGAAGTGGTGGGGCTTCTCCTATATTCTCAAAGAGCGAATTGAAACAGCCAAAATGATTTCTGATATATTGTAATTCTGATATTAAGGTTTGATTTATTAAAATAAATCTTCTTCTGGCATCATCAGCAATGATGTTTTCAATTCCTTCCAGATGTGCCTGATTAAGATAATTTCTAAAAAGGGTTCTATCCTCCCCTGTATTTCCGATTGTAGGGATATCCAACAATTCAACAAAAGATATATATTGGGCATGTTCACTGCGGAGTTGCAGTTTCCTGAAATTTGTATGGTATTTAACGCCATCTTTACGCCTGTCAAAAGGATATTCTTGTAATAAAAAAGGATGATGAACACCTGTCTGTTCCCAAAATCCTATGCCATTTGAATGGTAGTCCAATATCCGTTTAAAAAAAAGTGAGGAAAATCGGTGATTGCATATCATGGGCGAATAATTTGCATCGGTGCCAAGTATTATCAGATTAGCTCGATTCGGATTTTGCCCTTGATAGGGGTTATCCTGAAATAAGGTTACCAGCTCTGGTGATGGATGCCTCTGATAGTTAATCTGTCCAACCATTTGTCTAAAACAGTCCATACAGATGATTATTTTATTAGGCATTCTCCTTCTGCAATTTGGACAAATCGGCATAATTTCTGGCCCTCCAGAGAAATTATAGACAGTTTACCATAGGCATATATTAATGGTGGAAAATATTACCCTTATTGGTAACCGGACAGCACGGGACAGTATCGGCAGGTATAAGTTGTAAGGTATAGGTAAGCCATAGGCCCAAAGCAGTCGTTTAAGGCAGGGGGGGCAGGTTTCGAAGGCTTTTACCAATCAATGTCATGACTGCTTAAATATTCTTCAGCGTCTTCGTCTCCCATACGGGCCGCTTTTTTGAGGTCCTTGTTAGCCTGCTCATCCATATCTAACTCTGCATAAGCCAATCCACGCCAAGCATAAGCCTCTGCAATTTCCGGGTTGATTCCTATCGCTTTGTTGAAATTATCAATTGCCTCCTCATATTCCCCTTCGTCAAATAATTTAAGGCCCTTTTTAATTAATGAATATGCATCATCCGTTGTATTCCCAGTTTCCGGTGACGGTTTGCATTTCTTCTTATCCATTTCTAATTTTATCCACTCCCATCCCTTGTCTTTTACAAATTGCTGAGCAAGTTCATGTCCCATATGGGCCGCAATTACGATTTCCGCACACGCTATGAAGTCAGCTCCCGCGTCATAATAGGCAAGCCCCCTGACATAATAAGCATCTGCATAATTTTTATCGATTTTGATAGCTTTGGAACAACAGTCAATAGCCAGCTGATATTTACTCTCCCTGTAATAAGCAAGTCCCCGATTATAATGAGCAAATGCGGAATCAGAATCGATTTCAATCGTCTCGGTAACCCGTATATCTTCCTTATTACTCTTCTTTGGTGTTTTCTTCTTTGCCATAATTGTTATCCTCCATCTCTTCTGCGTTATCCAACATAATACTTTCCCTCTCAATATTCAAAGAATTAAAAGCCGATATTCGACATGTTATAGTTTCGCTCGACTGCCGGTATGCAGTCAAGAGAAAAAATAACGATAAAAAAACGATAAAAGTAACCGTTGATTTCTCACAGTATTTTATTTAGGGAGCCGGTTCAAGAGGTATTCCCCTGCAAATACAGGGACTTGAGGGACGTGTTTCAAGAGGACTTGAGTGTAGGTTCTGCATACAGACGCATGGATGCCGTCATGGATTAAAAACAATAACGGATAATAATAAATAGGAGTAGACGGTAGCGGTAGGATATGGAGAGGGCCCAAAAGGCAAAAGAAATCGGCAACTGATTGTGGATGGATCCATCTCGTTGCCTAAACTAAAAAACCAAGAAACAATAAACCAATAAACCTACTTGTCAGGACAGGCTATGAAAAAAACGGCATTAATAAATCCGTCATAGCCTGCCTGCTAATAAACTAATAAACAACAAAAACTCCTCACCACTTCTTTACCAGCGTAATCCTGCATCCATCAGTGTCCGGCACACGAAGCCTGCCGGAAGTTATGTCGTAAATCAAACTGGGTATGTCATACCCTGCATTTTCCAAATCAAGTATGATTTGTCGTGCCGAAACCGGCGGGGTATTTCGCGGATACGAAAAGTGACATTCGTATGCCATCATCTGATTTATTACAGAAGCCATCAACTCGTGCTGAACTGTGTCTATCGCGTTTAATGTTTCAGTTTTCCTTCTAATGTTTTTTATCCATTTAAACATTTACGTCCTCCTGTAGAGCATATCGGCGTTGCTGCTCATATTACCCTGATAATATGTTGCCAGCAACCTCAAATTCGGATTTGCAAGATGAAAAAAGATAATAAAAGTAAAAAAGTGTGTGGGTGGTGGTTAAAAAGCTCCGAAAGGCAAGAGTGTGCAAGGCATAACAGCCTTGAAAGAAAGGGTTGGTGTGTGTGGTGGAAAAAGAAAACTGCGAATGCGAAAACCAGTGCAGGGTAGTAATAGCCGTTAACAATGTGGCTATGTGCATGGGTTACTGCTAACTTGCTGTAGGTGTATAATAAGCCAATGGATAAAACCATATTGATAGGTTTGGGCATGGATTTATTTTTTGCCGGTATAGTATGGTTAATAATAAAAAGAAAATTATTCCGTAAAAACTCAATCGGTGTATATCGATTAAGTCTTGTTGTCGGTGCCGTTGCTGGTTTTTATCGTCTTTCGGGCGGTGGGGCTTATCCATATCACATGCCTCAAACGCCTCTTGTGACTCAGACTGACGGGTATTCCCAATGGTATTGTCGCTTTGTTAATTTAAACAATCTGTTTTTTGAATTTGCCATTTACTTCATAGCTGCATGGCTACTTATTCAAGTCATTGCTTGGGTAGTTGAGGGATTTAAACAAAAATAAAAGGAGGCAGCTCTTTAGATTGTTGCTTGTCGGACGGTGCATTACTCAAATTCGTTGTTGAGTGAAGCACCTCTTTTATAGAATAGAAAGGCTCTTTAATCCCTAATTTCTTTCTGAGTTCCTCGATTTTTCCCACTTTGGATACTCCTCCATGAAAAAAAAGCTATTTATATCATACGAGTTAAATATAAAAGGAATATGGCTATTACTGCTATAGTTATCAAGGGAAGTATTATAAAAATGTATCTATTTTTCTTTTTTCGCCTTATTGAATGTGACACATATCCCAAGGTGCCATGATGCTTCATAAAGTAATATACCACACAGCCGGTGTGGTGATTAAAAATCTCCGAAGGCAAGAGTGTGCAGGTGCAAAAACAGCCCTGAAAAATGGATGTGGTGGGCTTAAGAGGTAGAAATGCTTGTGTTATTAATTTGTTAATGAGTATCAGGGCCTAAAGCCTTGAAAGCCTTCAGTAAAGTCATTGTCCGTCACGTAACTTGTAGAACCAGTCGCAGCTCGTGGATTTGTAACAGTTATCACATACTTATCAATAGGCGGAGGCTGGGCCACCACGCTCAAAGAATTACCCTTGCTCATCGTCATAACCTGACTCCCAATTGAAAACATAGCACCGCTCGTTGCGGTAACGCTAATATATTTGTGATTCTCTCCAAAGTAAACCTCTTCCATAGTTTGGACGTTCCTCGCATCCGACTTCATGCTGTCTGTTATCCCCGCATCCGACTTCATGCTGTCTCTTATCCCCGCATCCGACTTCATGCTGTCTCTTATCCCCGGGCCCAACTGTGGCAACACCATTGCTCTTAAAAAGATTACAACAAGAACAAGCAAAACAGGAATAACGCCTAATCCTATTATAAGTCCTTTTGAAATACCCTTGCCGCTACTCGTTGTTTTTTGATTTTGTCCTATAAATGTATAAAGAATAATGCCCAGAACTGGCAAAATTATAACAACCAAAAACCATATGATTTTATTATATCCAGTGAATTCATTTTTAAGAATATCTACTATGCACCAAAGCCAAATAATAGTGGGAATAGCCAGAATTATACCGACAGCCAGCATGCCCAAATTTGGCCTCCTTGACGTAAAGTGACTGCATTATAGAACAACAGAGATTAATGCATCAATCGCACCGCTATATCGGCACCGGATAATAGTTCACCATCTTCAAATCACATGCTTCTGCATAGTTTGCACTAATTTGCCGTTGCGTCATCGGTGTTAAAAGGGCATTCAGGCATGCACAGCATACCTGATACCAATATGACGTAAGGGGGGACTTTAAATGACAGTGAAAGATATAGCAGAGAAAGAACACTGCTCAGAAAAACTGCTAAGAACAATCGCTCGGCATGCGGGCATTGATACCGAGTATCTGACAGATAATGATGCACAGATGCTACGTATAGGGATATCCATTGCCCGTGACAAAGATATACAGCGACAGATAATCTGCCGATACTCAAAAAAGCAGAAAGCGGATATCATCAGGACAGCGGGGCTATCAGACAGAATGGAAGTGTGGATGTATACCCGAATGGAAAATATCTTACTGTCAGGCAAACGCATCAGGATGAACACTATCCTTCAAGAAGTGTCAAAATTCTTCAATTGTGAAATCAATCCGGCACTCCGGAGTAAAGCGGAAAAGGTGAGGCGATTTTTGTGGAACCGGCGGAAATATAATAAGCGGAAAATGGGGAAGGTGCTGAGGGAGTAAATTTGCCCGCTCCCCCTAAACATAATACTGTTTTTTTATTTGGTTAATTTCCCCATATTTTATTTATGGTGATTGCATCTCCTGGATATAGATTATGTCATGCCGCCGAAGGCGGCATCAGCTGTTGTCTTTTGGATTTCCACCGTCTGACACGCTCTGCGTGGCAGGTGGTGGAAAGCCAGGAGTTTAACAGCCTCTCTTACAGCCGTGTGCTTCAACCTATGCACACCGTTTCCGTGCATAAAAGGGCATGGTGCAAACACCTTAAAAACATCATCTTTATCGGTATCACAGCATGCACTTACCTCCATAGCAACTGAACGGCATGACGATTTCTGAAGGTTACCGTTTCTTCAAAACTATTTTTGCAATCCATAAGATACCAATAAGGAGCCATAATTCTATCATGAAGTCTCCCAATCTATTGCCTTTTGCCTAACCATCTCAACTTACCAGCCAGCAATATTTTCAGCCTATTCGCCACCATCACAAGCCGTTAACAATTATACAAGCAATCCGACTTTTTTTATATATATCGCCGCGAGCAAAATCTCATTGTTTTCATTTCCCTAATAGGGGCGTCATGTAGGGCATGAAAGATATTAGGAGATAACCTATCCACACTCGCCGGAATCCCGGCGAGCGTTACATCCTCTCTACTACTACACCTTTCAAGGCTTACCGTGTGCTTGCCACTATAAGGCTGATTCTCTAAATAACCCTTCTTCATCATGTTTTGAATTTTATTTTGTAATGTCTCTTCTATGTGTGCAGGCTCCTTTTTATGTCCCAGTTTTTCGGAAACCTTTTCTGCAAGAACCAAATTATCTGCTGACATCAATTGGCTTCTTGAGAAATCAGGCTTTTGTGATGTTACAATTCTCCCTATGAGTAAAAAGCCTATCGCTTCCCAGGATACCATGTCATTAGCCATATATTCTCCTTTTTACTGTTGAAGTTTTCGAAGTATTATACATTGGCATCCAAGCAACAATAAGCAAGCATGGTATATAGGAATATTTTCTTGCATTATTTTTTTGGCTTGTTTTGCGTGCTATCGTCATTTGTAGTGTTGCGTATGGACTGGTCTATGACTGGGTTAGAGGAATGGGTCAGTTCCCTCTTAGTAAATTCTTTATAGGCAAGATATCCAGTTAACACAAGGATAATAAAAGTCATGATTAACATTAATCTATCTGGTTTTTTCTGTCGCTTATGTAGTTCAATTTCAGCCTCAAATCTTTCAAGTCCATTGTATTCGTTATCCGTAGGCATACTGTTAACTATTCGAAGAAGTTGTTCATCAGTCATGCTCTTAAAATGCTTGGTTTTTTCTTTGACTTCTTCTGTCATATATGCCTCAGTGCATAGTCAAGTTTTGATTTCTTTTAAAAAGAATGTTTTGTCTCTTTTATGGCATCCAAGGGCTTTCTCTTTTTTCCTTTGAAAATGGTTATCGCGTAAATCACAAAATGCTTCAAGAGTTTCGGGCATCTCGTCACGGACTTCGTAATGATTGAGAAATTCATTGCATGCACGGCAACAGGTAACACAGTTGATAAGATTATATATCCAATCTTCCCTATCCTTAACCCACCGAGTTGAAATCGGAATCACATGGTCTACCGATAAACTTAACCATGCCTCATATGATTCAGTCAGGTTACGCCCACAATAGACGCAAAAACCACCACATTCTTTTAATACAATCCGTCCGTAGTCCCGACGACATGTTCCTTGAATAACTAATGGCTCTAACAATTGTTTGCCATTCCCTCTATAATTTTTAAAAGGTTCCATATTTATTTTTTAATTCCTTTCCAACAAAAAGTTTTGTCGAATTAAAATTCTATTATGAAAAAACTGGGCTTCACTTATCGATAAGTATCGCTTCCTCCGGCATTGTCGCACGAATTGTATCTTTTAACGTTTCTCCTGATTCAGCCGGATTATCTGCATCCCATACAATTGTCAGATGATGGTTGGTATCAAAATGTGTTTTCTTCTCTTTAAACTTGGATTTCTCACAAGTATATATAACTGGCTTGCCTAACCCTTCCGCATATCCGGCCTCCCAGTATGCTCCGGCATTATCGTGAGTAAGGTCGGCAATTAAAAATCGCGATGTTCGTATTTCCACTCTCATTCTATCGTCTATAAGTCCTGCTCTCTGATTATCGCTTAAACGCATTAAATCAAAACCAGTTTTTTTAACGGCTGGTTTGAAAACCTCATCTACAACTCTGTCTAATGTCACATCTCCAAATTTCAGAGCCATAAATGCCTTTCGGCTATATATAACTCCTTTCTTCAAATCTTCATAATATTTCCATCCATCAAAAGTGAGCCTAACCTTTGCGTTATCATCACCAGTTCGAAGTCGCATATTTCCTTCAATTAGATTCTTTTGTTGAAGACTTTCAACAATAAAAATAAAACTTATTGAAGTCATTGCACCGATAATTGACAGATGAGTATCTGAGGCAATATCTATGTGGCGTCCATAATCCCCACTATTTTCTCCCAACCACAAAATAAAATTATCGGCTTGTTCTGACGGATTAGGCAGATTTCCTTTTAAGATATTTTCTACGAAATCTTTCGTCAGCAAGGGGCGGTTCATCCGACGCACTGCATGGCTTAGTAACGCTATCTTTTGAATGCTGTCATTAAGGATGCCCTTGAGAGAATGGCTAATTATGAAGTTCACGATAAATTCTCCGCATCGTGGACAATCATACAGTGTGTTTATATCTGCTTGTTTTGTTCCTGGCATTATCGGCAATGTTTGTGTTGGATTCAAAAGGTTCGAACTGCAAATTATACATTTAGTTTCCATGTAAATACTCCTTTCCTCTCTGCTATAAATATACCATAAGCGAAGCCGTTCACTTTCCCCATCAGAGCCGTATGCATTACATAACGCACACCATTCCCGGCATGGTGCAAATAATCATACTTTGCCTGCTCGTGTCCTGCTTCAATCCCAGCATCCTTACCCCAGTAGCTTATATATGTTTTTTTTAATATTGCCAATGTTAAAATATGATATAGAGGAGGGATAACAAAGATGATGTATAAGAGCTTCTTAGTATTCTTTTGCTGTAACAAGCCTCTTTCCTTAATTTCTACGGTAGAAAAAAGGCCCTATTCACGTGCTGCCGCTAAACTGAAATCGACGCTGCCGTCTCGGGGATATAGAAGGTGGATAACAAGTTAAGTGCCGGGATTCCATTAGAGGTGGGTCCTCATCTTGGCGTAGTAAAATGCGACTTTACGCCATGATGCCTTCAAGGTTTTGCTGCTGTAACACCATGAAGACTTGAAGTGCTGAAAAGTCCACTGCTGCCTGCTGTAGGGCATCGAGGTTGTCCGGGCCCCGATTAAGCCATTTTCCACTTTATAAGACATACCCTTAGCAAGCCCAAAAGAAAGCATTGTCGGGCTTCCTACAAAGCCGACAAATAAGTAAAACAGGCAATAAAGCCGGGGAATACACCTTTCGGACGAAAGATGGAAAATGCAGGATAGTATGATTGTTTATATTTTGCCCGATATCGAGTCCGGATAATCCAACAATAGCAGGGCGACATTACAAATACAGAATAACAAATATCGCATTTCATAAGGTTCAGGAGATGTTTTTCCATGACCGCCTTTATCTCCTCGGTGAGCGTTGAGCTTTGTTATCGTTATTCGGATAGTCGAATGTATTGCTGGAAAATATTTCTTCAAATTATTATCGTCAAATTCAAATTTATCATATCCTGTCATCTGCCTTGCTATTTCTTCCAAGGTTTTAAAGGCATTCAAAAAAATAATATCGAAGCTGTCGCCATTCAACATGCTGTGATATGCGTCTACAAGTTCTCTTGCCAAATCGGGAAACTTTGAATAAAGCCGTGGCAACAATTTATCAACAACTTCCTTCTGGAGCAGCGGTTCCTCAAGCGGAATAATAGTTTTAGTATCTTTGTCTATATCCAGTGATACTCCTGCCTCTGCGAAATATCGCCTAATATCATTGATGAAATCAAGATAGGCAGGCGAATTCGCCGGTAGTAATCGTAATAAGTCTTCCAAGACGCTTACCCTTTCGGAAAAAGCTACCACGAAGTCTCTGTCCTCAGGCTTAACATAATTCAACTCACCCATGCTCCTCACGAGAATGTCGTTACGAGAAACATTAATTACCTTGGCACGGAGTTCAATTGATGCCTTATCAAAGTATTTTGAAATCTGGTCGGCACAACTTTTTTCTGCATAACTATCAAATCTCTCTTCTTCGTCTACCTTGAACCGTTGTAGGGATTTTGACTCGAGATTGTGGAAAAAATAATTTAAGTTGGGGATGTCGGTTTCATTATAATAAATCAATTGGTAAACTCTACCGCTTAACCGGGCGAAAAAAAGAAAATAATCTCCTATAAGAACAAAATCAGCATTCCTATAAAACCATGGGACATAACCGCCCCAACGCTTGTCATCAATATCTTTTGTCTTTTCCATACTTGTTAATAACTTACATTATTATTGAATATTTTGAAAAGGGCCTGCCCGATAACTACCAAAGTATCAATAATCATACTTTTCTTGCCATCTCTGGCATGTCAATAGTCACATAAATAATTAAAGACGCTATAGCTATTTACCACCTTATAAGACAAGCTTTGCCATTCCTTTGCCCAAAAGAAAGCCTTGTCGGGCTTCCTACAAAGCCGGTTTTATGAAAATTCCGGTAAAAATATGACTGTCGGGTGAAAATACGGAAAATGCGAGAACTGGGCAGAACCGAGTGTGCCGGATTAAGTCTAATGATTAAGCAGGGAATTAGGGAATGTCTCCCATTTATTCTCATAAGGTTTAATAGAACTAAATGGAAGTCCGAAATTCTTTGTAATGAGAGTGCCATCTTTTTTGTATAGGTTACGCTTAAATTGATTCTGTGCTTCTTCATGGGAAAGTATAAAAAAGCGAAATGGTAAGTCGTTCCGTGCTTCTTTTGGAACAAGAACAACCACCAAATAAAGGTCTTTCTGAGTAGCTCCATCAAAAAAAGGTTTATCAATGTAAAAAGCCCACTCATCAGAGATTCCCTTCACCTGAATTTTGAAGGTTTTACCGTCCGGGATGGAACACATCATGTCCACTTTACGTGTGTTACCGAGCGTGAAAGTGATATCGTAACCCCTTCGTGAAAGCTCGGCTCCGATAGCAAACACAGCAGCGGAAGATGTCTGTTGTATAGTGCGTTTCCTATGTAAAGTGTGTTCACCAGAGCCTAATTTCTTTAGCTCGTTATAGGTATACCCCCTAAATTTCTCCTTGGGGGTAACTTTGCTAATATTGCTTTCCCCAAGGAGGCAGATTTCAATAAAATCATCAAAAACTTCCAAACGTATTTTGAACATAGTAAAACCCTGTTTGGCAAACACCAGCATAAAATCTGCCGCAGCCTGCTGTAAGTCGTCCATCTTGTCTGGGCTCGGGTTCTCCTGATACGCTACCACGGTTTCAGAAAGTTTGTTTACTGCTAGTTGTTCTGTTGTCATCGGTTCTCCTGCGTGGGCGGACGCCTGTTTTATATTTATCTTCCAGTGGGATGGGGAGGAGTTATATGTATTCCTTGTTTGCGTTGTTCTTCGTAGTATTTGTTTATAAAATCTTCAATACAATTTCTATCACACTGATTGTTCTCGCAACATTCTTCTAATGCCTTTTCTATGGCCTTCTCATCAACCATGGCTATTTTCATCTTGTCTATATCTTACGTCCCAGGTAATCGAGACCACTTCATTCCCAGGTAATGGAGACCACCTTTTTTATAATACTACTTCCGTCTGATTTTTAAACTATCATTTTTGATCTCGATTTTACCTTTTAGTCTGTAGCTTGTTCCCTTGAAAATGGAGATATCCGCTCGGTCGAATATTCGATCTATAGTTGCATTGGCGATGACCTGATCTGGGAATACCTGCGGCCATTCATCTATGTCCCTGTTGGAAGTAAGTATCATTGCCGAACTATGCTTTCTCCTGTCCAGAAGATCGAATACTTCCTCGGCCACTTCCCTGCTCATGGTAGTCACTCCCCAATCGTCGAATATCCATAGTCGTGCTGAGAGGATTTTCTTGAATAAGATATCGAGGTTGTTCTTGGTTTTGGCCCGGAGCATATCCTCAGCCAGTCTTTTGATGCTGTTACAATAAACACGATATCCTCTGTTTGCTGCCAGCACCCCTATTGCCAGGGCAAGATGGGTCTTTCCGGTTCCGGGCTGCCCCAGGAAAAGGCATATCTGGTTGTTTGCAATGAAGTCCAGGGCAGCAATCTGCCGGATTCTGTTTTCATCGATCTGCGGATTAAACGACCAGTCAAAGGTCTCCAGGGTGGTGATTTCGGGGAAGTTGGCCTTCTTGATGCGGGTCGTCAGGGCCTTTTCCCTTCTGGAATCGATCTCACGTTCCAAGAGATCACTGATCCATGACAACGATACTGCCTTTTTGTGCTGTTCAAGCACTTCCTGAAGTTCCGCTGACGCAGTGTGAAGTTTGAGTGTTCTTAACTGACTTCTGACTGTTTCTGCATTCATGATTTACCTCCGAAAATTAGTAGTTGTTGATACTCCTCTATGGGTCTTACGAATTTGGATGTCTTTGTCTGAGCCACGGATGATTCCTTTTTGTCTTTTTGCTGTCCTGCCGCTTTCAGCTCCAGAAACGTCAGGACGCTCCTGTAGTTGATTGCATCTACGGATAAGGCCTTTTGGCATGCTTCGTTAATGTCCTCTGCAGAGTATTTCTTGTCGAGGGACAGTATGCCCCATACTTTTCTGGTATCAATAAAGCCGTTGCCCTGTATGAGCAGTCTGACAATGATTTCCTCTACATATGGCCCAAGCTTTGCCGCTCTCTTTCTGTAAAAGGACCCCTCCATGATTGAGCGTTGCCAAGGTGATTTGTGGCATTCTTTGGTGCTCTTTGAGATATTGGGGTCGGTGATGCGATCATGGACCTCTATCAGTTTGCCTTTGTGATATATGCTTACCTGCCTGGAGTCGCCGATTACAGCAACCTCCTTACGCCGGTAATCTTCTTCTACCGAATAGTATTTGTCCCGGAAACGAACATGACAGTCTTTCCTAACAGTGCCTTCGTGAAACTCTTCAATCTCATATGAGATCGCAGGCAGTGGCTTCAATGCCGCAGCTTCTTCCTGCAAAAACACATCGATGGGTTTTCTGCGGGTCGTGCCGTGAACACGCTCATTGGCAATGCCGACTTTTTTGTTTATGTACTGCTGTGATTCACCCAGTCCGTACCATCCACTGCCATGGGCCTCATATAAACGCCGTCCGAAAGGCATCATTCTCTCCACACGGCCTTTCAATTCCGGGGCCCCAGGCGGCAGACATTCTATTGTAGTGCCGTAATGTGCCGCAAAACGTTCATAAACAGGGTTCAGCAGTGGATCGTATTTGGATGCTTCAAGCGCAAAACATTTCGGATTGTCGGAAACGATTCTTTTTGGCACGCCGCCCAGTTCCCTGAACATTTGCTCCAGGGTTGAAAGCGTAGTCGGCACATCGTATGACCATACGAGGTACACCATCATGTACCGTGAATATCCCAGCACGCCTATAAACATCCATAGAATACGTTTCTTCCCGCTATCAGGGTCTATCACATTTCTGAGTTTGCCCCAGTCAAGTATAAGGGCCTCCCCAGGAGCATAAATAATCTCCTGAATAAGAGTCTTTCTGACAGTTTCGCCAATCTCCGTTAATTTGTATCGGTACAGGAACCGGTAAAAACTTGAACGTCCGGTATTAACCGGCAATTCTTCAAAAATGGTGATCGGCTGCCAGCCAGCACGCAGCCGGTCTTCAATCCATGGCCTATGCTCTTGTAACTGCAGGTCCGCTTCTGATTTTTTCAATGACCGGCCGTCAACCGGATCAGGAAAAATGGCCTCCGGAAAAGGAGGAATAGGTGTGATCCCGTCAAGATACCCGTACTCTCGCGCTTTCTCCCTGATGTGGGACACGCGATTCTTTCCTGCTTTCAGATCCCTGCAAATAGCATTCAAGCCTTTGCCGGCTGCAAGTTGCTCAACTATCTTCCTGTCCATTAACCGCCTCCTGTTTCTGCCCGTCACGATGCCCCCCTTGCAAAATAAAATTGGGACATCATAACAGCTTATACAGGTGGTCTCGTTTACCTGGGAATGGACCCCGGAAAATCGGTCTCGTTTTGGTGGGAATGGATACCTTAAAACTGGTATCGGTTAGGTGGGAATAGCACCCCTAAAATCGGTATCGAGTTGCTGGGACGTAACAGTCTATAGCCTGCTCTTTTGTCATGACTCGCTTTGCTCCTTTTCGTTTGGCACTTTATCTTCACCCTTATTGTCAACGCTTTTCAAAACTATAAACTTAAGCAACCTTCATCGTATTCAACATGTTTAAAAGATGGAGAAAAGAATTCTTCCACTTAAAAGCGATTTTGGATAATTGAATTGGATTTGACTCTTCCACACCAAAGCGTTTAAGCCACGCAATGCTCCACTCAAAGTCTAAGGCAGGTGCAGTTTTAGGCTCTGTAAATAGCAGTTTTATAAGTTCATCAGAGCCATTTTCAATTGCTTTATCTAATTCAGCATCAGAAGTTCCGAATCGTAGTTTTGCTTCTTTCCGGACATATTGCCGAAAGTAGTAGATGACTTTTTCAAATGAATGAACTTTATTTGCCCTCACCGATAAAGCCACGCCTATATAAGATGCCAGGTAAATAAAGAGAATACGATTAAACGCCTGCTCATCAAAGCTGTCGCTTGACTGCCAATGCTTAACTTCTTCTTGGAAAAAGTCATTCATTTCATCAATTACGAGCAGGTTAAACATGTCTTTGGCAAGTTCCTCTGCTCCTATCTTAGTTTTAAGTTTTAACAAATTTTTAATGGCATTTATCATATTTACGTAGAAAGCTGGGATGTCAGTTCTCCTGCTTGCAGATATGATGACAGGGGCGACGCCTGTGACTTCTCCCTGTTGTGTCTTGATTGTTACGTTTTCCCATTTTAATCCTCCTTTTAATGATATTCTCTGCCAGTTCTGGCCAGTCCTATAATAGGAACCCAGTTTTCATAAAAGGTAGTCCTCTGTAAACTTTTTACCCATGTATTCCGAAGCAGTTGAAAGATAGTCCATATTAATTTGAAAATCATAATAGTGACAAATGTCTACCACAGGCTCGTAGTTAAGAAATCTCAAGAAAGGCGTGTCGGGAAACAGTTTCCGGACGTTTTCGCTAAGCTGTTGTCCCAAATCAGCATAATAAGAATTTTGTTGTATACTATTGTCGCAGATTAACCAAACAAATCTAAGAGACTTAATAACGATAGTATTCTTTAAATGGATGACAGCGTCCAAATAGCCCATTGGTTGCGATAAAAAAGCATGGGTATACCTCTGATAAGCATCGAACCTTACTGGGGATTTATTTTTCAACATTTCATAAGAGATTCTATGAGCACAGGAGTATGTTCTCCCAGGGTGTTTACCAGTATAATCAGACGTTCCTTTTACTTCGCCTAAAAAAAAATCATTATTTGAGGACTTGCAAAAAACATCCGGCTTAATTGGCATTCTATTTTTACAGCTTAAAAAGCTATTGATATTATTTTTATCTACGGGAGGGCACGCCTTTACAGTTGGTGATATAGAGGTAGCTTTTTTATTAGAGGTAACTTTGGAAAGCATTTCAACTGGCTGGAAAAGTAGCCTTGAGAAGCATTTAGAATTATTTAATAAGACTTTGCAATCTTTTGCTCCGAGTTTTTCTATAAAGGCATGAAGTTTTTTTTTGCCCTCTGTTTCATCGACTTCTTCAATCATTAATTCAGCCATTAATTTTCTCTTGTGTATCCGTCTATTGAATCCTTTGGTATTATTAATACACTTTACCCTCACTTTGTCAACGGTGTGAGTCGCATAACGCACACCATTCCGGGCGATGATAGCGGGAATAGTCCAAATAATCATACTTTGCCTGCCGCATCCAATAGTGCATAATCTCACATCATAAGCCGCAATATAGCGTTTTGCCACTTTTTAAGACATACCTTGCTATTCACCTCCAGCAAGAACGGCTTGGTGGGCTTCCTACAAAGCCACTTTTTATGGAAATAATCCGCGGGACTGTTGTAAATTATGGATGGTCAAGTTGCTCGGCAACTACAATATTATCAATCTTATCAATTCTGATTTCTGCATTTTTCAGAAGTTGACTGACATCTTCTTTCTCAATTCCTCCGTAAACAGAAGGAAATTTTACCGATATTGTGCCAATTACAAGCAGCGGCATGTATTCCTCAGCCTCAAAATAATGTTTATTGTCATATTCTGAAACGCTAATGCTTTCGAGTCTCTTTTCGCTAATGCTGTAATAATCAGCCTTAAAAATATGATATTCAACCAAACATTCGGTTGTAAATGAAAAGGGTATTACAAGGATTCCGCTTCCATAGTATGTGGTCTGATCAAAACGATATTCGAAGTCCTCTCCCTCGTCAACCATCGTAATTATACCTTCATTGTTATCATCAGGAATTCTTTCATCGTGGATTTCTTTATAGGCTAATTCCTCCGCAATATTCTTTTGGAGACTATCTGTTATAAGATTGGGATTAGCAGAAAGAAATGCTATTATATCAATAAAATATTTTTCTGCAAATGTATCAATGATGGCATCCTTCAGCTGTTCAGATTCAATCAATTGATCTAATAATTTATAAACCTTGATTTTAGAATTATTGTTACAAGCGTCACAAAGTCTATTATCGGCGACAACAAAATGAATTTGACCATATTTCTGAACAAGATCTAAAAGGTTTTGCCATATGAAAGCGTCTGGGAAATCATCTCTATTTTTTACTTTCTTAAATGGAGGGTGACCCATAAAATATGACTTTAATACTGATTCTCCATGATGAGGTTTAATTGAATGCAACTCTGCCTTATTTTCGAGGATCCAATTATTGAATTTCGCCTCCATGGTTTTTTCATAATTCGTCTTTATTTCATTAATATCTTTTTCTACGCCCTTTAATTTGTGTTTCGTCTCGTCCTCAGATTTTTTTGATGAAAAGGACCGTATTTTAGAAATAGCCTCCGATAACGGCTCGGTAAACTCAGGAATCTGAGTGATGAATTCGTCTTTAACAACAGCTGGCAAATGAAGTTTTATAACATCAGACTTGCAAAGGTTTGAAAAAGTAATAAAGCTTGCTTTCTCTCTTGAAGCATCTTGCCTATAAATACTTGTATCAATAACTACGTGTATCACGCCTGCCTCTATTAATAAAGATGTTGTTATTATAGTGACTATTCCACCATTTGTAAATTAGTGGTAATTATATTTGATATCAAATTAGATCGGGGAGATCTCTGTTCGGTGGTCACTCAATGTTTGCCTAAAAATGTCCTTATTCCCCCACGCTTTACCAATTAACTTTGGCGACTTTTATATTTAACAAACATGCTGCCACGTATAGGCTCATGCCAATATTGTCTCTCCGTATGGACTGCTCTTATGCCTTTTATAGTTCTCAGTAGGGATATCAGTTCTCCGGCTTGCAGACACGATAATAGGGGCTATCCCGGGGACTTTGCCCTGATTTCTACAGTTTCCCATTTTAATGTGCCATATTACTCATCACCTTCTTCAAGAGAGTTAAACCGCTCCTCACCTTGCCATTTTCTCGCCAAACCAACGGCTACATGAGCCTCCTTACCGCAGTATAGCAGGAAAATTTCATTTCTTGTTCTGCTCACAATCACCCCGTATTTCACGTATCCCCAGTCCCTTTCCTCATCGCAGTTTTCGAACTCGATGACATCGTATTGTGTCCATGACGGCGGCAGCACAATGTGGTAACGACCAGTTTATGATACCAAGGATTTGAGGAAATAGGGTGACACTCCAAGTTTAGGAAAACGAAAGGAGTGTCATTGATGGAACAAGTTAAGAGTTTACAAAAAGGCAGTGCAAAGAAGAAGGTGGCCGCGAGGAGTAGACGTTACGGAGCCGACTTTAAGCTTGAAGTAGTCAAGAAGTTCCTTGAAGAGAGCGTCCCTGTTGAGGTGATCCGGCAGGAATGCGGGATTAGCATTAATTCGATAAGACGCTGGGCGCGCGCATATAGTAGTGAAGGTGAGGCCGGCCTTGCAATGAGCCGCGATGGCAATGGGCGCGGACTTCCCTCTCCTGTGAAGCAGAAGATTGTCGAACTCAAAGAAGCCAACCCACTGTTCGGTATTAAGCGCATTTCGCAACTTTTAAAGAGAGCGTTTTTTCTTACCGCCAGCCCTGAGACGGTTCGTAAGACTCTGCACTCCGAATCCCTAATGACTGCCCCACCCAAGAAGCGGCAGCGCAATATCACGCGTCCCCGGTTTTTCGAGCGCTCAACACCTAACCAGCTTTGGCAGACGGACATCTTTACGTTTCGTCTTGGGGGCCGTTATGCGTTTCTGATCGGCTTTATCGACGATTATTCCCGGTATATAACGGGGCTGGAGCTTTTTAGGAGCCAGACGGCGCAGAACGTAATTGAAGTGTATCGTCGGGCGGCTTCCGAGTATAACCCGCCTAAAGAGATGCTTACGGACAATGGGCGGCAGTACACAAGTTGGCGCGGCAACAGCCGCTTTGAGATAGAGCTGAAGAAAGACAAAATCCATCATATCAAATCGCGGCCTCACCATCCGATGACGTTAGGTAAAATCGAGCGGTTCTGGAAGACGATCTTTGTGGAGTTTCTAAGCCGGGCGCAGTTCGGAAGCTTTGAGGATGCAGTAGAGCGGATACGGCAGTGGGTAAAGTATTACAACCACAAGCGGCCGCATCAGGGGATCGGCGGCCTGTGTCCAGCGGACCGGTATTTTGAGATCCAAAGCGAGCTTAGAAAGACCATCGAGCAGGGCATTCAGGACAACCTCCTTGAGATGGCGCTAAGGGGCAAGCCGAGGCTGCCGTTTTACATGGTGGGCCGCATGGAGGGGCAGTCGGTGGTGCTGCGTGCGGAAAAGGGCAGGCTAAGGTTGTCGGTTGAGGCAGAAAACGACGACATTACGCAGGAAGTAGTTTACAATCTAAACGAGAAAGGACATGACAATGGAGAAAACGGAGAAGATAAAGAGCGAGAAGAAGCGGCAGACGCTGAACTACGGGGCGATGGAGAAGTGCCAGGCGGTTTTGTCGGTGTGGACGGAGCGGCGCAGGCCGGCGGAAGTTTGCCGGGAGCTGACGATACCTTCGATGGTGCTTGCTCACTGGCAGAAGCGGGCGATAGAGGGAATGCTCCAGGCGCTGGAGCCGAGGGTGAGCCTGGACAAAGGTCCTGCTCTGAGTCCGCGCTTGCAGGCATTGCTGGAGAAGAAGCGCCTTACACTGTTGACTATTACAGCGCAGGGCAGACTGGAAAAGACTCTTTCGAAGGCGCAGGAAGCAAGGAAAACGGAGATGCTTCCGTCGAAAGACGAGAAACCTCCTGCGAAGCCTAAGCAAGACTGATAACCCATAGCACAAACGGAGCGTGCATATGAGCGACTCAAAGGACATGGAGCAAGCCCGCCGGAGAGCTGGGGTGGTGTTTGCAGTGCGTAGCGGTCAGATAACAGTCCAGGAAGGTGCACGCCGGTTGGGCGTTTCCCGCAAGACTTATTATGAGTGGGAAAGCCGGGCACTGCAGGCGATGACGGACGCCATGGAAGACAGAGCATCAGGAAGGCCGAACACACCACAGGATGAAGAAAAGCTGCGATTACAGGAACAGGTTATCGAACTTCAGAAAAAGCTCTTTGTCGCTGAGAAGACGGTAGAAGTACGAGACATGCTGCACGCTTATGAGTTGCAGAACGCCGGTGCCAAAAAAAGCGCCGGCGCTTCTGGTCAAAAAAAACTGAAGCAAAAAAAGAAGCGATAACTCGTATGCTCGCAATTATTGACAATATCAGGGAGAGAACCGGTATGCCTTACCGGGCGATCTGCAGTGCCGTCAGGCTGCCCTACCCGAGTTTCATCCGGTGGCGCATGCGTCATAAAAAAGATACGCCTCTCGTTCGGCAGCCGGGTCCTCCCAAGGTCAAGCCGCCGGATCTGGGCAAGCTGAAGCAGGATATTGCTCAGTTGTCTCATGGCTATAATCGCACAAAGGGCACAGGCGCGTTATATGCCCGTTACGCATCAGGCGTCTCAAGAAGGGAGTTGCAGAGAATGGTAGCGATGGCTCGACATGATCTCAATGCATTGCATCGTCAGAATCTGCGGCGTATCCACTGGAACGTACCGAATGTCGCTTGGTCCATGGATCCGTGCGAATACGGAGAACGTGACGCAACCGGCGCAAAGATGTACCTCAACCAGATGCAGGATCTCGCTTCACGCTATAAGTTCAATCCCATGACAGGCGACTTCCCCTGTGGCGAAGAAATATCCGGCTATCTTACTGCAACCTTCAACCGTTTCGGCGCTCCACTGTTACTTAAACGGGACAATGGCGGTAACTTAAATCATACAGCGGTCAATGACGTGCTTGCCGATTACTTCGTACTGCCAGTGAATAGTCCGGTTCATTATCCGCCTTACAATGGCGCGATCGAAGAAGCGCAAACCGAGCTGAAAAGCGGGCTTGCTGCGAGACTCTCGTATAAACCCTCTTGTCCGCGTGAACACCTAGAAGCGTATGCCTCTAATGTCGAGCATGATCTTAATCACCGGCCTCGTCCATGCTTGAGCGGTAAGAATGCCTGCCAGGTCTACTTCACCGGCAAAAGAACGTTTTCCAAATGGGAAAGGAGGGATGCCTATGCCTGGATAACGAACTTGCAAAATGATATATTATGCAGTGAGGAGGTTCAGCCGCAAGCGGCCTGGCGCATCGCCGTCGAAGCTTGGCTGAATATGAAAGGCTTAATAACCATTGCCGTGAACGGAAAAGTGTTACCCAGTTTTTTCTGATTTCGGTATCATAAACTCCTGGCGTGCACAACTCTTAATTTCATAAATCCGGTGCATATCAAGCCGTAGGATAGGAGTGTTTTAAATTAATAACTTAAAAAACCACGAAAGGAGAAAAAATGTCTAGCGAGAAAGAGAGGATATTCGCTAAGAATTAGCCCGTACAACACATCTAGTCCTAAACAATTTAGGTCTTCTAAAAGAGCTTTTTTCAGGGCAAGCAACGAGTTGAATGACTCGATACCCCCGCTATTTATGTGGGTTCTAGCATAAGCTACCGTTTGTCTTACATAAGCTATGGGGATATCCGGTAGTTTACATAAGGCACCTGTAAGCAGAGATAACGTGTTAATTAATTTATATAAATACGGCGTAGAATAGCACATAGGGCCTGAAAATATTTCTATCGCTATAATTTTCATTAAGGGGAGAAAACATGGAAAAAAAGAATGATGATACCAATATCCCAGAAATATTTTTTACCAATGATTGGCATGAAATCCTTCGCGGGAATTTAATTCCTGGCGGAGAATTTAAAATAAGCTACGATACAATAAGGCTACCAAACAGGAGGATGATCTACCAAGGGATGCCAAGTTGGAGCATATTAGCCTATATTAAATTTAAAGAGAATGGAAAAATTGACTACAAAACTCTGACTGTTGGACAAGAGGGAATAGTGACCCTGTTGTTTGATATACCTAAAGATAGCGAGGAAGTAATAATTTGGTTTGTAAATTCGGATGAATCAGGGGGCGCTGATTATGATAGCAACTATGGATCGAATTATCATTTCCCAATCATTAAAAGATAATAATATTTAAATTGATAGTTCAGTGTGCGTTTGCTCTTTCTGTTCAAGTGGTGTACCGGTGGTGTACCGAGAAAATGTCACTTATAACTAATTGAGATACAAGATAAAAAAAGCCAGAACTTGCCGTTCGAATCGGCTGGTCCCGATATTGTCAAATAAAACACCATTTCGACTGCTATAAAGGCGGATGTATGTGCAGGTTTTTTCAACAGCTGTGAAATATGAAATAGTCGTGATTTTTCCGTGTGCTTATTGTGTCCCTGTTAAGCGTCAATTTAAGTAAATTTACATCCATCCATATCAATTCATGGACCTGGGGTAATTTATTGAAAAGTAAGATAAATACGGTTATTTCAGAGTCTTACGTGCACTGGGGTTATTTGATTTGAAGTCCAGGAGGGATAATGGAACGCCATGGAGAGAGACGATCTCCAAACTTTACTGCACAGTGTAGTGTCTCACAAACAACTGGCACAACAATATTTGGGCGTGGCTTAGAATAGCTCCGAGACATAGAAAGACTATGAGCTTCAGTATATATGAGAAGATGTCATTGTAATAAAATTGTAATAAAAATACGTATATCTATGTGAACCTATTGCTATCTATGTAGACTCATTGATACCTATAACTCTTTGATTCAAAACTACTTTTAAGAAAGAGGTAAGAATTCCAAAGACTTGTTTTTTGCCTTGTTCGGTTTCCTAAACCTGGGGCCAGAGGTTCGATCCCTCTAGGGGGCACCAAGTTTTTCTCTTACTTAACAAGAACTTGTAACTTTTTATCTTCGTTATCTGTTTCGATTTTTTCGGATACTGTGACTAAATTGTGACAAACATCCAGGGTATCTACTCCGCGCCTCAAACTCTCGGTATAATGATGGGCATAATGCTTGGCTGTCGTAGACACGTCCTCGTGGCCCAAAAGTTTCGAGACAGTGTAGATATCGACTCCGCTTTGAGCCAGACGGGTAGCAAAGGTATGCCTTAAGCAATGGAATGTGAAATCTTCAACCTCCGCTTCCTCAACCGCCAGTTTAAAAGCTCTCTTCAGCTTGCTTGCATCGTGCTTATTGCCGATACCATTGGTAAAGACATATCCGGATATAGATTTTACTTTCGACCGCTTTTTCAGAAGCTCCAGAGCAGTATTATTAAGGGGGATAGTCCTGGCATTAAGCGTTTTGCTCCGTACCGTCTGTAGTGACTTCCTGAATCCGGGTATAAAGGGACGGTTCTATTTAATTATTTTGCCTTCTACAATATGTGATTTTGCAAAATAAATAGAACCCTCCCTTAAGACTCAAATAAATAAATGCCTGAGGTTTAGGCGAATTTCAGAACCTGTCAACTTTAATGTTAATTACTGAGGAGGAGCTTTGATCTACTATTGCGAACACTGTGAAAAGCACACTAATTTCCATCCTTTGCAAATACACATTACTCAAGAGGAAGGACCGCCTGAGGAATACACCTTTGCAAAATGCGACGCATGCAATAATCCCGCTGTTTTTTTGCGTGAGGACGTCGGCGGTGGATTTGAAAGTGATTTCTACTGCAGGCTCTACCCACCACACGAACGTCACATAGGTTTCCTGTTACCCCCGGTTGTGCGCACCTCTTATGAAGAGGCTGTTCGATGTGAAGGCGCGAAATCATGGATCGCTTGCGTAGCCATGGTTGGACGAACGCTTGAGGCCGTCACCAAAGCATATGACCCAAAGCAAAAAACCATGTTTGCTGGGCTCCAAGCAATGCACAGGGACGGCGCGATCAGCCAAGAAATCTTCGAGTGGGCAAACGAATTAAGAGTCATCCGAAACTATGGTGCTCACGCAACGGACGAACCTATTTCGCGCCAAGATGCTGAAGAAGCATTGGATTTCCTTCAAGCAATTCTTGAGTTGCTATATTATATGCGACCTAAATTCCAACAAATGAAGGCCCGCCGTGTGGCTGCAAAGCCGTAATCGAACCTCTACCCTAATAAGCGCACCACTTATAATTTAGAGTGATGTCATGATTAATTCCTATACAGCATCGTTACATGCTAAAATAGCGCAGGAGGTTTCACTATGGCGACAACATTGAAGATGGACAAAAACGACGCATTGATCGTGAAGGAGAGTCTTGAGCTTGACAGGAATATCATGAAGCTCAGCCTTCTGGAATACAGGAAGAAACTAAAGGACTTTGAAAAGAAGCACAAGATGACCACCAAAGCGTTCTTGCAGAAATTCAACGCGGGCACATTGGGAGACGATGGAGAATGGTTTGATTGGCTCTTTGCATCTAAAGCTTGTGAGCATGTCAAAGACAGGTTGCACAGAATAGCTGCAATAGTCTGATGATACAGTCTTACTTCAACAAAGTTCGCAACAAGCTCAAAGAACTTTCTCCCCTTATACAGGCCGACACTTCATCCTTTGAAATGGTTTCTGCCGACATGGGCATGCTGCGAGGCAGGATAGTCTTCATAGACCGTTCTGTGCTGGATTTCAGAGAGCTATTGTCAACAAACTAGCACGATTACAGATTCCATTGGATGGATGCCTCGAATAAACTGATAGTCCGATGGGACACTGCGCCGCATTATAAAAAACTCGAAAACTTCCCGCACCACAGACATCTATCAAGGGGTGTTTCCAGTTCAGAAGAAATAGATTTCATAGCCGTGTTGGACTATATAAAGCAGGAAATTGTTTTTAAACGCCTAGGACATAAATGATACGGGAAGCTTTTCAGAAATCTGGTCTATTCGAGAGGGAAAATCACTGTGACTAAACTGTGGGTGTCAATCACATATTTGTTCATGCCTAATCATTGGCCTCGTCCAATAAATGTTTTTGATAAGCATGGTTAAGTTGTTTCAGATCGGTTTCGATACCTGCATAATCAATAGACTGGCCTTTAAAAAGTCCTCCGATTTTCACAACCTTTTTTTGTTTCTCCGGGAATATGACAAGAACTTCTGCCGTCCCTTCTACTAACGGCTTTTCAATCAGTTCGATTATTCCGTCATGGTAAATAGCTTTTACTGCATGCATAATTTACACCTCCTTTCAGAAGGTTTAAACCGCATATTTCACCGGCAAGAGCCGGTCAAGAGAGACATGCCGTGCGGCATCGAGAATTTCTATGCCGATAATTCTATCGTTCTCTCCTATATCCAGAACTATATCTTCCGAAACCCTTTTGTTAATCACATCCTGTTTTCTGTCGTCCAGCCTGATGTAAAGAAGGTATGTCTTGTCGTTATAAATAATATTCATTTCATCACCCATTAATCCCAAACGGTTTTTAAAGCGGGCAAACTACGAAGATATTCATCTTTGGTAATTAAAGGAAGGTTAAGATATTTTGCTGTCCCGACGATTATCTTGTCATGCAGTTCCGGGACGTCCTTCAGACTAATTATTTTCTGAAGGATCGGAATATCGAACGGGATGATCACAAAATTTTCACTCTCGTAAATTTTTTTGAACAGCTTTTAAAATCAAACGAGACACGCTTCTTGTCAAAAATGCTTAACGTTTCAGCCAACACGATTGAAGGAATGAAAATAATGCCTTCGCCGTTTTCACAATTCTCGAATATCTGATATGCCTCGTTGCCCAGACGAGGGCTTGAAGTAAACCACCAAATAAGGGCATGCGTATCAGAGACAAAATTCATGGATATTTTATATCACTATTTTGCTGCACAGGGAATTCTTCGCTGCAGAGATGTCGGAATCTGTGATTCTTACATTTTTGAGAATGCCCCTGAACGAAACAACTTTTTTACCAGCAGGAGCAAGTCCCTTTAGTACAGACAGCTTTAATTCCATAACATCTTTTTCGATGCTCTCTATCTTCTGGAGTACATCCATGGTGCCAGCTACTGATGTTTTCATCTTTTTTATCTCCTCTCGTCAAATTAACAATAACATAATGGGGTAAAACAGACAAGAACTGCGTGCTGTTCTCAACTGCACATGCTTTCAACTGTGACTAAATTGTGACAGAATTGTGCTTAAAGGACAGAAAATACAGGAAAATACCGGAACATATAGATTGGTAAATATTCTTAATTATCAGCATCTTGTCTAAAAATCCTTCTAGCTCAAGGTAGAAGCCAATTGTGCCTTTTTTAATTCCTAAACCTGGGGCCAGAGGTTCGACCCCTCTAGGGGGCGCCAAGTTTCTTATTTGTTAGTTACAAGCGAACACACGTCGTTAGTTACAAATGCATACAGGGTATACACACAGGGCACTGTGCCCTGATCTATTCCGTTATCTATAAGAGGCAAATGATTAATGTCGGCATAACTCCCATCTTGCATAACATAAAGCTCCCCTCTAAAAACATTGACCCTTCTGAATTGTGTAAATTCACCGGTAAGAAGACCTTCAAGTTCACTTTTTGACGTATCAAAACAGCGGAGTTCTTTATCCATGACAACCTTGGAATCTTTATAATATTGAAAGTAGAGTTCGTTCATGTCGATAATCAGCAGGACCCCGTCCTTCTTTATGACCCTCCTTAGCTCTCTCGAAATCTTTACTACATCGTTGTCAGCGTTAAAGCAACCAAGAACATTAGAACAAAATATGATGTCGAACTTATTATCTTCATGCGGTATGTCAAGAATAGATCCTACTTGAAAATTCATGCTGACCGGTGATAGAGATTTACAAATGCCTATTGCTTTTTCACTGATATCAAAACCAAAACAATTCTCAGGTCGAACTCTCAGGTTAGTAAAGAATCTCAGCCTATCTCCTCCTGCACAACCCGGCTCAAGTATCTTATATTCCGGAAGACGGGTTTTCCCCAACATCATCAGCAGTCCGATTATATTTTTCCAGACCCGATAATTGTTAAACACCCTATACAGATCATGTAACGATAATGGATCAGTGGTACCCTGGGCATAAAGAAATTCTTTCATCCCTGATCAATCTCCCTCAACCTGTCCGTTTATTATATCTTCAACAGCCTGCTTATCTTCCCCAGGAATGACGTATGAATATTGACCTTGAGAAGAAGGTTTCCGGGTTCGGCCCCATGAGTCCCATCCTTGCCGAGGCCCTTAAGTTTAATTTTCTGGCCATGTCTTATTCCCCGAGGGATCTTTATCAGCAGTTCCCTGGGATTGCCCTGCTTATAGTGAGAATACCGGACCTTATCGCCTGCGGCAGCTTCCTCTGCAGTAATCGTTATTACATCATATATATCGCTTCCCCGTTCAGGCAAATTGAGACCCAGCCTCTTTGCCGCCATTTTTTGAAATAAGGTCAAGCATTTTACTGCTACTGTTGAAAACAAAGAACCCCTGTAGGCCGCCTTCTCTCGCATCTGATGTTGAGATGCCTTGAGTCCTTCCCGGAAGACCTTGCTCATGGGACCGTAAAAGAAGAACCCGCTACCGGAAAAACCTGACCCTTTGAATTGAAAGGTCTGATAGTCAGGACCGTAAAAATTATTCCGGCTGAAGATATTTTCCGGCCTGCTGAAGCCGAATGCCCTGCTGAACTCTTCAAATATTTGACCGATGTCGGACTCACGAAATATATCCTGCTCGGAGTGAGTCTGCCTGTAACGGTCTCTCGCAAAGGACCCATACGTTCGCCTCAGGGCATCGTACTCTCTTCTCTTCGCAGTATCTGAAAGGACAGCATAGGCTTCGTTTATCTCCTTCATCATCTCCTCGTTGCCGGAATTTCTGTCAGGGTGAAAACGGAATGCAAGGTTTCGATAAGCTTTTTTTATCTCTTCAGCGCTGCTGTTTTCAAGTACTCCCAAGTCTTTGTAATAATCCTTTGGATTGATCATATATTTAGTATACTGCCCGAATGGGGTCTATGGGAAATATACGCGCCTTCCACTCGAGCGTCACTTCACTGCGAAGGCGCTGATAGACATATAATATCATGACCTGAATTAATGTAAAGAACAGAGGTATTCGGGACCGGGGCTGAAGATATTGGGTAGAAATAAATGGATAGCCGCCGTACTCCACGTTGCCGAACACGGACCTCAGCGGGCGAATATAGTGAAAGATATTCACTACCCTTTTCAACGTGTTCGGACTCTGCTATAATTTTAAACAGTACAACCTGTAATGCGGGATGGACATCAGACGCCCTTTCAGTTGAGACGATATGAGACGGTGTATCTTTATAGTTTTCACGAGCATACTGTTCGCAGCATTTGCCTCTGCCGCGGGTCCGGACGATATTCTAGGGTTGTGGAATACCGAGAAAAAGGACGCGAAGATAGAAATCTACAAATGCGGCACAAAATACTGCGGCAGAATTGCCTGGTTGAAGGAACCGACCTATCCTGCCGGTTCAAAAGAAGGGGCACAGGGAACTCCGATACTCGATCGTAACAACCCGGACCCGGAATTGAGGAAAAAGCCTCTTATCGGGGTGCGGATCCTTATCGACTTTATGTTCGCCGGTGATAATTTGTGGAAGAACGGGAAAATATACAACTCGGACAACGGCAAGATGTACAGCGGCAAAATGACACTCCTTTCACCTGATCAATTAAAAGTGAGAGGCTTCATCGGCATATCGCTCATCGGCGGGTCAACGACTTGGACACGCGCTAAAGCTGGAATGAAATAGTGGCCCGCAATACTCAGGCCCCCTCCTGTTCTGAACGTCGTCTCCGGAAATCCGAATAAAACTTGGCAGTGTGGCCGCTCATTATATCCGGTCGCGGACAGAGTTAGATGCCAAGCCTGCCGCCTCTCGGTATGATCGCTATTCCGGAGGCCTGATCTATATGACAGCGGAAACGGTCTTTGTCGGGATCGAATCCAATTTGCTCGCCGTCTTTGATTACATTTAATTTATCCACTATCACCCTGCGGAGCCGACACCCTTTGTTTATTGTTACCTGGTCCATAATGATGCACTCCTCTATCGATGCGTCATTCTCTATAGTCACACCGCAGTGGATGATGGAATTTTGTATTTTCGCTTTCTTGATAACAGATCCTTCGGCGATGAGGCTGTTCTTTATTCGAGCGTCAACTATCCTGGTAGGAGGGCCTTCATACTCGGAAGGATGGATGGGCCATCGAGTGTTATGAGTATCAAAAAAAGGCGTATCTCTTATCAAATCCATGTGGGCGTCGAAATAAGCGGCTATGGATCCCACATCCCGCCAGTAACCCTTTTCCTCATATGGTTTCGTGCCGGGAATTACATTCGTTGCAAAGTCATAAGCAAAAACCTTTCCAGTGCCGATCAGGTTGGGGATGATATGGGCGCCAAAGTCATGCTCCTTTTTTTGCTCGGCTTTCATAAGAATGTCGCTTAGCACATCGGTCCTGAATATGTAATTGCCCATGGATACGTAAGCCCGCAAAGGATCGCCAGGCATGGGCGCCGGATTTTTGGGCTTCTCCTTGAATCCGGTGATGTGTTTTTCACTGTCCGTCGCTATGACTCCGAAGGCAGAAGCCTGTTCCAGCGGCACAGGACGGGCGGCTACCGTGACAGATGCGTCGTTCTTCAGATGGAAGTCGAGCATCTGCCTTATATCCATCCGGTATACGTGATCGGCGCCGAAAATAATCACGTGATCGGTATTATGGTCCTTTACAAGGTTAATGTTCTGATAAACCGCGTCGGAGGTGCCCTGGAACCACTCGGGTCCCTTACTCATCTGGGCGGGAACGACTGCTATAAAATGGTCATTTACGACAGAGGAGAAATTCCAGTTCTTCCTGACATGCTCGATAAGGGACTGGGATTTGTATTGGACAAGGAGATAGATTGAATAGATATGAGAGTTGATCATATTACTGAGCACGAAGTCGACAATACGGTATCTGCCTCCGAACGGTACCGCGGGCTTCGAGCGAAAGACGGTCAGAGGGAAAAGCCGCTCGCCTTTCCCTCCGGCGAGAATTAAAGCAAGGACCTTTGGACGCGCCATTCAACCTTCCCCTTTTCCACGCGAATACTGGAGCGGAAAGACAGACATGAGGCGCCACTGTCTAGCCTTACCCGGACCTCTCATCCCTTTTCCCGATCATCCCCACGCTCCGTTTCCAAAGCGCCTTTTCTTATATACACGTTCCGGACGGGTGACGTGATCTCGATGCCTTCCGTTTCATAACGCCGGTGAAGTCGTTTGATAAATTCGTGGATGATCAAATACTGAGCAGCATACTCTTTGGAGCGAAGGTTGGCCGAAAAAAGGATGCCCGAGTCACCGAAGCTGCTATAACCTATTGAAGGTTCAAACTCCTTGACTGCTCCGACTGTATCTTTAAGGACTTCTCGCGCCACATCTACTGTCACGCTCTCCACCTTTTCCAGATCGCTTCTATACGCTACGCTCAAATTGACCCCAATGGGTATCTCCTTATCCGGAAGATAGAAGTTAGTGATGCGGCTGCCGGCAAGCTTGGCATTGGAGACTATGACCGTATTATTGGAAAGCGTCTGAATTCTGGTGCTGTGCCAGCCTACCTGGGTCACGTAGCCTTCCTCACCAGTCTCAAGTCTGATGTAATCCCCTATCCTGATGGGTTTGTCAAAAGAGAGATAGATTCCGGAAAAGAAATTGGAAAGAGTGTCCTGGAGTGCAAGCGCAACGACTAATCCCCCGATTCCCAATGAAGCCAGAAACGGGGTAATAGTGATTTTGAGGTGGTCGAGAATGATCAATGCCGCAAATGCGAGAAGGATTATTCTGTAAAGAAGTTTAGTTACGCCTTCGTCCGATGCAATGACGTCAACGGTTTTGCTGTATCGCCTGATTACTCTCATCATCAACCGGTCCATGAAGAGATAACCGGCCGCTACAAAGAGCATAAAGAGCGAGGTATTAAGGTACTTCTCCCATTTTGCAGGAACGGAAGGGACCATATCTATGAACAGGTTCAGACCTATATAGAGAAGGATCAGGACCAGGGGCGTTACTAAAACAGAGAGGAGTATCGCGTTAAAAGCATGCTGTCGCTGCTCTGCCCTTTTCCTCAAATAGTTCACGAAAGAGGGGATGGCGGTAAAGATGAACGCAATCCAGACCGACAAGACAATCAGCGGAATTCCCCAATCGTCAAAAAAGTTCATAATGTATTTTATCTCCCTCCAACTAACTTGCTGCTTGATGAACCGGAGATTCTGCTTACTTCAAGTATCGCACCTGATTTACCGCTGTCAAGGGCTGCATTTCCAGACGTCATTTCCAGAAAGGGGAAACAGGTCCTCAGTTCAGACATGCTCACCCCTGGACCTCGTTGTTAACCGCGCTTGTGGCGGCGATCTTTTCAATCCAGCTATCAATTGCTTTTCGTTACTTTGGACCGCCTTTATCTTTGTTATTTTGCCCAACTATATGCGGAGGGGAATTGTTAAAGTCTCCGAGGGACCTTGTAAAAGTATAATTGAATGGATCGGCAACCAGTGCTTTTGCAGCCTTATCAGTGCTGCCGCTGATAACAGCTAAAGGCAGGGAAACTATAAAAAATGCCGCGCCTAAGGTAAGCGTAACGAAGCCCAAAGGCCTTACAGCAACGACATCAAACATAATTTCTTCTGCCTTGTGTGTGTCCTCCGCAAAAGCCGCGGCAGAGGATAAGATCATAATTATAATGCTGCAAGCAATGATTTTCGTCATGGTTGTTTCCTCCTTTTTTCAGTTTTGGATGTGCGAGCCTTCGCGGCTATTGTCCCGGCTTCGTTTTCAGCGATTCACACCGTAAAATTGCCAGGGAACGGGCCTCCAGCGCAAATGTCTTCCCCCCCTCTTTCTGAACAACCTGCTTTTCAGGGTCCGCTTCCCGTGAATCTAAAACGACTGTCCACTGCCCGCACTGGTGCTGCAAAGGCAAAACAAACTGGCTTGCTTGATCGTGAGCGTTCAGAAGCGCCAGCAGCGTGTCGTCAGTAATCGCGTTGCCCTGTTCATCCGTCTCGTCGATTGCGTCACCCGCCATTCTCAAGCCGATGCATCGGGTTGCCGGATTGTCCCAGTCTTGTTCGGTCATTTCTTTCCCATCGGGACGGAACCATGTCAGGTCCTTTACTTCCGAACCACGGATCTTCCTGCCCTGGAAAAAATGCCTCCGACGCAATACCGGGTGTCGTTTGAAGAGACTTATTACTGACTTGGTGAACTCAAGAAGGTCCTTTCGCCTTTGGTCAAGGCCCCAGTCCACCCACGAAATTTCGTTGTCCTGGCAGTAAGCGTTGTTGTTTCCATGCTGGGTCCGTCCCGCCTCATCTCCGGCGAGAAGCATAGGCACCCCCTGAGAAACAAAGAGCGTTGCAAGAAAATTCCGTTTCCGGCGTTCGCGTAATTTGACGACTTCGGGGTCGTCGGTCGGGCCCTCAACCCCGCAATTCCAGCTCAGGTCATCGCCAGGCCCGTCTCGGTTTTCTTCTCCGTTTGCCTCATTATGCCTGGAGTTGTAGCTTACAAGGTCGTTCAGCGTAAACCCGTCATGTGCTGTTACAAAGTTGATACTCGCATACGGCCTGCGTCCTTCATGCGCATACAGGTCGCTGCTGCCTGTCAGACGATACGCAAGGTCGCCGCTCTGCCCCTCGTCACCCCGCCAAAAACGTCTTACGGTGTCCCGGTATTTGCCATTCCATTCCGCCCATTGCACCGGAAAGTTCCCAACCTGATATCCTCCTTCTCCAAGGTCCCAGGGTTCGGCTATGAGTTTGACCTGGGATATCACCGGGTCCTGATGAATAACATCAAAGAAAGAGCCCAGCCTATCTACCTCATGGAGCTCGCGCGCCAGGGCCGACGCCAGATCAAACCTGAAACCATCGACGTGCATTTCGAGGACCCAGTATCTGAGGGAGTCCATGATTAACTGGAGCACGCGGGGATGAGTCATGTTCAGCGTATTTCCCGTCCCTGTATAGTCCATATAGTGGCGGCTATTTTCTGGCTCGAGCCGGTAATAGCTGGCATTGTCGATTCCCCTGAAAGACAGGGTCGGTCCCAGATGATTGCCCTCGGCCGTATGGTTATAAACGACATCCAGGATAACCTCTATCCCTTCTCTGTGGAATTTCTTGACCATTGTCTTAAATTCCGCTGTCTGCTGCCCGAGTGCGCCGGAACTGCTGTAGCGGACATCGGGAGCCAGAAAACCGATAGAATTATAACCCCAGTAATTGGTGAGCCCCCTCTCCACCAGAGGCCTTTCCGATATAAAATGATGGACCGGCATAAGCTCCACCGCTGTCATGCCGAGGGAGCGGATGTAATTGATCACTTCGTCACAGACCAGGCCGGAGTAACTGCCCCGGATTTCAGGAGGCACCTTCGGATGGCGGGCAGTAAACCCCTTAACATGCAGTTCATAAATCAGGGTCTTATACCAGGGGATCGCCGGGTGACGGTCGTCTTCCCAGTCGAAGGCTGGGTCTATTACGACACATTTAGGAATATATGGTGCGCTGTCTCTTTCGTCTCTGCTGAGGTCTTCATCAGTATGACCGATTGTATATCCATAAAGGGAATCGTCCCATTGAACATCGCCTGCAATAGCCTTGGCATATGGATCGATCAGCAGTTTAGAGGGGTTGAACCTGTGGCCTTTATCGGGTTCATAGGGCCCATGAACTCTGTAACCGTAAAGTTGTCCGGGCCGAGCTTCGGGAAGATACACATGCCATACCTGGTCCGTGTGATCAAGCATCCTGATACGCGCTGTCTCCGTTCCACTTCCTGCTGAATCAAACAGGCATAACTCCACCTGATCGGCATTTTCTGTAAAGAGCGCAAAATTGACTCCTGCGCCGTCCCATGTGGCGCCCAGCGGGTAGGGCTTCCCAAGCCATACTTTCATACCCGGTCTTCCTCCAGCATCGCGAAAGGGAAGTGCTTTAATACCTCACTCATGTTTAATATGCGTTCCCCGTATTGTCGGGAGACGGCAACCTTTTCACCTGTAAAGACATCCCGGAACCTGTCAGCTGAAATTTCATGCGGAATAATGGTACAGGTTTCCTCCCATATTTTGTCACCCAGAGGCGCTTCGTTTATACTTTGTATAAGACCCGAAACAAACCTCGGAACGATAACCAAAACAGCCTTATTCGCGTTGCTTCTTGCAAAAGAACAGACATGGTCTTTCCCAGGTCCCCCGCTTTCCACAGGGATGTACGCTCCCTGCATGAATAAAAGGTGATTATTATACCTGTATCCAAGCGCCTTGTACGTGAGGAAAAGTTTTATCCTTCCGCCCATGCTTTCCGAGATTAATTCCCCTGCAAGCGCGAGCGGCCCTATTTCTGCTTCTCTTTTTTTTAACTGACGAAGCATCTCGATCCTTTCCGGATAATTGACAGGCCTTCTGTTATCAGGATCAACAAGACTGAACTCCATTAGCTCGGTCCCCTGATAAAAGTCAGGAATACCGGGAGATGCGATCTTGAGTAGCGTCTGGGATAGAGAGTTGAACACACCGCAGCGCGAAACGAGCTTCTGAAAGACTGCGAATTCACGTAAAAAAATGTTCTTTTTATTATCAGAGAGAATTGCGTCAAGAAAGGCCAGCATAGCTTCTTCATAGATATTGTCGGGGCTTATCCAACTGCTATTTATTTTGGCTTCCCTTATCGCCTTCAACATATAGGCCTTTATCCTGCCCTTGAATATTTCGTGATCAGCCCCGGTCATGGGATTAAGGGGCCAGGCCCCCAAGATATTTTGATACATAAGGTATTCTTCATTCCGGTCAGGGACTGCCTGACCTTCGATAAGCGTTTTTTTATTTTTGTTTAACCCGCTCCACCGTATCAGACATTTTTTCCATTCTTGAGGCATTTCCGAGAGCACATTTATACGCGCTCTGACATCTTCATCGTGCTTGGTATCATGAGTGGACGTGGCGATAAGCGTATGGGGCCAGTTCTTTATTCTGTCAAGGTTCTGTCCGTGAAATGCCTCAAGGGCGGCGCCGAATCTGTCAGGGCTTCCCCCGACTTCATTTAACGAGACAAGGCGATTGTACATAAAAAAAGCGGTGTCTTCAACCCCCTTTGCCATAACAGGGGCTGTCAGCTGCTGGAACTTCATAGTGAAGTCGAGCCAGTCCTTTTTGTCATCTTCTGTAAAATCATCCGGAAACTTCAGCAAGAGGACTGCCTTGAGGAAATCATAAATAGATGCGCTGACAGCCGGATTTTTTTTCCTGGCTTTTGATGCTGCCTGCTCGATGTACTGGCGGTCTCTGTCTGTTGGGCTCAGCGTATTTATATATGTCCTGTAGACCGGGAAAAAGGCCGCAATTTCCGTGAGGGCCTTTGTGAGACTGACCACGGTATAATCTCTTGAATGCCTGTCTTTTTCCGTTGTTCTGCTAATATAATTACCGAGTGTGTGTATCTCGCCTGACATTGCCACCTGCATAACCAGTTTCTTTTTTTCATATGCGACCTGGAAGAAATTTATTTTGTCCCCGATAAATTGAGAATATATGCGGTCAAATAAAACTGCATTTTTTGTCGCAACAAAGATGCTGTTAAGCGAATTCAGAAAGTCGTATCCTGTTGTGCCGAATATCGGCCATTCCTGGGGCATCTTTTCATTTCTGGCAAGGACCTTCTCCACAACTATATAAAAAGGCTTGTATTGGTTTGACCCTTCATCCTGTTTAACTGTATGCGACTCTGTGATCGAAAGGCCGGCGCCCGATATATCAATGTCGTGTGATTTCGGGGAAGGCTGCCGCAAATGTGTAAAACATGCCTGCTGAAGTATCATGAGGTAGGCCAGGGGGTTGTATAATCCGTCAGCATGGTCCACTCTTAACCCCGTGACTTTCCCCTCCGAAACGAGTTTGAAAATTAATTTATGAGCTTCGGCAAATACTTCATAGTTCTCCATTTTGAGTCCGGCCATGTCGTTTATATCGAAAAATCTGCGATAATTAATCTCTTCCATTGCCACGCGCCAGTATGACAGCCGCCATATCTGTTCATTCAGCAGCCCGTCAAGAAGGTCAAAGCTCTTAGGATCTCCCTTGGAGCCGTTGAACATTTTCACGTTTGCGTCGATGTGTTCCTTAATCCCTGGACTGTCTCCGTACAATTTGGAAAGTCGTTTTTTTATGATTTCTTTTTCCCGGAGTCTTTCAGAAATACGTTCCTCATCTGTCTCCGTGTGCGGCGGCAAATGCTTTATTGAAGTAATAATGCTCAGCAGCTCTGTCAAATCAGGAGTATCGTCAGGAGGTTTTTTTTCGAGACTCTCTATCCTGTGCTGCAGTATAAGGGCATAGGAAGTGGGTTGTACCGGCAGCTTTTGACCGCCGTAGCAAATGAAGAAGGCCCCCTCCTCAAAACTCAATCTCAGCTCCTGGTTCTCGAGTACGGCTCCGTATTGATCGCCCAAAATCGGTATGAGGAGTTTGTTTCTGAGTCTTTCTTCTTCCGGGGCCCAATCGATATCGAAATATTTTGCCCGGGGTGAAGAAAGTCCGTTTTCGAGAACATCCATCCACCAAAGGTTCTCACTGCCGATGCTCATATGATTTGGGACAATATCGAGGACCTGGCCCATATCATATTTCTTAAGCTCCCCGATCAATAAATTATAATCATCTTCCGCTCCCACCTCGGGATTAAGCATGTTAGGATCAACAATATCATAGCCGTGCAAACTTCCTTTCTGCGCCTTAAAATAGGGAGAGGCATAGATGTCTGATATGCCGAGTTCATGGAGATACCCGATTATCTTCGCAGCGTCGGAGAACGTGAATTGATAATTAAACTGCAGCCGGTATGTTGAAACAGGTATTCTCAGCGCGGGCAATGTCCCTTCCTGCATCTGCTTTTCCATCTCATCCTTCCTCTAGAATTTCGGACTTGGCTTGACCGTTGCGTTTCCGGTAGAGGACAAAACTAAAAGGCGCTATGGACAACAGGTTCCCGGTATCATCATGTTCAGTCGCGGTTGATGGTTCTCCGTTCCCACTCTCCGGAGTTGACGATGATTCCACCACCTTGTCCCACACACCCTGAAGCTGCCATGGTATATATACCCTTTTTTCATTAAAGCTGGCTATGCTTAAAACCTCATTATCGCTGTCCCATCTTTTCACCATTAACACTTTTTCGGCTTCAAGAGTAGTCACTTCCATTCTTTTCTTATCAACCCTGTTGAGAAGCGGTATCTCTTTTCTGAGCCGCAGTAATTTTCTGTAAAATTCAAAAAGAATTTTATGATCGCCATGTTCATGCTGTTCAATGCGGAGCTTTGAGTTTAAGAAGGTGCTCTCCGCTTGAGGATCAGGCAACTCTTTCAGCCAACCAAAGGCGGCAAATTCCTCTCTTCTGCCTTTTCGCACATTCTCTATAAGATTGCTGTCAGTGTGACTGATAAAATACTGAAAGGGCGAGGTTTCACCATACTCTTCTCCCATAAACAAAAAGGGTATATGCGGCGACAGTATAACTGTGGCTGCACAGAGCTTGAGCTTTTGAAGCGACTGGGTCTGACTCAACCGGTCGCCCGTCATCCTGTTTCCCACCTGATCGTGATTTTGCGAACAAACAATGAATTTATTTGGAGGTATGGCCTTTGAAATGCTGCCATGACGCCTTTTTCTGAATTTTGAATACTGGCCGGTATAGACGAAGCCTTCCCTCAAAGCCTTTCCCATATGCCCTATTTCCCCAAAATCCTGATAGTATCCTTTATCTTCGCCTGTAATCAATGTATGAAGGGAATGATGGAAATCGTCATTCCACAAGGCATCAAGGCCATACCCTCCGGCTTTATGCGCTTTGATAAGGCGAACATCGTTAAGATCGCTCTCCGCGATAATATGGACATTTCTGCCGGACACTTTTTTTAAATGATGGACGGCATCCGCCAGTTCACTCAAAAAATGCCTGGCGCTGAAATCAAAGATCCCATGAACAGCGTCCAACCTCAGAGCGTCGAAATGATATTCAGTCAACCAATATAGGGCATTATCGATAAAAAATCTCCTTACTTCATCGCTATACGGTCCATCGAAATTCACCGCCTTCCCCCAAGGGGTCCGGTATTTGTCAGTGAAGTAGTGACCATAATTTTCGAGGTAATTGCCTTCCGGTCCCAGATGATTGTAAACAACATCGAGGATGACAGATAACCCCCGGCTATGACAGGAATCAACCAGTATTTTCAGTCCATCCGGTCCGCCATAGGAATTTTGTGGCGCAAAAGGATATGCCCCGTCGTATCCCCAGTTTCTCGGTCCTGGGAATTGCGCAACAGGCATTATATCTATTGCGGTGATCCCAAGCTCAACCAAATAATCGAGTCTCGTTATGATAGCGTCAAATGTCCCTTCCTCAGTGAAAGTGCCGGCGTGAAGTTCATAGATAATGAAATCCTCTTCAGCTTTGCCCTTCCAGCCATCATCGTGCCAGTCGAAGGCCCCGGGATCAACGACCTCAGATGGCCCATGTACGCCTTCGGGTTGGAAACGGGACGCGGGATCAGGGTATTGACGCATTCCGTCAAGAACATAGAAGTACCGGTCGCCTGCAGACAAACCATCCGCGAAGGCGGTAAAGTATCCATTTGGCGCTCCTGAAAGAGGGAGGATATGCTCTTTTCCGCTTGTCACAATCTTGACTGCAACTTCCCTTGCCTTCGGTGTCCATACCCTGAATTGCAGCTTCCCGCTCCTGAAAGAAGCACCCAGGTCGAGCTGCCAGTCCGCTTTAGTAAGAGTTCGGAAGTCCATTATGCATAATCTCGTTTCCGGGTCAAAGCTCGTGAAAATCTTTGCCTGGATTTTCTATCGAGTACCAGAGCGCAAGATAATCACGCGTTTGCCTTGTAATGAGAAAGTTGGTCCTCACATACTCTTTGCCTTGCTCTCCCATACTTCTGGCCATTTCCGGATTGTTCAGGAGTTGGCGAGCCCGAAAAGCCGCGCCCTCTAACGAATGGACCAGAAACCCTGAAACGCCATGTGTGATCTGCAGTGGGATCCCTCCTGCGGCGCCCCCTATAACGGGTTTCCCTTTCCAGAGCGATTCAGAAACAGTAAGGCCGAATCCCTCTTTCAGGGACTTTTGAAAAATTATCGTGGCCGCACGCTGCAGGGCATTGATCTCTACATCGCTGAAAGGCGGGAGCAGCAAAATATGGATATCCGGGTCATCTGATGCAAACGACGTTACCTCAGCCAGGACTGTCGCTCCTTCAGGATCATCAAGCGCCGGGCTTCCCGCGAGAACAAGGACACATTCGTTATACTTTTTCACTAAGCGGTAAGCCTTTACGACGCCGGTGGGGTCCTTGAACCGGTCAAATCTCGATACTTGCAGAAGAATGGGCCTGTCGGATGGAATTTTCAGCTTGTCCATTATCTGACGGACCTCCTCGGTTGAAAGGTCCCTGTTCTTGTCGCTAAGAGGGTCTATTGACGGCGTTATGATGAACTGGCTGATCGGTATCCCCCTTGCGAACCGCGCTACAGAGAAAATAGCGGCATCGTATTTTTCGCAATATTTTCTAAGCGATTCAAATACCCCCTGCGCGGGGTTAGAGAGATCGATATGACAGCGCCAGAACCATTTGCCGTCTTTTTTGAAATCTATTAGCGGCGCGGGTTGAGGATCGTGGATAAGCACTGCATCTGCGGAGAGATCCAATTTTTCGGCATTGTTCCTGTTGACCTCATAATGGTGCTCCCACATTTCATCGGTTATCACCTCCGCCTGACCCTGCAAGGCATTGTGCATTTTTTTTGTAGTATCAAAGAATTTTTCATCTCCTTCGATGACTTCCCACCTGGCTTCGATCCCGATCCCTTGCAGTATGGGAATCATCCTCTGCAGTATTTCGGCAACACCGCCCCCGGAGCGCGTCGAATTGATATGGAGAAATTTCTTCCGTGCCAATTTTTCGCCGAGTTTTTTCAGGAGCAGCAGGTCACCCTTGGGGGCAATACCGGAATATTGTTCGATCATATTACAAAACCTCCATGTTGCTCCTGACAGTCTGTTCGACCGCGGTGACTATGTGGTCCCTGATTCGATCCAGCGAGTTCATAAAGGGGTCGATCGCCCGGACCTTTTCAGCAAGCGCCTTCTCTTCAAGAGAATCCTCTATCCACCGGGAAAAGTCATCCATGCCATGCCGCACCCGTGCCTCATAAAAATGATAGTAGATAGAAGAGATGTCCACATATTTGATTCCGAAAAGGAATTCCGCGAGGTTGCGCACCTTGACGCCAACGAGAAATGTAAACGTTACCGATTCTTCAAAATAAAACTCATGCCCCCGCGCCACCTCCCGGGACTCCGGGAATTGTTCATGATAATAGTCAAGCACCGCAAGCAGTTCATTTCTCAGGCTTGCGAGGTCCTTGAAGGAATACGGGTCCACGTTTGAAAGCTGTTCGGCAAGGGCCCGCTCCTCGAGGAATTCTCCGGCCCATCTGGCAAATTCATTCGTATACTCGCTTAATTCCTGCTTCAGAAAATATTGATAGATGTGGTAATAGATGGACTTCTCGCTGATATCTACCAGCAGACTGCGCAATTCTCTAAGTGTTACAGCTTTTTTTCCGGTCGATTTGCGGATGATCGCACATTCCTTGAATTCAAAGCCCCCTTTTCTTTTTTCCACGTTTTCAGCCATAAATGTCCCTTAAAAGAACAGTTTATTTAAAAGAAACCTCATCAAACAAACAATCGCATCGAATGAATCAAATGTCAATATCATATAATCCTCCCAAGTACATATTGCTTGACAAGGCCGTTCCTCGTGATATGGTTTAAATAATGGTTAATTTTTTACATTACGTCCTAAGATGAAAGGAGGGCTATCGTGGAAAAGAAGAAAACGCTGATGATTTTCATTGCAATGATTTTTGTGCTCGGGTCCATGACCTGGCCTTTTGGCCTGCCGGCTGAGGAGAACAGCCAGGGACCGAAGGGTGGTGAGAAAGCCATTCAAAAAGAGTTGGAAGGCACCCTGGGAATGCCTATTCTGAAAGGAGACATTTGGCAAAAGATGACGCCTGATTCAAAGGTGGCATTTCTTTGGGGCGTTGGGCATGTAGTGGCAATCGAACAGCACCTGATGGAAAAATACCAGGAGCTTAAAACGCAAAATTTTTGTTCCAAGGCTGCTGAAGGCATGGTTAATATCCCCATGAATGAGGTTGTAGCCCGGATAGACAATTTCTATAATACCAATCCGGATGAGATCGAAAAGCCTGTGATGAGTGTACTATGGGCAACATCTATCAAACCGAACATAAAGACCGGCATTGCCGGCCATCCTCTTAAGAACCCCTGAAAATGTCATGACAGGAAAGGAGCTTCGGAATGAGACAAATCGCCATTATTTTTATCAGCCTTATTTTTCTTTTTACAGCAGGGTGCTATGGAATGTCCCGAACACAACAAACGACTCTTAGTGGCGCGGGTATTGGAGCTGTTGGGGGCGCCGTAGTCGGAGCATTTGCCGGAGGAAGCCCTGCCGTAGGAGCAGTTGTCGGCGCAGGGATAGGCGGTATTACAGGATATTTTGTCGGTGAGTCGGGAGAACACGAGTACAGAAGGAGGTAGGATATAGATTCTTCGGCCCATCCCCGAACGATAAAATTAGGAGCGGACTATGGCAAGGAAAGCGATAATCACGCTATTGTTGATTATAGCAATAGGCGGCGGGGTCTGGCTTTATTTCAGCCGGACCCGCAATACAGGTATTGAAAAACTTCTTAACAATCCGACGGCATATATAGGGAAAGTTGTTTCTATAGAAGGCGAAGTGACAGACCGGTCAGCGTTTTTTAATACAATTAAATTTTATAAGATCAAGGACAAATCGGGAGAAATCATTGTAAGCACAAAAAGCAGAAATTTGCCCAGGATAAAAGCATCGGCAAAAGTCAAAGGCAGGATAGATGACGCATTTCCACTTGGTGACCAGAAGCTTACAGTTTTCGTGGAGGAATCGGTCGAGGAAAAACCGTAGGGGACAACATTAAACTCTCTTGTACACCATCATCCCTAAAGAGAGCAATTTTAAAAAACTCAGTGAAAGGAGAGATAGATGAAGAACGAAGGTTCCTCTGTTTTCGTCGGCATATGTTTTCTTGCTATGTTATTTTTGCCGGGACTAGTTAAGACGGCCTGGGCAGAAGAAGATACATCGGCAGTTTCCCAGGGCGAGCAACTGCCCATGCTGCACCCGGACAGTCCTGATTATCGGACCCCACGTGAGGGTGAGGGGTTCCGTGCCATGGTATTCGGCAGGGAAATTACAGTGACCCCGAGAGATGGGCGCTCGGTTTCCTCTATCGACATCGGGCTGGCGCTTTATAAGCCATTACCGGAAGACAGGCAGGTTGTGCCTTTTGGCGCCATTTATCTTTGGCGACATCCGAATGACGAGGACCTGTTTAGAGCTGCAATAGCCGGCGTATACAATGATATTTTTTGGGCCCACGCCTCCAAGAGTATGGACCCGTTTGAATTGGTGGTTACCCTTAACAACTACACCCTCCCCTTCTCGCAGTATGAACTGGTAGACGGAAAGGCAAATAAAAATGAAGAGTTGCTCTGGGGATACGTTCGACCAGGGTTCGGCCTCGGATATCGCAGGACTGTTTCTCCCGGCCACCAGGACAATATGATGGCTATTGACGCGACTGTCGAACCGGGCTATATTTTTTTCGACAAGGGCTCCAAGACAGCCGGCAACTTCGTCGTCCCTGAAGATACCTTCGAACTCCGCGAACATCTGCAGTTGCGCTGGGATGCGTTGGAGCGCAACATTCTCTCCTTGCCGCACGAGGGGTTCGCTTTCGGCGGTGACCTGGTCCATGGTAATCGTTCGGATTGGAGGGACTGGGGAATAAACGGCTCTCAGCCTTCGGATAAAGGCAGGGATTATCTTTCATTCACCGGATATATTATGAAAGCAGGCGGGGTCCCGGGTTTGGACAGCGACCGTCACCGGCTTCTGGCTGCGGTGTATGGAGGGATCGGCAGCAATCTCGACCGCTTTTCGGCGCCTCGTATAGGCGGAGGTGATATGCCGCTGGGAGAAGAATACGGGTCCACGTCGGATGCGGTGCTGCCAGGCGCAGTCATTCAGGAGTATTTTCCCAAGCGTTACCTGTTGGGAATAGCTGAGTACAGATGGGAAGCTCTCTTTTTCACATATTTGAGTCTGGATGCATCGGCAGGCTGGGTCGACCGTTTGCGACAGACCGGACCGGATATTACGGACACTACTTCGAAGAACGACTTCTTCTCATCGTTGGGCGCCCGGCTGACTACAGGTTTTTTCCTGGACAGCCGTATGCAGCTCGCCTACAACTATAATTTTTCCGAAATACGCAAGGACGGCCGGGGCGGGCATGAAGTGGTCCTGCATTTTTCGAAAGATTTTTGAGGACATTCAAAATTGTCTTTTTCTGTGTCAGTGGAAAGCGTCAAACGCAGATTGATTCCGCTGGATCATGAACATCTGCTTTCTGCCGCCTACCGCAGGACCGGATTGAAGTACTCCGGTGATCATTCTTACGAAGAGGCTTTGAGGGTCCTTGTCGATTCGTGCTATGCCGAGGCCCGTCTCAGCCTGGTCGGGCAGATAGCAGCCCGGCAGAATCTGCTTGAACTCCTCGAGACCCGTTTCAGACTCATTGATTTCTGGCAACGGACACCTGAAATCCAGGAGCAGGCGGTCAGCCCGCAGATTTTCATAACCGGCACGCCGAAAAGCGGCTCCACTTTCCTTCACCGCCTGTTGGCCCATGATTTGAGCAATCGTGTGCCGCAGATGTGGGAAGTGATGTTTCCGCTGCCTGCCCCTATGTGCGTGACGTTCGATTCCGATCCTCGCATCAGGGAAACGGATAAACGCCTGCGGTGGCTGCGCTGGACCCATCCGGCTGTCTCTCGGGCCCATCCCCTCGGCGCCCATATTCCCCAGGAATGCGGCTCGATTTTAGCCTACTCATTTGAATCGTACGTGTTTCTCGATATGTTCTCAGTCCCCTCTTACGAGGCATGGCTGAGAAGCCGGGACATGGCCCAGGCGTATGAATTTCACCTGAGCTTTCTTAAACATTTGCAGTGGCAATGCCCCCCGGAACGGTGGGTGCTGAAGTCATCCGATCATGTCCACGCTTTGGCAACGCTTATGAAGACATATCCGGAGTCATGCATAGTTTTTCTTCACCGCGACCCGATCAAAGTGCTGCAAGCCGCCTCCAGCCAAATGACACTTGTGAAGAGTATATTCAGTCACAGTATAAATCCTCGGGTGTTGGGCAACTACGAATCCCGTACTTTATATAGCAAGGCACATAAAATCATGGAATTCCGCGATAACCATGCTTACCTGGAGGACCGCTTCATGGATGTACGCTACCTTGACCTGGCACGCGATCCTGTTGGGATAGTAAAGTCCATCTATGACCGCTTCGGCTTCACGCTTTTAGCCGAAGATGAGGCTCGCATGGGAGCCTTCGCTGACGCGGAACGAAACAAGAACAGGTCGGACAAATACTCACTCGCCGATTTCAGCCTTGATCCCGAGCAGGAAGACCCACGGTTTGATCTCTATTGCGAGCGTTTCAATATCGTGCGCGAGGCCTTGTGATCTGTAATGAGCTAATCCCAGGGGTTTAGTTTCTCTTCCCTTTCAAGAGTGTCCATAAACGGCTGCCTTCGAAACCTTGCCAGAGGAGCAGACCTGGAATACCGACGATAAGCTCTTTCAACCGTTGAACGAGAGAGACCGCGAGCCCGATTGGAGGAGGAATGCCGAAAAGACCTGCTATCGACATATAAGCGGCCTCCTGGGCCCCCAGCGACAAAGGCATCATAAAAGCGGCGGCTATTATCACCTGGCAGAGACTTTCAATCATGAATGCTTCTTGCAGTCCAATCTTATACCCCATGAAATGCAGGGATGTCCAGATCTGGAGAGATCCAAGCGTCCAAACAGAGGTATGCAAAAAAGCCGCAAATATTAGCCTGCGGGTATCTGCATACATCTGCCACACTAAATCGTGGATGCTCATATTTTCTCCGCCGTAACGACCGCCGCAGTTCCCTGCAAACTTTAATATAACTTTATCCATAAGTTTAAGCAGACCCCATCGTTGTGATAAAAGAAATGCGGCAAGAACAGCCGAGAGCACAACCAGCCCGCTGATGGCCCAGTGTGTGATGTAAGAACTCCTTTCATGTACCAAAAAAATAATTATACCTGTCAAGACAAAAAGGAATAGGCCCATTACCTCAAGTGTTTTGTCTGCTACTACGCTGGCGCCGGCGGTGTTGATATCGCAGCCGCGCGCAACAAGCAGCCTGACACCGACAACTTCCCCTCCGAGAACGGCGGAAGGCAGCAGATAGTTAAGCGCATCGCGTATCCATCGGGCAGGAATAAGTATCTTTTTACATGCCGGCTGCGCCAAAGGAAATAAAATCCTCCATGCAAAACCGTTAAGCACAACGCATAGAATCTGGATTGCAACGACAAACCCCAACCCCCATCCGACGCTCCATACCGCACCGGCCACTGCAGAAAAGTTGCTGTAAGCTATAAGAGCGATGCTGACTGCGATCCCAACAAGCAAAGTTAAAGTGCCCCATACGCGCAGCTTCTTTCCCCCGCGCGCAGACTCGCATTTGGTTTCTTCCCCCTGTCTCAAATTTCCATCATTCATGCCACAAATTTTATACCGTTTTCTCTTTTATGACAACACAGCTGATAGCCTCGGGGGGTGGCTGCATCAGATTTATGGGTTTGTGAGTTTGTCATTCCGGTGCTTAAGAGCACCTGCTTGGAGCACCTGCTTAGAGCACCTACTGTTGGTACTGTCGGCTTGTCCGGAATCTTTCTTTATTTTCAAGCAAGATTCCCGACAAGGCGGGAATGACGTCTTGGCGCGCCCCACATCCATGACACACACCCGGTCTCGGCGACTTCAAATATCTGAAAAACGTCATTCACCGGAACATCCGGCCCTGCTATGCATCTGTCTTGGGGAAAGCTAAAAAAAGCCAATAAATCCAATGACCAAGTCCGGAAATCTGAGGTAGTTTAGCCCCCAAAATAGCTTATTTAATGTTCTTAAAAGTGTTATAATAAGGTATGAGAAGAATTCCATTAAAATATAAATTTTTAGTTGTAATATCCTCAATTTTTATCAGTATTGCTTCGGCAATTGTTTTATATTTTTATGAGCAGGGTAATTTTCATACAATTACTTTTGGAGAAGCCTATCGGTCTGCCCAGCTTGACAATGATGAATTGGCTTACTATGTTAAAAAGTATCAGATCAAAAGCATACTCAATTTGCGAGGCAAAAACCCAGCCAGGGTCTGGTATAAGGATGAACTGAATTTCAGCTTGAAAAACAACGTTACTCATTATGATATTGCTCTGTCCGCTTACGTTGCACCGCAAGCGGCTGATATCAGTGACTTATTGGATATCTTCAAACGCGCTCCTCGTCCTTTGTTAATGCATTGCCAGGCTGGAGCTGACAGATCCGGGCTCGTAGCTGCAATGTGGAAAGTCGTGGTTGATAAAACACCAAAAACAGAGGCTGAAAAACAGTTATCTATCCTGTATGGGCACCTTTCTATAGGCAGCGCATCGGCTATGGACAACTTTTTCCAAACATGGAATCCGGATTTGGCACTAAATAAACCGCTTTAGTTTTATCGGACCAATTTACATAATTATCCTAGAGACTTTTATCTTCGGCAGTCCGCTCTTCAGTCTTATGGCGGTCACACATTAATGGCGGATATACAGGAGGCCTGCATGGTAGCAGCTTTCCATTTTTTTCACCCATCTTACCAACGCTACCTGCGTCACGTGATAATCTCTGTTAAATTCGAGCAGGTTTTTTTCTTCCAGAGGCATGGCTGTTTTTATTCGCATCCCGTCCATACTTATCTCCAGCAAGTCGGCAGGCGCGTAAGGGTTCTCATGAAATCCGTGGACGTCGTAGGCGGATACCCAGTATGCCTTGAAGATTAGTTTTCCGGACGCATAGACTCTTGGACTCATTCTTTTTTCATTCCAGATGGGTCCTTTCTCTTCCAAGTCGCCCCCTTTGTCTTCAGCTTATCTTACATTAATATATCCCAGCCAGGAATCTATTGGTATCAGATTAAAGCTGAATCTATTGTAGGACTAAACGGCATTGCAGACTTTTAAGAGCTTCATCTAAGAGCCGGCCTTGGACTTGAAATTCTCCGGTTTTAATCCATATTTTTTTAGAAGGTTGTAAAAATCCGCCCGGTATTTTCCGGCGAGCAGGGAGGCCTTGCTGATATTTCCACTAGTAATTTCAAGGATACGGATTAAATATCCGCGCTCGAAAGAATCCCTTGCTTCTTTGAGCGGACGCAAGTCCTCCGAATTCACTTCTTTTGTATTCAGGATAAGATCTTCTGTTATGAGTTCCTGATGGGACATGGCTGCAGCATACTCTATGGTATTGATAAGTTCGCGAACATTCCCCGGCCAATCGTAAAGCATGAGCTTATGCATGGCCTGAGGTGTGAGCCCTTTTATTTCTTTTTTCATGTCCAGACTGAATTTATTAATATAATATTCGGCAAGGTCGCGAATATCCTCTTTTCTTTCGCGGAGCGGCGGCAAAGTAATGGGTATCACATGGATCCTGTAATATAAGTCTTCCCGGAAAAGGCCTTTTTTGACTTCTGCCTCCAAGTCCTTGTTTGTAGCTACAATTATTCTGATGTCCACATCCAGCGGCTTTTCGCTCCCTACAGGATAAAATTGTTTGTCCTGTAAGACCCTCAAAAGCTTTGCCTGGGTAAGGGCCGGCATGTCTCCGATTTCATCAAGGAAAATAGTACCTCCATTGGCTTTGGAAAAAAGGCCTTTCGTTCTCTGGTAAGCGCCGGTGAAGGCCCCTTTTTCGTGACCGAAGAGTTCGCTTTCGAGGAGTGTTTCGGGGATGGCAGCACAATTTATTGCCACAAAAGGATTGTCCTTCCTGGTACTGGCAAGATGTATCGCCTTGGCAATGAGCTCTTTTCCTGTGCCGCTTTCTCCGTAAATATGGACAGTGCAGTCGGTTTTCGCAATACGTGAAACGTTATGGAGAATTTCCTTCATCTTCCCGCTTTTTGCAACGATATCTGAGCAAACTTGACCCTCCCCGATCAGTTCCTTCAGACGTTTTATTTCTGAATTAAGCTTTCTGCTTTCCAGTGCCCTCTCAATTTGCAAAAGCAGTTCCGGCGCATTAAACGGCTTTGTAGCATAGCCAAAGGCGCCTTTCCTCATAGCCTCAACCGCGCTTTCTATACTGCCGTGCGCTGTAAAAATAATGACCGGCATTTCCGGGTTGATCGACCTGAACGACTCCATCAATGTTATGCCGTCGAGACTGGCGAGCTGCAGATCGACAATGCCTATATCGAAGCCCTGTTTTTTTACAGCCTCCAGCGCATCTTCCTCCCGCGAAAATACGGACACCTCAAAGCCGGAGGCTTCAAGCCTCATTTTCAGTAATTCAAGAAGGTTCTTATCGTCATCAACAACGATAATTTTTGGTGACGGCATATCCATTATTTCGACAACTCCTTTTTGATTTCCTCTATTTCAATATCGACCTGTTTTGACTGCCGGATCAAATTAAGCACCCCGATCCATATCTGGGATTGCTCAAGAAGCGGGCTTTGTGGATACTCCCGGACGACCCTTTCAAAAAAACCTATTGCTTTGTCGAAATTCTTCTTAGGGTTTTTGTAATGAGCATAAACAAGGCCCATTGTAAACAGCGCTTCATCTCCTGGAGCGTTCCTGCCTGATAAAGACAGGGTTTTCATGCTTTCCTTGATGGTTTCCTCATAGTCACCCTGTGCAAGTAGTTTCTTTGCACGCACAAGGTGCTCGTAAGATAACTCAAACGGTGTTTTCTCTCGCGATTTAAGGTGCTCTGAAGATAATGTTTTATCTTTCGGTATAAGGCGCTCCGAAGATAATGTTTTATCTTTCGGCATGTCGTTATCTTTTTTCTCTTTGACCCCTGAGCAACCGGCGGACAATGAGAAGATCAGGCAGGCAATACAAAAATAAAAGAACTTCCGCGTCCCTTTTCGCTCTCTGCCCATACTCTCCCTCCGTGAGCCGTAATAATATGTTTCACAATGGCAAGACCCAGGCCGGTCCCCTTAATCTGATTCGAATCAGCCAGTGGAATTTGATGATACTTTTCAAATATAACCGATAACTTCTCTTTCGGTATGCTGGGCCCTGTATCCGAGACCACAACCATCAGGCCTTCGGCAACAGACCCGGCAGACACCTTTACACGACCTCCGTGGGGCGTAAATTTTACGGCATTACCGATAAGGTTTCTTAATACCTGCAACATTCTTTCGCTGTCCATCCTGATAGGGGGCAACTCTGGAGCATGTGCCAATTGCAGGGTCATATTTTTTGCTGCTGCGAGCAACTCGGTCTCTGCAGCAGCTTTACGTAAAAGCGGTATAATATCTCCCTGGGCAAAATTGAAGTGCACCATGCCTTCCTCCATTTTTGACAAGTCCAGCAAAGAATTGACCTGAGTAATAAGGCGGTTGCTCTCCTCTGCAATAATAGTCAAAAGTTTCCTCTGTTTTTCCGTTGTGTCGCCACCAACCCCTTCCAGGAGAAGACTGGTGCCTTCCTTTATCGATGTAAGCGGCGTACGCAATTCATGAGACATAGCTGAAAAAAAATCGGATTTCATCTTATCAACTGCTTGCAGCTTGCTGCACATGAGGTTGAAAGCCCTTGCCAGTTCACCGATTTCGGCTGGAGATGAAATATCCAGATCACTCTTTAAAACGCCATTCGCTATCTCTCTGGTCTTGTCTATCACTGCTCTTAGCGGCCTCGTAATACTTCGCGTACTGAAAAGTGAAATGACAATACCCAGGGAAATGGCCGCCGCGGACATCATTGCGATTGTCTTTGCCGCATCATCTCCCGCGGTTTGCAAGGCCCTTAATTTATCATGAATGTCCTGCTGATAGTATAATCTCATTTTTTTCACCTCATCCAGAGTTGCGTCCAGCGCTTCCTGCTTTTTTTCTCGATATAGGGCCTGAGGATAAGAGCGATTGTTATTTATAAACCCTGTCTCACTCTCAAACAGTGACTGATAGAGGTCATGATAATCTTTAATTCTGTGAGCAAATCCCCGCTTGACCGGGTTGTCCGCTTCTGATAATACTTTATCAAGATAAAAGGCAAAGTCTTTTTTCGCCTCAAGGAACTGGTTGTAAAAAATAACATCTCTCATGATCAGGTATTTTCTTTCATAACGAATTTGTGATATAAGGGCGCTGTTGAGCATTTTCTCATCATCCAGGACTATAGTATCACCAGTGAGTATCTCGTGTGTAATATTGTTGACCCGATGTAATTTCATAACGGCATAAACGCTTAGTGCTGCAACAAGCAAGAAGATCACGAGATAGCTCATCAGCAGCCTCGGGAAAATACTTATTTTCATAGGACAACCTTGGTATCGAAAGAATAAGAAGGAAATCTTCTCCGCGGTACGGCAATGTATCCCGGAGTAAAAAGCGTTGCCTTTTTCAAACTGCGTGCTGCGATTTCCCGGCTTTTTATTACTATTTTTATTACTAATTTAAAAAAAACCATATCAACCAATCGATTTGATTATAACATTTTGTATCAAACCCTGCCCAATGGCGAGCATGGTCCATACAGAAAAATACACCACGCGCTAAGGGTCTGCGATACGTAGGCTCAGAATTGAGAGGTCCCCTTTTTTAGGAGTTGCAATGTTATCGCTGGCCTGCGACAGATTTAAGGGTTTCTAATTTTGTCATTCCGGTGCTTACGAGCACGGAATGACTCTTGGCGCGCCTCGCAACCATAACGCACACCCTGTTGTCAGGGTTGTTCTGATTTTGGCATTAAAACATGGTATGCTATAATATCTTTGTGCTGAATGGCAGCGTTAAACACTTCAACCTGCTGCCTATACCAATAATACAGAAGGGGTGTGGCAGTTGGGAGAGAATGAAGATTCAAAGGAATGGTACGCCCTCCGTGTACGTTCCAGACATGAATTTGTAACATATAATGAGCTCTGCAGGAAAGGAATAGAGGCCTACCTGCCGACCGTAAAAAAGTGGTCACAGTGGAAGGACAGAAAAAAACTTGTTAAATTCCCGCTTTTTTCAGGATATCTGTTTGCCAACATCAACATCAACTCTCAGGAATATTTCGACACACTGAAAACAAAGGGCGCTGTCAATATCCTTTCTTTGGAAGGCGGCCGCCCGGCGCCGGTGCCTTCGGATGAGATAGATTCACTCAGGATTCTTGTAGATAGCGGCGAAGAACTTGATATTTACCCCCATATCAAAGAGGGAACAAAAGTCGTGGTTAAAAAGGGACTTCTTAAGGGCGCCACGGGCATTTTAACAAGGAAAGAGACCCACTACGTTTTCTCCGTCGATGTTATCCTTCTGGGAAAAAGCGTCGGGGTGAAAGTCTTTGCCGATGATGTGGAAAGTATTTGACGCTTAGAATCCCTGATTAACCATTGACAACGGTAGCCTGAGGTATGAGGCTTTTAATCTCGCCTTAAAGCTAGCATAGGGAAAAGTCCTTTAATTATCAACATTATTATTCCGTATTACAGCGGTAAATTTTTACTTTCTGCCATATCGTCAATATCAAATAACGTGAGTGTATTGAAATTCATACACCACCTTTCATCTGCTCAAAGCAATAACAATGGGACTCACCAAGCTATTTGCCAATTTTTCGATACTCCAGTGTATTGATATCCATACAATTTAGGATCAAATATTGAACAAATAAAAAAAATCATTGACTGACAAGCGCTTCGATTCGGCATATCCCCCCGCATTTTCACTGCCATAAAGAAATATCAAGTCAATATAGGAAAATTTTTCCCTTAGAACGGGTCAATACTCTGCCATGCTAGTCACTAATGAAGTTGCAAACCATATATTTATAATAACTTTGTGGAAGTCTTCTCTTGCTGGCACGATGCTTGCTAACCTATGTATTTGACATCATCGTTCTATGTCAAAGTATTGACGGTGTAATCGCAAGAATTGGCCAAGAGGGCTTGAAAAATTATAGTGCAAAATGGAGGATAAAAATGAAGTGGTTATCAAAAAAATCAAATGAGCAGGGATCACCCGGTGTGGGATTTAAGGTTTCTCTATTATTGACTTTAATGTTGTTGTCTGTGCTGCTCATGGCGGCTGGAGGAGCATATGCTGCTACATATTATATGGCGACTAACGGGTACGACAATGGCCCAGGAACAAGTTCGGCGCCGTGGTTGACTTTTTCCAAGGCATGGTCTGTTCTTAAGCCGGGCGATACCCTCTACCTTATGGACGGAACGTATACTAAAACCAATACTGGAGGCTTAGGAGTAACTGTGCCTTCCGGTACTTATGCCGGCCTGACAGTTTATCCTGTGCTTCCGATTGCGGGGTCAGGAACAAGCAACAATCCTATTACTATCAAAGCCCTGAATGAGGGCAATGTGTTTATTGATGGACAGCAAAACAATCTCTGCGCATATCTGGCAGGGCAGAGTTATATTAATATTGACGGATTAAACTTTCAAGGGTGTAGAAAGGATTCGGCTATTTCGGTCACATGCGGTTCCAATCATGTTTCGTTTCACAGGGACATAATCCGAGATTTCGGGTATGCTGACAACATCCCTGTTTGTCTTTCGGACAACCCTAATGGAGGATACTCGTCGGGCTCAGCCGGTTTTTCTATAGACAATGACCCGAACACAACCAATAATCTGCTGGAGGATTCCGCAATAGATATTAGCGGATATTGCGGAGATTGTCTATATACGAACATGCGAAACAGCGCAAGAGCAGGGGTAAACAACTGGGGACAAGGCAACACTTTTAGAAGAGTTTACATTCGATGGAACCCCAATCAGTGTACTGGAGAGAATGTGTTTCTCCAGAACTACAATGGGAATGCATCCAACAATCTTATTGAAAACTGTGTTCTGGACGGCACTGGAGAACAGACTGGCGCATCTGTCGCCAGCGCGTTGTTACTGGCCCACTACGGAAATTCCAACAATAATAGAGCATTAGGAAATATCTTAAATAGTGTCAAGGGGTACGCCATAGACGCCAGTACCAGCGACGCGACTTACGGTAGTAACAACAATGTGGTAACTAACAATGTCTGTATTAATCCCCAATATGGTATTGCTAATTTCGGCGACGATAATTTTACCGTCTCCAACAATACAGTGATTGGTACAATGGTTGCACAGACTCCTGCAAACAGCGCTGATACCCGCGGCCTCAATGTCACGCTCAAAACGAATTCTTCTAACAATTCATATCTCAATTGTGCCGGTGGAGGATTGGTAGGGCAAATTACCGGTGCAGAAGGGACTGCGAGTGTTTCGTCTAATTTCGATAATATCTATCAATGCGTCCCTGCTATTGGGGGCAATGTAAGCGCAGCCAATACTAAAACTATTAATCCAAATTATGATACCACAACTTATGGCAATGGGGCATATCTTATGCCTCCGCCGGCGTTGAAAGGGAACGGAGCTGGAGGAACCGATATAGGCGCAAATGTTATATATGAATACCAAAACGGCGTACTCACCAGCACACCTCTTTGGCCCTGGCCAATGGAAGCAAGAATAGCCGCCGAGTTAGGAGTGAGCGTTACCTATGCGAACGGCGGAGGAATTTGGAAGACATTAAGTGGTGTTTATTCCGGCCAGCAACCAGTTAGTACCGTACAGCCCGCAACCGTTACTATCACGACAACGGCCGGCTCCGGCGGCAGTATCTCTCCTTCGGGTCCTGTAACTGTAATCTCCGGCGGTAGCCAGACGTTTTCGATCACTCCCAATACAGGTTATGTGATTGGAAATGTAACAGTTGACGGGGCATCGGCTGGAGCGGTAAGCACCTATTCCTTTGGAGGTGTGACCGCCAACCATACAATATCTGCCACATTCGTGACTAACTCCTTTACAATCACGGCAACGACCGGCGCCGGCGGCGCAATTTCCCCATCAGGTTCCGTGACTGTGAACCAGGGGGGGAGTCAGACTTATACCATTACCTCTTCAACGGGATATTCCATATCTAATGTCCAGGTTGATGGTGCATCAGCAGGAGCGGTAAACAGTTACACCTTTAGGAATGTGACGGCAAGTCATACGATATCTGCTGCTTTCACGCCAACAGCCACATCATCGCCTTCGAGTGTCTATGTGAGCGATCTACCATTTGTCGGCACGCCGGTTAATGGCTGGGGACCTGTAGAGAAGGACATGAGTAACGGAGAGAGCGCAGCGGGCGACGGTCATACAATCACCCTGCATGGGGTAACTTATGCCAAAGGGCTCGGAACACATGCCAACTCCGTTGTCACCTACAACCTGGGTGGGCAGTATACGAGTTTTATTTCCGAC
>Ga0181533_1000419_pt1 | contig 56163 bp, 39 predicted proteins | sample PEATcosm2014_Bin_45_FD_119772 | JGI IMG/M metagenome (GOLD analysis project Ga0181533, IMG submission 119772) | Peatland microbial communities from MTU Mesocosm Facility, Houghton, MI, USA - PEATcosm2014_Bin11_60_metaG | ecosystem: Environmental > Terrestrial > Soil > Wetlands > Peat | place... | reverse complement strand
TGGAAACACCGGAATTTATCGCCACCTGACTAACAAAGATGTCGAGCTGAAGTGTGCCTTGAAACAGTTTCTGAACTCGAAATGGCACCTGTACTCCGTTCACGGTGCGATAGCTTCCGAATTGGATCTCAACCGGTATGTTCACGTTCACGTTATTGTCAGGGTGCGCGTTGAAGTCCAGGGCCAGAGGCAATAGCGTCTGGGGATCGAGATAGAGATCAAGCGTGCTCAAGCCTTGAAGTTGGGCCGTGGCAGCAGCCGTTTGGCCAGGGAGAACGTGAGAGAATTGGAGGTGAATGGCGGACACGCCATTCCATTCGGCAGGACCGAGATCAATAGCACCCAGAGTTGGGTCGCTCGAAAGACCCTGCAAGGCGAGCGTCGGAAAGAACCATGACGCGTCCACCACGCAATTGTAGGTTGCCATAGCAGTCGGGACACCGTTGGGGCCCGTTTCTGATTTCCTGACGGCTTCCGCCCGTCAGGCTGAGGGACGCAAGGCTCATTTGATTGCCTAAGGCAACGAGCGTTACCGTCCCACCAGGGCCACGGCAAAACCGCAAAACGCAGGGAGAAGAGACCGTAATACCGTGGTCCAGTCGTATTGCACTGGTACCCGCAAACTGAAGGCGCGCATGCCGGTGAAGTGCATTGACCAGGTGCCGATTCCGCTCGCCGTGGCGCCACCCATCAGCCAGATTACCCTGGTCTTGCCCCGCGTTGTGGCCACACGCCCGGCAAGGTCGAGTACGGTAAATGCAGCAAGTATCGAGATCGAAACGGAGAGAACAACTATTCCGTAGTCGTAGGAGCCAAGCATAACCGGCCCGGAAGAGGTCATCGCTTCGTCCTGAACGGCGGTCCTGTGAGCGTGTTGTTAGTATATATCTGATTGAATGGTCGGATGGGGAAAACCTATGAGGGGCGCTCGAAGGGGCAGGGGAGGGAACTCCCGGCCCAGGGGGCGGCGCCGAGCTTCTTGGGGTCAATCCGAACACGCTAATCCAACGCCTCAACATGCTGGGATCAGACGCAATTCATGATTGGGGCTCAAAACCGAGACAACTCCCTTCCAGGAATCGAGGACCACCAAGCTTTGAAAACAGACCAGACGCCCACCGGCCTGGCACCAATTACGAGTAGTCGCCGTGTGAGCACGGATGATCGCGCTTGCTCAGCTAGATTCTGCCTGGGAAACGCCCTTCTATGATAGTGGGGGGATTCAAGATCGCCTTGGTCACGTGGACGTATAGCTGCGAAACCATCGGCGTAATGCCATGTTACGCATGTCGGTCCCCTTGGACCGCGCCGCACTTTGAAAACCTGCCGGGTAGTCAACTCGTGGGAAGGGGGAATCAAAAAGCCCCGTACTAGAGATGGCCAAGGTGAGCCGTTGCCGCGGGCGTGATTCGGGGGCCCACGGTTTGGCCCCTTCGACGGGCTCTGAGCCTACTCTGTTTTTCTTAGCAAGCATTTTTGCGCCCTGGAGTTCCAGAGAAAAAACTCACCACAGATTCCCATGAGCCTGCGGCTCGCCACAATGAATGAAAATGGCTGAGGGGTGGAGCTTGGCAAGGCGGGCCGAATACGGTTACAAGTAATCGTGATGGAGGCGATGACTTGGAGACCGTTCGCCTCGGTGGGGACTCTGATCCCGCACCACAGATTCGGCCCGCGCTGGGGAAAGGTACCACTTTTAGCCGCACCCGTAAACGGGAAGGGCGCATAGCAGAGTCTGTCAGTGGCCGCCAGCGCCGCCATCGCCTCCTCAGGGAGGTGTTATGGAGATACTGACGAAGTGCGCGTGTGGACTGGATGTGCATCAAGCCACGGTGGTGGCTTGCCTGCTGACCCTCCGGGACCACGGCAAGGTCGAGAAACAGATGCGCAGCTTGGGCACCAAGACGCGGGAACTGGTGGAGTTGCGCCAGTGGTTGGAAGCGGAAGGTTGCACGCATGTAGCGATGGAATCGACGGGAGTGTACTGGAAGCCGGTCTACGCCATCTTGGAAGAAGGACCCTTCGAACTGACGGTGGCCAACGCGCAACACATCAAGCATGTGCCGGGGCGTAAGACCGACGTGAAGGATGCCGAGTGGATCGCCGACCTGCAATTGCACAGCTTGCTGAAGCCCAGCTTTGTGCCCCCCAAGCTGATCCGGCAGTTGCGCGACTTGACGCGCTACCGGCGCAAGCTGGTGGAAAGTCGCAGCGCCGAGCGCAACCGGCTGCTCAAGGTCCTGGAGACGGCAAATATCAAGCTGTCCAGCGTGGCCAGTGACGTGTTCGGGGTCTCGGGCATGCTCATGCTGGGGAAGTTGGCGGAAGGTAAAGCCACGCCGGCCGGGATGGCCCAGTTGGCGAAAGGACGGCTGCGGGAGAAGATCGCGGAACTGGAGCCGGCGCTGGAAGGGCGGATGGAAGAGCACCATCGCTATCTGCTCCAACTGCAACTTCGGCGCCTGCGGGATCTGGACCAGGATTTGAAGGAGCTGGACGCCCGTATCCAAGCCAAGCTGCAACCTTATCAACAGGAGATGGACCTGCTGATGGGTATTCCCGGTGTGGACTGGGGCGGTGCGGCAGTGATCATGGCCGAACTGGGACCGGACCTGAAGGCGTTCCCGTCGGCCTCGCAGGTTTCTTGCTGGGCGGGGTTGGCTCCGGGCAATCACCAGTCGGCGGGCAAGCGCCGCAATGCGCGCGTGACCAAAGGCAACGTCCACCTGAAGACCGCGCTGGTCGAGGCCGCACACGCCGCCGCGCGCCAAGGGGACTTATCTGCGGGACAAATTCTATCGCGTCAAAGGCCGGCGCGGCGTCAAGCGAGCGGCGGTCACGGTCGCTCACAAAATTCTGGTGGCGGTCTACCATATGCTTTCCAAAAAGGTCCCTTACAAGGATCTGGGAGATGTGTATCTGGATACGCTCAACAAGCACCAACTCACGCGAAACTTGATCCGGCGCTTAGAACGCCTCGGCTATTGCGTCACCGTACAATCACAAGCTGCCTGATCCGCAGATGCAATCGTCAGGAACGCCATTTTCATAGCAGAGACACGGAGGTCACGGAGAAGAGACGCAGATAAGAATAGCGGGTCAACAAACTCATGATCCGGCATCTCTATCTGCACAAGCAGGAGTACTTCTCTCCGTGATCTCTGTGCCTCCGTGGTGAATCTTTTCTCTGGGGATCAATTGTTATCTTAGCGCTTATGGGCATCCTGCCCGCGCTGCGCGAGCGGGACGCTCCCGCCACAGCGGGCGGGACGCCCGCGCCACGTCACGGCATCAGGCGGGCACTAAATCGCAAAAGCAGTAGTGATCTCTCTGGACCGCCTCACCGCGTGTGTGAGGGATCCCGTGCTTGAAAATAGGGCCGTCGATGGCAAACGAATGAAACTCTCCATTCTCGCCGCAGGGATCGACGTTGGGGGGAAGGTCGCGAAGCAATTCCCGATCATAGGGCCTTCCGGCGAAGGAGGCATCAAGAATGGCGGTATCGACGCAAACCAGCACCGCTTTGAATCCCAGATCGATGAATGTGTGCGCCAGCTCCGTCGAGTCCCGCTTCCAGATGGGGAACAGGCCCGTCATCTCAAGCTGCGCCAAGTTCTTTTCCCGGTAGAGCTTGAGGTCTTCCAGAAAGATGTCACCGAAGGCGACGGTGTCAATCCCCTCACGCGGTCCCTCTTCCAACAGCGCGCGCATGCGGGCTTCATAAATGGCATTGGTGGAATCTTTGGGAATCAGGATCTTTTTCAGGGGCAAACCCAACGCCTCCGCTTGCTGCTCCAGCAGGGTCCGGCGCACTCCGTGCATGCTGATGCGGTCGTAGTCTTCGGTGATCGTGGTTAGCAAAGCTGCCACGCTGTGGTCGTTGGCTTTCTTGATTTCGTAGAGCGCCAGGGAACTGTCTTTCCCCCCACTCCAGGAGAGGAAGATGTTTTTTGACATGGTAGTTGGTCCTTCAAGAAGAAGTAAGAAGCTAGAAGTTAGAAGCGAGAATCCGTGGACCCAGGCTCGGACTCCCAACTTCTCACTTCTATACAGAGCGTCATAAATAATTGCGCATATGAACGGAGCAAAGCCTCATAAACAGTGAAGATTGACGAGTTCAATACGCGTATAATTATGGCGCGGTGTATAGCTCCTGGCACTTGTGTCCTGCCCTTATCGCTCGGGGATATTGATCCTAATGCCCGCGAGGAAGTTAAACGGCAGCGCCGGGTACCCCAGAACTTCCTCGTACTTCCGATCCAAGATGTTATCGAGCCGGCCGTAAAGCTCCACGCCCGCGGGCAGACGATAGGAAAACCCGCCGTCCACTCGGGAATATCCCTTATCCGGGAACAGACAGGGAAGGTCGAAAGAGCAAGCTCCAAGTCCATAGTCCGGCTCCACGTCCAGAACCGTCCCCCGGATGTAAGCGTTGGTGTTCAGCATCAAGTTGCCATGCCGCCAGGTGAGATTGTACGCCCCGGAGTTGCGCGGTTGGCCGATCAATTGCTGCCCCACCTGGAGCAGCGCGAGTGCCAGTGATGATCCGTTGAGAGAAAGTACCGCCGTGTCGTCCCGGGTATACTCCACCGACATCTGCAATGACCTGATGGGATGGACCTGGAACGAGACTTCCCCGCCCTGCGAGCGCGAGTTGCCGAGATTGTCGGAAACGAAAGAACTCAGGTTGGTGAGCGAACCACCCAGCGTCACAATCTGGTCCTTGAAGTGGTTATTGAAGTAGGTGGCGTCCAATACCGCCTTGCCGTGAAAGAACCGCTGCTCGATTCCGCCGTCGAAACTGATGCTCGTTTCCGGTTTCAGGTGAGGGTTGTTGGTGAAGGCCAAATTGAAGCCGTCCGGCGGTCGGATTCCCGTGCCGAAGCTTGCGTGCAGGCGGGTTGCGTCGATCGCCCCGCCGTGCGACTCGCGCAGCATATACGCCGCTGCCACGCGCGGATTCATTTTGGCCACGGTACTGGGAGGAAGTAGTGGGCGGTCAGCGGAATCGTCAGGCGGCAGCGAGTTCGTGCGCAAATCATCCACGCGGAACCCGGCTGTGAGGTAGAGACGATGCGTGGGGCTCCATCGATTTTCCGCGAAGAAAGCCAGGCTGGTGCGGGGAAGAACAAAGGGCGTACCGTTCGAATCCGAGATGTAGGTATCTTCCACTTGCTCATGGCTGTACTCAAACCCCGCCACGAAAAAATCCTTGTTGGAGATCGCCACCTCGCTGCGGGTTTTCAGCACGGCTCGCAAATTATTGGAATACGACTCTCCATAGGGTGAGCGGAAATAGTAATCATTGGTGGAGGCGCTGACCGTGGTGACCTGCTGGAATTTCGAGTTGATTTGTTCGGAGTAGCTGCCCCCCCAGCCAAAAGTGTTCTGTTTATCACGAGTGTAGGTGTCGATTCCAGTAAAGAGGCCGTCCGGGTCGGATCCGTAGGGCCCCGGCGCCCCGGCATCATTGGCGTTGCCGAAGAAGTTAAAATCCAGCCGCCGGCGCGGGCTTTGGTGATAACCGAGGCTCAGGAATGCCGATTGGTTGCGGTAATTGTCGTTCTGGACGACTCCTCCGGAATCAAAGCGGGAAATATCGAACCCCCAATTCAGTCCGTGAGTCAGGCCACTTCCGCCCGCGACAAATCGGCTTGTCGTGAAGCTTCCGCCTTCCGCCTGAAAAGTAAAGTGCGGCGCGCCCTCGCCCTGGCTGGTAACAATGTTGATCACGCTGGTGACAGCGTTCGGGCCATATAGCGCGCTTTCCGGACCACGCGTCACCTCGACGTGCTCGACTCCGTCGGCCGGGAGCGGGGCGAAATCAAAGGCGCCGCCGAATTCGTTCAACTCGATACCATCGACCATGACCAGATTGTAATTGGACTCGCCGCCGCGAACGTAGACACCCGTCACACCTCCATAGCGGCCCGCCTGGCTGACCTCGACGCCGGGGATTCCGCTCAGAACATCCAACACATTCAAGGCGGCGCGATCTTTGATGTCCTGCGCGGAGACCACGGAGACGGAGGAACCGACTTCCGAAACCAATGAGTCCCCCAGCGAGGCGGAGACCACGACCTGCTGCTGAACGGCGCTCAACTGCAAGCGCAGATCGACGGTGTGGACCTCCGATCCGCTGAGACCCACTTCCACCTGCGGGGAAGCAAGCCCAGGTGCACTCGCGACCAGTTGGTATTTTCCGTCGGCGAGGCCGGCGAACTTGAAGGTTCCCTGGGAATCGGTTTCCCGCTGGTCCAAAACCACCAGGGACCTTAGGAGGGTTACGTGTGCTTGGGGAACCGCGCTGCCGCTTGGGTCGACAACGGTTCCCGTAAGCGTTGCTGCTTGCGCGGCAGTCGCTGAAAGGAGCAAGAAAAACGCGCACCACAGAACAGGCGGCCAAGCGCCCGCGTGGGAAGAGGTTTTGTTTATTGCCGGATTGGCCGGGAATCCCGAAAGCCCGCGCTGATACTTGAGAACATGCTGCATGACAAGAGACTCCTTCTCCCCGTTCTCACGACGGGGCGGGCGAAAGGAATCCCAAGGAGGAAGCTAAAATGAAAAAGCCTCCCTATTCCTCAAGGCGGAATCGGAAGGCTTCGCAGTCTTCCCCAGGACTCTTTCCGTCGAAGAGTTAGGTTGAATGAATGTTCCCGGGCAGATTTCCTGGCTTTCGGGTCATCACCGCATCCTCAGCCTTCCCCTTCTGCATAGAGCAGAACAGTGGCTGTCCGTCGGCTGACGGACTAGGAGGATGCGGCTCACCGATCACAGTGGCGGGACCGCGGCCGATTTTAACGGCCTTTCCTTTTACCCCGTTGTGCAAACGAGGCACCGCAGGAACATATCTTGCTACAACACCAACAACGCTATGGAAATTAGCACCAGCCGAGCGGCGGTGTCAATGGGGGCGATTTCGATGGGATGGGGGAATTGGATGTTGAGGCGGCATTACGTTCCCGCGATAGCGCGGGATGGTGGGGTAAACCCGCCGCAACGATTGCTTTAGTTTACCCAACGCCCGTTCTTGTCTTTCTTTTCCTGGTCGCGCATGTGCACTTCAAATTTCTTGCGCACTTGGGCGCGCCGCCATTCGTGGTATTGAAGCTGCCAACGATAAGGAAGGGACCAGCCCCGCAGGTAAAGGTAACCAAAGAGCATTCCGCCCAAGTGCGCAAAGTGGCTGATGCCGGAGCCGGGGCCGCCGAACGAGCTTACGAATTCGATGGCTCCCATGATGACCACAAACCACTTGGCCTTGATGGGGATGATCATGTAGAGATAAATGAGCCGCTCGGGGAAGAGCATGCCATACGCCAGCAGGAGCCCATACACCGCGCCGGAACAACCAATGGTGGCGGAGGGCATTCCCGGACGGAAAAGCGCGTTCAGGGTCACATCCAGAATTCCCGCGCCGATACCGGTAAGGAAATAGTAGTAGAGGAATTTCTTCCCCCCCCAAGTGCTCTCGAGGTCCGAGCCAAACATCCACAACGCGAACATGTTGAAGATGATGTGGAACCATCCCCCGTGGAGGAACAAGTAAGTCACCAGTTGCCAAAGGTAAAGCCGATGAATGACCAGGTCTGACTGGAGCGCGAACAGGGCAAAGATGTAGTCAAAGAACTGTGACTGGAAAATTTGGAGGGGGATGTAAGTGAGAACGAAAGCTGCACTCGTAATGATGATCAGCCTCTTGACCATCGGCGTGAGCGGTGGCCCGAACGAGTATGCGAATTGTCGATAGCGTGGCATCTTTAGAAGCGTACCACAAGAACGGGGATTAGGGGCTGCGTGCTAGGGAGTGGAGAACCAACCCCAGCCACCAGCGCCCGGAAGCAGGCTTCTGACGCCAAGTCCTAGAACCCCATCCCCAGCCCCTGATCTTCACCCCTGCGGCGTACGGTGTTTGGCCTGCTCCATGGCGATCTCGTTGATGTGGGTTAGCGCCCTGGCCCCCGAGGCTCCCTCGATGGCTTTCACGGCGATCTCTTGCACTTGGCGCTTGGCTTCTTCGAGTTGTTTTTCGAGGGCAGCCATCTGAGCTGACTGTCGGGTCAGATTTTCTTCGAAAGCCTTGATTCGGAGCTCCGCCATCCGTTTCTCGCCTTCGCTGTCCTTTGTAAGCAGCAGCACGCTCTGTTCAAACTTCTGTTCGGAAACACGCGTTGCCTCGGCTGCCGCCTTTTCTGACTCCCGCTGGAGCCGAGCAGGAAACTCTGCGGCCTCTTTGCGAAGGCTCTTGAGCTCTTCTTCGCTCGCTTTCAGCGTGGCTTCGCGCTCTCGCCAGCTTTTTTCCAGAGTCTCCTGCTTTTCTTTGTTGGCTCTTCCCTGGAGCTTCACTTCCTCATCGTATTTGTCCTGAGCCTTCTTGCGTTCCAGCGCCTTGCGGTATTCGTATTCGTCCGTCTCGCGCTGGCGTTGTTTCTTGAGAAGTTCGTCTTGCTCCTTGCGTTCGCGCTCGGTTTGCCGTAACTCTTCCTGCCAGGCGGCCCGCTGCGCCGCCACTTCTGACTCGAGTTGTTCCTTTTGGCGGCCATAGTCCTGAACGAGTTGGTCGAGCGCTGTCGCGGCGACATCGATCTTATGCAACCGCTCCAATTCTCTTTGTTCGAGCGTGACGGCTTCACGAACTGTCGCCAAGCGGTTGACTTCCTGCGCGAGTTGGTCGGAAAGCCCGGCCAGCGATTTCGAGACCTCGAGTCCCAGATTTGAAATCTCTCCGACTACTGCGTCAACTGAAAGTCCATGGACCGCCTGCCGGATTTCCGTTTCCTTTTGCTTCCGCATTTCCTCGGCCTTGGGCTCCATCATTTCGCGTGCGGTCGCCACCTCCTCCCGGATTTCGGCAAATTCCTCTTCAACCTCGGCCTTCGTGCGCTTGGGCCGTGGGGCGGGTTTGGTCGTCTTTGCCATGATTGTTCACCTCCTCTGGAATCATTGGGCAGGATAGCGTAGCAGATTGACGAGCGGCCGGCACATTTATTCCGCCATGCTTAAAAGCGGAGTGAAGAGTGAACCGGGATGAAATAAACTTATGGAAGAAGTCACATAATTGCCGTGGGCGGCGCGGGCTCATCGGGGCTGCCGGCGTTTGCCAACGGGACTAGTACCAAGGCGATGACCAGCACAAGAAGGGCAATCAGCGCGGCCCAAAAAGGCGCCGCCCATGACACGAGAGCAACATTATGGCCCGACCCCACAAGTCCGGCAATGACCAACCCGCACAGCGCCTCGCCAGCGATGAGCCCCGAGGCCGTTAGCACGCCGGCATTATCCACCCGCGCTTTCTGCGCACCGTTCAGATCTGCCCGATCACGAAGCTTGTCGGTGACCCAGCGGATAACACCACCGACGAAGATCGCGAACGTGGTCCCGAGCGGAAGATACATGCCGACCGCAAACAGCATCACGCTTTTCACTTCGATCATGATCATCGCGAAGCCCATCAGGATTCCCACGATCACCAGCGGCCACGCCATATCGCCGCCCACGATGCCTTTGGCGAGCATCGCCATCAGCCCCGCTTGGGGCGCGGGCAACGCGGCGCTGCCGAAGTGGTAGGCCTTGTCGAGAATCGCCAGCGGGAAGAACAGGACCAGGGAGGCAACCACGATGCCGAGCAGGTCACCCACCTGCATCTTGGCGGGTGTGCCGCCAAGAATGTGCCCCACCTTGAGGTCTTGCAACATCTCTCCCGCTACGGCAGAAGAGACGCAGACCACGGCGGCAATGCCGAGCACGGCGGTGACTCCACCCATGCCTGAGACGCCCAGGGCCACCATCAGCAGGGCCGCAACCACCAACGTGCAGAGCGTCAACCCCGACACGGGATTGTTGGAAGAGCCGATCATTCCCACCAGATTTCCAGAGACGGCGGCGAAGAAAAAACCGAGGACAACCATCACGAGCGCAGCGACCACGGCGGCGGAGATGACCTTCGAACTTGCAAGGCTCCCCGCGTTGCCGATGAAAAAGTAGTAAAGCGCGATCATCGCCAAAAAGACAATACCCACGCCCGCAAATACCACCTTCGCGCTCAGGTCGCGGTCCGTCCGGTTACTGGCAGCGTGCGCAGCCGCGGATTTCCTCAGATCCGTGACAGCCCGAGCCATGCCCGCGCCCAATTGCTTGCGCATCTTGAACAACGTGTAGGATGCACCCACCAGCATTCCACCCACGGCGATGGGCCGCACGATCGAGAAATAAATCGCTTGCGCCAGCAGCGACCACTTGATGGGCTCGCCGCCTGCATGGGAAGCCTGGATGGTGGGCCCAAGAACGAAGGTTAGCAGCGGAACGAGCAGTCCCCAAGCCAGTACGCCCCCGGCAAAATTCAAGGATGCGAGTCGCGGGCCGATGATGTACCCGACTCCCAAGTAAGCCGGGCTCACGTCCGGGGCGGTGAAAATGGTCGCGCCCCCCGTCACCGTGGTGGCAACGCTGGGATTCGTGCTGGTCCGCAGCAGTAGTTTTTTGCCCAGGGCGCTGATGCTGACGGGAAACGTGTTGTTCGCAGAGAATACGTTTACCGCGCCCAGAAGGTACATCAGGCCACCGAACCCCATATTGGCGAATAGAATCTTGGCCGCTTTGGAGCCCTGCTGGCCGGCCTTATGGATTTCCGAGGCGGCGACGGACTCCGGGAACGGAAGGTCCGGGTCCTCCACCATGACGCGGCGGAGGAGCGTGACGAAGAGAATCCCCAGCGTGCCACCGATCACCATGAGGGCGACGGCGGTCCAATATTTTTCGCGCGTCAACCCGGGCCACAAGCCTGCCATCACGAAGGCGGGGATGGTGAAGACGGCGCCCGCTGCCACCGACTCACCGATGGAACCCACGGTTCGGGCAATGTTCTCCTCCAGCAGAGAACCCCTCATCAGTCGAAGCAATGCCATCCCAATGACGGCAGCGGGATACGTGGCCGCGATGGTCATTCCGGCTTTCAAACCGAGATAGGCATTGGCGGAGCCAAGGATTGCCGTCATTATCAGACCGATTACCAGGGCGCGGAGGGTGAACTCCTTCATGTCCATGGTTTCCGGCACGTACGGGGTGTGCTTCTTGGGGGCGCTTCCGGACTCAGCAGTGGTTTCGTTGCTCATAGGAGTATTCCCAATCGGGGCTGTTTAGAACCATTTTCCTTGGGTGACAATCGCTAAAAGGTTCGAGGTGCGACATCTGAGCACGTTTGAGCGGCCCTCTGTAACTAATAGTGCGCGCAATAAAATCGATATCATTACAAGCGGTCCTGCATCATACGCTCCCGCGGTGGGGGAGCGCACCGGAACCAGAGGAATCAGGTTTCTCAGGCGGCGTTCCGGATGCAAGTCAGGCGCCCAACTTGGCCCGCACCTTTTCGCTCACGCGCTTGCCGTCGGCGTTCTTGCCAGCCAACTTAGCCATGGCCGCTTTCATGGCCTTGCCCATATCTTTCGCAGTGCTGGCGCCGGTCTCGGCGATGGCGGCCACTACTGCCGCATCGATTTCCTCATCACTCACCGCGGCCGGCAGATAGGCTTCCACAATCTTGATCTCGGCCTCTTCCTTTTCCGCTAAGTCTTCCCTTCCGCCTCTGCGAAAGGCCTCGACGGACTCGCGGCGCTGCTTGGCAAGCGTCCGCAGCACGGCCAGCGCTTCCTGGTCGTCGACGGCCTTTCCCAGTTCGACCTTCTTGTTCATCAGTGCGGCTTTCATCATGCGCAAAACGGAAAGCCTGAGGGCTTCCTGCGCCCTAAGGGCCGCCACCAGATCCTTCTCGACTCTCTCAACGATAGGCATAGACACTTTTCCCTCCGAATTTCCACGCGACTATATCACAAAGACCAATCCAGGGGACTGCGGGAAGAATCTCGGGAGTGGCATTGTTTGCTTTATAACCGGTCGACGCCTGCTCCGCGTTGGCGGGGACATCCGGGGACTGCCCCTCAGCGCTGTAGATCGGGGACCGCCGCAGCAAGAATCAAACATTTTCCGGTGTGTGCACAGGATTGACAGGGTGCCGCACCCGTGCCAGACTATAGGGTGGGTGGAAGGCAGAGGCTTTCCACTCCGGACAACCTCGTGTGCGCCCGTAGCTCAGCTGGATAGAGCACTTGCCTACGAAGCAAGGGGTCGGGTGTTCGAATCACCCCGGGCGTACCAACCATCACCCTTTCGATACCTTACATTAGAAGAGTCAGTTCCTTCATCGGATAGTGTTCAGATGATCAGCGATGAACCTAAGTTGGTCGTAGATGTTCGCCTTTCCATCTTCAAGACACTCCCGCAAACCTATTAAGCAATCCGCTGATGGCCCCCGCAAGGCGCTCTGTGGTGAAAGATTCCGGTAATGGCAAGGTGAGAACGGGACGTTGAGTTTGCGCGTCAGTTCGAACTAGCGCCGAAAGGGCGCGTTCAATGGGTTTCAAACGATCGGTCGATTTGCTAGTGCCTGGAACAGGTGGCGCGATCATCTCCAAGAAATTCAATCCCGCTTCCAGGAGCTTGGCGGCGGCCTGACCCGCGTCCTGCGCGATAGGGGTGGTGCGTGAGTCCGTAGTCTGGTCTGATTGCTGCACATCTCTCATCGGTCCTGTGGCACCCACCTGCGGCACGGCGTCTGCGGGAATTGGGGAAGTTCGGTAGGCTTCAATTGCCGCTTCTCTGGTCATCTCAGCTTGCGCCACTCCCACGGGCGCGGCGGCCTGGGGAGAGATTATCGGCTTCGGTCTGCCCGGCTGGTCAGCGAACACTTCCTTAAGGACCTGCATGGTGCTCTTGCGGCCCAGTTTTTCAAAGCTTACCTCGTCCGTCGTCGAATCAAACAGCCCTGTAAACAATGCCTTCTTAAGCTTGAGGGTTTCCCACACGCGCTCCTCGATACTCTGCTCGGTGAGCAGGTGAACGACCTGGACAGGGTGAGTCTGGCCGAGGCGATGAACTCGCCCGATTCGTTGCTCAAGGCGCGCCGGGTTCCAGGGCGGCTCAAAATTCACCACTGCGGAGGCTGCCTGCAAATTCAATCCGACTCCGCCGGCGTCCGTGGAAAGAAACACCCGGCAATCGGGGTCCTTACGGAACCGGGCCATCAGGTCGCCACGTTCTCGAGCGGGCACGTTCCCGTGCAAAGATACCCAGCCGATTTGGAGCTTCGTCAACTCCTGGCTCGCCAGGAACGTCATGCGTTCGTACTCGCTAAAGACCACAACCTTGCGTTTTTCTTCCACCGCCAATTCGCGGATGACCTCGCGGAATTCCTCGAGCTTGGGAGAGAAATTAGTCTCCTTATCAAACAAAAACGTCGAGTTGCAAAGCATACGCATGTTCTGAATACAGCAAGTAATGCGGCGCAGGTCGATCTCGGAGAGCCAGCCCTGTCGCTGCCACTTGTGCATCAGCCTGGCGAGGATATCGTTTTGCTCCCAATAGGGACCCGCCTGTTCGCTGGTCATGCGGACGCGAAAGATCTGGTCGGTTCGCTTTGGCAGATCCGGAAGCACCTCTTGGCGGGTCCGGCGGAGTAGAATCGGTTCGAGTTGACGATGGATTTGGTCCAGGCCGTGGTAGCCGAGCAGTTTTCCCTTCTCGTCTTCCATGCGGTGTTCCTTGAGGAACCGGAAGGCCGGTCCCAGGCGGCGGCCGTCCACAAACTCTACGACGGAGTAAAGTTCTTCCAGCTTGTTTTCAAGTGGCGTTCCGGTGAGCACAAAGGCGTAGCGGCTCTTGAGCTGTTTGATGGTGCGGGCCGTAGCTGTGGCCCAATTCCGGATGCGTTGGGCTTCATCAAGAATGATCAAGTCCGGGCGCAGTCTGTGCATGTCCTCGATATCCTTCAGCACGAGTTCGTAGCTGGTGAGATTGAAGAAAGCCGGGTTGGCATAAAGCTCTTTCCGGCGTGGCATGGGCCCGTCGATGACTTGCGTGGACAGACCGCAAAATTTCTCTATTTCGGTTTTCCATTGGTACTTGACCGAGGCGGGTGCAACCACCAGTACTCTTTCAATCCCCCGACGGCGCCGGAGCAACTCCGCCGCGGCAATGGCCTGAATCGTCTTGCCCAAGCCCATATCGTCGGCCAGGACCACGCGCCCGCGGCACGCCGCGAAAAGCGCGCCCCGAATCTGGTAAGGAAAGAGTGGTACTTTCAAAAGGCCCTCGAGCGGATTCTTGCCCCGTGCTAATTGCGCGAGATGGTCGCGCTCGTCCTCCAGCCCGGAAGCGAGCTCGTTTTCGCGATCAATGAAATCCAGCACGTCGGTGTAAACAACCGTCGTTTCGTCTGCGGCGCGAAGCTGTTCCAGCACCCCGTCAAAGTCGCGGAGGCGATCGCCGCGAAGAAACCCTTCGGAGTCGAAATGCTTGCCGGCGATCTCCTGAAGGGCCTGTGGTGAGTCAGCGGGCAGCCTCAATCGTACGCGGAGGGTTTCCCCATAATGCAGAGAGAGCGAAGCGTGGTTGCGCTGATACTTCTGCCGCTGGAACGATCCACGGAAGCGTTGCCGCAGCCGCAGGAGTAACGCCTCGATGTGCTTGCAGGTGCCCAGAGTGTTCACGGCAAAGTCCGCGCAGGAACAGAAATTCTCGAACAAGCTTGGCCCGCGCATCGCTACACGGTACTTTCTGCCGGTGGCGGACCGCACCTCGTAGTCGCCGTAGGCTTGTCCAGCCGGCTTGGCCAGGATGCTCTTGATCGCCGTGCGGGCTCGCTGCTGACGGGCAGAAATCTGTTCCTCAACTAGCATTTGCGGACCTCCTGATGAGTTGAAAGGAGTGCCAGGATATCAGGAAAAGGCCGACATTTGAATTACTCGCATGCAGACGGGTATCCGACATAAGAGCAGGAGCCGAAATACTGTAAACGTAGCGCTCGGGTCTCGCCTGCGCGCGTGTAGGCATCCTCCCCGCGCATTCGGGGCAGGAGCGGGACCATCCCCCGCCGTGTTGCCCGCCCCTCCACCCTCAGATTCTACCTCTGCTTGGCACTCGGAACTCGTCAAGTGTCATTTCAGTTCTTCATTAACCGCCTTTATTATCATTAACATCGTGGAAAGCAACCTATAGGTCCTTTATTTTCATCAACATCGTGGGAAGCCTGGTTTCGGACATATTTTCTCCATTTGTTTTCAACAACATCGTGGAACATCCCTTCATTTTCTCCCCCCGCATTTTTCGCCACCCGATCGCGGCAAATGGTCTAACCGTATCAATTTCAATAAGATGCGATTTTGAATGATTTTGACCAATCGTCGCTAAATCCTTTCCTTTCTGACACATCGTGGAAGACGGCGGTGTCCCGATGAGCTTCGATTTATGCTAGCACGCTCTCAAGGGCGACGTTGACTGAAGGAACGGCGTCGAAGAGTTGAAGAAGATAAACGAGTCAAAAAGAGGACTTTTCAGCTTGTTTGACTCCTTCGACTAACGCCTCACGACCGTCATCATCATTCTCTCCTAACGCCTCCATCTTCCGCTGGTGGCGTTTGAGCTTCAGCAGCAGATTGGTGACCCGCCGGATTTCCCGGAAATTGGAATCCTGCATTCTCCGCATGAGGCGCGCGTCGGGGTGTGTGGGCGCGATTTCCGCAGCGCGTTCGTAGGGCGACGGGCCTTTCACCGACTCCTTCAGTAGGGCCTTGCGCTGCTGCTCGCAGGCCTCCACCTGCCGCTTGAGAATGTTCTCCAGAAGGTGGCGCGGCCGCTCGCGCGCCTCCCATTCCGCCGGCGTAATCTTGGGATATAACTTATCTCCACGTTCCGTGGCGCCAACGCCGTTGGGTGCAGCACCAGCATCCTCCGGGCTCAGGCGGAAATGCTTTACCCCACCCGGCGGGGGCGGAGTGTCGGAGCTTAAGCCAAAAATATCCCTCATCCTGGCGGCAGCCTTGCGACACTGCTCCTCGAGGGTTATGCCGTCCGCTCCCGCACCCGGCGGATGAAGTTGGAGGAACAGAGCGATAGCGATCTCACCCATTTCCTTCAGCACGCCATCCTGCTGCAAGCTCTTCATTTTTTCCAGGTCGGCGGGACGGGTAACGTAGTATTCGCGCTCGACCGACTGGACCAGCAAGCGCAAAGTATCCGCCATGATTTTGAGACGCACCATCTGCGCGTGCAGCCGGTCCCTGCGTCCCTTGTTCACGTCCTGAGCCTGGCGCACGGCGTAGCCTTCCTGCATGCGGTCGGCGCGGTTCTGGAGCCAGGTGGCCCGCGCCAGACGGATCACCAGTCCCTCCTGCGGAATGCCGGCGGGGCTATATTCGTCCCAGAATCCTTCCAGCAGCTCCTGGAATTGGGCCGGATCCTCGCCGAGGGCGAGCATCGCCGCCTCCTCCGCCTCCGCGTAAAAACCGTGACGCAAGTTGGCGGCGCGGATGCGTTCACGGCCTTCCTCCGTCACCGGACCGTGGCAAAGCTTCAGGTTGCGCAGGTTCGCGGCAATTTTCTTCTCGGTCATTTCTGGTTTGTGGACTTAAGACACAAAAACCTCCCAAGGCAGTGACAAGTGGCGAGTGGCAAGTGGCGAGTGGCAAGTGGCGAGTCAAAGACCGGTTCCCAACCCGCAGCTCGCAACGTGCCGCGCGCTGCCTGCTGCTGGCTGCTTACTGCCTACTGCTCACTTCACTGCCTACCTTTCTCTGAATTCCGCCGGTGGCTTGTCGAGTTCTGCGGCGTAGCATTTGCGCCAGCTAGCGGTAGCCTTCAACGATAGCACATGTCTCTAGTCTTTGTCAAGAGAAAAGTTATCACATGGTGTACTATTCACAAATGAGGACAAAAAGTCAGAAACTCCTCCTGCCCATGAGGGGAGAGTCCTTTGGGAGAATGTATAATTGTCGGAAATTGCTCCTGAGCAGCAGTGAGAGTAGCGCGTAGTCGAGAATTGCCGAAGTGGCGGTTCGCGAACCGCGAGTCTGCCCATCAGCGATCGTAGCGCGGACCTGTTCTGTAGGTCCGCGGTTCTTCCCTTTAATTCGAAGTTCTTCCGAAATGACAAGAAAAGCCGCGGACCTACAGAACAGGTCGCGCTACGCTTGCTCATTCGTGCTGACGGCCCGCATCACCCTGCCGCGCGGCTTCACATTGACGACGAATAGCATCAACCGTGGCCACGGAAATTCATTGAGACATCTTCCCTGGTTTTGGATGCGGACGTAGCGGCGAGTTTACCTCGCCATGGTGGCGTAAAGCCGCCTCTACGCTTTGATGTTTTGCGATCCAATAGCGCGCCATTCAACGCCGCAACGTATGGACGAAATCTTACCTCATACACCAGACCTGCCAAGCTCGCTGCCCGCGCGGGTCTTTCGCGACGCCAAGCGCAACATCAAGATTTGTCAAGGTGACTGACTGGAGATTCTCGTAGCCAACCCCGCTGATTGCGTGGACTTGATCTTTGCCGACCGGCCCTATTTCCTCTCAAACGACGGAATCACCTGCCATGCCGGCAAGATTGCTTCTATATGACAAGGCGACATATACAAATCGGTTGCTAGAGAGACAAGCAATTATGCTTTTCCATCGCAGGGCGGCGCCGCAGTCAAGCATGTTGTAGGGGCGGGCTTGCCCTTGCCCGAGGGCATTCGCGCGAGGGAAAGGGGTTAACCCTAGCCCGCGCTTTCATCCCCACGAGATTAGACGGGTCTGCCCGGATAATTCGCGCTCGGCAGCCCAATCATGCTTCCCTCCTGGCATGCGTGCGTAGCTTTAGAGTGCGGCAGCCCGCTGCCGCTTTTTCACCAGCCAGCTTGCCGGCGGCCGCTCTAAACTGAAATAGATTGCTTGCCTGAAATTTGTCGCGAACTCAAAATCCCGCGTGCAAGCTCGCGGGAAGGAAAGCGGCAGCGAGCTGCCGCACTCTAAAGCTTCGCATACCCAAGAACGACACTAGGGAGCGCTGGGCGTGGCGATAATCGGAAGGGCCTAAGGGGGTCGGGCCAAAGCCCCCCAATCAAAAGACTCGTCAGAAACGCGAGCGAGCCGGCCGGGAGAATTCCCGCTGCGAACGATTATTCGTCCCGCAGCGCCACCATCGGATCAACCTGCGTGGCCCGGCGGGCGGGGAGGTAAGATGCGGCCAACCCCACGGCTGCAAGGATGAGGGAAACCACTAGGTACGTCATCGGATCGGTCGATTTAACCCCGTAAAGCAGGCTGGAAAGGAATCGTGCAAGCGCTGCCGCTGCGGCTGCTCCCACGGCCACGCCGAGTATTGCCAGTTTCAGCCCATAGCCGACGACGAGGCTGAACACGTCGTACCTCCCGGCTCCCAAGGCCATGCGGATTCCAATCTCGTGCGTTCGCTGGCCGATCGCGTAGGAGGTAACGCCGTAGATTCCTACGGTTGCCAAGGCCAGCGCGAGGCTGGCAAGAAGCCCCAGCAGAACGAACGCCAACCGCTGCGCCGAAACATCTTGGGAGATAATGTCGTCCATGGTTTTTATGTCGAAGAGGGGCTGATCTTTGTCGACCGACCGGATGGCGCTCTTGATTGCGGGGATGAACTCTCGGGGCTCAAGGGTCGTGCGGACCACTAGGCTGATGGTCTGGTCAGGGCTCTGGAGGTAGGGAAAATAGATCGTGGGCCGTGGCTGCTGGTCGATGCCTGTTTCGCGCACTGCCCCCACGACGCCGACGATTTCCCGTGCAGGCCGTGTTGCATCCGGAAGTTGAAGATGCTTGCCGACCGGATCCTGGTTGGGAAAGAACTGGTGAGCCAGCGTTTGGTCAATTACGACCACGCGTGGGGCGTCGGCATTATCATACTCCGAGAAAACTCGACCGGCGAGAACTGGAATGCCCATCGTACGGAAGTAGCCGGGGCTGATGTCTCGCAAATCCGCGTTGATTTGTTGCCCCGGGGGTAGCGGGGGCGCTTCTTTGATCACGAAGAACCAGCGGTCCTGATCCTGCTGGCTCAGGGGAACGATCTCTGTGAGTGCCGCCGACTGGACTCCGGGAAGGGCCTCAGTGCTTTCGAGAAATCGCCGCAGCGCGATCGCGCGCTGGCGCGGTTCGCGATACGCTGAGTCTTGCCGGTCCATGGCGAGTTTGATTCGCAGCGTCAGCAGGTGGTCAGTCCGGAAACCGGGATTGGACTTAAGGAGGCGCCAGAAACTATTAATCATCAACCCCGCGCCGATGACCAGTACGAACGCCATGGCGGACTCAGTGACCACGAGCGCGGAAAGGGTCCGATGTCCTCGCACGCCGGTAAGAAAACCCCTTCCCCCCTCTTTGAGCGATTCGTTGACACTACATCGCAGGCTCTGAAAGGCGGGCGCAAGGCCGAAGATGATCCCGGCCAATAACGAAGTCAGAGTGGCAAATGCCACGACTCTTCCGTCCATATGAACCTGGGGCAACGCCGCCACGTCCGCAGCATTGGGAACGGGAATGCTGGGAGGCAATAACCTCATGAGCAGATCCGTGCCGAACACGGCAAGGCCCAAACCCACCGCACCACCGAATAGCGCCAGCATGGTGCTCTCTGCCAGGAACTGACCGATCAACCTGACGCGCCCGGCTCCCAGCGCCATCCGGATCGCTACTTCCCTGTACCGCCCCACGGCGCGGGCCAGCATCAGATTGGCCACGTTCGCGCAGGCGACAAGCAATACAAAGCCCACTGCCCCGAACAGCACGAGCAGCGCGGGTCGAATGTACTCCACCCTAACATCCTCGAGTGGCACCAAAAGGGTCCCAAACCCTTTGCGGTTTGCGCGCTGCCCACCAACCCGTTCAGCAATTACACTCATCTCGGCAGAAGCTTGCTTCAGCGTTATTCCCTGCTTAAAGCGACCGAAGACGCCAAGATTGCCGTCGGCTCGTCTCACCCAGTCGTTGTCGAAAGGCACAACGATGTCGGCGTGGAAAAGCGTATTGAGGTCAGGAGGCAGAACTCCGATGATGGTATAGGACTCGCCATTCAGGGTGATCGATTTTCCCACGACGGTCGGCTCGGAGCCAAACCGCCGCTGCCAATATGCGTACGACAACAGCACAAGATTGTGGCGGCCCAGCGCCTCATCCAGACGAAAGGTTCGGCCCAAGACCGGCTTGATTGCGAAAAAGTCTCCGAAGTTGGTGGTCACGCGCAAGCCCGCCACCTGCTCAGGCTCGCCCACGCCCGTCACGGTGCCGGAGCCATGTTCGAACAGGAATAAATCCTCGAAGGACTTGCTCTGCTCCCGCCAGTCGAGGTAGTCCAAACCCGAGGGGCCCATCCGGCTCCAACCCTGCCCGGGGTTGTTCACCCAGATCACTACCACTCGATGCCCGTCCCTCATCGGCAAGGGTTGAAGGAGCACAGAGTTGACGACGCTGAAGATGGCAGTATTCGCGCCGATTCCCAGGGCAAGGGTGAGAACGGCCACCGCCGTAAAGCCGGGATTCTTGCGCAATTGGCGGGCGCCGTAGCGGAGGTCTTGCGCCAAGGTTTCAAGCCAACGCATACCCCACATCTCGCGCGTCACCTCTTTGACTAAAGTGACGTTACCAAATTCGCGAGCGGCCGAGGCGCGGGCCTGCTCGGCGGTTTCGCCTTGCTCGGCATGTTCTTGCGCCGCCATGCGCAAATGAGCCTGGACTTCCTCGTCCAGTTCCTCTTCACGCTGCCGCCGGCGGAACAACCAGTCCCAGAGACTCATGACTGCTCCTTCTCATTCGTATCGCAGCGCCACGATGGGGTCGACTTTGGTCGCCCGGCGCGCGGGGATGTAGGTGGCGAGTATTGAGACACCGATCAAGGCCGCAGCGACGGTGAAGTAAGTCAGCGGGTCGGTGGGCTGCACGCCAAACAACATGCTGCGCAGAACCTTTGTCACCGCGAACGCAGCCACCACGCCGATGGCGGTTCCCAAGCTCACCAGCCGCAGGCCCTGCCGAACGACCATGCGTAGAACGTCAGTCCGCTCCGCGCCCAGCGCCATACGAATACCGATCTCGTGTGTGCGTTGCGTGACGGAGTACGAGGTGACGCCATAGATTCCGACCACGGCCAGAATCAATGCCAGGCTTGCAAACCCTCCCAGCAGGAACGCGTTGAACCGCGGGGTGGAGACGGACTGGTAAACCAGTTGTTCCATCGACGTCACGTCGAACAGCGGCATGTTGGGGTCCACGGCCCGGGCGGCGCGGCGCAACGCATTCGCCATGCTAAGGGGATCCGAATCCGTCCGCGTCGCGATGGTCATGAAGCTCAGGAAAAAGGAGCGGGGCGCCTGCGAGTACGGAACATAAATGGCCAACGGAGCTTCCTTCTCAAGTCCCATCTGCTTGACATCCGGAGCTACGCCGACCACCGAGTACCATGGGCTCCCCGAGAATCCCAGGTGAAGGCGCTTGCCGAGGGCGTCCCCCTTGGGCCAGAAGCGGCGCGCCACGCTCTCGCTGACGATCGCAACGGGCTGCGATTTGTCGCGGTCGTGTTCGTCAAATTCGCGGCCCTCCTCGATGCGAATGCCCATGGCGCGGAAATATCCGGAACTGACCACAAGCTTGCTCACCATCGAATGAGGCGGCTCGGGCAAGCCCTCGATGTTGAAGTCACCCAGGAGGCCGCCCCCGTACATGGGAAGCCCATAGGAAACCGTCCCGACGGCGCGCACCCCCGGCAGTGACGCGATCCGTTGCATCACGGAATCATGAAACTTTTTCATCTGGGTATCCGTCTGGTATTGGGTTGGAGGAAGTTCGAGATTCGAAATGAGTACCCGCTCCGGCTGAAAGCCCGGGTCCACCTCCATAAGGCGCACGAAGCTTTTGATGAGCAGTCCTGCGGAAATCAACAGCACCAGCGTGAGCGCATATTCTGCCACCACCAGAGTGTTTCGAAGGCTCAGGAGGTGGGTGCTGGGAGTTAATGTTGTCGCGGCTTCCTTCAAGGATGGCTGGGTGTTTGTGGACGATGCTTTCAGGCCCGCCACCAGCCCGAACAGGATTGCTCCGCCAAGCGAAGCCAACAACGTAAAACCGAAAACTCGTGCGTCAAGGTGAATGGTGGTCATGCGGCTGATGACACCGGGTTCTGCCACGCTTTGGGGCAACAAGGAGACGAGTGAATTACGACACCAAGCCGCAAGGAGCATTCCCAAGCACCCGCCCATCATCGCCAGCAGGACGCTTTCCGTGAGCACCTGGCGAAGAATCCGTCCGCGAGAAGCCCCGAGCGCGAACCGGATGGAGATCTCATGCTGCCGCGCGGTGGCGCGCGCCAATAACAGATTGGCCACATTGACGCAGGCAATCAGCAAGACGAGGCCGACCGATGCCAGCAGGACAATCAGCGCCGGCCGAATCTTCGAAACCATGGAGTCCTGCAAGAACACCAGGCTGAAACCCTCTTCGCCGGTATCTGGCCGGTGGTCTTGTTGGTTCAGGCGATGGCCAATCACGGCGACGTCCTTGCGGGCGCGTTCCAGCGTCACTTCCGGCTTCAACCGCGCAACGATTTTGTCCATAGCATTGCCTTGGTCGCTGGTGAGAACAAGCGGCGACCAGATGCTGGACTGGTTGGGAAAACCGAAGTAAGGCGGCATCACTCCCACCACGGTAAAGCTGGCGCCGTCGAGGGTGATGGGCTTCCCGAGGATTGCCGGGTTCGCGCCGAATCGCCGCTCCCATAGTTGATAGCTCAGGAGCACGACATTCCCTCGACCCGCCTGCTCCTCATCGGAGGCGAAGCCCCGTCCGAGCGCGGGAGCGACACCAAGAAGTTGGAACATATGGGGAGAGACAGCCGCTCCAAGGAGCCGCTCGGGCTCGCCACCTCCGGTCAGGTTGAAGGTCTGCCCATGAAATGCCGCGGCGTCATCGAAGACCTGGTTCTGCGCCCTCAACTGGACATAATCCGGGTCTGTCATGCTACCTGGCCCGGGCGATCCAAACGCGGTGTTCGTGTCCCAAAGCGTCACCAAGCGGCTGGGTTCGTGGTAAGGGAGGGGGTCGAGAAGGACCGCGTTCACCACGCTGAACATGGCGGTATTGGCGCCAATGCCCAACGCCAGCGTGAGCACCGCCACCGCCGTAAAGCCAGGATTCTTGCGCAGCATGCGCAAACCGTAGCGGAGGTCTTGCCCCAAGGTTTCAACCGTGCGATATCCCCACATGTCGCGGGTCACCTCCTTGACCAAGATGAGGTTGCCGAATTCGCGCGCGGCTGAGGCGCGGGCTTGCTCGGGCGATTCGCCTTGCTCGGCATGCTCCTGGGCTGCCATGCGTAGATGAGCTCGGACCTCTTCGTCCAGTTCGTCATCACGCTGCCGTCGGCGGAACATCCAGTCCCAGAAACTCATACCTCGCCTTCCTCATTCATATCGCAGCGCCACCATGGGGTCGACCTTCGTCGCCCGGCGCGCTGGAAGGTAGCTCGCGACTAAAGCGATACCAGCGGACACGGCCGACACAGCGATAAACGTCAGCGGATCGGCAGGTTTGACGCCGTAAAGTTGACTCGACAAAAACCGGGTCAGCGGGAGCGCTCCGGCCAAACCAACTCCGATGCCGATCAGAGCCAGTGTTAAGCCCTGACGCAAAACCCCTCTGATGACATCGCCGCGAGTCGCGCCCAGGGCCATGCGCACCCCGAACTCGTGCGTTTGTTGGCCTACCGCGTAGGAAACGACTCCATAAAGCCCCACCGCACTGAGCACCACCGCCAAAAGGGCAAACAGGCCGAGGACGATGGTATTGAAGCGCCACGGCGCGACGGCGAGGCCAAGGTATTCATCGAGTGTCTTGATGTCATACAAGGGAAGATTCTTGTCTACTAACCGAACGGCGGCCCGCATCGTATCGACACACGCTTGCAGCGGCGCCGTTGAACGTACGACGAATCTCATACTCCCAAGGTGGATTTGGCCTCCGGGCAGGTAGACGGCAGCCGGCGGTTGGTCGGTCAGGCTATCGCGGCGCACGTCGCCCACCACCCCGATAATCTGGGGGGGGGCGTTTCCCGTATTAAGTCCCATCCTAATCCGCTTTCCAACCGCATCCTGGCCGGGGAAATACTGGCGCGCCAAGGACCGGCTGACAATGACAACGGGTGGGGCGCTCGGACCATCGCGCATCGTGAAGTCGCGCCCCTTGAGCAACGGAATGTCTAAGGTGCGGAAAAAATCCGGACTGACGATGCTGGTTGCCGCCATCTTCCAGTCTGACGTGGTCTGTCCTCCGATCTGGAAGCCAACGTAAATAGTCCCGCTCCGGCTCAAAGGCAAGCTGGAGTCGGCAGCAGCGCTGCGGACACCTGGCGACAGCTTGATCCTCTCCAACAGTTCGGCAAAGCGGTTCGCACGTTGCTCAGCGGTATATTCCGCATCGGGAAGATCCACCGCAAAGGTCACGACACCGCTCGGATTGAAACCCGGATCAACGCTCGTCAATCTTATAAGGCTGTTGACCATCAGCCCGGCTCCCGCCAGCAAGAGGAGGGTCAGGGCAACTTCGCTGACAATGAGGGCGGCCCGCAAGCTATAACCGCGCGCGCCATCTCGCGATGCCACTCCGCCCGCCTTAAGGGACTGGATCAGATCCGCCTTTGCAGTGCGCAACGCTGGAGCCAAGCCAAAAATCAAGCCCGTGACCAGAATGACTACAAAGCTGAACGCGAGAACATGGCCGTCGAGGCCAATCTGCGATAGACGCGGGATATCCCTGGGGCCAAGCCGCGCCAACAATCGTGTGGCTGCCAAGGCCAGAAGCATGCCCAGCGCGCCACCCCAAGCGGCTAGCAGGACGCTCTCGGTCAGGAGCTGGCACACGATCCGCCGCTGCCCGGCGCCCAGTGCGGCCCGAACCGCGATCTCCCTTCCGCGGTTCGTCGCTCGGGCCAGCAGCAGATTGGCCACGTTGGCGGTCGCAATAAGCAGTACGAAGACGACCGCACCGAAAACGATGAGCATCGAGGGGCGCACTTCGCCGACTAACTGCTCATGTTCGGGAACCAGTCCCACGCCCAACCCCTTGTTGCTATCCGGATATTGTTTGGCCAGCCGAGCAGCAATGGTGGCCATTTCCGCCCTAGCCTTTCCCAGTGTCGCGGTGGACCGCAAGCGAGCAATGACCCCAAAATAGTTGTCGGCGCGGCCTGGAACGGTGGCGTTAATGCCTTGCGCCACCCAAACCTCGACGGGCGATGCTCGAATTGGAAACTGAAATCCCGCCGGCATCACGCCTACGATGGTAAAACTCATGCGGTCAAGTCGAACGCTTTGGCCGAGCACGCTGGGATCGGAGTTGAAACGTCTTTTCCACAGATCGTGACTGAGTACAACCACATGATGGCCCGGCTGGTCCTCTTCGGGCAGAAAACCCCGCCCGAGCATGGGTTTGACACCCAGCACCGAAAACAAATCCGCCGAAGCCACGAGGCCCTCCACGTGAATCGGTTCTTTTGGTCCCATCAGCGTGAAAGTGGCCCCATCATACGCCGCCATGCTCTCAAATACGTGGTTTTGCGCGCGCCAGTCCAGGAAATTCGGATACGAGACCGGCGTCTGACTGAACCCACCGCCCGGGTCGGTTTCATAGATGTGTACCAATTGGCCGGGGTCCTGGTAGGGCAATGGACGCAATAGGACGGCACTGAGCACGCTGAACATCGCCGTGGTGGCCCCAATGCCCAGAGCGAGCGTCACGACGGCGACAGCGGTGAAGCCGGGATTTTTGCGCAGCATACGCACGCCGTAGCGGAGGTCTTGCAGCAGGGTTTCCAGCCAACGAAAGCCCCACATGTCGCGTGTCACCTCCTTTACCAGGGTAATGTTCCCAAAGTCGCGGACGGCTGAGGCGCGGGCTTGCTCGGGCGATTCGCCCTGCTCCGCATGTTCCTGCGCGGCCATGCGGAGATGCGCCTGGACCTCTTCGTCCAGTTCCTCCTCGCGTCTGCGCCGGCGAAATGACCAGTTCCGGAAACTCATGCCTCGCTCTCCTGAGGTGCGGGATTCATGATCCCGGCAATGGCATTGACGATCTGCGCCCAGCGGGCCTGCTCCGAGAGCAATTGCTTCTTGCCGGTGGGAGTCAGCCGATAGAACTTGGCGCGCTGGTTGCTCTCCGTCTGCTTCCACTGCGACGTGACCCACCCCTGCTTTTCCAGGCGATGGAGCGCCGGGTAGAGCGACCCGGTTTCAACTTGCAGGATTTCCCCCGAGCGTCCGCGAATGGACTGGCTGATCGCATACCCGTGCTGCGGGCCCCACTGCAAGGTTTGCAGGATGAGCATGTCGAGCGTGCCTTGCAGTAATTCAATGTGATTTTGATAGCGTTCCTTTTTTGGTTTCATGATGTAGGCAATCTACACCCATGGATGTAGAATGTCAACCCCTTTCAAAAGCTTGCCGGTTTCGCGCGGCGGTGGCCTGAATGTCAGCGGTTACTTCGCTCCGTGCGCGCCGCGCCCTTGCCCTTCTTTCCAAATCGTTCCCGGGTCCCCCTCACCCGCCGCCCCCCTATCCTCCTCAAGAAAATGGCGAGGTCGGTTCCTGTTCCGATTTCTCTTGACAAACGGCAGTGGAGTAGACTAGAGTAATGGCATGAGACCTGTACGCTTCACCATTACGATGCGGAAGTGGTTTTCCCACCTGCCCTTCGGGCGACTTTTTCTCCACGGCGATGCGGGCGTTCGGAAAGGCCATTTTGACCGTTTAAAGCCGGCTTCGAGCAACTCTTCAATATAAGAAAATGGAGATTGCTCCCCAGATGTTGATGAAAACAAAGGGTCGATGTCTGACATTTTGTCATCTACCCTGAGATATCATTGAAATAGAACGGGTTACCAAAAACCCTGAGATGTCATTGTAAACAAATCAGATAAACGCAGAAACCCAACCCATAACCTACTGCAATCCCGCTACCGTGAAATGTTATAGCAAACAAAGCCAGTTATGCGTGGGTGAGGGGGTCAAGCCCGGGCAGCCCCCCAGATCGCGTTTTATGATGGGGACCATTCATGGATTAGAACCTGCAAGGGATGGGACGCGCTGACAGATGATGGTGCACGGGTTGGGAGGCAGGCGATGTGCGCGGTACGCACGGGGCCGCTTTTCGTGATAATTGAAGACCGATGACTACTGACTGTTTTCCGGAGCTCACGGCGCAGGCAGGTAGTTGAACAAGTTCAACTGCGAGATCTGCGCACCGGCCTGCACTAAAGCTTGTTGGGTGGTTTCAGTTTGGGTGAGGTCGGTAACCGCCTTGGCCATATCGACATCGAGCGTGGTGCCCTCGGTTTCGGTCAGTTGCGTTTGTTCCTGGGTGAGGAAGGTTTGGGTGCTGTTCAGCCGGTCCACGGAGTTTCCGTAAAAGGTCTGCTGGGTGCTCACATAGGTCAGAGCGTTTTGCACTTCCGTGACGGCGGCGGGGATGTTGGTGTTCGTGTTTAGCGCATTGTACAGATCCTGGAGGGACTTGAAGACGTTGGTGGTAGCATTGCTAAAGAGTTGGCTGCCCGGCAAGCTGGTGGGCATCGCCTGGCCCGCAGAGATTTCTACGCTGTTGGTACTATCATCGCCACTGTAGGTCACGCCGGAAGTGGAGGAGGGATCCGCCGCGTAAGGTTGGGTGGTGGTGGCCGTCCCGGAAAAAAGATACTCGCCGTTGTAAGAGGTATTCGCCAGACCCAGTATTTCCTGTTGGATACCTTGAATTTGCTGGGCAAGCGCTTGTTGGTTCGACGTGTTGAGGGCTGAATTCGCTCCCTCCACCCCCACGGATTGCGCGCTCGTCAAGGCCTCCACGACAGAGCTCAACGCCGAGTCCGCCACATTCAAAGACCCCGTCAAGGATGAAATATTCTGCAAATACTGGGTATCGGAGCTTGACTGCATCCGCAGGGTTACCAAGGAGGCGGCCGCAGCAGGGTCGTCGGAAAGGGAGTTCAGCTTTTGCCCGGAGGCCACCTGCTGCAAGGCTTGTTCCTCTTGCTTCCCATTCGTCTGCAATCCACTCAGAATAAAGCTGTACATATCGGGATTGACGCGCATGCCCATGTTAGCTCGGTGTAAACATATCGAGAGTCGCCTCGTTGAGTTCATCGACGGTGGAGATGACCCGCGCCGCGGCCTCATATGCTTGCTGGTATGTGATTAAGTTAGTCGCTTCCTCGTCAAGGGAAACCCCGGAAATTGACTGCTGCTGGTTGGTAAGCTGCTGCAAGACCAGACCCACCGCTTCCTGCTCCGAAGTAGGGTTGGAAACGTCGTTGCCCACTTGGTCGATCAGATTCGAGTAATAGTCGCCCGCCGTCTGGCCGGAAGCGATCAGGCCATTCTGGAGGTTGGCCAACGCCGTGGCATTGGAGTTGTCCCCTTGGGTGCCGTCGGAACTGGCGGCAACTTCGTCAGGATTGGTGAGTGCTACCGTCATCGTGGCGGCAGCGCCGGCATTGGAGCCTGTGGTGGTCGGTGTAAAGGCCGTAAAGAAGTCCGTACCCGGTCCACCATTCAGGTCATAACCATCGTTTTGTTGCTTATTCACGGCTGAGATGAGGCTGGCAGCCAGATTGTCGAGGGAAGATTGCGAGGATGGAATGCTGCCATCACGGGCACTGATAATACCGTGGAGCTGGCCGCCGGCGATAGTGGTAGTGATGTCGGTTCCCTGGGCATAGACGTCGTTCATTCCCGTGGCACTGTTAATTTGGGTGGTCAATGCGTCACTCTGATTGCCGGATACCAGCAGCGCGCCATTGGTGGTGGTTACGGTCACCGTGCCGTTGTTAGAATAAATGACCGCCGTGTCGATCAGGTTGGCGAGGTTCGTCAGGTCTTCGTCGCGCTGGTCTTCGAGCGAGCCGGGGTTATCCCCCGAATTGGAAACCGTCTGGATCTGCTGATTCAGGTTGGCCACTTGCGTGGTGAGCTGGTTGACTTGCTGGACGTTCTGCACCACGGACTGGTCCAGCCCCTGTTGGATGGTCGCCAGATTACTGCTGGTTTGGCTGAACGCGTTGGCAAGGTTCTGACCCGCAATGATCACCGACTGGCGCAGTGAGGAACTTGTCGGGTCGGTGGCGAGAGACTGGAAACTATTGAAGAAACTGCTCAAATCGGTCTGGAGGCCGGAACCCTGGGTCTCGTTGAAAAGGGCTTGCACCTGGTTCATCGAATCCACGTAGGAATTAAGACTGGATTGCTGGGAGGTTTCCTGGTCGATTCGGAGATCGAGGATATTGTCGCGGACGCTTTGCACACTCTTCAGCGTCACGCCTGTGCCCACCATGGTATTCCCACTGAGGATGGGAGGGCTCTCCTCCAGGATCGGGACCTCCCGCGAATAGCCCGGTGTGTTGGCATTGGCGATGTTGTTGGCTGTCACCTCCAGGGCGCCTTGCTGCGTCAGCAGGGATTGGAGGGCGACGGACATTGTACCGAAAAGGCTCGACATATTTTATTTCCCCATCGAGGCGAAAGGGATCCCCTTGGACCGCGTCAGGGGGAGCGGGTACGTGCCCGAATAGTGTGCCAAGAAATTCAACAAGACATTGACAGATCGCCGGGAACGCCGAAGCAGCTCCGAATGGACACGGCTAAGCCTGCGCACGTCGGCCTGAATGGCTTTGAGTCCGCCCATCAACAAATGAAGCTGGCGGGCCGACATGGGATCGAGCTGGGCCTCGAGTTCGCCGAGCGTGGAAGGCATTTCACCCGCGGCGGCCAAGCCTCTGAGCTTATCCTTCATATTTTGCAGCTCGGTATCCAGCATGCGAATTTCCGTGCAAAGGTTCTCTTGGTGCGAGATGTGTTGGTGCATCGCCCGCAAGTCGAGCGTGACGTATGCCGACCGGCTCTCGTCAAGGTCGGCGGCAAGCATCCGAAGGGTCGCCAAACGCCGTTCGAGCAATTCCAGGTACTGCTGCACTTCCCGTTTCATATTTAAGCCAAAACGTCGATTCTGTGATCCGTTTCCGGCTCGGGCGCCAGGTCAGGGTCTGGATCTTGCTTTGGGGCAGGCGCCGACTCCACCTTCTTCACGGCCTTCCTTCGCGCCGGGAAGTTTTGTTCCGGTGACCGCCCTCCGTTATCGGAGGTCCGCTGTGCTGGGGCAGGAGCCAATTCGTCCATGACTCCTCCCTCCTATCGACTAGGTCAGTCAAAGTTGGCCTGCCAGCAGGTCCGATCCAATGGCGTCGCTCAACTGCTGATCCGAAACTTGAAAACTGCCATTGCTCACCGCTTGACTTAGAGCTTGTACGCGCTCCTGCCGAACCTCCGGCACTTGCGAGAGGGTAGCTTTCAACTGTTGAATCGCGTTGTTATCCAGAGACAGTTGCGCCTGATCCTGGCTTGATCCGATCGAGGCAGGGCTGCTCTGTTGGGCCGACGACCCTGAGTTTGCCACCTTTTGCGTTTGGAGATTTTCGGGAACCGAAAGAGGGCCATCAACTCGCATAGTGTGCCTCCTAAAGATTACAACTGTCCTATCGACGGTTTCTGAGGGAAACTTTAGCCCTCTGATATCTTTTTAATATTTAGGTCGTGGCACAGCCTGAATTGGGTTTTGGGTGACTTTCCGGGAAGGTGACTTCCCAAGGCGAATCCCCAAAACCCAGCGGATCCATCTGAGCGGAAACAACTTACAGTGAGACCATGGGATAAACTCATCGGCGAGCGGCCCGCGAGCAACTTCCGTGTGCGCCAGATTAACTGGGCCCATGATCTATGATTGGATATGAATCACTCCCATGGCAAGCAGCGCTTGGGCTGCGATACCGACGCCGAGGCACGTTATCGCCGTTGCTGAAGCGGTCGGCAGCCAGCGGTTGATCAGGGGCCCATCCGTCGGCAGCCGGGCGAGCAGCCGGCGCGCGTAGACCGTGACCATGCCTATCGAAATCAGGACTGCGGCTAAGCCGAGGCTGAACGCCACTATCAGATAAAGTCCGAATGCTACGCGATGAAGCGAGATGGCGCTCAGCAAAACGACCAGTGCGGCAGGGCAAGGGACGATGCCGCCGGTTACTCCCAGAGTTACAAGCTGCCGGTAAGAAAATGGACTATCGGTGCTGTGCGGGTGCCCGGCATCTTGCGGGTGGTCATGAGGGTGCTCGTGGGTATGGATGTGCGGATGGTCATTATGGTGTTCGTGGGTGTGCAGATGAGGATGCTGGTCGTGACCCGCGGGGTGACCGTGCGTGTGCCCATGAGAATGTCCGTAATCGTGGCTGTGACCCCAAGGGCCGTGGTGATGATGGTGTTCGTGCACGTGCTGGTGCCCCGCCATGCGGCCCCGGAGCATGTAGAGACCGAGTAAGGCGATGGTGAGCCCCGATGCGATGCCCAGCCAGGGGTAGAGATGATCCGGCACAATATACTTCGACGCGTAAAGCGTGATGAGCCCAAGCGCGTAAACCCCTGCGGTGTGCGTAGCGGCCACGATCAGGCCGAGAAGCAAGGCATGGGCGGCCGTTCCTTGCGACCCCACCAGGTAGGCGGCAACGATGGTTTTCCCGTGTCCGGGCTCGAGCGCGTGCAGACCTCCTAATGCGGCAGCGATCAGCGCCGCCGTGAGCATGAACCAGAGCCCCCACTCGTTTGAGGTTATGAGTTCAGTGAAGGAGTTGCGCGGGGTACCTTGTTTATTGGCTTCCAGGGCCAGTTTTTCGGGTGACGCTGCGACCGGCACGGGAACGGGTCCACCCTTCGCCGAAGCTAAATTTGCGTCGGAGGCTCCATCGCGAACCCCCGCCGGTTTGCGAACTTGCGTCTGTGCCCAAGGTTTAATTGCCTCGCCGGGATTCGACTTCATGGCGCCGGCAGCCCCAGTGGGACTCGATTGACCGGACGCATTCGCCTTGCCACCCGGTGGCAAACCTTTGGCGAGTACAAACGTCAACTGCGCCGAGAGATCCTGCGGCGGGCTGTTAATAAGATCGGTGGGATAATTTGCGAGTTCCTGACTGCGCGAAACGTCTGCGGCCGTGCTCATTACCAACGTCGCACCGGAGCCGGCAGCGGCAACCACTTCCTTCCATCCGGCGCGCTCGGTAAAGTTGCCGTCGCGGTAGTCAATCGTGCAAGGGCACGCCACCCCCTCCAGGGGAGCACTGTAAACGACCCCGATTTTCATGGTCGGCAGGTTGCCAGCGCCGGGCGGGAAGATCACATCCTTCGACACGGTTACAAGCGCAAGAGGTCGCCCGTTGAGGGTCACCACCAACCCGCCTTTAAGCGCCTCGGCCTTGGACGCAAGGTATGCGGCGACCCGAGGATCATCCGGCGCCAGCACAATGCCCGATGTTTGCATTTCCTGGAAGGTGGGAATCTCTGCCATGTCCAGAATGTAGCGGATATCGATTGCGCCCGCCTCGATGCGGAAACCAGCGAAATGGCTGATGCTAAAGTTGCCCATAGGATGTGCGACGACAGGTCGGGGAGAGATAAGCACGAGCCCTGCCATGAACAGGAGTAGCGCGGACCTGTTTTTTAGGTCCGCGGCTCTTCCCCGATGCGCCACGAAAAGCCGCGGACCTACAAAACAGGTCTGCTACGTTTTTCGTGGTTCGCCCAGTATTGAAAATCATGGCAGCGATTCTCCTGGCCGCAGGTCATGGGCCGCCGAAGAGCTGGAACTCGCCGGGCGCGTGTCGGAATCGGCGAGTTGACCCAGCCTTTCTCGCGCTTGGTTGGCATAGACCAAGTGGAAGTCGGGGTTCAAGGTCAGTGCGTGTTTGAACAGCGCCCGGGCGCGTTCGGACCGTCCGAGTTGGAACTCAATCATCCCTGCGTGAAAATCCAATAGAGCATCTCCCGTGCCGAGCGCGAGCGCCTTTTCCATGACCTCGGCAGCTTCCGGGACCCGCCCGTTCTTGAAGAGCACCCACGCCAGGATGTCCCACGTGTAGATATCGTGGCGGACCTCCAACTCCTTCTTCGCCAACTCGACGGACTCCTCGAGCTTGAGGTTGTGATCGGCGTAAAAGAGCGCTAATTCGCGGTAGAACAGCCTCTCGTTGATAGGATTGAGTTTGCCGATGAACTGCACAAGCTCAAGCTGTTGGCGCGCGTCATCAGTGCGGCCAACTTGCAAGTCAAGGTCGTAGAGTGCGGCGGCGTAGGCAGGGAACGGCACCACGGCGATGGCCTTCTGATAGAGTGCGATCGCTTCCGGGTAATTTCCCTGCGCCGTGCGGACCTCACCCAGCCCCGCGAGGTTGCGGTAAGAATGGGGGTCAAGGGCAAGGCCGGCCGTATAAGCTTGCTCTGCACTGGTAAGGTCTCCGCTCTTGAAGCAAATCTCGCCGAGTTGAAATTGGCTCCAGGCCACGTTTTCCACGGGCAGGCGCAAGGTCATGGCGACGCCAATAGCCGCACGCATCAATTTGATCGCACCCGGGGCATCCCCTCGAAGAAAGTGTAAATAGGCCATGCGGCTGTTTCGTTCGTAGGCCAATGGGTTTGAATCATCGTCCAGGTCAAGCGGATCGCGCAGTCTCGCGTAGGCCTCGTCCGCGCGCTCATACTCCCCCAGGTCCGTTAGGGCATCGCCGACAATCGCCCAAGGGGAGGGGTCGCCGGAGCCAAGTGCCAGCGCCGCTTGCGCCCAAGAGAGAGCGTCCTCGAATTGATGCTCGGCCATCGCTACCACGGCCATGTGGGTCTTGGCCGAGGCAGCGGCGGGATCATTCGAAATCAGATCGAGGGACTTGTCCAAAGCCTGCTTGGCCATTTCGTAATAGCTCGCGTCCGCTGTTTCCCGCCCCTTCTGGATGTAGCTCGCACCTAGTTGGTCGTATGCCTTAAAGTCCTGGGGATACATCCTGAGGTGAGTCTGCAAAGATCGGATACTGGCGTCGGTGGAATTTTGACCAGCGCCGACGGCGCATGTAGTCAGCACGGCCGACACGAGCATTGAGGCCGATTTCTTAATGCGGGTAGAGGGAAACGTTACTTTCACCGCTTCATTAGGTCTTCCGACTGTTCCCATCTCCTGCTCCCATGCGGTCCAAATGTTCGTAGGGGTAGACCTTATGGCTGCTCACGGCGGCCGCAAGGGTCGCCCTACCGAGCCGCCGCTAACTTTCCGGATTGGTTAACCGCACGTCGGGCTGCGTCCGACACTTCCGAAGTAGGATTAAGGTCAAGAGACTGTTCAAAATAACGATTTGCCTCGACCCTTTTTCCGGAGGCCGCCTCGATTTCTCCCGCGTGATAAAAGAGAACCGCGTCACGCGTGCCGACGGCAAGAGCCTTCTCAATCTGCTGGCCAGCCTCGTCGTATTGACCATTCGCGTAGAGAGCCCAAGCGTACGCGTCAAGGGTCCAGACATCGTGGCGGCTCCCTATCTCCAAGTGGGCAATACGAAGCGCTTCCTGGGGCTCTCGGGCGTGCTCCGCGTAATAGGAGATCAATTGGATGTTGGCATTGTCGGAGAGCGCGGTTTTGGTGTGTGCCTCGCGCTCAAATTCTGCGTACAGGGTAGCCGCTTCCGCCGGCCTTCCTGCATGCTCGAAAGCCCGCGCCGCAAGAAGAAAGCTTGATGGGCTGGCAAAGCTTCGGTTGCGCTTTTCCATCAGTTCCACCGCCTCGGCGTAGCGGTGCTGGGCCAAGCGAACTTCAGCCAACTCTTCGAGCGAGAGGTAGTATTCGGGAAACGTCTTCAGCGCTTGATCGAGCAGCGCATCGGCTGCCCCGGTTCGCCCCGCCTGCCGGTGGAGCTGCGCCATCCTGGTCATGATCCAGGCCGTGTCTTCGGTCTCGAGCGGGGGCGTCTGCTGGAGCGCCTTACTCAAGAAATCCAAAGCACCATCAATGTCACCCCAGCCCTGCCGCAGAGCTGCGCCGGTAAGATACGCCGGAAGGTTGCCGGGGCGAAGGTTCATCATCCACTGCGCAGATTCTTCCGCTTGTTTATAATCCCCGAGAGCTGATTCGGCCTCAGCCACATATCCCCAAATCAGCACGGCGTCGGGCATCCGGTGGTTCAACGCCTGAGCTTCTTCGAGTGCCGGGCGATAGCTGTGTTCAGCCAGCAGAAGAGCGACGTGCGCCTGCCCTCCCTCAAAATTCTCTGGCTGGATCCGGAGGGAACTCTCAATGGCTACCTGGGCCTGCCGATAGTATGAGTTGTCCGCGGTCTCCCGTGCGCGGCGAACTAGCGCCAATGCCAGGTCGTTATAAGCCTGATAGCGGTTGGGCTGCTTTTGCAGGACTTTTTGTGCGGCTGCGATGCAAATTTCCGCCGGGGAGGGCGAACTATCCTCCGCGGCGCTAGGCGCCACAAAACCACAGAAAGTTAGTAACAGCACGAATGCGAGAGTTTTCATTGAGGTCCTGGTGAGACTAGATTTCCTGCCACACGCTTGGAAGCGCGGGGAAGGCGCCGAGCGATCCGCCAAGCTTCGGACGCCCATCCCCGTTGCGTGCCTACTGCCCACTCATGTTCAGCCCTAAGCGCTGGTTGCATTTACTGGACCGGGCAAGGAGGCCCTGATCCGGCGGTGCAACCAGGTTCCCCGGGATCGATATGCCGCCGGTTGCGCCCGCTCGGGCAGTAATCAACATAGGGGAACGAGGTGTGGAAGTGAGTGTTGGGTTCGACCAGATTGGTCATGCCATCGCTGGCGAGATCGGTGTCCACATCATTGACATTGACCCCATCACCCAGCGCGTTATTGGGAAAGACGTCGCAACTTGTGCTGTGGCTGGCGCCGCACTTGTCGCCTGCCAAGACCCCTCCCACCGCAACACGCAAGGTGATGTCCACCACGTCGTCAGCCAGTCGCCTGCCGTTCGGGAAACCAGCGCCATCGCCGGCAAGTAACCCCAAGCGGCTGGCGCTACCGGGGGGCGTGGGGGCCACACCGGTATTCAACCGAAGCAAGTCTGCAATCGGACCGGTGGAGGTACCCTTGGCGGCGATGGGAGCCACATACTCCACCAGGGGAAGCAGGTCGTAGCGCGGAGCAGGTGGAGAGTAAAGAGCTCCCGGCGCGAGCACAGAATAAAGGGAGTCGACAACCGTTACGAAGAGTGGGTTCAAGTCGAAATCCGCGAACTGAGAGTCATTCACGGGCCTGGACATGCTCCAGTAGTCCTTCGATCCCGTCCCGATGATGAGCTCATTGATGAGCGGATTGCCGAGACGCTGCACCTGGCTGAAAGCGCCTTCGTACGTGGCAGGTGTGCCTGTCCCAGCGATGTTATGGCGTATCGCAATCTCCGGCCGCGCAGTCTGGGCCCAGACTCCGATCGTAGCGGACGGGGACGTCGCAGGCTCAACCTGTCCCGTCCTGGTCAGCATAGCGATTGGCACCTGAATGGCAATTACGTCTACCGCGTAACCGGAAACTGTGTCGGGAGCGAAGTTCTCATTTGCAGCATCTTCAGAAGCGGAGAGAACTCCCGGTACGCCTGTTCCGTGCGGTGGCCCCCCTTCGAGAAGCCGGAAGTTCGCAGTGTCAAACGCAGCCCCGAGGTCGATGAAGAAGGGATCGTCGACAGGTCCGGAAAACACCGAAATGCCCTTATTGGTGTTGGTGTAGGTACCGGCGGCGTAGAGATCGGCGTATTTAATCGTGCGCGAACCGGCGTTGGCCGGCACCACATAAAACGGTGAGCCGTCGCTGTTCCGAATTGGAGTGGTGACTCCGTCCTTGATCATGGTGACGGTATAGGTCTGCCGGAAATTCAGGCCCGGATTCGCGAAATCAGTAATCTGCGGTGGGACCCCCGGCGCGGTGCCGCCGGAACCGGAATTGAAGCCCGCCAATCCCGTATAGACCGTAGGCAATTGGTAGTGGGTCGAGAAACGAAATTGAAAGACGATATCGCCCGTCCCCGAATTAGTGTTATCGACGTGGATTGTATAGAGAATCTGAGGATCGAAGGGAAACCAATTCGGCCCATTAGCAGGCTCCTCGAAGGGATTGACGCCCATGATCATCGTGATACTCGGGGGATTGGTATCGTTACCGTTGATATCGTAGCTGCGAAAAGCCCAAAGATCGGTGATGTCGGCCATCGGGTCGAGAGCCGTGATCGGCGCCTCGCGGTGGCTGGAGGCCATGACCCCGGCCGGACCCACAAGCAAGACCGCAGCAGCGGAGATTGTCAGCAAGGCCAAGGTTAGAGTGGCAAGGAGAATCCTGGTCTTCATCAAGCACCTCATCTTCAAGAATTGAATTTCAAAATAGGTGAAACAAGTGAACGGAGACACGTACACACAAGCTTTCGGTTCAAGCCCCAACTGTCGGCCCGGCGAGCAGTGCAGCCATCCGCCAGACCGCGAAATTGGGACGACCGAACTCCAGCTCAGTTCACAGAATGGTTGCCCGTATACAAGTACGTCTGCTGAAGGCCGGACGGATTGCATGTTCTTTGGAGTGTCGACGAAATTTGTGCGATGGAGGGAACCGTCTCGATCGACCCTAGAGATCCTGAAGGTGAAGTTTGAATTGAAGCAGAACGGATGGGCTTTAGGAAACCGGGCCGACAAGGACCATCGGCCCCTTTGGAGCCGGTACTCCGCCAGCGCGTTCGATGGTTACGGCAAACGCCTTGGCGGTTAGACCCTGAGGCAGAGTGGTCAGGATCACTTGGCCGTTCCCCTGGGTGTCCGTATTAAAGATGCCGATGTCTACGGGATTGCCCACCGTGGGTATCAGCCACAACTCGTAGGTGTGATCGCTCGAGAGCGAGTGAAGGTTCGCAGTATAGAACAGCAACCCCTTATCGCGATTGTAAAAGGCTTTTCCGTGTGGGACTGGCGGCGTGGACGCTGGCGATAGCGCGACCTGGGTGGTTTGGGGTCCGGACAAAATGTCTAACACCGTTTGCGCGCGCGCGGCCGTGGCCTTCAGTTCGAGATTGGAGGTCTCAAGCTGCTGGTGCGAGAGTTCCAGGTCGGCCAGCCTCTTGGAACGCCGCAAGTTAGTGTTGGCTAGCCATACGGCGGCCGCGAGAAGGATGACGCAGGCGGCCGCAAACGTCCAGGCCCACGCGGGCGACCAGAATCCGCGGCGGGCAGGGGCGGGTTGGATGGCCTGCCGTGGCTGGGGGCCACGTGCCCGGAACGATTCCAGGATGCGTTCGCGCGCAGCCGGTGGAGGCTCACTCGGCGGAGCGGCCAGCGCGAGCTTCGCCACCCGCGTCCGGGCGGAAGCAATCTTCGCCCGGCATTCGGCGCAGCCGGCCAAGTGAGCTTCGAACTCGGCCTTATCGTCGCCGTCGAGCACACCGAGCTCGTAAAGCTCGAAGTCCTCTACGTATTGGGGATGCGCGTTCATAATCCCTTATTCGCCAAGTTCCGCCTTAAGCGAAGCCAGCGCGGTCCTCAGCCGCGTCTTCACCGTGCCGAGAGGATCCCCCGTGCGTTTGGCGATTTCGCTTTGGGTGAGTCCTTCGAAGTAGGCGAGTTCCATGGCTTCGCGTTGTGCCTCCGGTAGAGCGCGCAGGGCCTCGCGCACGCGTTCCGTCATTTCATTGGCCGCCACGGCATTCTCGATGTCGAGCCCCGGCCCGTGCAAGGTTGCCGCTACCTCTTCTGTGGCCGCGGGAATTCGGCGGCGCAAGCGGTCAATCGAGCGGTTCCGCGCCATCAACAGCAGCCAACTCCCGAGGGCCCCGCGCGCGGAATCAAAGGCGGCGGCGTTGCGCCAGAGCTGATGGAAGATGTCCTGGAGGATCTCTTCCGCCGCTCCATCGTCCTGCAGGATGCGCTTGGCCACGGAATACACGCGTCCGCCATAACGATCGTACAGGACACCGAGCGCCACCTCATCGCCACTCAGGATGCGGCGAATCAGGCCCTCGTCAGATTCCCGGCGAACAGGCTCGTGGCCCGTCATCGGCTCCACTCCGCGCTCCTTCTAATACTACGAACAGGGAGTTTATACGGATTCTTTTTGGCGGGCAACGGATTTGGAAACAGGTTTGGACTCGACCTTTGGACGCTGCTTTGGGCGCTATTAGCCCGGACTTTGCGGATGGATGTTGGTAGAGTGCTTCAGAATCAGGAGGGGGACCCATACTCAGGATATGGTTCCCCAAGGGGTGGGGCGAGTCAATGCTGTCCAAATTAGCGAGGGATCAAGTCGCTTGACGGGGCTTCGCCCGTTGCTCCGCGGAAAGGCTCCGCCTTTCCGCATAGCAAGCGGCGGAGCCGCAGGTCATCGTCCAAGGGCCGGGCTGTAGTTTGGACAAGCTGCCGCAAGCGAAGTGACGAAGCGCTGTCGTACGGTATGTTTAGGAAGGCGCTGAACAGGCCGCGAGATGTCGAATCAGGATCTACGACCCCTTGATCGGGCACGTCGAGTAGATCCTTTTACCCCATATTTCCATTTTGAACTCCACTTACGAATCTTTGGATGTCCTTCGGCATCAATGTTCATAGGGGTTTGAACGTAATGAAGACGTTCCGGAGGACGACACCCAATGGGTGAGAAACAGAATCAGCCCTTTCAGCTCTCTTTCAACGCTTCTCTGAAGATCGATTTCCAAGGGTCGCGAGTCACCTCCGACGGCGGCCTGATTCTGGTGCGTGAGTTGGACGAGCGTTTGGGCTTGGGCGAACTGATCGCCCAGCACTTGACGGACCCGCGAGGGACGAACACGCGGTTGCCCCTCCCCGACCTGCTGCGGCAATCGGTGTATAGCCGCTTGGCGGGTTACGAGGATGGTAGGGCGGATCGAGTCGCTGCCCTTGCCCGCAGGGTAGAGTCCGCAACCGGCAGGAGAAACCCTGGGGAAACAAGCAGGGGGGATGGCGAGGTGTCCGAGGAATCGCGGGAAAACGGGTCAAGCTGCCGGGCCCTCGGGGCGAATAGTACCGGGCTTGGAGATGTTAAAAAGGAAATCCCGGGTAAAGGGCCATTCCCCATGTATCCAATCGCAGGATGACGTTGTAGAATCGCCGCTGTAATTTATTCAGAACTTCGGCAAATTCACGTCCAATTTTCTTCATAAAGGAATTTTCCCTTGCCACTAACACGCGCCGATTGCGAGAAAATCCATCAAGCTGCTCTGGGCGTCCTGAGCGATTTGGGCGTTCGTATTGACGATCCGGAAACCATCCGCATGATGCAGGAGGCGGGCGCCATGGTGGATGGGGAGAATCGCGTCCACATTCCCGCCCGCTTGGTGGAATGGGCTCTTCAGCAGGCTCCCCGCCAAGTCAGGATTGCCGACCGCAATGGTCATCTTTGGCAACTGAGTCCGGAAGGTGGGACGCTGGTGCTGACGGGGAACGCGCTTTACATCACGCGCGGCCGGGTCCGTGGCGATTTGCGGGCGGCCGATTTGGCCGAACTGGCGCGTGTCGTCGATGCCTGCCCGAACATTCAAGGCATGGTGGGAACTTCCCTCGCCGACTACCCCCCCACCAGCCGGGATTTCGTGGGCTTTCGCATTATGGCGGAGAACACGGGCAAGCATCTGCGGCCGTGCATCTTCACGCCAGCGGGGGCACGCACGGTGATGGAGATGGCCACAGTTCTCTTAGACGGCACAACCTTGCGCGACCGGCCCATCGTCAGCACAGGTTTCAGCATCATTAGCCCCTTGCACTGGACGGCCCTGGCGCTGGCCGTCTTCAAGGAGACGGCGGGCCTGGGCGTTCCTGCCATGATCAACTCCGAACCCCTGGCAGGAGCCACGGCGCCGGTCACCTTGGCCGGGTGCATGGTGATTGGTGACGCCGACACCTTGAGCGGACTGGTCATCAATCAGTTGTTGGAGCCTGGGCGGCCGTGCTTTTACAACGTGGGATTTGCCCACGTCTTTGACATGTCCGCAGCCTTGGCGCTGACGGGCGCGCCGGAGAATTACCTCCTTCAGGCGGCGGGGGCCGACATGGCGCGTTTCCACGGCCTCCCCTGCGCGTCCTGGATGTCCACGGAATCCCCCTGCGCTGATGCGCAAGCGGCCTTCGAGAAAATGATGGGCGGCTTGGCCCACGCCGCCGCGGGTGTCAACTTCATCTGGGGGGCCGGCAACCTGGAATCCACGCTGGCGATGTCGTGCGAGGCGCTCGTGACCGATGACGAGATGGCCGGCTATTTCCTGCGCTTTCAAAGGGGGTTTCCGGTGGATCGCGAGGGGCTGGCGTTTGCCGACATTCAAGAAGCGGGCAGGTCGGGGGACTTCCTGAATTCTCCGCACACCCTGAAGCATTTTCGCCAAGTCCTGAGCCGGGCGCAAATGGCCGTGCGTGCGCGGCGCAGCGACTGGGAGGCAAGAGGTTCGCACACGTTTGAGGAATCAGCGGAGCAGCGGGTGCGCGACATCCTGGGGCAGGAGCCCAAGCATTACCTGGACGCGCATCAGAAGGCCGAACTGGAGCGAATTGAGCGCGCGGCGATGATTCGGTGAGGTAGGCAAAGGGGGGGGGGAACGGTCACCCCATCTACGCACTTCAGATCGCCTCGTCGCCGGTTTGTGTGCTCTCCTCATTCGCCCCGCCCGCCTGATCTGTTCAGCCATCGTTGTGAAACCTTCGACCCTCTTGAGCCTCCACTAGGCTCTGAGGAACCGCAAGTATCGCCGGCTCTTCTCCTCCCAGCGCAGGGGTAAGCCCGGCCCCAAAGGACCCACCAAAGAACTCATTGAAGCCGTGGTCCAAATGAAGCAGCGCAATCCCACTTTACTGCCGCAGGACGGTGCGCAGAACGTTTCGATACAACTCGGATGCTCCTGGCAAGCTCCACCAATTCCTTCACGCGTGATGGGGGTACTCCCATAATCCGGGCTGTTTCTTCTATTGAGGGAAACTCAATTGTAATCCTTACGGGTTGGTTCATACCAGGCTCCCGAAAATAAGTTTACGTGAAATCAAACGCGACCGAAAAGCGAGGAGTCACGCTGGTTGTGCCTCAGTTCGGATATTCGGTTGACGCCATTGGTAACGTCCCGCTCCCCCCATGGGTCAATAGGAAGAAAAAGAGTCAAGGAGTGAACACTTCGCGCGCACAGCGAAAGCCGTTGCCGCCGTACTTGTCGGCGCCCAATTGCGCAAGCGAGAAACCTAGAAGCAATAGCCCATGCATCCATTTTGGCGCAAAGACCACTGACACCCGAACTGCCGCCGGCGAATTTCAGCATTTCGAAGGGCGCCGGTTCAAGTGATTCCAACTATTTTGCCATAACGGCTTACGCCGAAATGCGAAAGTGGCAGAATTGGCAGACGCACCAGACTTAGGATTTGGTGGCCGCAAGGCCGTAGGGGTTCGAGTCCCCTCTTTCGCACCAATCACTTACTGAATCTAAATGGCTTGGCACTGGGGAAATAGATCAACAGTCTGGTGCAATCGCCGACACCACGCCTTCGCGGCGAGCGAAGCGGTCTTGCTAAAGTTTGAATAGGTGCGATTCGCAGGGGAATTTTGCGCCGTGCAAGATGGCTTGGAGGCGTGGGTCCCGACGCTAACTGCGGAGTCGCTTTGCAGGTGTTTCTCTTTGGATCCCCTCTTTTGTTAGTAAGCGTGAAGGCGACTTTTCGTTCCTAATCCGGCGACCTACTCATTCAGCATAGTTCCCGAGTGCTCCGTCGGTTCTTCTCGGTCGAACTGACGCGCTTGTCGTTAATCTTTAATTGACTCAAGAATTGACTCAAGGTTGTCTGCACGAATCTGCCCAAGCCTGAAGATGCTTGTAGAGGCTCCTGATCGCGGCCAGATGCTTGGTGCTGGAGGCATTGCAGATCTCCACAGGTTTTGCCCGCGTACGCAATTTGTGTGCGCGTTCCGAAGCAAATCGATTTCACGCAACCTCGGGTTGGGATTCTGCTGACATCGGCAATCTGATTGGGATCACCACCCCCTGCTGCTGTTGACCAACCATCTGGGGCTGGGCTCGACCACGGCGGCGCGCACCTGTCGCGAGCGTTGGAACGTGGAGGTCTACTTCCGCCCCCTCAAACAGAACCTGCGCATCAAGACCTTCTTGGGCACCAGCGCCAACGCCCTGAAGATTTGAATCTGGACCGCTTTGATTGCCCTGCTGTTGCTCAAGTACTCGCAATTGCGCGCTTCCTATGGCTGGTCCCTATTCAATTGTGTGGCCTTAGCAACTGTTCGCCCATCGCGATCTGTTCACTTGGCTCAATCAACACTTGGAATCACCGCCGGCTCGCTTGGTCGCAAACTTAGGTTCTCTCGACCAAGCCTGCGGAAGAAAGGAGCCGAGCCATGAGGAATATTATCGGCATTTAATGCCATAGGCATACTGGTTGGTGGCTATTATCCTATCATAATAACATTGTGGCATCCCCCAGGGTTGTCGCCGTTCTCATAAGTCGGGCAATCAGTCATTGCATTCGCGTACCAGAAGCGAGATGAAAAAGTATTGACATCAATCTTTCGGGATGGTAGGTAATAGTCCTGTGATTACAGCATGACATGGGCGCAAGGAGCCGATTGCGAATGGAAAAGCGCTTCCTACTCGGAGTGGACCTCGGCACGACAGCAACCAAGGCAGCACTGTACCACACCGATGGCGTACTACGTTCTGAGGCGCGAGCGGAAGTGCCTATGCAACATCCGAAACCCGGGTGTGCCGAGCAAAGTATGGATGATTTCTATCAGTCGGCGGCGCAAGCAGTGCGCGAATGCCTCTCGGGGGCGGCTGTCCCGGCAGGTGAGGTGGCGGCCGTTTCCTTCGACAGTCAGATGGCTGGGCTGGGCGCTATCGACGAGAATTTTCGCCCGGCTACTCGGTTTGATTCGTGGCTGGACATGCGATGCCAGCCATACATCGAGGAACTGAATCGAACGCACGCCGAGCGCATCACCGCGCTTACGGGTTGCCCACCGACGTGTAATCACGGCCCCAAGATGCTGTGGTGGATGCACGAGCGCCCAGAAGAAGCGCGGCGGATCGCGAAATTCGTGATGCCCACCTGCTACGTTGCTGGCCGACTTGCTGATTTGTCTGCCGCGGACGCCTATATCGACTACACCTTCCTCCATTTCACTGCGGCGGCGGATGCTCGCACTGGCAAGTGGTCGCCCGAGCTCTGCGAGAGTCTGGGGTTGGATCGCGCCCGCCTACCGAGGATCGTTGACCCGTGGACAGTAATCGGTGAGGTGCAAGCGGAGCCCGCTCGTGCCTTCGGCCTATGCCCCGGAACGCCGGTGGCAGCCGGTTGCGGCGACACGGCAGCGGGAGCTCTGGGAGCGGGTGTAGTTCGGCCCGGCATGCTGCTGGACACTGCCGGCACTGCGTCTGTGTTGGCTTGCTGCACGAACCGCTTTGGAGCCGACCTCGAGAATCGTGCCCTGCTGGTGATGCGCTCGGTGGTACCCGGGGTATGGAATCCGCTGGCCTACATTGGGGGCGGCGGACTGGCCTTGCGCTGGTTCCGTGACCAGTTCTCCGGCGGAGATTATGACGCCATGTTCCAGGAAGCCAACCAAGCCCCGGCGGGCTGCGATGACCTCCTATTTTCGCCGCACCTGGGCGGCCGGATCTGTCCTTCCGCACCCGAGATGCGAGGCGCTTGGCTGGGCTTCTCCTGGAAACACACCAAAGCTCACCTCATTCGAGCCGTTGCGGAAGGAGTGGCCTACGAGTACGCATACTATCTTCGCATTTTGCGGTCGCTGTGGCCCGAACAGCAACTATTGGAAGCGCGAGTGATCGGCGGTGGAGCACAGAGCTCAGTATGGAACCAGATTAAAGCGGACGTGCTGGATGTGCCTTTCCGCCGCGTCATGCGGGCGGAATCGGCCACTTGGGGCAGCGCATTGATTGCGGGAAAGGCATGCGGAGCCATCACCGATCTGGCGGAAGCTGCACTTACCGGCTCCCCTGTGCAGGAGTCTTGTCACCAGCCCGAGCCATTGCTCCGAGAGCCCTATGATCGGGCGATTTCAAGGTACTTAGCGTGGCAGCGAGTTCTCGAAAAAGGATTCAAAAAATATGCCTGAACCGATACGAGTCTGTCTGGTCGGCGCGGGACGTGCAGGACAGGTGCATGCCAGCACACTAGTCGGCAACCTTCCGGGTGGCGTGCTGGCAGCGCTGGTGGACCAATCGCCTGATGCGCTCCGCACGGCTGGCGAAAAATTCGGAGTGGAGGCGCGTTACGCTACTCTCGAAGACGCCCTGGAACGTGCCGCTTTCGACGCCGTCGTAATCACCACGCCCACCTTCACCCACAAGGGCCTGGCTGTGCTTGCCGCCCGGCACGGAAAACATGTGCTATGCGAGAAACCTATGGCGTTGGATCTCGCGGCGTGCGACGAGATGATCGCCGCCTGCGAGCGGGCTGGCGTAGCCCTTCAGATCGGATTCATGCGGCGCTTTGATCCGGAGTTCGAGACCGCCTGGGCACGAGTCCAGGCGGGTGAGATCGGTCGTCCCATGCTAATAAAGACTCTGACGCATGGACCGGGCCTGCCGCCCGCCTGGGCTCGGGATTTTCGCACCTCCAACGGTATGCTAGCCGAGGTGAACAGCCACGATTGGGACACGCTCCGCTGGTTCGGCGGGGCAGACCCGGAACGGGTTTTTGCTGAAGTTTCGAACTTCAAGGGCGCCGCACGCGGCGTCGATACCCCACATTTCTACGACACCGCTCTTGTGCAAGTTCGATTGGAGAACGGTGCAATCGGCTGCATCACTGGGGTTTGCCCGTGCGACTACGGATACGACGCTCGCGTCGAGATTGTCGGCGAACGCGGCATTTTGCAGATCGGGGATCTGCGCGGCCAAGCCGTGGTCATGTGTAACAATCGCGACCAGGGACTTATTGCGCCCATTTACCGCACGTGGCCTCAGCGATTCGCTGACGCGTACGTGGCAGAGTTGCGGCATTTCCTGGATTGCGTCCGGACCGGAGCGCGCCCTCGCGCGACCGGTGCCGACGGGCGCTGGGCAGTTGCCGGCGTATTGGCTGCGACCAAGTCCTTCCTGGAACATCGGCCGGTAGCAGTGCGAGAGGTACTGGAAGCTGGCACGGGTGCAGGACGTTGAACATGCTGGCTGCGGTCTATCACGGATCCAAAGACCTGCGAGTCGAGGAACGAGAGATTCCCGCCGTTGGTCCGGACGAGATGCTCCTGCGCGTCGAGGCTGCCAGCATCTGTGCCACGGACCTTCGAATCTACCAGGGTAGCCATCGCAAGTACAGCCCCGGAACGGTACGCGTTCCTGGACATGAGGTCGTGGGCACGTTGGCGGAAGTTGGTGGTAACGTGCGCGGTTACCATGTCGGACAGCGTGTTTTCATCGCGCCTAACATTGGCTGTGGAAAGTGCCGGCAGTGCCGGGCAGGCCGAAACAACCTTTGTCCAGATTATGACGCGTTCGGGATCACCATTGATGGAGGGTTCGCCGAGTACATGCGGATAACCCAGCCGGCGATCGAGCAGGGCAACGTGATCGTGGCCGACTCTGCCGTCGATCCGGCCGGTATGGCGCTTGCCGAGCCGTTCTCCTGTGTGCTGCACGGCCAGGAGGCGGTGTCCGTGGGCAAAGGCGATATCGTGCTCATTCAGGGAGCGGGCCCCATCGGTATCATGCACTTGTTGCTCGCTCGACGTCGCGGTGCCCGCCACGTGCTGATGAGCGAACAATCTCCCCAACGAATCGCGGCAGCCTACGCACTTGGGGCCGACCACGTCATTGATATCGCCCGTGAGGATCTGCTAGACGCCGTTCTGAGGGAGAGCAGCGGCGTCGGCGCCGACGTAGTCATCGTCGCCACCGCCGCCGCTGCGGCGCTGGAGAATGCTGTGCGCGCGGCGGCCGTGGGCGGGCGGATCAATTTCTTTGCCGGGCTGCCCAAGGAGCAGCCGTTGATCGCGCTCGACGCCAACCTGGTCCACTATCGTGAGTTGGTCGTGACCGGCACGACTGGCTGTAGCACCGCGGATTGCTGTCGAGCCGCCAATTTGGTGGCTTCCGGTGAAATGGATTTGACGCCGCTCATCAGTGGGCGGTTCCCACTTCGTGACGCAATCTCTGGTTTCAAGGCGGCACAAGACCGAAATGGTTTGAAGGTCGTCCTGGAACCACTTGGCCGCTCCCCATCTCGGGAAGGGAGGGACTCTGATGAAAGATAGCTGCCTTACGCAGGACGTCAATGGCGATGTTTCCGACGGTTCGCGCCCGTTTGCGCTTGAACTCGGCGTCGGTCCTGACCGGTTGAAGGGTTTTGATACCCACCTGCAACGGCGATTGTCCTCTTTGCAGGGTCTATTCAATGCTGAGCGCGCCTACGCCCAGATGGTTCTGTCCGACCCGCTCGTTTACGAAGTATACGAGAAGCGGCGACCGGAAGTCGCGGGCGAATTACTCCACGGCGTCACGATCATCCACCCGGGTCGGGTCGGAGACGAATTCTTTATGACCAAGGGCCACTACCATTCCGTGCGGGAGACTGCCGAGATCTATTATTGCCTGCACGGCTCCGGGTTCTTGCTGATGGAAACTGAAGAGGGTGACTGGGCCGCAGAGGAATTCTCTCCTGGGCGCATGGTGTACGCTCCGCCGTGCTGGGCACACCGGTCAATCAACACCGGGACCGACGACCTCACTCTCTTTTTTGCCTATCCTGGCCATTCGGGGCACGATTACGGCACCATCGAACAGCGTGGGTTTCGAAAGCTAGTGATCCAGCGAAATGGCCGCATTGCAGTCGTGGACAATCCGTGTTGGTCGGCGACTGTTGAGAGGTGAAACATAATGCGCGAATTGAAATCCTGCCGCGTTCTGGTCCCAACCATGTATTTCATCGGTGTGACGACCGCTAAGTCATCTATTATGAAGCTTTTTCCACTCTGGATGCAGGAACTCGGCCGCCCCGACGTAGTCATTGAAGGGATGGATTTTAAACTTCACGACGACCCGGAGAAGTACCGGGCCGCAGTGGCGCTGATCAAGTACGACCCGCTTTCCCTTGGCGCCTTGGTCACTAGTCACAAGATCACGTTGTTCGAAGCTGCGCGCGAAATGTTCGACTATGTGGATCCATACGCAGTCACCTGCGGCGAGGTTTCCAGCATCTCCAAGAACGGACCCGCACTGGAAGGGCATGCGAAGGACCCCATCTCAGCCGGACTGAGCCTGGACTCCTTGCTAGGCGAGGACTACTTCCGCACCAGCGGCGGCCACGTTCTATGCTTGGGCGCTGGCGGTTCAACCACGGCTATCATTCTCCATTTCGCGCACAAGCCCAATCACGGCGATCGCCCGGAACGCGTCGTAGTCGTCAACCGTTCACCAGGACGCCTCAAGCAATTGGAGTCCATGGTTGCTGCCTTACGTACAGATATTCAGTTCGAATACCATTGTAATAGCAACCCGGAAGTCAACGACCGGTATATGGCTCATCTGCCGCCCGGTTCACTGGTGATCAATGCTACAGGGATGGGGAAGGATTCACCTGGCTCCCCCATCACCGACAGCGGCGTGTTTCCGGAGAACGGCATTGCGTGGGAACTGAACTACCGAGGGGAACTAGACTTCTTGTACCAAGCCCTCGCGCAAGCGGAGAGCCGCCATCTCACCATCGAGGACGGCTGGTTGTATTTTCTGCACGGCTGGACTCAAGTGATTGCTCAGGTCCTGAAAGTGAATATCGACGGCCGCGTGTTCGAGCGCTTATCCGACATTACAGGACGAATCTGCACCCCGGCGCTCTCGCAGAGGATCGTCCGCGGAGTGGTTTCTGTGCCGGCAGGCGGAGCCGAAGTCGCCGGCGCCAAGCCAAAAAGCTGAAACTACAAGAGCTGGTTCATGGAGGCAATCTACGAACGAATCACGGCATTGAGAATCGTTCCAGTTATAGCCATTGAGGACGTGGCGGCGGCACTGCCTCTTGCCGATGCGCTTGCTGAAGGCGGGTTGCCGATTGCGGAAATCACGTTTCGAACCCAAGCGGCGGCCAATGTGATCGAAAGGATCGCTCGCGGGCGCCCCGACATACTTGTGGGCGCGGGAACGATCCTGACAGCCGATGATATTGCAGCCAAGCGGTGGAACCAGATCCGCGACAACTGCCGAAACGCGGTCGCCGTTGTTGACAAACTGAAATCCCTGGCCACTACCGCGCATTGATTCAAGGGAAGAAACATGCAGAAGCTTAAATATGCGGTCATTTGGCCTACTTTTGTGACCTGTTAAAGAGAAGAATATGATAGGATAACGGGAGGAGACCACTATGAGCATTGGAGAGATGGTTGAACTTAACGGTGGTCGGGTCATCGAGCGTGGTAGCCCGGTACCGTATTATTTCCAGCTCAGCAAGTACATCGAAGACAGAATCAAATCCCAGGCTTGGCTGGCCGGTCAGATGTTACCGAGCGAAGAGGAGTTGTGTGAAACCTTAGGCATTAGCCGTACGGTGGTCCGCCAAGCGATGGCTGATCTGGAGCGGAAAGGACTGATCACGAAGCACAATGGCAAACGTAGCACAGTGGCGCACCCCAAATATGAGGGCGGGCTGATGCAGAACCTGCGCGGGTTTTACGAGGACGCCATCGCCAAAGGTCAGAAGCCGTCTACTAGCGTTCTGGACCTTCGGATTGTGCCAGCAGATGCTGAAGTCGCGCAAGCGCTCAAAATACCGGAGCGTGAGCCAGTATTGATGCTGAATCGGCTGCGGTTTCTGGATGGAGAGCCGGAAGTGCTTGTTGTGACCTATCTGCCCGAGCGCAAGTGCTCGGGTTTGGTCCACGAAGACTTTACGAACCAATCGTTGTATGAGCTGCTCGCCCGCAAATATGGCCTCGTGATTTCGCAGGGCTTCCGGACCATCGAGGCCATCGCTTTGGATCGGGCCGACGCCAAACTGCTGAACGTTCGCACGGGCAGCCCGGCCGTCCTGTTGAAGAGCATCGGACTCCTGGAAGACGGGACGCCTCTGGAATACTTTATTTCCAAGCACCGCGGCGACCGAAGCCAATTTCAGGTTCGTTTGGTGCGGTCGTCGCAGATGCTTGCCGCCCCGAGCTTTTGAACGAAATTCGATCTTGCATGCCTGTATCCTGTCCCTCTGTCATCCCACCAGAATTGGAAAACACATAGAGGTTCTTACGCACCTGGTCTGTCCAGAACGACTCTGCAATTCATGCGGCTTGCCGGGGTGAAAAATGCGTGCGGCGCTGGTGCGAGGGTCGACGCTCGGCCGCGCGCGTCATTGGCGAAGTGTCGGGGTCTGCAAGTCCACTTGCAATGTCCGGGTGATGGCCTCGTCCCCCAGCATAGGCCCCTTCCCAAGCACTGCTTCCTGATCGGAGCGCTCGGTGGAAGCCGCTGCCGGTGCGCTTTGGATGAAGTCGATCGCGTCAAGGGAAGGGGTGCCCACTACTGAAGGAATTCGCTGCGGGTTGTTTTCATTTTGTTTGTTCCGCGGCAGCTTTTGCTTGCTGGAGGCGCGTTGACAAAGCTGCCCCTCCTCCCCCCAAAAAAACGCTTGACAAGGGTCATTGTTGAGGCATATTGTCCCGTGCAGATAGGATTATAGGATGACAGAATGAGATGTCCAACATTCAGGAACGGGCAAGGGGATGGTCGTGAGGCTCTGGGGGGAGTGGGGCGGGTCTTCCCAGTCCCCGGAGGAGGGGAGTGGTGGTGAAGAGGTCACTCATTAGCACTTTCGTTTTGCTTGCGGGTTTGACAGCGATGCTGCTGGGCGCGCCAGGGCTGGATCGCGACCGCCGGGTTTATGTTTCGACGGATTTGGAAAGTGACCAGGAGCTGGCGCGCGTGGAAGGCGTGGCACGCACAGCGAGCGAGCACGGCATCAACGGCATGCTGCTCTCGGCGGGCTTCGACTCATTGGACCTGAAATCTGCTGACTACCTGGAGCGCCTCGCACGCTTGAAACGGACCTGCGACCACGTGGGAGTGGAGATCATTCCCGCGGTTTTTAGGATTGGGTTCGGGGACGGGGTGTTGGCGCACGACAAGAACCTGGCGGCGGGTCTGCCGGTTCGTGGGGCGCGGTTTGTGGCCGGAGAGCACGAGGCGCGCTTCGAGGCGGACCCGGCCGTCGAACTCCGCAACGGCGGCTTTGAGCAGCAGGAGGGCAACCTGCCGGCGGGATTCACCGAGCACGGAGCGCGGGCCGCGATCGACACCAGGGTTTTTCACTCCGGCAAAGCCTCGGTGCGCTTCGAGGATTTCAGCGGGCCGGAAGGCGCCGTTTACCTTGCCCAGGCCGTGCGGGTGCATCCTTATCGTTGCTACCGCCTGCGCGCCTGGGTGAAGACCGAGAACGCCGGGCCGCGCATGGCGATCCACCTGCGCGCCGCTGCCCCCGAACATTGGCATCTTTCCTACATGGAGCCGGTCTTGCCGGAGTCGAGCGACTGGCATGTGGTGAGCTGGGGTTTCAACAGTTGGTACGCCGACGAGGTGGAGTTCCAAGTGGGGGTTTCGGATGGGAACCGGGGCAAGGTGTGGGTGGATGACGTGGGAATAGAGGAGGTCGGCCTCACGAACGTTTTGCGCCGCCCGGGGACTCCGGTGAAGGTTCGCGACGAGAAGACGGACCGACTTTACGAAGAGGGCCGCGACTTTGCGCCTATCTCCGACCCGCAACTCAATTTCCGTTGGAACCACGAAGGGCCGGCGATCCAGATCCTGCCGGGCAGCCGCATTCACCCCGGCGACAGCTTGCGGGTCGATTATTTCCATGGCGTCACGATCTATGACGAGCAGGTGACGATTGACATGTCAGAGCCGGCGGTTTACGAGGTGTGGCAGCACCAGGTTCCGCTGATCGAAAAGTATCTCGCTCCCAAGAAATACCTCATCAGTATGGACGAGGTGCGGGTGGGAGGTTTCTGCGAGGCTTGCCAGCGCCGGCATCTGTCCACGGCCCAAATTCTGACCGAGTGTGTGGCCCGGCAACGCAGCATGATTCGCGCTGCCAACCCGCAGGCGGAAATCTACATCTGGTCAGACATATTCGATCCCGATCGCCACGCCCGGGACCGATATTACCTGGTGAACGGCGGCTTCGCAGGCACCTGGAACTACCTCCCCAAGGACCTCGTGATCGCCTGCGATGAGTGCAAGCAGCGCAGCCTCGACTTCTTCTCGAAGCTGGGCTTCCGGATCCTGTCTGATATTACTCGACCAGAGGGGTGACGCCGTTGGCATTATGCGCACCGCCTGGCAAGACTGCATTTTCGGCGCACCCCTCGAGGTGCGCACTAGGGTGACAAGCGTCGGCTGGGAAGAATAAATGGAGGGTATGCGTTATGCAAAGAACTCTACGTATCATGGCACTTTGTTTCGGGCTCTTGCTGATGTCCGTGGGAGCGTTTGCCCAGGGCCAGTTTGGCACCTTGACGGGATCGATTTTCGATCCTTCCGGGGCAGTGGTTCCCGCCGCGGACATCACCATCACCAACATGGACACCGGGGCCAACTGGACGGTCAAGGGTTCCTCGGCGGGTTATTATAGTCTCCCCGTTCCACCGGGGAAGTACCAGGTGGAAGCGCGCCAAGAGGGTTTCAAGGGTTCCCTGGCGAAAGACATTGTGGTACCCGTAGCGCAGGTAGTGACCATTGACCTTACGTTGCAGGTCGGCAGCCCCACTCAATCGGTCACCGTCACCTCGCAAGCGCCGCTGCTCACGCCCTCCACGGCCGAACTCAGCAATGCTCTATCCCCCAAGGAGTTTGCCACTTTCCCCCTCCCGCTGGAACAGAGCGGGCGGTCGGTGATGGCTTTCATTTACTCGAGCGTGCCGGGAGCGGTGGGAAACGACTACAATGGCTCCCTCAACGGGGGGCAGTACTTCACCGCTAACATTCTGATGGATGGTCTTTCCATAGCCAACTACAACGCATCCGGGACCATGCAACCTCAGGCTTCGCCCTCCCCCGACGCTATAAGCGAGTTCAAGGTGCAGACCTCCAGTTATTCCGCAGAGTATGGCAACACATCGGGGGGCATCGTTAACTACAGCATGAAGGCCGGCACGAACCAATTCCACGGCTCGGTGTACGAGTACTTCAAAAACCCGGTGCTCAATGCCACCGGTTGGGACACCAATCAACTGCCGGCAGGTAGTCTCCAGAAGATAAAGAGCCCGACCCGACAGAATAACTTCGGAGTGGGGTTGGGCGGCCCGATCAGGAAGAACAAGACCTTCTTCTTCTTCAACTACGAAGGCAATCGCCTGCAAGGAGGGAGTGCGGTCAACTACACGACCGTTCCCACGACCGAAATGCTCAAGGGCGATTTCAGCCAATGGTTGTGGAATCAAGTCGGTACCGACGCGCTGGGACGGCCCGTCTACTCGTATGAGATCTACGACCCCACCTCCACGCGCTCGGTCCCGGCCGGCGCCGCGGACTCGGTCACGGGGCTGGTGAACAAGAGCGGAAGCACCGCGCTCATTCGGGATGCTTTTGGCTTCGACCCGGTGACGGGCACGCCGGGATCCAATGCCAACGTCATCCCCGGCTCTTATTTCAGCGTTGCTTCCGCCAAGTTATTAAGTGCGTTTCCCACTCCGATCAACGCCCAACTGGGTAACAACGAAGTGGGCCACAGCGGCGACGTCAATTTCCCTCTCAACAAGTGGAGCCTGAAGATCGATCAGAACATCGGGTCGAAACACAAGATCGCGGCTTCCTGGGCGATGAGCGACACGTCGACCCTTTGGGGGAAGAGCGGAGTCTGGTGGGAGCCAGCGCCCAGCTACCCGCTCGATCCCATGAAAATATCGAGCACCCCCTACCGCATGTTCCGGCTTTCAGAGGATTGGGCGATCAATGACCACACCATGAACCACTTCGCGATTGGGATCGACCGAACGTCCAGCTTGAATGGACAGGCAGCGGGAAATGTCAATGGCTGGTCGGCCAGCGATCTGGGCATAACGGGGGTGAATACTCAGCACCCCAAGATCCCGGAAATTGACATGTCGAGCTTCGCACCGCCGTCCGGCCACCCGGCGGCCGGGAAGGCTGCGTTGCTCACTCCTTTCGGCTCCTGGCAATCCTCGACAAGCTTTGACACGAGTGACGGCTACATCCCTTACTCCGATACCTTCAGCTATGTCCGGGGCAAGCACAGCCTGAAATTCGGCACAGAACTCACCCGATATCGGGCCGCTGAGCGGGACCCGGGACCCTTGAAGTTCGGCTTCTCGTATCTGCAGACCTCTCTGCCCGGCGTCTACCAGAAGCAGACCGGGCATCCCTTCGCCAGCTTCCTCTTGGGCGCTGCCAACACCGGCACCCTGGGTGTCAGCACGACTACACCGGGCTTCCGCCAGGGCGTGTATAGTTTCTATGCGCAGGACGACTGGAGGGCCACCCCCAAGCTGACCGTGAGCTACGGCCTGCGTTGGGAAATCCCCTTGCCGCAGACGGAAGCGTACGATCGCATGTCCGCTCTGGACCCCACCGAGCCCAATCCGGGTGCGGACAACTATCCCGGATCGCTCGCGTTTCTGGGCAACTGCCAGGGGTGCACGCACACGAACGCATTTCAGAAGACGTACTACGACGAGTTTGCCCCGCGCCTGGGCCTTGCCTACCAAGCCACCCGGAAAATGGTATGGCGTGGAGGCTACGGCATTTCCTACGCGCCGCCGATTGCCAACGGTTGGCCAGGTGCTACGGCGGGCTTCAATAGCTCCGTAAACTTTGCGAGCACCAGCCTCTATCCCCGGGAGTTTCTGAACCCTGCCGATCCTGCCATCTTCTGGTCGCAGTTGACGAACGCGGCCCAGTTGCCCTCCTGGTACGGCACCAACGGCCGGATTGGTGTTCCACCCTTCACCGGGACACTGCCTGACCGCGCCCCGGATTCCATGAACTATCAGAGCATTCAGTACAACCCGCCATCGTTGGCAATGCCCTACACGCAGAACTGGAATGCCGGTTTCCAGTACATGTTGCCCGCCGACATTCTCTTCGAGGCGAACTATGTGGGCGCGAAGGGAACTCGTTTGATCGATTATCCGCTGGGCCAGTTGATGGACGACGCCCCCACCAAGTACATGGGGCTCAGCCAGTACGGCGATTATCTGGGCGATGATATTGACGCCGACCTGGCGAATCCGGCCGCTGCCGCCGTCCTGGCAAAGTTCGGGATCACCTCGAAACCTTTCCCCAGCTTCACGGGCGCCGTGGCCGACTCCCTGCGGCCCTACCCGCAGTTCAGCAGCATCAACAACACCTTTGCGAATTTCGGCAACTCCACGTACAACGCTCGCAAGTGACCGCCCGGCGGCGGGTGAGCAGTGGCTTGAACTTTATCGCGGCTTACACCTGGTCGAAGACCCTCAGTAACACGGACTCCGCCCTCTACACTTACAGCGGCTACTATTTCCAGGACTTCTATCACCAGAAGGGTGAGAAGTCGGTCGCCACGTTTGACTACCCGCAAAACCTCAAGCTGACTTGGATATACGATCTGCCCCTTGGCCGGGGCAGGAAGTTCCTTGCGGACGGCGGCAAGCTGGACAGGTTGGTGGGCGGCTGGCGAGTCACGGCCATCCAGAACTACCACTCGGGGGACGCGCTCCAGATCATCGATAGCGGCCTGCTGTCCGGAGTCGGCAACTCGAATTTCGTCTCCGGTGTCCGCGCGGATGTTGTTCCCGGGGTGGCCCCGAAGGTGTCGTTCCATGGGCCGGTGGACTCGATAAACGGGACGCAGTACTTGAGTCCCAACGCCTTCGCTGCACCACCTTCGAGCCCGTCGGGAACCTATGCCACCCGATGGGGTACCGCGCCGCGCTACCTTACCTCCGCACGCGGCCCGGCGTGGCAGTCTGAGGATTTTGCCGCCATGAAAGACACCCGAATCACCGAACGCTTCAAGCTCACGTTCCGGGCGGATTTCTTCAATTTGTTTAACCGCACCGGTATGGCTGATCCCGTGACAGACGTTTCCGACATGTCAAGCTTCGGAAGAATTTACGATGTCGCCCAGGGTCCGCGAAACATCATGCTTTCTCTGCGCCTCGAGTTTTGAGCGGAGGTGCGTGAGAACACCTGCTTTCTGAAATCGTCGGCCCGCCCCCGGGGCGGGCCGTTTTTTCGGTGCTCAGGGGACCGGCCTGCCCGGGAAGCTACTGCCGGGACCGCGGCCCTGCCAAAACTGGGTTTCACATTGTTGTGCTCGATTGCCATAGGAATGACTTAGCCGAACTTCGCCACTCCGCTGAGCGAAATACTTTTTTTATATGGGGTTACAATTTTATTCCGTCACTATAGGGCTGACCTCGTGCCAAGTCTTGACCGGCTTCATGACTTCCGTGGGGA